>Ga0105047_10002749_pt1 | contig 31159 bp, 19 predicted proteins | sample MAT04_FD_78384 | JGI IMG/M metagenome (GOLD analysis project Ga0105047, IMG submission 78384) | Freshwater microbial communities from Lake Fryxell liftoff mats and glacier meltwater in Antarctica - MAT-04 (megahit assembly) | ecosystem: Environmental > Aquatic > Freshwater > Ice > Liftoff... | reverse complement strand
TTCAACCTCGCCCGGCGCAAAGCAAAGCTTCGCGAGGCTCGCAAAATAACGACTTACGTCGCTATTTTGTCCTCACATCCATGTGAGGTCGCAGCCTGTCGAGAAAATCAACAGGCTGCTAGTGCGCCGCGTGCTGCGCCAGCACCCAATCGACCACGCGCCAATCAATCCAGCGCCGGTCCGGGTCCGCGCCGCTAGCGCCAATGTAACCGAGGTGGCCACCGTGGCGGGTGATGTGCACTGTCGTGCTGGGCGAGAGCCGCAACTGTTGGAAGGTATTGGCCGGGACTAACGGATCGTCCGCGGCGGCAATGATCATTGTGGGAATGCGAATCTCAGGCATCAGCGGCGCGGCGCTGCTGATGCGATAATAATTCTCGGCCGTGCCGAATCCGCAGATCGGCGCCGTGAACCAATCGTCAATCTCGCGCAGTCGCGTTGGCTTGCGGGGGAAGTCCACGTGCATAGCCTGCGGCGCGAGCGTGCGACGCTCGGCAAGTTGCGCCGCGAGTAGTTTGGCAAAGTAGCGGTCATACCCACGATTCATCGGCCGGCCAATCCAGTCCGAGCAGGCAGTGAGATCGGCTGGAGGGCTGACGCTCAACACACTCACCAGATTGCCTGGCGGATTGTCGCCACACTCCCCGGCCAGCTTGAGCGCGATATTTCCGCTGAGCGAATAGCCGACCATTGTGACCGGCGATCCTGGGCAAAGCGTTTGCAAGAATGTGAGCGCCGCCGCGGCGTCGGCCGAGCGACCACTGTGGTAGGGCAACCGCGCAAGTTCAATCGCCGCGCCGCAACCGCGCAAGTCCATCCGAAACGCCCTGACCCCGCGGGCGTTCAGCTTCTGGGCGACGCGCCGCAAATAGACGCTTTGGTGAGAACCTCCCAGCCCATGCATCAGCAGCGCCACGGCGTCGCCGTTTTGCCATTCGGCGGGGCAGTCGTCGTGCAGGATCGTGGCGTCGTTCTCGTCGAGCCGCACCTGGTGATGCACGGCGCCGTATTCGGGGAGTTCGCCGGGTAGAAAAACGCCGGCCAACGTTTGCGCGTGCCCATTGCGCAACAGCGGATGCGGGCGAAACGTTGGCAACTCCATCCGATGCGGGGCACTGATCTTCACAACTTGCTCCGCGGCCCAAACGCACTGGGCGATGCCGTAACGATTGTCTGCCTCAACTAATGGATTGCGGCAGCGAGTGGGGGGCGTGTTGATGCAGCGAGGGCTCCGCGTCAACTCGATCAGGACGATTGTCGAACAGCATCAGCAGGTTCGGCAGCATGATCAAGTCACCCAGCATCGCCGCGACCATCGCCGCGCTCGAAAGTAGTCCAAAGTGAAATAGCGGCAGGAAGTCCGTCAGCAAGAAGACCGTAAACCCGGCGATATGCACCACCGAGGTGAGTACGATCGGCCGGCCAAGATCGGTAATCGTTTGCACCACGGCGCGGCGCGTTCCCAGGCCGCTATCTCGCGTCAGCCGCTCATAGTGCAGCACAAAGTGCATGGTGTCATTGACAGCGATGCCTAGTGCGATGGTGGCGACCATGGCAGAGCCGGCGCTGAGTGGAATTTCGAAGATGCCCATTACGCCATACAGCACGAGCACGGGGAACAAGTTCGGCGGTAGAGCCAATAGCATCAGCTTGAACGAGCGGAACATCATGGCGCAGAGCGCGGCGATGATCAGGATGCTGGATCCCAGCCCCCGCACAATGCCACCGGTTAGTCCTTCGCCCAAGTCGACTACCTGCGCGATCGATCCACAAAGGTAGCAATCAAAGCGGTCGCGAGGGAGGTTATCCCGCGTCAGATTCAGCAGCGGGCCAAACCCGTTGATTCCTTGATCGTGCGCCAGAAAGGTCAACCGCAGCGAGCCCTGTTTTTCTTTGTCGTGGCTCCAGCTTTGGAACGTATCGCCGAATTTCTGGCGCTGATTGGCCATCCGGCCCACCTTGGCCAGGAACGCCGCGTAGCCTTCTTCGCGTCGCACGCGATCCAGGTCTTCCTGGAATTTGCGTGTTCGCTGCAAAAAGGCCTCGGTCGAGACGACGCGCATGACGCCTTTGTCTTTTCCGTCCCGCAGGACGATGTCGCTGAATTCCTTGGCCCGTTGGCGATTGGCGCCGATGATCGGATTCTCTGGCTGTCCTGGCGCCGGCGGTTGCGCGTTTTCTTTGGGCACCAATACTACGTCCAACATATAGACGCCAAACCGCCGCTCGGAAAAATGCGCCAGGGCGCGGGCGATCGGTTGGTCCTTATTGAAGAACGAAAACGGGTCCGCGTTGACATGCAGGCCCGTCATGGCAAAGTAGAAGAGCACCACGGTCAAGCTGGAGAATAACACAGTCCACGCCACCGGTCGCTTGATGACGACGGTTGTAAAATGGCGGAAGCGGGTGTGGGTCAGCACCACGCCTTGCGAGGCATTGCGGATTGGAATGAGTTGCGATACCAGGAAGATGCCAAGGAACGCTAACAGTGATCCTATAAATAACTGCATCCCCAGGTCGCGGACCGGCCCAAGCTCGTTGAAGACGAGCATCAAAAAGCCCACGGCAGTTGTCGCGGCCGCGCCCAAGCAGGGGACAGCCACCCAACTAACTAACCGCGTGCGATCGCGCGACTCGCCGGTGGTTCCGTAGTCGGCCGCATACTCGGCAAGATGCATCGTCGAGGCGACGCCAATAATTGATATCAAGGCCGGCGTGGCCACGGTCACCACGCCCATCGTTCCTCCGCCGGCAGCCAGCCAACCCAGCACCAGCAAGATGGCCAGCCCACTTCCCAGCACGGCGACGAACAACGTTCGCCAGGTGCGGAAGCTGAAGTAGAGGCAGAACATGCCGATGGCGATCGACGCCGGGAGGAACGTAAAGACGACCTGGCGAGCGCGTTTTTCCAACTCGCCCATCATCACAATCGCGCTGGCGAGATGAAAATCAACATCGGCGCCAAAGACCGCGGTCTCGCGCTGCTCGTTGACAATCCGCTCGACTTCAGACACCACATGCCGGCGGCGCGTGTCGAGCGTGTCGGAGCTTTCGTTCTCGGGATCGAATTTTAGCTCGCACACAGTTACCAGCGTGCGGTTTGGCAGGCCTGGCGTCGGCTCGTCCCACAAGGCGCCGGCGTAGAGCGTGTATTTCTCCGCGTTGGCGGGATCGAGCAGCGTCAACAGGGGCGCCGCTTCGATCTCCTCGGCCACTAGCGAGGTGTCGTATACCTGCTTAATGCCTTCGATGCCGGCAAACTGCAATCGCAGCGCCTTCAGCCGGGGCAGGTCTTCTTCCGTAATAGCGCGTTTGAAGTGCAGACCGACGCCGACGGTATCGCCGACGTCAAAGTGCTGGTCGAAAACCTTCCACCCCAGCTCCGTAGCCTTGGGCATCCAGCGTTCCGGCGCATCGTTGAACTCGAGCCGCGGAAGCATGAGGAAGGAGGCGCCGGCGGCGATCAGAACCACGGTCCAGACCAACGTCCGTTGCCGATCGATGAAGTTCAGAACGAACTCAAAAAGCTGCATAGAGTTTCGCCCGCGCGAGCCATTCCGGCGCGAGGCAAAAGGCCGCCGCCGCCGTAACCCGACTTACGAGGAAACTCGTTCTGCCTGGGCCTGCCCAGATTATGCCCCGGCGGAGCGCCCATTGCTAGACCGCCGCAAGCGGTTGCAGTACGAGATAGCGAACGAAAGCTTTCACGCTTGCGACGGCGCAAGTTGTTTAGTCGTCCCGCGCTACGGGCGGTGCTGACATTGCGGGTGACAACTTGGTGACCGCCTCGGCGGCTGGTTCAACGGGCGTTAACTCCACGGTGGCGACCGGCGCGGGCAAATTGTTGATGCGCACGCACATCAGATCCGCGCGATCGAAATGCCGCCGCGTTTGCCGCTGGATCGTTCGCGTCTGCGAGAAGGCTTTGCCCAAAAAAGGGACGTCGCCCAGAACTGGGACTCGAATCTGCTCTTGAAGGTTTTCCGTGATCATCAGACTGACGACCTCGTCTGTCACAGCAACCACATCTCCCGATGCGTGAACCACTTCCTTGGAACTGGCCAACTCCAGATCGCAGGCGCTGCCGGTTGGCGGCTCCTCGCCCGACGGAATTAGCCTGGGGTCTATCGGTGGCGCCTTCCGGTCCTGTTGTGTTTGCGCGTCGAATGTCGATGTCTGGGTTACTTTGTCATCCGGCGCGGTCGCCGTGATCGTTCGTTGGTCGACCGTGGCGACTTCGCGGGGAATCCACAGAGTCTCGTCGATGCGGCCAATTCCCACGTTCTTGAAGAGCCGCTTACCGAAGTATGGCACTTTCGAAACCACCGGCACGGCGAATTCGGTGCGCCCTTCGCTGACCATTCGCAGCACGATCCATTGATTGTTGACCTTCACCAGGTCCCCCGATACCAGGTGCGAGATTCCACGGCGTTTCACCCGAATCCGGTAGCGGTCTCCGACGACAAGCGCCTCGGCGTCGGCTTCGGCCAGTTCCACGGGGAGCGGCGTGCTCAGGGCAGGGGGCGCTGGAGGAATGTCTGAAGTCGGCGGAGCTACGATTTGATTGGGCGTGACGCGTTGCGCCACGACCAACTGGGGCGCCACGGCGACGATCCAAGCAGCGAGCGCCAGAATAACGACATCAACCTTGATTGGTTGTAAGAATCGCCCGTCCATGGCATCTCCTCCAAACATCGAAAGTAACATCGCGCAGACCGAAACCACTGGGGCGATAGGCTACTGAGCCCGCGCCTGGTGGACAATGCCGATCGGCGTTCTGCGCCCGCGCGACTGCTGAACGGGGGATGGCTGGCTGTTACACATCCAGACAACAAGGGCTTATCACTCGAAAGCGATCACTGCTTTCACCCCCGGTTGGCGCCGCCAGTGCTATCATTTCATTAGGCTTTTGTAATGGACGGAAGACGTCCTGGAATTGGCAGCGATCGTCGGAGCCAAGTGTCGCGCTTTGGGCAACCAGTTCCCATGCCGGGAAAGAACGAGGAATTACCGGCGGACAGTTGACAGATCCGCGCTGCGCCTCTTAGAGTATTCTCGGTAGAAAGTCCTTGGCGAGGCGGCGCCGAAGTCTGATTTCTGCGGAAACGCACGGACGAAACACGGATCACACTACCTGCGCGTCGGCAAGTCCGGATCAAAAATGGACGCGCCGCGCAGTTGCAATACGAACGACGATCGACTTTTTCGAATAAGGTAGAACGTTCCGTAGCGACGGTGTGACCAAACGGTCTCAGTGCAAAAGAATGGAATCGAAACGCGCCTGACTCTGCAAAAACGTGACGCCGTGTGGACGTGACACAGAAGGTTTGCACGGCGCGCAACTCAAGGGTTTTAGGTGGGAGGAGATCTCTCTTGGCTACAACGCATCGACCTCTCGGCCAGCTCAAACCACTAGCGCAATCGGCTTTGGCCGATAGCCGGATCTTCGACATGCGGCTGCTAGCCGTCGAAGTCAGCGAAGACACGCTCGTACTGCGCGGCGCGGTGGGGAGCTTCTATCACAAGCAGATGGCCCAAGAGCTGGTCCGCGCTATCGTGGGGCGCGAAGTGGAAGTGATCAACTCGATCACCGTCCGCTAGGGGATCCATGTCGCTAGAGATCCAAGGCGCTAGGGTTTCAGGTCCTATCCGGGCGCTTTAAGAAAGCCTGGCCGCCAGGCCGTCGCGCGAGTATCACTCCACGTACAGCATCGCGTTGCTGGCCAGGAGCATTTGGCACAGGTCGCGCCAGGCGAGGGCGTGTGCGTCCGCCTGGCCTTCGTACTTGGCTGGTTGATCAATCAAGAATTTTTCCGTGGCTGCGCATTCTTTGTCCGTTGGAGCGCGTCCGGTGACCAGCAGAAACGCCAGGGCTGTCCGCGCCGCCGGATCCGCGCCTACTTCGCGGTCCAGTCTGGCCGCCATCGCCTGGGCGCGGCGCATGACGAATTCCGAGTTCAGCAGGCTGAGCGATTGCAGCGCTATTGTCGACGAACTGCGGCGCGTGCAGTTGGTCACTACTTGCGGCGCGTCGAAGACATCGAGCATGGCGTCGACTTGCGAGCGGCGACGTTGCAGGTAGATGCTGCGGCGCAATTCGCCGTCGAGCCCTGCCTGCACCACAACTTCGCCATCTTCTTTGCGCATCGTAGGGATATAGGGCCCGCCGATCCGCAGGTCCAACTCGCCGCTGGCCCGCAGCATGCAATCGCGGACAGGCTCCGCTTCCAGCCGCTGCAGCGGAAACCGCGAGAGGAGACGGTTCTCGGCGTCCAGCCGTAGCGCGTCAGCATTCGTGGCGCTCGATTGGCGATAGGTCCGCGAATTGAGGATCAAACGATGGAGCGCCTTGCTGCTCCAACCGCCGTCCATGAACTCCACCGCTAGGTAGTCGAGCAATTCTGGATTGGTCGGCGGGGCGCCGGTGTAGCCGAAGTTATCGGCCGAGGGAACAATGCCGCGGCCAAAGTGGTGCTGCCACATCCGGTTGACCGTGATGCGCGACAACAGCGGATGCCGTCGATCGGTCAGCCAACGGGCCAGCGCCAGTCGGCGGCCACTGCTGGAAATGGATTGATCGATCGCCGTGGGCCGCTCGACGTGATAATCGCGATCAGGTCCGGACAGCGCTTGCGGCACGCCTGGCGGAACTTCGTCCCCCAGCGCGCGATAGTCGCCACGCACTAACAAGTGATGCGGCGCCGGCTCCGCCTGCAAGTCGCCCAGCATGGCGATCTGCGTCAGTGGCGCCGGGCGCTTTTGCTCGGCGGCGGCAATCGTTGCCTCGATCTCCGTGCGGGCTTTGGCAAAATCAGGGTAGTGCTCAGCCAGCAGCGCGTCCGGGACGTCGATCTCCGGATCGTGCTTCTTTAATAACTCGTTCTGTTCCGCGCTCCGTTTCTTTTGATTCGTCTTGAGCGCGGCGCGGATTTCGGCTTGCAGCGGCTCCGCAATCTTGAGGAGCTTTTCCTCTCGCAATTCCGCGATCAGCGGCTTGGTGAGCTGGTCGATCTCTTTCTTGGCCGCGGCGATTTGCTCGTCGATCTCCTTAACCAGTCGGGCGTGTTCCGCACGCTCGACTTGGGTGCCGGCTGTGACGACGCGGTCTTTGGGTTTCCGCCAGTGGTCCGGGTTGTAAGCGGGCCACAGGATGGCTTGCAGTTGGTAGTATTCGCGCTGCGTGACCGGCTCGAACTTATGGTCGTGACAACGAGCGCATTGTACCGTCAGGCCCAGCATGCTCGACGCGATCACCTGTACCGTTCCTTCGATCACGGTAAAGCGATCGATCCGCTGCTCGTCCGGATTGCCGTCGCTTTCGCCCGTGCCGTCTGGCGCGTTGCGCAAAAAGTGGGTCGCTACCAGAGCGTCGGCAATCTCAGGCGTGATGTCGCCATCGGGCTTGTAGCCGGTCAATTCGTCGCCAGCCAATTGCTCTTGGATAAAACGGTCGAACGGCTTGTCCGCGTTGAACGCGGCGATCACCCAATCTCGATAGCGAAACGCCAGCGGCCGATCCGTGTCCGCGTTGAAATAGCCGTTGCTGTCCGCGTAGCCCGCTGCGTCCAGCCAATGCTGGCCCCACCGCTGACCATAGAGTGGGCTGGCAAGGAAGCGATCGACCATCCGCGGATACGCCTCGGCGGACGAATCCGCCAGGTAGAGCGCAATCTCTTCGGGCGTGGGCGGAAGTCCGGTCAGATCAAAACTGACGCGGCGGATTAATGTCGGGCGATCCGCTTCGGCGGAAAGCGTGAGTCCGCGCCGCTCCAAGGCCGAGAGCGTGAAAGCGTCGATATCGTTCCGCACCTGGTCCGCGTGTTGAACCGCTGGCGGCACCGGCCGAACCGGCGACACAAACGCCCAGTGATCCGGTCCAGGCTTCTTGGCGTCCGCCACAGACGGCAAGCCGGGGGCGCCGGCGGCGATCCATCTCTTGATACGCTGTTTCTCTTCTTCCGGCAGTGGCGACTCCGGAGGCATTTCGTCCGATTCGATCCGCTTCCATAACAAGCTGTCGTCCGGCTTGCCGGCGACGATCGTTGGGCCATTCTCGCCGCCACGAGCAAAGCTCCGGGGCGTCCCCAGGTTCAGTTCTCCCTCATGCGTCATCGGCCCATGACACTTCACGCACCGCGATCGCAACAGCGGCAGAATGTCATCCCGCAGATCGGCCGCTTCGTCCCCGGCGCAGGCACAATGTGGCGAAACAACCAGAAGTGCGAGCGTCAACAACCATCGCAAGTACTCGCGCGCAAAAGACGCGCGTGCTGGGAGCTTTGCGGCGAGCGATTTCAGTTGGCGGCTGCTCATGAATTCTCGCGAGACGATTGCTGTTGAGTCACAGTTCTGCCACAGGGTGCGCGTGGGGCGAGCCTTTATTCTATTTGCCGGCCCCGGACTCCGCGACTAAGTGTGCCGCCACGAACTTTTCGTCCAAGGTCACGCCCAGCCCTGGCCGGTCTGGCACGGTGATATAGCCATCCACGGCTTGCACTTTTTCGATCGTCAGCTCGTGCCGTAGCGGCGAGTCTTCCACGCAATCTTCATAGATGAACGCGTCCCGGCAGGTGCTTAGCCAGTGCAAACCAGCGGCCACGGTCACGGGGCTGGTGTAGCAATGATTGCAGAGCCGGGCGCCGATTTCTTCGACCCGGCTGCGAATGTACGCGGCGTCGGTAAAGCCATTGCGGGCCAGATCGACCTGGTAAACGTCGACCGCGCGGCGATCGATCAATGGCCGGAACGCCTCGCGCCCGCACTCTTCTTCACCAGCGGCGATCGGCACTGGGGAGCGGTCGCGCAGCCAGGCGTAGCCTTCATAATCTTCCGGACGGAGCGGCTCTTCTAACCATTCAATGCCAAATTCCGCAAACGCATGCGCGCGACGCAGCGCCGTGCGGGCGTCCCAGACGCAGCCCGCGTCAATCAGCACCGTGCCATCTGGGCCGAGTGCCTCGCGAGCGCCGCGGACCAGGTCGATATCAACGGCCTCGGATTGGCCCATCGGTTCCCAGCCAAACTTAACGGCTTGATACCCGGCCTCGACAAAACGGCGGCCAATTTCGGTTGTCTCGCGGCCATCGCGGCCGAACAGAATCGACGCGTAGGCTTTGATCTTGTCGTGCTGCTTTCCGCCCAGCAGCCGATGAATGGGTTCGCCGAAGTGTTTTCCTTTGAGATCCCACAGGGCCATGTCGATGGCCGCCATTGCCGTGATCGTGGCAGACGTGCGGCCAAAGTACATCGTCCGCCGCAGCATCAATTGCCACAGCCGCTCTGTCTCCAGCGGATTCTCGCCAATCAACAGCTCGCGCAAACCGCAGGCAATATTGTGGCTGAAGGGGGCGTCGACAATCGCTTTGACGACCTCGGGCGAGGAGTCGGCTTCGCCAATTCCCTCCAACCCGTTGTCGGTCCGAACCCGCACCAAGACAGAGTCCTGGCTGCTGGCCGTTTTGGCGACGACGTTCTTAATCCGCAGGATTTGACAGACGACTTGCGTGATTTTCATTGTTTGAGGCGTGTGCTGTGCTGGCGGGGTTGGGGCGGGGCATTATTGTAGCAAGAAATCGGAGCGCGAACCGCCTGGACCCCTACGCGGTCCTATCCGCTGACCGTTCATCTGGGATCCCCTGGAACGGGGCCGAATCGGCCCACAATTGACACCCCCAGAACAGCGCCGTATCCTTTGGACAGTAACCATTTACCGGTCCGAAAGCCCCTTATGCCTAGCTCCGCTGATCTACGTTCCAACGAAGGCGCGCCGCGACCAGGTTTCCAGAAGTCCGCAGTCCAATTGGACGCGGTCCTGATCGATATTGCGTTCGTCACGATGGACGTGATTATTACGGAGCTTCGGCCCTAGGGCGTCGACCGGTGTTACCGATCACACGCAAGCCCTGAGGCCAAACTGGCCGCAGGGTTTTTTTGTTGGCGGGAGAGCGACACGCGTCGATCCGCCAGCGGTTCCAAAAACTCCCATTTCCTAGCAGAGCCACAGACGATTTTATGCGACGTATCGAAATCTACGACACCACGCTCCGCGACGGCAGTCAAGGCGAAGGGGTCAACTTTTCGCTCGAAGATAAGCTCCTGCTCACGCGCCGCTTGGACGAGATGGGCTTTGACTTCATCGAAGGGGGCTACCCTCTTTCGAACGACAAAGACGCCCAGTACTTTCAGCGCGCCAGTCAAATGAAATTGGCTCACGCCACGGTGTGCGCCTTTGGGATGACGCGCCGCAAGGGGATCACGGCCGACAAAGACCCTGGGATGCGGGCCTTGATCGATTCGAAGGCCCAGATCATCACGCTGGTTGGCAAATCTTGGGACTTTCACGTCACCGAGGTCCTGTCCGCGACGCTGGACGAGAATATCGAGATGATCGCCGACAGCATCCGCTGCCTGTGCGCCGCCGGCCGGCAAGTGATCTACGACGCCGAGCATTTCTTCGACGGCTGGAAGGCCAACCCGGATTATGCCCGCCGCACGATCCAAGCCGCGGCCGCCGCCGGCGCCCGGACGATTGTCCTCTGCGACACCAACGGCGGCAGCCTGCCGGACGAAGTCGCGGAACTCACTCGCGCCGCCCGCGCCAGCTTGGACGTCCCCGTGGGCATCCATTGCCACAATGATTGCGAACTGGCCGTGGCCAACACGCTCTCCGCGGTCGACGCAGGCGCTGAGCACGTCCAGGGGACGATCAACGGCGTCGGCGAGCGCTGCGGCAACGTTGACCTGATTTCGGCCGTCGCCAACCTCGGCATCAAGAAGCGCGGCTTTCAGGTGCTGATGCCAGAGAGCCTGGCAAGATTGACGGACCTTTCGCGCTACGCCTACGAGTTGGCAAACATGAACTTTCGGCCAGGGCAGCCCTTTGTGGGCGCGAGCGCCTTTGCCCACAAGGGCGGAATGCACGTCCACGCGGTGAATCGCGTCTCGGCCACGTACGAGCACATCTCGCCAGAGCAGGTGGGGAACGAGCGCCGCATTCTGGTGAGCGAGCTCTCCGGTCGATCGAACATTGTCGCGCTGACCACCAAGCACAACTTGCAGCACGACCGCGCGCTGATGGACGAGATCTTGCAACAAGTGGTGCAGTTGGAAAATCGCGGCTACCAATTCGAGGCGGCGGAAGCCTCGTTTGATCTGCTGGTGCGGCGCTGCGCTGGCACGTTCCGCCCACACTTTGAGCGGTTGAACTTTCATGTGACCGTGGAGGCCGACGGCGGGTCTGCCGTGACGACCGAGGCCACGGTCAAGGTCCGCATCGGCGACACTGTGCGACACGAAGTGGCCGAGGGGGACGGCCCGGTGAACGCGCTTGATGCCGCGCTCCGCAAGGCGCTTGAGACTGCCTACCCGGCGCTCGCCAAGATGCACCTGGTGGATTACAAGGTCCGCGTAATCAATTCCGAGGCCGCCACCGCCGCCGGCGTGCGGGTCGTGATCGAAAGCCGGGACGAGCACGATGTCTGGGGGACCGTTGGGGTCAGCGAGAACGTGATCGAAGCCAGTTGGATGGCCCTGGTCGACAGTATTGAATACAAGTTGTACAAGGACGAAACGCGGGCGGCGACCACTTAAGCGGCGACTCGCCACCAAGAAACACACGGAAGCGATCCATTCACCATGTCCACGATCAGCGACCAACAAGAACTTCCCAAGCAGTACAACCACGCGGGCCCCGAGGAACGCTGGTACGCCTTTTGGGAATCCAAAGGCTATTTCCATAGCGAGCCGGACCCCAAGCGCAAGCCCTACACGATTGTGATCCCGCCCCCGAATGTCACGGGCGCGCTGCACTTGGGTCACGCGCTCAATAACTCGCTGCAAGATATCCTGATTCGCCTCAAGCGGATGCAGGGATTCAACGCGCTGTGGATGCCTGGCACGGATCACGCCGGCATTGCCACGCAGGCCGTGGTCGAAAAGCGGTTGCTGGAAGAAGAAAAGAAGAGCCGGCACGATCTGGGGCGCGAGAAGCTCGTCGCGCGGATTTGGGATTGGAAGAACCAGTCCGAGCAACGCATTCTCAGCCAACTCAAGCGGATGGGTTTCAGTTGCGATTGGGAGCGCACACGCTTCACGCTGGACGACACGTGCGCCCGCGCCGTTCGCCATACGTTCTTTCAGTTCTTTCAAGAGGGTCTGATCTATCGCGGCCGCCGGTTGGTGAACTGGGACACCTTTTTGCAGACCGCCGTCAGCGACGACGAAGTGAAACAGGAGACGGTCAAAGGCAACTTCTGGCATCTCAAGTATCCGGTCCGAGAACCGCAGCCGGGCGAGCCTCGCTTTGTGACCATCGCCACCACGCGTCCTGAGACGATGCTGGGCGACACAGCCGTGGCAGTCCACCCCGATCCGGCCGCGGCGCTCGACAAAGTTGAAGCGGAGCTGAAGGCCAAACTTGCCGAGGCGTCCGAGAAGCACCGGCCGGAAATCCAATCGCAACTAGATGATCTGGCAGAGCGCCGCCGCGTGCTGCTGCCGGAACTGATTATGCTGCGCGATATGGCGCTGGCCGGACGGACGTTGTTTCTCCCGCTGGTGTCTCGCGAGATTCCGCTCGTCGCCGACGCGTGGGCCAAACCTGAGATGGGTTCTGGCTGCGTTAAGATCACGCCGGCGCACGATCCCAACGATTATGAAGTCGGTCTGCGGCAGCGCCTGCCGATGATCAATATCTTGAATGTTGACGGTACGCTGAACGCCAACGCCGGCGCCTACGGCGGCGCAAAAATCGCAGCCGCGCGCGAGCGCGTGGTGGCGGACATGGACGCGCTGGGCCTGCTGGCCGCAGTGGAAGATCGCGAGATTGAGCTTCCCTATTCCGACCGCTCGAAGACTCCCATTGAGCCGCTGCTAGCGGATCAATGGTTTGTCCGCATGCAGGATCTGGCGCAATCGGCGATGGACGCGGTGATTGACAGCCGGGTGAAGATCTTTCCGCAGCGCTACGCAACCGGCTATCTGGACTGGCTGGGCGAAAAACGCGATTGGCCCATCAGCCGGCAACTGTGGTGGGGACATCAGATTCCGATCTGGTATGCGTTGGGCGTGCCGGAGAGCGCGCTCAAAAAAGCTTTTGCGGGGCGAGACGATGTTGTCTGGCAGCGCGACTCCGAGCACGATCGTTGGTTGATCTGCGCGCGCGAGTCCGACCTGGCCGAAGACTCCATTCCGGACTGCAAGCTCGTTCGCGATTCGGACGTGCTGGATACCTGGTTCAGTTCCGCGCTCTGGCCCCACTCGACGCTGGGCTGGCCGGAGAAGACGCCGGAGTTGGCCTACTACTATCCCACCAGCGCGCTGGTGACGAGCCGAGACATCATCACGCTGTGGGTTGCCCGCATGGTGCTGACCGGCTTGCACAATGTGGGCGACGTCCCATTCCGCGAGGTCTTCATCCATCCGAAGATCCTGGATGGGTATGGCGAGACGATGAGCAAGTCCAAGGGGAACGGCGTTGATCCATTGGACATTATCGACAAATTTGGCGCGGACGCGCTCCGCTTCGGCCTGGCTTACCTGACGACTGAGACGCAAGACGTGCGGATGCCCGTCGAGTTCGAATGCCCGAACTGCAAGTCCATGGTCGAGCAGACCAAAAAGAACCGCATCCAGCCGCGCGTCACCTGCAAGCAATGCGGACAGGACTTCGCCACGCAATGGGCCAAAAAGCCCGAAGACGTAGCGCTGCTGCGCGCCGCCGTGGTGAGCGAGCGATTTGAACTGGCGCGGAATTTTTGCAACAAGCTTTGGAACGCTACGCGTTTCGTGCTGATGAATCTGGAAGGGTACACGCCCGGTCCGGTGACGGACGCGGACCTGACGAATGAAGACCGCTGGATCCTCAGTCGCCTGAGCACCGTGACAGAGCAGGTGACCGCCGCGCTCGAAACGTACCGATTTGCCGACGCGATCCGGATTATGTACGGCTTTGCCTGGGACGAGTTCTGTAGCTTCTACCTGGAAATGGTCAAAGGACGCTTGCAAGAACCAGCGACGCGTCCGGCTGCGCAGCGCGTGCTGGCCCACACGCTCGACACGCTGGTGCGGCTACTCCATCCGACGATTCCCTTCATCACGGAAGAGATCTGGCAGCTCTTGGCGCAAGCCGCGCCGGAGCGAGGCTTGCCTGCGCCGCAACCGGCGGCCGAAAGCGTGATGATCGCGCCGTGGCCCAAGCCGGATGCGTCGGCACAGGACCCGCAGAGCGAAGCCCGTTTTGGCCGGTTTCAGGAAGTGCTGGGTGGGTTGCGCGAGATCCGGAGTCGCCAGAACATTCCGCCGAAGACCGAGATCTCGTTCTCGTTCCGCAGCGAGGCGGAGTTGGCAGAGCTACTACAACCGATGACGCTTTACTTTGAGACGATGGCCAAGGCCGTGGGCGTGGCATGGGGGCCCCGAGTCACCGCGCCGGAGACCAGCGCCAGCATTCTGGTGGCCGGGGGCGAGTTGTTCGTCGACCTGACTGGGTTGATTGACGTGGCCGCCGAAATTGCGCGCAATGAAAAGGAACGCGATCGCCTGGCCGGCTCCATCGCCAGCAAGGAAAAGAAGCTGGAGAACGCCAGCTTTGTCGAGCGCGCGCCGGCTGAGGTCGTGGAAGCAGAACGCCGCAGCATGGCCGAGCAGAAAGAACGCCTGACGGCGATCGAAGCAATGCTGGAAAACCTGACCAGACAGTTAAAAAAATGAGAATCAAGAACCCGACGCAATCGATCGCAGTTTTCGTTTGTCTGTTCCTCGCTGTGATCGCCAGCAGCGCCACGGCCGCTCAGCGACCGAACATCGTGTTGATCCTGGCGGATGACATGGGTTTCTCAGATCTGGGTTGTTATGGATCGGAGATCGCAACGCCCAATCTCGATAAGCTGGCCGCGCGTGGGCTGCGGTTTACGCAGTTCTACAACGCGGCGCGGTGCTGTCCGACCCGGGCGGCATTGCTGACAGGGCAATATCCGCACGCGGCCGGCGTGGGTCACATGTTGCAGGCGTGGCGTCCGCCGAGTTACACCGGCGGAATTGGCCCGCATACCGCGACGATTGCGGAACTGCTCAGCGCCGGCGGCTATCGCACTTATCATGTCGGCAAGTGGCACGTCGGAGGCGTTGGAGGCAAAACGCCTGGCGCCAATCATCCGATGCGGCGCGGCTTCGATCGCGCGTACGGCACAGCCGGCGGTGGCGGCTTTTTCGATCTGCGACCGCTCTATCTGGATGAACAATCCATCGAACCGGAGCCCGGCTTTTATGCGACGGACGTCTTTACGGACTACGCGGTAAAGTTCCTGGACGAACATGGTCGCACCGGGGGCGAGCGGCCCTTCTTCCTGAACCTGTGCTACACAGCGCCCCATTTTCCGCTCCACGCTAAACCGGCCGATATTGAAAAGTATCGCGGCAAGTACGTCGATGGCTGGGATAAAGTCCGCGCCGCGCGATTCGCCCGGCAGCAATCGATCGGTCTGTTTCCTACCGAAACAAAACTATCGCCGCGCGATCCCGTGGCGCAGGCGTGGGATGATCTCTCCGCCGAGGAGCGCGCGGAGCACGAGCAGCGGATGGAAGTCCACGCGGCAATGGTTGACTGCATGGACCACGGCATTGGTCGCGTGCTGGCGGCGGTCGACAAGTTAGGCGCCACGGATAACACACTGGTGCTGTTTCTGTCGGACAATGGCGCCAGCGCCGAGGCGCTCGACTCCTGGCCCAATCCGGCGCGCGGCCACAAGCCAGGCTCCGTGATCGGCACGGCCGAGAGCCATCGTTGCTTGGAAGTCGGTTGGGCCACGGCGGCCAACACGCCGTTCCGCATGCACAAAATGTGGGCGCACGAAGGGGGCATTTCGACGCCGCTGATTGCCGCCTGGCCGCGCGGCATTGCTGCGCGCGGAGAACTCACAAAGCAGGTCAGCCACGTGATCGATCTCTTGCCGACGTTTATTGACCTGGCCGGTGAGAAGTACCCCCAGAAGCTGGGCGATCGCGAACTCCGTCCGCCGGATGGCCAAAGCCTTGCGCCTGCGTTTGCCGGCGCGGCGCCGGTGGCGCGGACGCTCGGTTGGGAGCATGAAGGAAACCGCGGCCTGCGGTCGGACGATTGGAAACTGGTCGCCACGTATCGCGGCGAATGGGAACTCTACAACCTGGCGACCGACCGGACCGAGACGCATAACCTAGCGGCCGAGGAGCCAGACCGGACACGGAAGCTGGCCGAAACGTGGCAAGCCTGGGGAGACAAAGTGGGCGTTATTCCGTGGCAAGACTTGCCTGGGGCGAACTACAAACCTTCGGCCGGGTACCGCAAGAAATCCGAACCGGTGGCGCCGTAAGACGGGCTCAGACGCTCACCTTAAATCGCATCAGCCAAAGGAAATGCAGAGATGAATGAGAGGGGTTCGGTTCTAAGAGTTTGCGTCCGCCGCGTCGACGTCGTAAAACGCTACGCCGCGCTGATAGAGTTGCAACCGCGCGCGGGCGGTTTGCTGCGTGGCCTCGTCTTCTGAGCTGCGCTCAATCACGTCGTGCTGCCAATTGCAGGCGGCGTCGAAATCGCCTGCCGCCGCGCAGGCCGCGGCCAAGGTGTCGAGACAGGTGACGTCCTGATAGTTCGTCAACCGGCACGATTCGCGGGCCGCTTCCACGGCCGCCGCGCCATCGCGGAACTCAGTCTGGGGGCACGTCGCCAGCAGCCAGGCCTGATTGTTAAACGCCTGTGCGCACTCGGGGTCGATCGCCACGGCGTCGGCAAAATCATCAAGCGCGCGCTGGTATTCGCCCTTCTCGCTCCAGGCGATTCCGCGGTTGCAGAAAAGTATGGGATCGCCGGAGTAGAGCCGGATCGCCCGGTCAAAATCGCTGAGCGCCAGATCGAACTCGCCAAGCGCCCGGTAAATATTGCCGCGAGAACTATAGGCTGGCGAATTCTGTGGATTGATTTTCAAGTAGTCGTCCAGATCTTCCAAGGCGCGATTGAGATCCCCGAGCGCCGCCCAAGCCCCGGCCCGGCTGAAGTAGGCCTCTGATCGCTGCGGGTCCAACGCAATCACGCGATCAAAATCGGCCACGCCTGCCGCGTGATCGTGATGGGCGCAGTGCGCTAGTCCCTGGCCAAACCAGGCGGTTACGTTGTCGGAATCGAGTTCAATCGCGAGGGCGAAATCGGCCAGCGCCCGGGCTGCGTCCCCCTTGGCCCACCAGGCGGCGCCGCGTCCGCTATGCGCGTTGGCAAAATCGGGCTGAAGGCGGAGCGCTTCTTCGTATTCGACGATCGCGCGATCGGCGTCCCCCGCTTCGCGCTCCAAGTTGCCCAACAGAAAGTGACTCATCGCAACCTGCGAGTCCAGCCGCACCGCTTCCCGGCAATGAGCCAAGGCCTCGCCCGACTTGTGCAGGTAGCCCAGCAAGATGGCGCGGAGCAGATAAGCTTCGGCGCAATCGGGCTCGGCCTGGATCCAAGTGGCGTAATAGGCAAGCGCTTGATCGCTGCGAATGACGTCCGCAGCGCGGATCCTGACGTCTCCCACGATCAACCATTCGCCTTCATCACGATCGACGATGGCCGGCCAGGGGAGCTGCACGCACGTTCGACTTGCGCGCGACGGCGCCGCTTCGGTCGCCTCAACAACCGCCCCGCGCTTAGGCATCACCGTGTAGCCGGCCCAAGATCGCTTGGTCAGACTCAGAAAGAGAACGAGCGCAACGCCCACCGCCAGGCAGGCATAAATGGTACTGGAGCCCATGACCCCGATCGTCCGCTGGACTGGCGGCAGCCGGAAGTAGACCACCGAGAAAAAGATACTGTGGAATTTTATTGCGACTTAAACGAAACGTCGACTCCCGGAACGCAACAGCGAGAGCCAATGGTTGCCCACGGAAAGTAGCTTTAGCCTGCGGTCGCCTTATCGCGGATCGCGGCCCAAACGCGGTGGGGCGCCATCGGCAGCTCAAACAGTCGCGCCCCAATGGCATTATGGATGGCCGCGGCAACGGCGGCCGGTGGAGCCACGATTGGCGTCTCGCCCACTCCGCGCACGCCAAACGGATGGGCCGGATTGGGGACTTCGACGATGATCGTATCAATCATCGGCAGATCAAGCGCCGTTGGCATACGGTAATCCAAGTAGCTGGCGTTGCGCATCTTGCCTTGATCGTCGTAAAAATATTCTTCGTTAAGCGCCCAGCCAATTCCTTGCACGCTTCCACCTTGCATTTGTCCTTCGACATAGCTGGGATGGATCGCTTTGCCGGCGTCCTGGACCGCGGTGTAGCGCAGGATGGTCACCTTGCCGGTGTCCGGATCAACTTCGACGTCCACAATGTGCGTGCCGAAGCCATTGGTTGGCCCCTCAGGATCGACCGACGCGCGTCCCACAACCGGCCCGCCCGTTTGGTTCAATTTGCCGGCCAACTCCCGGAAGGTGAACGTCTTGTCGCCGTGGCGGAACAGACCGTCTTCCCACGTCACTTGATCCGACTTGCATTCCCACAAGATCGCGGCGCGGGCTTGCATCTGTTGGCGAATATCCAAGCCGGCGTGGTAAGCCGCTAAACCCGTGGCGAACGTGACGCGGCTTCCGCCGGTGACGTCGGTGTAGCCGACGCTGTCTGTATCGGCCACTTGCGGGTGAACGTCGTGCGCTTTCAGGCCGAGCGTCTCGGCCAGTTGCATGGCGATGCTGGTACGCGAGCCGCCGATATCGGTCGAGCCTTCGATCAGCGTCACGGTGCCGTCGGCGTTGACGTTGGCCGCCGCGCAGCTCTTCAGACCGATGTTGAACCAAAAGCCGCTGGCGATTCCACGGCCGCGGTTAGGGCCGGTGAGCTTGGATTTCCAGTGGTCGCTATTGCGAGCTGCTTCCAGCGTCTCGATAAAACCAATCCGCGGATAGACCGGGCCATCCACGCGGCGAGATCCTTCATGGACCGCGTTCTTCAAACGCAGTTCGAGCGGATCGATCTTCAGTCGCTCGGCTAGTTCGTCCATTACACTCTCGCAGGCAAACGCCGCCTGCGTAGCGCCCGGCGCGCGATACGCGGCGCTCTTGGGCTTGTTGACGAGCACGTCATAACCGTCGACGCGCGCGTTGGGGATTTCATAGCAACTGAAGACGCACATGCAGCCCGGGCCGATCATGCCCCCCGGAAACGCGCCGGCGTCGTACGCCAGCCAGGCTTCGCCGGCCATCAGCGTGCCGTCCTTCTTGGCGCCCAGTTTCAATCGCATGAACGAACCAGGCGTTGGGCCGGTAGCTTCGAAGCATTCGGTTCGGTTCATCACCATCTTTACCGGACGGCCACACTTGCGGCTGAGGATCGCCGCGACCGGTTCCAGGTAGACGGTGATCTTACCGCCAAAGCCACCGCCGATTTCGCATGGGATGACCTTGATGCTCGAGACCGGCACGAGTAGCAGTTCGGCCGTTTGTTGCCGCGCGGTAAACGAACCCTGGGTCGAAGTCCAAATCGTGATGTGCCCGTCGCGGTTCCAATGGGCGATCGAGACGTGCGGCTCAATGTAGCCTTGATGGACACTCGCGGTTTTGAATTCGCGCTCAATGACAATGTCCGAGTCGGCAAAGCCTTTTTCGACATCGCCCGTTTCAAAGTGAAGGTGGACCGGGACGTTGCTGGGCTTTTTGGCCAGCTTGCCCATCTCGCTGGTAAAGACGTTATCGTGCAGTAGCGGTGCGTCTTCGCGCATCGCGTCCAGCACCCAGTTCAAGTGCGGCAGCGGCTCATAGTCGACCTTGATCAGCTTGAGCGCCTCTTCCGCGATGTGGGCGTTAACCGCGGCCACCGCGGCCACGGCGTGCCCCTTGTAGAGGACCTTCTCATGGGCCAGGCAGTTGGCGCTCAGGTCCGCCAGGTTGACGGTCCCTTCGCCCAGATCCGCCATCTTGTCTTTAAGATTCGGAAAGTCATGGCTGGTGATCACTGCCAAGACGCCGGGGAGCTTTTCGGCGGCGCTATAGTCGATTGATTTGATCCGCGCATGCGCGTGCGGGCTGCGCAAAATGCGGCCGTGGACCAGCCCAGTCAGTTGAATGTCGGCTCCGTAGAGCGCGCGGCCGGTGACTTTGTCGACGCCGTCATGCCGGATCGGTCGAGTCCCCAGGACTTTGTACTTTTTCGCGGAACCGCTGGCGCCGTGGTCCCAGGTCGCGGCTTCTTCGTGTGGGGTCTTGGTAGCCATCAGCTTTTGTTCTCCTGCAAAACCGCGGCGGCGTCTTGCACCGCGCGGATGATCTTGTCGTAGCCTGTGCAGCGGCAGAGGTTGCCGGCCAGTTCAAAGCGGATGTCGTGCTCACTCGGATTAGGATTGCGATCGAGCAGCGCCTTGGCCGCGACGATAAAGCCTGGCGTGCAGATCCCGCATTGCAGCGCCGCGTCTTCCAGAAAGCACTGTTGCAGCGGGTGCAGGTGCGATTCACTGGCGATGCCTTCGATCGTTGTGATCTCGCTCCCTTCGGCCTCCACGCCCAACACCAGGCAACTGTTGACCGGCACGCCGTTGAGAATCACGGTGCAGGCGCCGCAGTTGCCGTTGTTGCAACCCTCTTTGGCGCCGGTGAGATGGAGCGTGTCGCGGAGAACTTCCAGCAAGCTATGACGTGGCTCGCAAAGAAACTCGACCGCTTCACCGTTGATCGTCGTGGCGACGTGTGATTTTTTAACCACCGTGACATATCCCTTCGGAAAAATTCGCTCGTGGCCGGCGTGCGTTGGCCCGTTATGAAGTCGTTGTGAAAAACTATGGATTGGCTAGCGGAGTTATTTGGAGGTCGCCCGTTCGGCGGCGCCAGCGAGCGCGCGGGTGGTCATCACGCCTACCAAGTGGAGGCGATACTCCGCCGGGCCGCGCATGTCGCTGATCGGCTTGGCCAACTTTCGGGCTCGGGCGCCCGCTTCCGAAAACGTGGCGTCCGTGGCCGGCTTGCCGACCAACCACTCGCCCACTTCGGTCGCGGCCAGCGGCTTGGGGGCGACGGCGGCCAGCGCCACGCGCGCGGCGGCGATTGTTTCGGCCTTGTCGTTAAGTCGGAGCCATGCCCCGACGCCCACCACGGCAATGTCCATTTCGTTTCGCGGAATGAATCGCAAGTAGCGGGCGCCTTCGCGCGGTTGGACCGGTGGAAAATGGAGCGATACCAATAGCTCGCCGCGAGCCAACTGATTGCGCCCCGGCGCGGTGCAAAAATCAGCCACGGCCACGGTCCGCCGTCCGCTGGGACCGGCGATGACGCACTGGGCGTCGTGCGCGATGAGCGCCGGAATGGAATCGGCCGCCGGCGATGAGTTGCAAAGGTTGCCGCCGATGCTGGCGCGGCTCTGGATCTGCCAGCCGCCGATGATCCGCGCCGCGTCTGCCAGCGCCGAGTAGGCCGCCGCGATCTTGGCGTCGCCATAGATTTTGTAGCACGGCACGCTGGCGCCCAGGTGGAGGCCACGCGCGGGGTCGTAAGAGAACTGCATCATCTCTGGGATCTTCTTGACGTCGACAATCAAGTCGGCGTCGCGCATCCCTTCACGCAGTTGCACCAAAATGTCTGTTCCGCCAGCCATTACGCGGGCTTTGTCCCCACGCGCGGCCAACAGGTCAACCGCTTCATCCACGCTGTGGGCGGCGGCGTATTCGATCTCTTTCAAGGCGTGCTCATCTCCACGGCGATCTAGCCCGGTGTCCCCCCCTCGGCAGGGCGGAAACGCGGCCAGATCTTGTTCGGGATTCGGGGCGAATCGTGTCGTCAGAACTTGCCGCCTGCTTCCGCGCTCGACGGTCACTAACGGCGGCAAATTACCGGTATTCGGTCAGCGCAAATTTGACGGCCCCAGACCGCCACTGTCAAGCGGCAGACTTGGCCCTTGCGGTTGCGTTAACTCCATGCAGGCAAAAGCCTAGTTGATCCTGCGCCAACGGGATACAATTTGTCGCGGGGGATCTAGTCCGTACTGGTTTGCACTACCCGGCGCTATCGGCCGCGCGCGTTTTGAGCGCGCAGTCCGCCGGAATTTTCCCCACGCCGACTTTGCTTCGATCATTACTGCGTCTCACATTCGCGTCGCCCAACGCTCCAACAACAGAGGTCTTTCTCATGGCCACTACTGCTGCCACGATGAGCTTGCCCAAGATTCAACAAACCACCTGCTTTATTGGCGGCAAATGGATCCCGGCCGCCAGCGGGAAGACATTCGAGACGATCAATCCGGCCACGGAAGAAGTGATCGCCACGATCGCCGAAGGGGACGCCGCCGACGTCGACCTGGCCGTGACCGCCGCGCGCAAGGCGCTGGAGACCGGCCCGTGGAGCCGCATGGACGCCCGCGATCGTGGGCGATTGATGTACAAGCTGGCGGACCTGATCGAGGCCGAGGCCGATGAGCTCGCCGGGCTTGAGACCTTGGACAACGGCAAGCCCATCCGAGATTCGAAGGCCGCTGATCTGCCGCTAGTGATCGACTGCCTGCGCTACTACGCCGGCTACGCCGACAAGATTCACGGGCAGACCATTCCTATCCGCGGCAAGTATTTCTGCTACACCCGTCGCGAGCCAGTGGGCGTGGTCGGCCAGATCATTCCGTGGAACTTCCCCATGCTGATGGCGGCGTGGAAGTGGGGCCCGGCCCTGGCCGCTGGTTGCACGATTGTGATGAAGCCGGCGGAGCAGACGCCGCTGACCTGCCTGCGGATGGCCCGCCTGGCGCAAAAGGCCGGCATCCCGGATGGCGTGATCAACGTCATCCCCGGTTTTGGACCGACGGCCGGCGCCTCGATCGTCAAGCATCGCGGCGTGGACAAAGTGGCCTTCACCGGCGAATACAAGACGGCCCAGATCATCATGGCCGACGCGTCGCAGACGCTCAAGCGGCTCACCTTCGAGCTCGGCGGCAAGAGCCCGAACATTGTCTTCGCAGACGCTGACCTGGACGCGGCCGCTATCGGCGCGCACGCCGGGCTGTACTTCAACCAGGGCCAGTGCTGTTGCGCCGGCAGTCGGTTGTTTGTCCAGGAAAAGGTCTACGACAAGCTGATCGAAAAATTGATGGGCCTGAACAAGAAGCGTCAGTTGGGCAACCCCTTCGATCCAAAGACGGAACAAGGTCCGCAGGTCGATCAGGCGCAGTTCGACAAGATCCTGAAGTACATTGACATCGGCAAGCAGGAAGGCGCCGAATGCGTCACCGGCGGCAAGCGGTTTGGCGACCGCGGTTACTTTATTGAGCCAACGCTGTTCACCGGTGTCGAAGACAACATGACCATCGCCAAGGACGAGATCTTTGGCCCGGTGCTGTCCGTGTTGAAGTTCAAAGACGTGGAAGAGATCGTGGAGCGCGGCAACAACACGTTCTATGGTCTGGCCGCGGCGGTCTGGACGCGCGACATCGGCAAGGCACACCACCTGGCGGCCAAGCTGCGAGCCGGCACGGTGTGGGTCAACTGCTACGACGTCTTCGACGCGGCCGCTCCGTTTGGCGGATTCAAGATGTCCGGTATGGGCCGCGAACTCGGCGAAAAAGGCCTGGACGCGTACACCGAAACGAAGACAGTTACGATTGCGATGGATTGAGCGTGAGCGATGATCGAGCGAAGATTCGGCCGCAAGCAAGCAGGGCAGGATAAGCGGCGCAAGTGACACGTGTCTATTCGAATAATTCGCAAATTGCAAAAGCGGAATGACCCTGGATCGAGCGGCCTGCTGGGCTGCCTGGTCGAGGGTTGTTCCGCTTTTTTCTTGCGAGCGTGTTGGGCGCTGAATCATTGGCGCCCGGTACTGCGGAGCAATTCGGGCAGTTACACTGGGGCCGGCTGCGGCGCTGCGCAGCGGTGTTTCATCTAACAACGCAAATCTCTTTATGGCCATGCTTGAATTCTGCAACAAGATCGTCGCTGTCTTTCGTTCTCCGCCGGAGGACGTTACGCCCTGCGTGAGCCAGGCGAATTCTTATCGTGAGGTGATCTCGCTGCAGGCGGTGTTTGTGACGTTGACCGTGGCGCTGTTGGCGTACATCCAGCGCGATCCGTCGTTTCAGGTCCGGGTTGACGCCATGTTCGCGGCATTAACCGCCGTGCCGATCATCGGCCTGTTTCACATTGTCCGCGGCAGGGTCCGCACGCCGCAGGGCGAAGTCTATGTCTGCACGCAGCCCGTCCGCGCGTATGCCCGTCAGGCGTTTATCTTGGACGTGTTGATCGTGCTGGCGGTTTCCTACTTGTACTACCAGGGCCAATTGCCTGGGCAGTAAGACCGCTGCCAGGGCAGTAGAATCGTTGCCTGGGCCGTGAGATGGCTCGCGAGATCTCGCGCGTGACGCGGCAGCTTGAAACAAAAACGGCAATCTTATGAACTCGCTCACGTTTGCGGAACGGCTGCAGGCCGGCAAGGCGCTTCGGCAGCAAGTCTCTCGCGCGTCGCACGGGATTTGGCAGGCCGGCAAGCATCGGCGCGACCCGATCGACGTGCTTGAGGAATCGAACATGGGCCGCCTGACGGAGCTGACACCCATCCGCTACGGCCGGATGTTGCGCAACGCGTTTTCGTTTTTGCGCGGCGCGCCGGCCGTGATGGCGAGCGATCTGGCCGGCGCCGCCACTTCGGGCGTCATTGTGCAAGCCTGCGGCGATTGCCACCTGGTGAACTTTGGCCTGTTTGCCACGCCGGAGCGCAATTTGATTTTTGACGTCAACGACTTTGACGAGACGCTCCGCGCGCCGTGGGAGTGGGACCTCAAGCGGTTAGCGGCCAGCTTTGTGGTGGCCGGTCGGCTGAATGGTTTTTCGGACAAGCGCTGCGCGGATCTCGCCGCGGCGGCTGCCCGCTCGTATCGCGAACATTTGCGAGAGTTTGCCGAGATGAGCCCGCTGGACGTTTTTTACTTTCGCGTCAATGCCACGGACCTGATTGATAGCGAGCCGGACGCCAAATCGCGCGACGCCAAGGCGCAGATGATTGAGAAAGCTCGCAATCGGCTGGGGACGCACCTCTTCCCCAAGATCACGGAAGAAGTCAACGGGCGGCGGCAATTTATTGAGAACCCGCCAATCATCACCCGCGTGACTGACGAAGCGCACGTGCGGATCATCCGGCAAGGGCTGGCCGAATATCGCGACACGCTCAGCGAGGATCGCCGGTTTGTTTTCGATCGCTACCGGCTGGAGGATTTTGCACGCCGGGTTGTCGGTGTCGGCAGCGTGGGGACCCGGTGCTACGTGGCGCTACTGGTCTGCGACGATCAGAATCCGCTGCTGCTGCAGATCAAAGAAGCCAGGTTGTCGGTGCTGGAGCCGTTTGCGGAGAAATGCCCTTACGAGACCCAGGGACAACGCGTCGTCACGGGCCAGCGAATGATGCAAGCCGCGAGCGATATTTTTCTAGGCTGGCTGCGCGGCGGCGACGGTCACGACTACTACGTCCGGCAACTGCGCGACATGAAGTTTTCGATCCCGGTCGAAGAAGTGCACTCAGACAGCCTGGAGCGCTACGCGAAAGTCTGCGGCTGGACCCTCGCCCGCGCACACGCCAAAGGCGGCGACGCGGCAACGATCAGCGGCTACCTAGGCCGGAGCGAAAAATTCGACGAGGCGATCAGCCTATTTGCGGTGGCGTACGCGGATCAGACGGAACAGGATCACGCGGCGCTAGAGAAAGCGAAACGCGACGGGCGGATTTTGGTTTGTGAGGAGGATTTGTAAATCGCGATCCAATTGGGGTTCTGTGGTGTCGATGCCTGGCCGTTTCAATTCGATCGCTATGCCTCAACCGCGGACCGATTCTTCTAACGCCCGCTTCCTCCTTCTTCGGCAGGTTGGCCAGCATGCGGCGGTTGGCAAGCACGAAGACGATAAGTTAGCCCGGCACGAAGTGCCGGATGAACGGTTAGTCAACATTCCGCCGTGATTCCTGCAAGGGACGCTCTAAAACGGCAGCGCACGATTGTCACCTTGAATCTCGTCGATCGGACTAGAGTCTTCGGCCGCATTCTAGAATTTGTTCTGGTCGTCCCGATAGGTCTTTGACGACACTTGGGCACGGATTCAAACCAGGGGCTGCGCCGGTGAAACGCCGGCTGAGCCCGGGCTATAGCTGGTGCGTTCCAATGGGACTTAAGACATGCGCCGCACGCCATGCCGCAAGGGCAACAGCGATGATGGATACTTCATCGCAAAAAACGGCGTTGAACAACTGGCGCAACACTTCCAATCACTCCACGAAAAAAGCCCCCGCCGAGGCCGGCGGCGTTTGTGCGCTGCGCGGGCTCTGCGGGAGCTTGGCGTTTTACTTTTTTGAACCTGGTTCTGCGACGGTGAACTGGCAACTAGCGAACTAGCTCAGTTGCGTCAGCGCGGATTTCGCTGCGTTCTTTTGCGCGTCGTCGGCGCCGTCCGAGGCGATCGACTGATAGATCCCCTTGGCGGCGTCCTTTTGACCGGCCTTGGCGAGCGTGGCGGCCAGTTGCAGCCGGGCGATGCTGGTTCGCTTGGCAGCGCGTGGGCTGGCGGCGCCGAGGTCCTTGCCGATCTGGGCAATGATCGCGTCACCTGCTGCGTCCGGTTGCTCGGCCAGGGATTCCGCGGCGGTCAGTCGGACTTCAACTCCGCTGTCGCTGGCGACTTGCTTGATCGCCTCGGTGGCGATGGCGCCGGAGCGGCGACCGAGCGAGCCGATTACGCCCACGCGGTATTCCACGCCGACCGCCTTTTGGGCCGCTTCGGCCAGCGCTGCGGTGGCAGCCGCCGAGGGAATCTTGGCTACAGCAAAGCGGGCCTGCTCGCGCAGGTCAAAATCGTTGAGCGCTCCCTCCAGGGCCGGAATCTCCGGATCGCCAGCGATGTCGGCCATGACCAACAGGAGTTGCTGACGCGACTTGAGCGAATGCTTGGGCGACTTTTCCTTGTCGTCCTTCTTGGCGCTCAGTTCACCGGCGAGCGCCGCGGCCAATACCGCGCGGTCTGATTCCTTGCCTGGCGTTCCGGCGGCGGCAATCAACAGCCACAGCGCGCGGCGGGCCTGAAAGGCCTTCGTCTGGTCGTCCGAGCCAAGTTGCTCGCAAAGTTGTGCGATGTCCATGAGAGTATTTATCCTCGTTGCAAACGTTGTTTTTTAGTTGAGTTCAAAATAGTCGGCGGCCGGCGGCGTGGTTAGGAATAGCGATTCTTGCCGCGGCGGCCCAAACGTTGTTTACAAGTGCCAGGGCGCCCGCATCGGCTTGCTGACCAGGCGCTGCGCCTGCTCGTCGCCGACGAACTCTTCCTTGACCGGGTCCCAATTCAGTTCGCGGCCGAGCTTGATCGCGATGTTGCCCAAGTGGCAGATCGTGACCGAGCGATGCCCAACTTCGACGTCGCAGATCGGCAACTTGCGGCTGTAGATGCAATCCAACCAGTTGTTGTGGTGGTTATCGCTGACATACAAACGCACGTCCTCGTCCGTGAACTTGGTCTTCAACAGTTCCGGGTTCGAGGCTTCGATCTTGCCGCGGCTGACAAAGACCCAACCGTCGCTGCCGGTGAACTTGACGCCGTTCTCGCCCTTGGCGTGGCAAGTCAGCGTGACGCCGTTGCCGTAGGTGTAGGTCACATCGAACGTGCCTGGCACGTCGTGCGGGCCGTTTTCGTGGAACTCGCCCTTGCCGCTGACCTTGACCGGGCCGCTGCCATCCGCGCCGATGCCCCACTGGGCGATGTCGTTATGATGCGCGCCCCAGTCGGTCATCTTGCCGCCGGAGTAATCGCTGAACCAGCGGAACTGATAGTGGCAGCGGTTGGGTGAGTAGTCCGCGTACGGCGCTGGGCCGAGCCAGAAGTTCCAATCCAGGTTGGCCGGTGGCGTGCTGGTGGGCTGCCAAGATCCACCGTCGATGTCGCCAATGTACGTGTCCACGGTTTGCAACTTGCCAATCTTGCCGTTGCGAACCAGTTCGCAGGCCAGGCGAAAGCGGCGGTCCGAACGTTGCTGGCTGCCGGTCTGCACGATCGATCCGTAGCGCCGTGCCACCTCGACCATCTTTTTGCCTTCGTCGATGGTCAGCGTGAGCGGCTTCTCGCAATAGACGTCCTTGCCGGACTCCATCGCGTAGATCGCGGTCAGCGCGTGCCAGTGGTCTGGCGTGGCGATCAGCACCGCGTCGATGTCTGGCCGATCGCACAGATCGCGGAAGTCTTTATAGATATCAACTTTTTTGCCGGTGCGGCTCAGCACGTCGAGTGCTGCCTGATCGCGATGATTGCGATCGACGTCGCAGACCGCGGCCATCTGCACGCGCTTGTTGGGGATCAAAGCGCCGGCCAGGTGATGACGACGGCCCAGATCGCCGACGCCGATCGAACCAACCACCACGCGATCGCTGGGCGCCGGCTGGCCGTTCTTGGCAAAAATGCTGGACGGAACAATCGTGGGGGCGGCCAGCGCGGCGGCCGAGGCCTTGAGGAAGGTGCGCCGATTGGGCGTGTGCTTGGGCGTGCGATCTGTCACGGCGTGAATGCTCCTGATGAGGCGGTAATTAGGTGTGGTCGTTAATTGGCGCCGGGTAAGAGGGACGCCCGTTCCTGGGGGCGCCTGCATTAGGCGTAATTGGGTGGGACGAGGTCACAGGCAGAGGCGTCGGGACGCAACTCCATTCGCAACCGGCGTCTTGCGCCTATTCTGTTCCCGGCCCGCCGCGATTGCAAATCCGCGGGGCCTACGGCGATCAAACCGCAGCAGGCGCCCGAGATTTCGTTGCACGCACGGCCCCGCCGGGGTATACCGACGCATGACGTATGACGCATGGGAGTATTTTGATGCGTGGCCCGGCGCACTGCAAGTGCCGCCGTCAGCAGTTCTACGGAAGTTGTCGGCCGCGGTGAACGAGCGGAGGTGGCGCCAGCGGAGGTGTTCGAGCGGTTTGGGTACGAACGCCCGGATTTGATCCAAAGGAGTCTTGCCATGGTCCCACGTATTGCGTGCCGAGGACTTAGCGGTCAGGGAATTGGCCGCCGCGCGTTTCTGGCGACCACGGTCGCGGCCGGCGGGGTAGGGCTCTCGCTCCCGACCCTTTTGCAATCCCGTGCTGCGGCGGCCACGGCGTCGATTCCGCCGGACAAAATTGCGGGGCAGCTCCCGCGCGACACCGCGGTGATTCAGGTTTGGCTCGGCGGCGGGCCGACGCAGTTCGAAACTTACGATCCCAAGCCACTGGCGCCCAGCGAATATCGAGGGCCATTCCGTCCGATCGATACGCGGTTGCCCGGCGTGCAGTTTTGCGAAACCTTGCCGCGTCACGCGCAGATCGCGGACAAGCTGGCGATCCTTCGCAGTGTGTATCACAACAGCGGCGACCACGACGCCGGCATGTACTTTTGTGTGACGGGCAAGGCGACGAAGAACCAGCCATCGACCGGTTCTTTCGCCGCGCGAATCCGCGGTCCCAATCAGCCTGGCCTGCCGCCGTACGTCCATCTTGGTTTTCAGCCGACGACCAATCTGGTCTTCGTGCCGAACTTCAAGGCCAGCTACCTGGGAGGGGGCGTTGATCCGTTTTACATCACGGACGATCCGGCGGACCAAAAATTCCGCGTCCCCAACCTGCAACTAGCAGACGGCGTGACGCTGGATCGGTTGGGGGAGCGGCGGGCGCTGCTGGCGCACTTTGATCGGTTGCGCAATCAGGCGGATCGCACCGGCGCGATGGGCTCGATGGATCAGCTCGGCCGCGCGGCGTTTGACATGGTGACCGGCGCGAAAGCGCGTGAAGCGTTTGACCTGAATCAAGAAAGCGTCGCCACGCGCGAGCGCTATGGGTTGCATCGCTGGGGGCAAAGTTGCCTGTTGGCGCGACGCCTGGTTGAGGCCGGCGTGACATTTATTACCGTGAACCTGGACCCGCACTCGTTCACGTTTGACATGCACTCTGGCATTGAGGGCGGCATGAAGAGCGCCGGCCCACGAATGGATTCGGCCATTCCGTCGCTGATCGAAGACTTGTACCAGCGCGGGCTCGACCGGCGGGTGCTGGTGATCGTATGGGGCGAATTCGGTCGCACGCCGCAAGTGAATAGTAGCGGCGGCCGCGATCATTGGGGACAAGTGATGAGCGTGGCGATGTCCGGCGGCGGACTCAAGGTCGGCCAGGTGATCGGCTCGTCGAACTCCAAAGGCGAAGTCCCCAAAGACCGACCACTGACGCCGTACGACGTTGTGGCCACCATGTACCGCCACCTGGGCATTGACCCTTCGATGGCGTTCAACGACCACTCCGGCCGACCAGTTCCGCTATTGAACGAGGGAACGGTGATTGAGGAGTTGGTTTAGGACAACGTGCCGTCACTCGTAACGCGCCGCCCAATTACGGCGCGCCACTTGGGCAACAACTGCGCGCCACGCTAGTTCGGCGTGGCCCCGGCTTCGAGCTGCTTCTGGATCTTCTCCAGGTTGAACGATCCTGGCGACTGGCTGGGCGGGAATTCCTGCATCGTCTTTAGGAACTTGGCGGCCATGACCTGTAGCGGCACAACCACAAACGGCCGATCCAGGAACCAGTCGTTGTAGACGTTGGCGTTGTGTTGCGCGCGCTCGAACGGGTCGCGGCGCAGATTGAACAACAGCGGAACGCGCAGCTCTGTGAATGGCTCGCGCCACACGCCAAACGCCTGGCCGCGATTCTCCAGGAAGACCACCTTCCAGTCGCTGTAGCGCATGGCCACGATCTGGCCGTCGTCGTTCACATAGATGAATTCCTTTCGCGGCGATTCCTTGGCCGTGCCGCCGAGGTACTCCAGCATGTTGAAGCCATCCAAATGGTTCTTGTAGTTGCGACCATTCAGCGACACGCCTCCCAGCAGCTTCTCCTTGATGTCCGGCGCGCCGGCGACCGCCGCAAAGGTCGGCAGCCAATCCTCGTGGGCGACAATTCCGTTGAGCGTAAAGCCCGCCGGAAAATGCCCTGGCCAGCGGACGAAGGCCGGCACGCGATAAGCGCCCTCCCAGTTGGAATTTTTCTCGCTGCGGAACGGCGTGGTGCCGGCGTCTGGCCAGGTGTTGTAGTGCGGACCGTTGTCGGTGGAGTACTGCACGATCGTCTCATCGGCAATGCCTAGATCGTCCAGCAGCTTGAGCAACTCGCCGACGTGCATATCGTGCTCGACCATGCCGTCGCTGTATTCATCCTG
>Ga0105047_10002748_pt1 | contig 31161 bp, 24 predicted proteins | sample MAT04_FD_78384 | JGI IMG/M metagenome (GOLD analysis project Ga0105047, IMG submission 78384) | Freshwater microbial communities from Lake Fryxell liftoff mats and glacier meltwater in Antarctica - MAT-04 (megahit assembly) | ecosystem: Environmental > Aquatic > Freshwater > Ice > Liftoff... | reverse complement strand
TTCCTGGGTTCCTTAGCGATCTCTTCACGCGCTGGCCGCGGCGTGATTGTCTCTACGGGTGCTCGGGATCCTCGCGCTGCTGGCGGTCGTCCCCGCCGCGACGGTGACCGGCACCGTCTCCGCGACCACGATCCCGCCTTCGATCGCCGCGAGCCTCACCCACGATCGCCACGTCTGCGGGCAGCTCGGCCCGGTCTGGTCGTCGACCGTCTCCGCCGACGCGCAGAAGCGGATCGCCGGCGCGATAGTCTATCTCGAGCCGCGCGGGCCGACCTCGGTGAAGGCGATCCAGGGCGGCGGACCCGGACGGGCGCTGGTGATCGACCAGAAGAACTGCCAGTTCGTGCCGCGCGTGGCCGCGGTCCGGGCCGGGAGCGAGGTGCGGGTGCGCAGCTCCGATCCCGTGTTCCACAACGTGCATATCCGCGATCTCGACGGCGCGACGCTGGCCAATATCTCGACCCCGTTCGCCGGGACCGAGGTGGCGGCGTTCGTACCGAAGAAGACCGGGCCGCTGTTCCTCGGATGCGACGCCGGGCACCAGTGGATGAAGGCCGAGATCCTGGTGCTGGATCACGGCTTTCACACGCGAACCGAGCGCGGCGGCACGTACCGCCTGGACAAGGTCCCGGCCGGCGCGTGGTGGCTGATCGCCTGGCATCCCCAGCTGGGTGAGGTGCGCATGGAGATCGACGTGCGTCCCACGGATCGCCAGCTCAGCGTGCCATTTGCCTTCAGATAGTCGGTTTTCTCGCGTTTGAATGCGCGAAGGGCCATCATCGCGCCGCCATGAGCTCGATGTCCCAGCGCCCCGCACAGAGCGCCGTCGAGCCAACGCGCGGACCGCGCCCGTTCGTGAACCGCGAGATCTCGTTCCTCGAGTTCAACCAGCTGGTGCTGGAGGAGGCCGCGGACGTCTCCGTGCCGCTGCTCGAGCGGCTGAAGTTCCTCTCGATCGTCTCGGCGAACCTCGACGAGTTCTTCATGATCCGGGTCGCGGGCCTGAAGCAACAGATGCAGTCGGGCGTCCGCGAGGCCGGCCCCGATGGGCTCGGTCCCGCGGAGCAGCTGAGCATGATCAGCGAACGGGTCGCCCGCCAGGTCGCCGATCAAGAGCGCTTGCTGCTCGACTCGCTGGTGCCGGCGCTCGAGGAGCAGCGGATCCGCTTCTCGCGCATGGCCGATCTCGACGTCGTCGCACAGGCCGAGGTCGCGCGGCGCTTCGATCGGGAGATCTTCCCGATGCTCACGCCGCTCGCGGTGGATCCGGGGCACCCGTTCCCGCTGATCAAGAACCGCTCGCTGAACCTCGCGATCCACCTGGTCCCCGAGCGCGCTTCCGACAGCCCGCCGCTCACCGCGCTGGTGCAGGTGCCGCAGCTCTTGCCGCGCTTCATCGACGTGTCGCGCGAGAACGAGCTGCGCGTGGTGTTCATCGAGGACGTCATCACCGAGCACGTCGCCTCGCTGTTTCCGGGGATGATCATCCTGCAGTGCGTGCCGTTCCGGGTGGTGCGCAACTGGGATCTCTCGTTCGACGAGGACGAGCAGGAAGACCTCATGGAGGCGGTGCAGAAGGAGCTGCGGCGCCGCGCGAAGCTCGACGCCGTGCGCCTGGAGATCGCGGAGGCCGCGAGCGCCGAGCTGGTGCGCGAGCTCTCGTATGCGCTGCAGCTCGACGCGGGCGACGTGCAGCGCCACAAGGGGCCGCTCGCGCTCGTCGATCTCGCCGCGCTGCTCGAGCGCGTGGAGCGGGCCGATCTGCGCGATCCGCTCTTCGTGCCGGGGCTGCCGCCGGATCTGCGCGACACCGAGGATCTCTTCGCCGAGATCAGCAAGCGCGATATCTTGCTGCATCATCCGTACGAGTCGTACGAGCCGGTGGTCGATCTGCTGGCGCAAGCGGCGAAGGATCCGCAGGTCCTCGCGATCAAGCAGACGCTCTACCGCACCAACCGCAACTCACCGCTGGTGCGCTCGCTGGTCACCGCCGCCGAGAACGGCAAGCAGGTCACCGCGCTGGTCGAGCTCAAGGCGCGCTTCGACGAGGAGACCAACATGGTCTGGGCGCGCTCGCTGGAAGAGGCGGGTGTGCACGTGGTGTACGGCATGAGCGGCCTGAAGACGCACTGCAAGGTGACGCTGGTGGTGCGCCGCGAGGCCACCGGTATCCGCCGCTACGTCCACATCGGGACCGGCAACTACAACGAGAAGACGGCCAGCATTTACTCGGATCTCTCGTATTTCTCGGCGCGTGAGGACATCTGCGAGGACATCGCGGCGCTGTTCAACATCCTCACCGGCTACTCCGATCCGCCGATCTGGCGGAAGCTGGTGGTCGCGCCGATGGATCTGCGCCGCCGCATCCTCGAGCTGGTCGAGACGACGCGGCAGGCGGCCAAGCGCGGCGCCAAGGCGAAGATCGTCATCAAGTCGAACGCGCTGATCGATCAGGAGGTCGTCCGCGCGCTGCAAAAGGCGTCACAGAACGGGGTGGAGGTGCAGCTCCTGATCCGTGGCCCGTGCGCGCTGCGGGTCGGCGTGCCCGGGGTGAGCGAGGGGATCGTGGTGCGGACGCTGGTCGATCGCTTCCTCGAGCACTCGCGCGTCCTCTACTTCTCCGCCGAGGGGAAGGAGGAGGTCTTCATCACGAGCACGGACATCATGCCGCGCAACTTCGATCGGCGGGTCGAGGTGATGCTCCCGATCGAGGACGAGGGCCTGAAGCGGCGGATCATCGACGAGATCTTGGCGGTGGAGCTCGGCGACGACACCAAGGCGGCGATCCTCGAGCCCTCGGGCGCGTGGCGCCGGGTGGGCTCGACCAAGGGCGGAAAAGCGCGGGCTCAGGCGACGTTCATGAAGCTGTCGATGGGCCGCGCGGGGACCCCCCAGCCCAAGAAGCACAAGAAGCACCACCTCAAGAAGGCGAAGCATTGACGGGGCCGTGGGCACGCGGGTAGAGACCCGCCTCGTATATGCTCGTCGATCTCCACGTCAGTCTCACAGGTAAGGACGGCGCTGCCGTCGATGCCGCGATCCTCATCGAGGGCGCCAAGAAGGCTGGCCTCGATGGCGTGGTCGTCACCGACCAAGCCGCCATGTTCCCCCAGATCGAGGCGCTCCGCGCGGCCGGATCGGCCTCCGGCGTCCGGGTGTTCGCCGGCGCGTCGGTGCCATCGAACAAGGGCCTCTTGCTCTGCCTCCTCCCCGATGGCGGCGTGTCCCTGGCGGCCGGCTGGGCGCCCGAGGAAGCCGGCCTGTACGACGCTGCGGCGGTGATCGACGCGATCGAGGCGGGCGGCGGCGTGACCATAGCGCTGCGCCCCTACGATCGCGACGTGGCCCGCCCGATGGGCGACCACATCTTCACCCTGGCTGGCCTGGCGGCGTGCGAGACCCAGAGCGGTCGCATCAACCCGGCCACCAACGATCTCGCGCTGGAGGCCGCTTCCAACCTCGAATTGCCGTGCGTCGGCAGCTCGAGCGCGCAGGGCACCGAGGGCCTGGGCACCGCGGCGACGCTGTTTCGCGGGCCGCTGGCCAGCGAAGGCGACCTGATCGAGGCGATCCGCGCTGGTGACTGCTGGCCGGTCACGATCAGCACCCGCATCCCGCAGGCCGAGGCCCGCGCGCCGCGCGAAGGCCGGCGTGACGACCGCGGCGGTGGCGGTGGTGGCGGCGAGCGGCGCGACAACGGTGGCGGAGCCGGTGGTGGCGGCGGTGGCGCAGCAGGCGAGGGCGGCCGTCGCCGTCGTCGCCGCGGCGGACGCGGCCGTGGCAGCCCCGATGGCGCTCCCCGCACCGCGGATGGCGCTCCCCGCGCCGAGGGCGCCCCGCGCGCCGAAGGTGCTCCCCGCGCCGAGGGCGCCGCTCCGGCGGCCCGCGCCGACAGCCAGGGCCGTGGTGGTGGTGGCGGCGGTGGTGGTGATCGCGGCGGCGGCCAGCGCGAGCCCCGCGCGGACGGCGAGCGACGTCGCCGTGGCGGTCGCGGCGGTCGGGGCCGAGGCGGCGGTGGCGGCGGTGGTGGTGGTGGTGGCGAGCGCGGACCGACGTTGGGCGCCCCGCGCGCCGCGCCGGCCGAGGACATCGGCAACCGCGTCCGCGCGAGGGACCGCCGCGTCGTCGACGAGGACATCGGGAACCGTCCCGGCGGCAGCGGAGCGGAGGAGCCGCAACTGCCCCACGTCGACGAGAACGCCGGCAACCGCCTCCGCCCCGGCGAGACCTCGCACCTCGTTCCCCGCAGCCGCGTCGTCGAGGCTGAAGTGGACGATGGTGATGACGGCGTCGGAAACCGTTAGCCTCCGACGCTGAGAAGGCTCCAGGACGGACAGGAGCGATCCTGTCCGCGCCTTTACTTCATTTCGCCGGCGTAACGCTCGCGGAGCAGATACGCGACCGACTCTGCGGTGCACGGTTCTGGGTAGTGGAACCGGTCGCGCAGCGTGTTGACGGTGCGCTTGGCGATCTCGCGATCTTCTTCCGCCAGCTCGCCCGAGCCGTCGTTCAACAGCTTGAGCACGGAGACCAGGTTCTTCGCGATCGACTTGCGGCGGTCGGCGTAGAAGTCAGCCTCGAGCTTCTCGATGTAGCTCGGGAAGAGCTTCCGGTAGTCGGGCTGCTTGCCGGGGTTGTCGAGGCCCCACGCGCCGATCTGGCCGACGACCGAGCGGCGGAAGTCGTCGCGCTTCTCGCCCTCCGCGAGGATCGAGGACTCGACCTCGCCCATCATCTCCTCGTCCGCGTTCGCCAGCTTGCCGGTGATGCGGTCGTGGAGCTTCTCCTTCTTCAGGTAGTGCGAGACGTGCTGCACGTAACGCGCGAACAGCTCCTCGTACTTGGCCTCTTCGACCAGGCCCATCGAGGTGCGGACCTCGTCGTCGAGCTGGCCGAGCCACCACTCGCGGGCCGCGCGGATGAAGTCGTCGTACTCGTGGAAGCCGGCCTGGCCCTTCACGTTGAGCCAGCGATAGACGCTCGCGTCGCGGATCAGCTCGCGCAGCTCGTCGAACACCGGCAGCGGCGTGAGCGTGCGGTACTTCGGCGAGTGCGCCGCGTTCAGGATCACCGTGCGGATCTCGCGCGCCGACGGGCCGACCTGACCCTCGTACTCGCTCGCCGAAGGTGACTCCTCGAGCAGCAACGGGATCGTGCGCTTGAGCTCCTTCGCCTCCTGCGCGGTCACCCAGCTCGGGACCTCGCCGGTGTCGTAGAGTCTCAATTTGTCGAGCGGAGTGAGCCGATCGACGAGGTGCTTCACCGTCGACGGGTAGCGGTTCTTGTCCGGCTTCGTCAGGCGCGAGAGCACCGCCCAGAGCGCGGCGACCTCGGTGACGTGCGGCGCGAGCGGCTTCGCGATCGTCGTCTTGGTGACCTGCGTGCCGTAGATCTCGATCTCGTCGGACATGCGGCGCAGGTACGGCACTGGCACCAGCTCGAAGCGCGACTTGAAGCTGTTCCAGTCGGGGTGCGCCTTGAACTTCTCGAGATAGATGTCGTTGGTCGACGCGATCAACAGCTCGTCGAGGTGGATCTTGAACTGCGGCAGTGACGCCGTCGCCTCCTCGCTCGTGGTCAGCAGGTACTGCAGCGCCTCGGAGCGATTGAGGATGTCGGCGTACTCGAGCACGCCGCGGTTGGCGGTCACCAGCGGTCCCCACAGGCGGTAGAGGCTGACGTTCTGGATCGTGCGCGGAAGGTTCGCCACCGATCGATCGGCCGTGATCTGCTCGGCGTGCGCGTCGAACGCGGTGCCCGGCTCGACCGTTCCCACCGCGCGCCCGTACTTCCCGGAGATGTAGAACCGCTGCACCCGCACGTGGCGCAGCACCTCCTCGTGCTTGCCGTCGTGGGCCGCGAGCAGCGCGTCATAGATGGCGCGATCGCGCGGCGAAAGATCGCCGTCGAGGATGTAGCGCGAGACCACGAAGTCCTCGGAGATCTTCCCGGCCGCGCGCAGCGAGTCGATCAGCTTGATGCGCTCCTCGCGCGGCACGAAGAAGATCGGGTGATCGTTGAGCTCGCAGGGCAAGAGCGCGTCGATCTGCTCCGAGGCCAGGTGGGCGTACGACTCGTCGACGCCCGGACGCTTGCGACCATCCTCGCCGAACCCGAGCCGCCCCTTCGCGATCTTCTCCGACGGGAAGATCCAGGCGTACGAGTAGAGCGCTCCCTCGGCCACCCGCGAGTAGTGCTCCATGCCGGCCTGGATGCAGTGCACCAGCGTCGACTTCGCCGAGCCGTTTGGCCCGTGCAGGAGGATGAGCCGGGAGACCTTCCCGTCGCGGACGAAGTTCGAGATCAGCCGGTAGATGCGGTGCTGAACGGTCTCTTGGCCCGACACCTTGCCCTGGCCGGAGGCCCACGGCGCATCGAAGATCTTGAAGCGATCGACCTGCCCTTGCGGCAGATCGCGCTTCTCCACGCCGTAGTGATCGAAGCAGTCCTTCACGTACTGCGGCGCGCTGCGCAGGTTCCGCGCGGGGTGCTCGAGCATCGCCGAGAACCACTCCTTGAACCCGAGGATGCTGCGACTGTCCTGAAATGCCGTCTCGACCCGCTGCGAGAGGCTGTTCAGATACGTGCTCGCGTCGAGCGGCGAAGAAGTAGCCACACTAAAGGCCTACCGCCTTCCGAGATTCGCGGCTAGCCGGTGCAAATCACGGCTGAAAGAGCGTCGTGACGAGGACGATGAGGCCGAGAAGGCCGAGGCACGCGAGCGCGGTGAGCGGCACGGCGCGATCGAGGCGCGTCGCGTCGTACACTCGCTGCGCCTGCGCCCGCTCGCCTTCGGGGCGCGTGGTGTCGGCGATGAGCGGCTGGAGCATGGCGCGCGCGCGGACGTAGTCGCCTTTTCGGAACACGACGAGCGCCTCGGCGAGTCGGGGATCCGATCCATCGGGGAGCGTAGCCTTGTCCTTCTTGTTCATGGCGCGGTGAACCTACCGATACAGCCGTTCACTCGCAAGCTTCATGGGACGCGTCCAACTCAAGATCTCGCCTTGGGATTCTTGACTCAGGTGGGGACCGCCTTTAGCTTCCGACCACCAAAGTGGGGATTAGTGGTGTTTCGTGGTGGCGCAGGCCATCGACGCCCTGAGCCTCATTCACCCACCCATGTTTCGAGGACGGTACGAGCACAGCGTCGACGCGAAGGGCCGCATCGCTCTTCCCGTTCGCTTCCGCGACGCGCTCGACAAGAAGAGCGGCGACGGTCGGCTCGTGATCACGATGCACCTCACGGATCTGTGCCTCGTCGTCTACCCGCTCGCGGAGTGGGAAGTGTTCGAAGAGAAGTTGAGCAAGATGTCCCAGCTCGATCCCACCGTGACGATGCTGCGCCGCATGTACGTGGGCATGGCGCACGAGTGCACGCTCGATCAGCAGGGTCGCGTGCTCGTGCCGACCGAGCTGCGCCGCGACGCGAAGATCGAGGGCGAGGCGGTGTGGTCCGGCGCCGCGCGATTCGTCGAGCTCTGGTCGAAGCCGATCTACGAGGCGCACGTCGGCGCAGTGCGCTCCAAGCTCGAGGCCGGTGATCTGCAGAGCGCGCTGGTGAAGCTCGCGGAGCTGGGGCTGTAATCATGGCCGAGCTGCACCAGTCCGTGCTCCTCGAGGAGCTCGTCCAGCACCTCGCTCCGCGCGATGGCGGCGTCTACGTCGACGCGACGTGCGGTCTCGGTGGACACGCCGAGGCGGTCCTCGCGGCATGCGGCCCCACCGGTCGGCTCCTGGCGATCGATCGCGATCCGCGCGCGCTCGAGCTGGCGCGCGGACGGCTCGCCAAGTTCGGCGATCGCGCCACGCTGGTGGAGGGCGACTTCTCCGACATGAGGACGTTCATGGAGGCCAGCGATCACTTCCCCGCCGACGGCGTGGTGGCGGATCTCGGTGTCTCCTCGATCCAGCTCGACGACGCCGAGCGCGGCTTCAGCTTCTCGCGACCGGGCCCGCTCGACATGCGGATGGGCCCGCGCGTCGGCGAGACGGCGGCGGAGTTGCTCGAGCGCTTCGACGCGCAGCAGCTCTCGCAGATCTTCCGCGACTACGGCGAGATCGAGCGCCCGGGCCCGATCGCCCGCGCGATCGTCGAGGCGCGCGACGCCGGCAAGCTCGGCAACACCGCCGATCTCGCGCGCGTGATCGCCGAGCACACCTACGGTCGGCCCACCGCGATCCACCCCGCGACCCGCGCGTTCCAGGCGATCCGCATCGCCGTGAACCGCGAGCTCGACGAGCTCGATCGCTTGCTCGGCGAGCTGCCCGAGCTGCTCAAGCCCGGCGGCCGCGCGGCGATCATCTCTTTCCACAGCCTCGAAGACCGCCGCGTGAAGAACGCGTTTCGCGATCCCGAGCCGGATCCCGCGCTGCGCATGATGCCGGTCGAGCCGGAACGCGGACCTTTCACGGCGCTGACGAAGCGCCCGATCACCCCGAGCGATCGCGAGATCGCCAAGAACCCCCGAGCCCGGAGCGCCAAGCTCCGCGTGGCCGAAAGGAGATGACGAGCATGGCGACGTCGATCCTGACCCGCTTCGAGCGTGGTGTGCGTGACAAGAAGACCCATCTCGCCAGCTTCATCGACGAGGCGCTGAGCGAGGTCTCACCGCTGGTGACCGCGACGATGATCGCGATCCCCGTCGTGATGGCGGCGCTGTTCTTCGTGTGGACCCACGTCGGTGGCGTCCGCTACGGCTACGAGATCTCGCGCGCCGGTGAGATGCACCGCGCGCTGGGCGAAGAGAACCGCGCGCTGCGCGTGGAGGTCGCCAGTCTCAAGGATCCCAAGCGCCTCGCCGAGCTCGCCACCACGCGCTACGGCCTCGCGGCGCCCAAGGCCTCACAGATCGTGAAGCGGGGCATTCGATGACAGCGCGCCGCCACTCCCGCCTCGATCTGGGCGCTCGAGCCAAGGTCGAGCCGAAGAAGAAGCCGCTCAAGTCGCGCCGCCCGGCGAAGGCCAACAAGTCGGTCAAGTTCAACGCGGTGCTGCGCGTGAAGCTGGTCGGTGGGGCGCTCGCGCTCGGCCTCATGTCGCTGTTCTCGCGCGCGTACCACCTGCAGATCCTCGGCGGTGCGCAGTGGGACGACGCCGCTCGCCGGCAGGCGGTGACGTCTTCGACCATCCAGGCCAAGCGCGGCGGCATCCGGGATCGCAACGGCGCCGAGATGGCGATCAGCGTGGACGTCGACTCGATCTACGCCGAGCCGCGCCGCGTCCCCGACGCGAAGGACGCCGCCGCGAAGCTCGCGCCGGTGCTGGGCCTCGATCGCCACAAGCTCGAGGAGCAGCTCGGCAGCGATCGGGCGTTCGTGTACTTGCGCCGCAAGGTGAGCCCCGAAGCCGCGCGCGCCGTGCGCGAGCTGGCGATCCCGGGCGTGGGCGCACAGGCCGAGGCGCAGCGCTTCTTCCCCAATCGTGAGCTCGCCGCGCACGTCGTGGGCTTCACCGATCTCGAGGGCCACGGCCAGGCCGGCGTCGAGAAGCGCTTCGAGCCGACGCTGGAAGGGAAGAGCTACGAGGTTCCGGGTCTGCGCGACGCGCTCGGCCGCGCGGTGTGGAGCGAGGGCTACGTCCCGCAGGCAATCCTCGAGGGCGACGACGTGATCCTCACGATCGACAGCTCGATCCAGCGCGCCGCCGAGGTCGAGCTCGAGCTCGCGGTGAAGGATCAGGACGCCACCGCCGGCATCGCGATCGTGATGGATCCGAAGCAGGGCGACATCCTCGCGATGGCGAGCTGGCCCAGCTTCAACCCCAACAACCTCGCCGGTGTCGGGCCCAACGAGCAGCTCAATCGCGCGGTGAGCGCGGTGTTCGAGCCGGGATCCACGCTGAAGATGGTGACGATCGCCGCCGGTCTCGAGGAGGACAAGATCGCTCCTGAGACCGCGATCGACTGCGAGAACGGCAAGTGGCGCGTCGCCAACCGCACCATCCACGACACGCACAAGTACGGCCTGCTCAGCGTCGGCGAGGTCATGAAGGTCTCGTCGAACATCTGCTCGGCGAAGATGGGCTTCATGCTCGGCGCGCCGCTGCTGCACTCGTATCTCGAGAAGTTCGGCTTCGGTCAGCCGACCGGGATCGAGCTGCCGGGTGAGGTCGGAGGCCTGCTGCGCTCCGCGGATCGCTGGCGCGAGATCGAGCTGGCGAACGTCGCGTTCGGGCAGGGGCTGAATGTGACGCCGCTCCAGATCCTGCGCGCAGCCAGCATCATCGCGAATGGAGGGATGCGCGTGGAGCCGCGTGTTGTGCTCGGGACCGCCGACAAGACCGGCGAGATGACCGAGGGGACGCGGCCCGAGCCGGTGCGCGTCCTGAGCGCGGAGACCGCGGCGCAGGTGCGAGACATGATGGCGGAGGTCACGACCAAGGGCGGAACGGCGGAGAGCGCGGCGATCCCGGGCTTCGCAGTGGCCGGCAAGACCGGCACGGCGCAGAAGATCGATCCCGTCACCAAGGCCTATAGCCGCAGCCTCTACGTGGCCTCGTTCGTCGGCTTCGTGCCGGCCGACCGGCCCGAGGCGGTCGTGCTGGTGATGATCGACGAGCCGAAGAAGGCGATCTACGGCGGCGTCGTCGCGGCCCCAGCGTGGAAGGCGATCGCCACTGCGGCGCTCGCTGCGAGGAACATCTTTCCCAGCGATCCCGCGGCGCAGGCCGAGTTTTTGGCGACCGCAGCGCTACCCAAGGGTTTGCCGAAGAGCCTCTCGCCGGCGGCGGCGAAGGTGCTCGGCGAGACCGAGGTGGTGGCGGTCGAGGTGGAGGCGGCGGCGCCGATGATCGAGGGCTCGAGAAAAATGCCCGACTTTGCGGGTCTCCCGCTCCGTGAGGTGCTAAATCGATCGGCCGAAGTCCATTGCGATCTGGTCCTTCGGGGTACGGGTCGCGTGGTCAAGCAGACCCCTCGCGCGGGGGAGGGGCTCGACACCGGTCAGCGGTGCGAGCTCGAGCTGTCGCCGCGCGGGTGAGTCGGGAGCAAACACCGATGCGGCTCGATCAGATCATTCACGGCATGAACATCACCGACCGGCGCGGGCGGATGGACTGCGACATCGCGGGCATCACCTTCGATTCCCGTCGCGCGCAACCCGGCATCCTGTTCGTGGCCGTCCGCGGCGCGAAGGTCGATGGGCACAAGTACATCGCCGACGCGCTCACGCGAGGCGCCGCTGCGGTGCTGGCGGAGGAGTGGCCGATCGAGCTCGATCAACGCTTCCCGGCGAAGCCGCGGGTGGTGCTGGTGGACAGCGCGCGAAGGGCGCTCGCGCACCTCGCGGCGAACTTCTACGGGCAGCCGTCGCGGAAGCTCTTCATCGCCGGCGTCACCGGGACCAACGGCAAGACCACGGTCACGTACGTGCTCGAGTCGATCATCCGCGCGGCTTCGCGCACGGTCGGCGTCATCGGAACGGTGGAGGCGCGCTGGGGCGGTCGCACGGTCCCGGTCGATCACACCACGCCGGACCCGGTCACGCTGAACAAGCTGCTCAGCGAGATGAGCGCCGCGGAGGTCTCGCACGTCGTCATGGAGATCTCGAGCCACGCCCTCGATCAGCAGCGCGTGCATGGCCTGGCGCTCAAGGTCGCTGGCTTCACCAACCTCACGCAGGATCACCTCGACTACCACCAGGACATGGAGAAGTACTTCAAGGCGAAGTCGCTCCTGTTCTCGGAGATCCTCACCAAGAGCCGCGCGCGCGGTCGCATGGCGGTGGTGAACGTCGACGATCCGCGGGCGAGCGACATGATCGCCTCGTGGGGCGGCAAGTCGCTGAAGGTCTCGTGCGATCCGAAGTCGGACGCGGACGTGGTCGCGCTCGAGGCGACCTATTCGGTGGGCGGCACCAAGGCGATCGTGAAGACGCCGAAGGGCGTGTGGCCGATCGAGACGTCGCTCATCGGCGCGCACAACCTCTCGAACGCGCTCGTCGCGATCGGCATGGCCCTCGCGATGGGCTTCTCGCGCGCGCGCATCGAGCGCGGCTTGCGAGCGCTGGAGCGCGTCCCGGGTCGCCTCGATCCGGTGCCGAGCGAAGAGGGAAAGAAGATCTTCGTCGACTACGCGCACACGCCCGACGCGCTCGCGCGCGTGATCTCGGCGCTGCGCCCCCTCACGCCCGGTCGTGTCGTCGTGGTGTTCGGCTGCGGCGGTGATCGCGACAAGAGCAAACGCAAGGAGATGGGCAGGGTCGTCGCGCGTCTGGCCGATCTCGCGATCGTCACCAGCGACAACCCGCGCACGGAGCACCCGAAGGCCATCGCCGACATGGTGGAAGAGGGCCTGCGCGACGGCGGCTGGCTCCCGATGATGGGAGAGGTGCGCCCGAAGAGCTATCTCGTGGAGCTCGATCGCCGCTCGGCGATCAGGAACGCGATCCACTGGATCACGCCGAACGACGTGCTGATCATCGCCGGCAAGGGCCACGAGAACTACCAGATCGTCGGCACCGAGAAGCGCCACTTCGACGATCGCGACGAGGCGCGCCGCATCCTCTCGAACCTGCCGCCTCCACCGCCGGACGTGATCTCGTTCGCCGACAGCACGGGCGAGGTAGATACCGAGCAGGTCGTCGACGCCGTCGACACCGTCGGCATGGGCGACGTCGTGAGCGAGCGGCCCTCGATGAGCTATCTCGGGATGGGCAGCACGATGGATCTCAGCGTCGCGGACATCGAGTCGGTCGACGCGGACGACGCGCCGCCGCCGCCGGCCGCACCCGTGCCGCATCGTCCCTCGTTCGATCCAATCGCGTCGATCGAGGAGCTGGTCGAAGAGGCCGATGATCCTCCAGGGGATGGAAAAACGTGATCACACGCGCATCGGAGTGGACCTCGGGCGAGGTGGCTTCCGCCGTCGGCGGACGCCTCCACGGTGATTCGGCGAGAAAGCTCGCCGGTGTCGCGACCGACACTCGGGATGCGCTGCGCGACCAGCTCTTCATCGCGCTGATTGGTCCTCGTCACGATGCACACGACTTCCTGGAGCAGGCCGCAAAGGCCGGCGCCAGCGCGCTCCTCGTCCGCTCTGGGCTCGACGCCGCGCGCGTCAGCAAGCTCGCCGCGACCGCGACCGTCATCGAGGTCGACGACACGCTGAAGGCGCTCGGGCGGCTCGCCAAGGCCCACCGGAAGCGCCTCGGACCGGGCCTGAAGGTGGTCGGCCTCACCGGCAGCAACGGCAAGACCTCGACCAAGGAGATGCTCGCCGCGGTGCTCGCCGAGGCCGGCCGGGTCCTGAAGACCGAAGGCAACCTCAACAACTGGATCGGCATGCCGCTCACGCTCCTGAGCGCGAAGAAGAGCCACGACTACGCGGTGCTCGAGATGGGCATGAACGCGCTGGGCGAGATCGCCTGGATGACGTCGCTCGCCGAGCCCAACGTCGGCCTCGTGACCAACGTCGGACCGGCGCACGTCGGCGAGCTCGGCGGCATCGAGAACGTCGGCAAGGCCAAGGGCGAGCTGTTCCAGGGGCTGCCCCAGAAGGCGACGATGATCGTGAACCTCGACGACGTGCGGGTGGTGGCGCAGGCGGCGCTCGTGACGCGACCGCGGCGCACCTTCGGCCGTCACGCATCGGCGGACGTGCGGGTGGCCTCCAGCGAGACGCGCGGCGACGCGCAGATCGTGACGCTCGATGTCGACGGGCACGTGGTGGTCGCGACGCTCCCGTATCCCGGGATGCACAACGCGCTCAACGCCGCGGGCGCGGTCGCTGCGGCGACCGCGATGACCACGCTGGCGCCGGCGGTGATCGCGCGCGGCCTCTCGCTGAGCGAGCGCGCGCACGGGCGGATGGAGACGAAGACGGTCGGCCCGTTCTCGCTGATCGACGACGCGTACAACGCCAACAGCGCGTCGATGATCGCGGCGATCGAGACGGTGTCGTCGCGCGCGAAAAAAGAGAAGAAGCGCTTCGTCGCGGTGCTGGGCGAGATGCGCGAGCTCGGCGACTACAGCCCCGAGGAGCACGCGCGGGTCGGTCACGCCGTATCGATCGCCGGATGCAGTGTGCTCGCCACGTTCGGTGCGCTCGCGGCGCCGATCGCCGGTGCCGCCAACGTGAAAGAGACGCGCCACGAGGACAGCGACGACGCAGCGCTGTTCGCCTGGCTGCGCGATCGCCTGGTCCCGGGTGATCTGGTGCTGGTGAAGGGCTCGCGCGGGATTCGCATGGAACGGTTCATCGAGCGGCTCCAGGAGGCCTTCGCTTAAATGTTGTACTGGCTTCTCTACGATCGCCTCGGCATCAACCTGTTCCGCTATCCCTCGACGCGCGTTCTCCTCGCGGCGGGAATGGCGCTGCTGGTGTCGATCATGTTCGGCCCGATGTTCATCCGCTGGCTGAAGCGGCTGAAGTTCGGGCAGCAGGTCCGCGACGACGGGCCGAAGACGCACGAGGGCAAGAAGGGCACGCCGACCATGGGCGGCACGCTGATCATCTTCTCCACGATGGTCCCGACGCTCCTCTGGGCCGACATGAAGAGCGCGTATCTCTGGTTCGTGTGCATCGTGTTCGTCGGCTACGGCTTCATCGGCTTCCTCGATGACTGGCTGAAGATCACGAAGAAGAACACCAAGGGCCTCGCGGGCCGCTACAAGATCCTCGGCCAGCTGGTGTTCGGCAGCGTCGGTCTGTTCGTGCTGTTCCAGTACTCGCCGTTCACCACGAACCTTGCCTTTCCATTCGTGAAGCCGAACATCTTCAGCCCCGACATCGGGATGCTCTATGTACCGTTCGCGCTGTTCGTGCTGGTGGCGACCTCGAACTCGGTGAACCTCACCGACGGCCTCGACGGTCTGGCGATCGTGCCGGTGGTGATCAGCGCGGGCGTGTTCCTGGTGCTCGCATACGCGGCGGGCGCGATCATCTCGGGCTTCAATCTGGCCGACTACCTGCGCATCCCGCAGCTGCCGGGCGCGGAGGAGCTGGCGGTGTTCTGTGGCGCGGTGATCGGCGCCGGTCTGGGCTTCCTGTGGTACAACGCGCACCCCGCCGAAGTGTTCATGGGCGACGTCGGCGCGCTCGGTCTGGGCGGCGCGCTCGGTGCGCTGGCGATCGTCACCAAGAACGAGATCGTCAGCGCGATCATCCACGCGGTGTTCGTGGCCGAGAGCGTTTCGGTGATGCTGCAAGTCGCGTCGTTCAAGCTGCGCGGCGGGAAGCGCATCTTCAAGATGGCGCCGATCCACCACCACTTCGAGCTCTCCGGCTGGCCCGAGCCGAAGGTGATCGTTCGCTTCTGGATCGTGTCCGCCTTGATGGCCCTGATCGGCCTCGCCAGCCTGAAGGTGCGCTGAGATGAGCTCGTTTTCGCCTCCCGCCGACCCCGGCGTCCGCGCCTCGGCCCTGCGCGATCTCCTGGTCGGTCGACACAAGATCGCCGCGGCCGTCGTCGGGGCAGGAAAGAGCGGAAAGGCCGCGCATTCCCTTTTGCGCGCGCTCGGCGCGACGGTGATGATGCTCGACGACAAGCCGGACAGCGGCACTCCGATCACGGAGGAGACGCTGGAGCGCGCCGATCTGGTGGTGCTATCGCCGGGCGTCCCGCGCTCGCGACCGGAGCTGGCGCGCTCGATCTTCCGTGGCGTGCTGATCGGCGAGATCGAGCTCGGCGCGTGGTTCGTCGACGCGCCGCTGGTCGGCATCACCGGCACCAACGGCAAGTCCACCACGACCGCGCTCATCGCCCACCTGCTCGCCGCGGACGGCAAGCGCGTGTTCGCCGGCGGCAACCTCGGCAAGCCGCTGTGCGAGCTGGCGCTCGATCGCGTGAAGGGACGCAACCCGGTCGACATCGCGGTGGTCGAGCTGTCGAGCTACCAGCTCGAGTCGATCGTGCTCGCGCAGTTCCTGGTAACGGCGTGGCTCAACCTCACGCCCGATCACACCGATCGCTACCCGTCGTTCGAGCACTACGGGCGCGCCAAGCGGCGCATCCTCGAGCGTCGCACGATCGACGGCACCGCGGTGCTGAACGCGAACGATCCGGTGGTCGCGGGGCACGGCCTCGAGCTCGGCGGTCGCAAGCGCTGGTTCGCCGCCGACGCCGATCACGAGCTGGCCAGGAAGAACGGAACACAGGCCGACGCCAGCGGCACCGCCATCCGCACGGCCGACGTGGTCGAGACCTACGACCTCATCAACCCGAAGCTGGTCGGCGAGCACAACCGCGCCAACATGGCCGCGGCGATCGAGTGCGCGCGCCTCGCGGGAGCGTCCTTCGCTTCGGTGCAAGCTGGGTTGCGCTCGTTCGGGGGCCTGCCGCACCGCATCGAGGTGGTCGGCCGCGCGCGCGGCGCCACCTGGTACAACGACTCGAAGGCCACCAACGTAGACAGCGCGCTGATCGCGGTGCGCGCGATCAAGGGCCCCAAGATCATCATCGCTGGCGGTCGCGACAAGGGCGCGCCGTGGGATCCGCTGGTCGAGCTCGCGCGCCCGGATCTCCGCGCCGTGCTCGCGGTGGGCGAAGCGACGCCGATCGTGATGAAGGCCTTCGCGGGCGCATCGCCGATCGTCGAGGACCTCGGCACCGTCGAGCGCGCGGTCGCTCGCGCCGCCGAGCTCGCGCAGCCGGGCGATCACGTGCTGCTCTCGCCGGCCTGCGCGTCGCTCGATCAGTTCACCAACTACGAAGCGAGGGGCGATCTGTTCCGCCGCCTCGTCCAAGATCTCGAAACCAAGGAGGCTCAGAAGTGAGCACCGCCTCAGCCCCAACCACGCTCCCAATGCCCGCCGGAGTGTCTGCCTCGTCCTACGTTCGTCGCGTCGATCCGTGGATCGTCGGCTCCGCGATGGCGCTGCTCGCGATCGGCATCGTGGTCGTCTACAGCGCCAGCGCCGTCCGCGCCTACGAGGCGACCGGCTCGTCCGTCGGCTACCTGGTCAAGCACCTGGTGTCGATCGGCCTCGGCCTCACCGGCATGGCGGTCGCGATGCGGATCCCGCTCGAGAAGTGGAGCCGCTACGCGTACCCGATGCTGGCGCTCTCGCTGCTGATGCTGCTCGCGCTGTTCGTTCCGGGCCTCGGCGTGCGCGTGAACGGGGCGGTGCGCTGGGTGAACCTCGGCTTCATGCGCTTTCAACCCGGTGAGCTGGCGAAGCTCGCGGTCTGCGTCTATCTCGCGCACTCGCTGGCGAAGAAGCGCGATCAGGTCACCTCGTTCTCGATCGGCTTTTTGCCGCACGTGATCGTGGTGAGCGTCCTGGTGCTGCTGGTGCTCATCCAGCCCGACTTCGGCACCGCCGCCATCCTCTTCACCATCCTCGGCCTCACGATGTTCGTGGCCGGCACCAAGATCGGCTACCTGCTCATCGTCGGTGTCGCGGCCATCCCGGTCGGCGCGATCTACGTGCTGACCCACCCGCACGCGTCGCGACGCCTCACCGCGTTCCTCGATCCGGAGGGCAACCGCTTCGCCGCCGGCTATCAGGTCTGGGAGTCGCTCGTCTCGTTCGGCTCGGGCGGCGCGTTCGGCGCGGGCCTCGGGCAGGGGCACCAGAAGCTGTATTTCCTGCCTGAAGCGCACACCGACTTCGTGTTCGCGGTGATCGGCGAGGAGCTCGGGTTCGCCGGCGTGCTGCTGGTGGGCGGGCTGTTCGCGGTCCTGATCGGTCGCGCGCTGTACATCGCGGCGCGGGCGAAGACGCGCTTCTCGACGTTCCTCTCGTTCGGCATCGCGGCGTGGCTCGGCTGCCAGGCGATGGTGAACATGATGGTGGTCGTCGCGCTGGTGCCTACCAAGGGCCTGACGCTGCCGTTCGTCTCGTTCGGTGGCTCGTCGATGGTCATGACGCTCATCGCGCTGGGCGTTCTCTTGCGAGTCGACTCCGAGGAGCGCACCTCGCGATGAAGCTCTTGATCGCAGGCGGCGGGACTGGCGGGCACCTCTACCCGGGCATCGCGCTCGCCGAGGAGCTCACCACTCGCCAGAAGGGCAACGAGGTGCTGTTCGTCGGCACCGAGAGGGGCCTCGAAGCGAAGGTGGTGCCGAAGCTCGGCTTCACGCTCTCGCTGATTCAGGTCAAGCCGCTGAAGGGTGGGGGCATCGGCGGCGTGATCACCGGGCTGCTCGCGCTGCCCTCGGCGATACTCGCTTCGCGCAAGATCATCAAGGAGTTCAAGCCGGACGTCGCGGTCGGCGTCGGCGGCTACGCGTCGGGGCCCGCGCTGCTCGCGGCATGGATGGCTCGCGTGCCGTCGATCGTGCTCGAGCAGAACACCATCCCCGGCTTCACCAACCGCATGCTGGGGAAGCTGGTCGATCACGTGTTCGTGGCGTTCGAGTCGTCCACCCGCTACTTCCCGCCGAAGAAGGCGGTCGCGCTCGGCAACCCGATCCGCCGCTCGCTGCTCGACAACTTCCTCGCGACCCGCAGCCAGGGCGGCAAGTTCACCGTGCTCGTGCTGGGCGGCTCGCAGGGCGCGCACATGCTCAACCTGAAGATGGCGGAGGCGGCGCCGTTTTTGGGCCTCCTCGCCGACCGGATGCGCGTCGTGCACCAGACCGGCGAGCGCGATCAGGACACCGTCCGCGATGCCTACGCAAAGGCGGGGATCGAGGCGGAGGTCAAGCCGTTCATCGAGGACATGTCGGCGGCGTACCAGTCGGCCGACCTCGTGGTGTGCCGCGCGGGCGCGACGACGATCGCCGAGCTCGGCGTGGTGAAGCGGGCGGCGATCTTGGTGCCGTACCCCTTCGCCGCCGACAACCACCAGGTCGCGAACGCGCAGGAGCTGGTGAGCCTCGGCGCGGGGCTGATGTTCGAGGAGGCGACGCTCGAGCCGGCCGCGCTGGCGCAGGAGATCGTGGAGCTCGAGAGCCACCGCGATCGCCTCACCGCGATGGAGAAGGCGGCGGGCAGGGCGGGGCGGCCCGAGGCCGGGCGCGAGATCATCGACGTCTGCGCGGAGCTCGCGAAGAAGGGCATCGCGCGATGATTCCGGGCGTACGGCTCAAGACGCGGGTCATCCACTTCGTCGGCATCGGCGGCATCGGGATGAGCGGCATCGCGGAGGTGCTGCTCAACCTCGGGTACGCGGTGCGCGGTTCGGATCTCAAGGAAGGCGAGAGCGCGCGCCGGCTGCGATCGCTCGGTGCCGACGTGCGGCTCGGTCACGCGGCCGAGCATGTCAGCGGCGTCGACGTCGTCGTCGTGTCGAGCGCGGTTCGCGCCGACAACCCGGAGGTCGTGGCGGCGCGGGCGGCGAAGGTCCCGGTCATCCGCCGCGCGGAGATGCTGGCCGAGCTGATGCGCCTCAAGCTGGGCATCGCGATCGCCGGCACGCACGGCAAGACCACCACCACCTCGATCGTCGCGACGCTGCTCACGCAGGCGGGGCTCGATCCCACGGTCGTCGTCGGCGGGAAGATCAACGCGCTCGGGACCAACGCCAAGGTGGGGCAGGGGCCGTACCTCGTCGCAGAGGCGGACGAGTCCGACGGGTCTTTCTTGCATCTGACGCCGACGATCGCGGTCATCACCAACATCGATCCCGAGCACCTCGATCACTGGACCGGCGGCATCGAGGAGATCAAAGCGGCGTTCCTCGCGTTCGCCAACCGCATTCCGTTCTACGGCCTCGCGGTGCTGTGCGCCGATCACCCGGTCGTGCAGGGGCTCTTGCCGCGCATCGAGAAGCGCTTCGTGACCTACGGGCTGTCGCCGCAGGCCGACTTCATGGCGCGCAACCTGGTGTTCGAGGGCCCGCGCACCTCGTTCGACGTGTTCGTGCACGGCGAGCCGCGCGGCACGCACACCATCCAGATGCTCGGGGCGCACAACGTGAAGAACGCGCTCGCGGCGCTGGCGGTGGCGGACGAGCTCGGTGTGGATCCGGCGGCGGCGCGCGAGGGCCTGCTGGCGTTCGGTGGCGTCGATCGGCGCTTCTCGCTGCGCGGTCTGGTCGACGACGTCATGGTGGTCGACGACTACGGGCACCACCCTGAGGAGATCCGCGTGACGCTGGAGGGCGCCCGGCGCGCCTATCCCTCGCGCCGCATCCTGGTCGGCTTCCAGCCGCACCGCTTCACGCGCACGCGCGATCTGCTCGACGACTTCGGCGGCGCGTTCCACGACGCCGATCGGGTGTTCATCACGCCGATCTACGCGGCGGGCGAGGAGGCCATCCCCGGCATCAGCTCCGAGACGGTGGTCGAGCGCGCACGCGGCCGCGGCCACAAGGGCGTAGACTCGGTAGCCAGCGTCGACGCTGCGGCGGAAGCACTCGCCAGCGAGGCTCGGCCCGGTGATCTGGTGATGACGTTCGGCGCGGGCGACATCACGCGCGCGGGCACGATCGTGGTGGCACGACTGGAGGCGCGCTCGGAGGCGCGAAGGCCGTGACCCCCGCGTGGAGAACAGAGCTCGCCGCGGCGATCGGCGATCACGTGCTGTTCGACGAGCCTCTCGCGTCGAAGGTGGCGTTCCGCATCGGCGGTCCCGCGGATGTGCTGGTGAAGGCGACGAGCGCGGAGGTGCTGTCATCGGCGCTGACGATCGCGCGCGCGCACGCGCTGCCGGTGACCGTAATCGGCACCGGATCGAACGTGCTCGTGTCCGATCTCGGGATCCGCGGCGTCGTCATCCGTCTCGCGGGCGAGCTCGCGGACATCCACTTCGCATCGCACGACGGCTACGAAGCGGAGGTCGGCGCAGGCGCATTGAACGCCCAGCTCGTCGCGCTGGCGCTCAACCTCGGGCTGGTGGGGATCGAGTTTCTCGCGACGATTCCCGGCACTTTTGGCGGTGCGTTGATCATGAACGCAGGGGCGCACGGCGGAGAGATCGGGCCGTTCGTGCGTGAGGTGAAGCTCGTCGATGCCGACGGACGCATCGTGGTGCGTCCGCGCGCGGAGTGCGCCTTCGCGTATCGAACGAGCGGTTTCTCCGCGGGAGAAGTGCTCGTTTCCGCGGTCCTCGATCTCGCGAAGGGCGACGCGGTGCACGCGAAAGCGCACCTCAAAGAGATGCGCATTCGCCGTAAGAAGACGCAGCCGCTCGGCGAGCCCAACGCCGGTTCGATCTTCAAAAACCCTGGAAAAGACCACGCTGGACGCCTCATCGAGGCGTGCGGCTTGAAGGGGCGTGAGGTCGGTGGCGCGCGAATCTCTCCGCTGCACGCCAATTTCATCGTCAACACCGGCGGCGCGACGGCCCAGGACGTCTCTAATCTCGCGGAGATCGCGCGTGCGGAGGTCCTCTCTCGCTTCGGCGTGTCGCTAGAGTGGGAGGTCCGCCGTCTTGGTGTGTGGAACCCGAACGCGGCGCGCGCTGGACCGCAGCACGATCGAAATTGATCTAGTTCCGAGTAGTTGATCGATCACCGTGACGTGAAGACGCGTCGGTCTGCGCTTCGCCGTCGTAAATTTTATAAATGATCAGCGCACAAGATCGATCGAAATTTTGTTTCATTTGCGAACGAAGAGGTCTTGCAGCGTGATCTGTGCACGCTTATGGTGCCTATGAATCAAGCAACGAACGATGTTTCGCGGTCGTGCGAGAGAAGGCACGACGAGGACATCAAGCTGACCAAAGAACCCAACCATACTGATCGGATCGGCGTCAAAAATACGTCCGCGATGAGAGCTGTGGCGGGAACGATGGACATCACGAAGCGTAGATTCGGAGAACGATTCCATGAGCCGAGACGAGACGAAGAAGATCGCCGCTAGACGGCCAGTCTCCCGCTCGGGCTCCACCTCGGGGCAGCCGAAGCCTCGCGGAAAGAATCGTCGCCTCGTCAAGAAGGTCCCGATGATCTCGCGCCTGCCGCGCGTCCCGCTGCGCCGCTGGGCCGCGCGCATCATCGGACCGGCGAAGGGTCGCGTCCTGCGCGGCGCGATCGCCATGAGCGTCACCGCCGCGCTCGCGGGTGGCCTCGGCTTCGCGTGGCACGCGATGTCGCGCTCGCCGACGTTCGCGATCGACGACATCCAGGTGACCGGCCTGACCCGCTCGACCGAGGACGAGATCCGCACGCTGGCCGGCGTGGAGATGGGCGACAACTCCGTCGCGCTCGACACCAACGAGCTCGCGCACGCGATCGAGAAGCACCCCTGGGTGCGCAAGGCGAACGTGCTGCGTCGCCTCCCGCGCGGCCTGACGCTGGAGATCACCGAGCACCAGCCGATCGCGTTGGTCGCGCTCGAGCACCTCTACTACGTCGACGCCGACGGCGAGGTGATCAAGCGCCTCACGCCCGGCGAGAGCGAGATCTTGCCGGTCGTCACCGGCCTCTCGAAGGACGACGTCGCGGAGAGTGATCAGCTGGCGCTCTCGCAGATTCGCGCGGCGCTCTCGTTCATCGAGGCGTGGTCGCGAGCGAAGCCCAATTCGACGGTCGAAGAGGTCCACGTGGGACCGAGCGGAACGATCGCAGTGGCGCTCAGCGCCGATGGCGTGCGCGTGCACCTGGGCCCGGCGCCCTGGGACGACGCGATCGCGCGCTACGACGAGATCGTCGCAGACGCCGCCGAGCGGGGCGTGGTCCCGGCGGAGATCGCAGCGTACAGCGCGCGTCGCCCGGATCGAGCAGTGGTTCGCATCGCATCGGCAGTGGCAGCTGCGCCGAGCAACAAATCTCAGAAGAAAAAGTAAAAAATGATCCGGGTGGCACCGGGTCGACGCCGCAGGATTACGGAACCTGCGGCGGCATGACGGAACGGAAAACGAAGGCCCGCAAACGGCGCGGGCAAGAGGAGCACGGATGGCGAGAAACGATAACATCGTCGTCGGTCTCGATATCGGCACCACGAAAGTGTGCGCGATCGTCGGCGAGATGACGGAAGAGGGCATTGACATCATTGGGTTCGGATCGGCCCCCAGCAAGGGCCTCCGCAAAGGCGTCGTGATCAACATCGGCGCTACGGAGGAATCGATCCGCAAAGCAGTCGAGGAAGCGGAGAACATGGCCGGGTGCGAGATCACCCAGGTCTACGCTGGCATCGCCGGCGGGCACATCCGCGGCTTCAACAGCCATGGCATCGTGGCGGTGAAGGACGGCGAGATCACGCAGGCGGACGTGACCCGGGTGATCGACGCGGCAAAGGCCGTGGCGATCCCGCAGGATCGCGAGGTCATCCACGTGCTTCCGCAGCAGTACATCATCGATGATCAGGACGGCATCACCGAGCCCATGGGCATGAGCGCGGTGCGGCTCGAGGCCCGCGTGCACATCGTGACCGCCGCCCTGAGCAGCGCGCAGAACATCGTGAAGTGCGCCAATCGCGCGCGCCTCCACTGCCAGGCGATCGTGCTCGAGCAGCTGGCGAGCGCCGACGCGGTGCTGACGCAGGACGAGAAGGATCTCGGCGTCTGCTTGATCGACATCGGTGGCGGCACCACCGACATCGCGATCTTCAACGACGGCGCGGTGGTCCACACCGCAGTGCTGCCGCTGGGCGGGAACCACCTGACCAACGACATCGCAGTCGGCATCCGCACGCCGCAGGACGAGGCGGAGAAGATCAAGAAGCGCTTCGGTGCAGCAGTGGCCGCCAACGTCGATCGGGAAGAGATGATCGAGGTGCCGAGCGTCGGCGGTCGCAAGCCGCGGGTGCTGTCGCGCCAGATATTGTGCGAAATCATCGAGCCACGCGTGGAGGAGATCTTCCAGCTCGTGCGCGAGGAGATTCAAAATACCGGATACGAGGATCTCCTCGCGAGCGGTGTGGTGGTCACCGGAGGCACCTCGATGCTCTCCGAGATCACGGCGATCGGCGAGGGCACTTTGGGCCTTCCCGTGCGGCTGGGAGTCCCGCGAGGTATCGGTGGCCTGGTCGACGTGGTGCGCAGCCCCATGTACGCGACCGGCGTGGGTCTGGTGGTGTACGGGGCCAAGCACATGAAGGAGCACGGCCACGTCTTGAACCACGCAACCAAGACGGAGAAACGCAGCTCGATCGCTGAATTCGGGCGCGGCATCCGCGGATGGTTGAGCGAGATCTTCTAAAAAATCTCACGTTAGGTCCGCCACTATTCTCTTTGTTTCGGAACAAAACTCAGGAGGCAATTCAATGTTCGATTTCCAGGATGTAGAGCGACGCGAGGCAGTGCTCAAGGTCGTCGGTGTCGGCGGCGGAGGCAGCAATGCGCTCCGTACGATGATCGGCTCGGGCCTTGGTGGCGTCGATTTCGTGGTCGCCAACACCGATCTGCAGGCCCTGCGCGCCAACCCGGCGCCGGGCAAGATTCAGCTCGGCTCGAACCTCACCAAGGGGCTCGGCGCCGGCGCCAACCCCGAGGTCGGCCGCAGCGCCGCGCTCGAGGATCGCGATCGCATCGCCGAAGTGCTCAAGGGCTCGGACATGGTGTTCATCACCGCGGGCATGGGCGGTGGCACCGGCACCGGCGCAGCGCCGGTCATCGCGGAGGTGGCCAAGGAGCTGGGCGCGCTGACCGTCGGCGTCGTGACCAAGCCGTTCGCGTTCGAGGGCAAGCGCCGCCAGCGTCAGGCCGAGGAGGGCATCAAGGAGCTCGCCGCGGTGGTCGACACGCTGATCACCATCCGGAACGATCGCCTGATCCAGGTCGCCGGCGAAAGCACGAGCATGCTCGACAGCTTCCGCCGCGTCGATGACGTGCTCTTCCACGCGGTGAAGGGCATCTCGGACGTCATCAACGTGCACGGCCTGATCAACGTCGACTTCGCCGACGTGAAGACGATCATGTCGAACCAGGGCATGGCGCTGATGGGCTCGGGCATCGCGACGGGACCGAACCGCGCGCTGGAAGCGGCCAACGCCGCCATCCACAGCCCGCTGCTCGACAACGTCGACATCTCCGGGGCGATGGGCATCCTCATCAACATCACCGGCGGATCGAACCTGACGCTGCACGAGGTCAACGTGGCCTCGAGCGCCATCGCCGACGCTGCGCACGAAGATGCGAACATCATCTTCGGCTCGGTGATCGACGAGGCGTACACCGATCAGGTGAAGATCACTGTGATCGCCACCGGCTTCGACGGCGCCCGCCAGTCGAAGGCCCGCAGCAACAGCCCCTCGCGGAGCACCGAAGGTGCGGTCTCGGGCTCCTGGACCGTGCCGGCGCAGGCCGCGCCGATGTACCGCCAGGAGAACGTCGACATCCCGACGCACATCCGCAACCGCTGGGAGAGCCAGCAGCGGGAGCCGCGTCGTGATCACCCTGTCTCGCACGTGTCGGCGCGACCCGAGCTGTCGACGCTCGCCGACATGGAAGGGACCCTCGACATCCCGACCTTCCTGCGTCGCCAGGCCGACTAGAAATGATCTCGCCGCGTTCGCTCAGGGCCGGGCGGTCGCGGCACTCCAATCCTCGGTGCACCTTGCCTGGGTGCGCCGCGGGGCCATAGCAAGCGGAAGCCATCCCGCGCGCTCTGGTTGCCTCTCGTGTTTCCGTGTTCCGTTGCCGTCTCCAGGGCGGTCGGGCCCGGGCTCCTCAGAGCCCGGTCCCGGCCGCTGCTGCGAGTCAGAGGAGTCCCCCACGACGCCAAAAGCTCGTGGTAGAAGAACCGCATGCTCAAGGTCGACATGACCCTCACGCAGGTCGAAGCGACGCCGCAGGCGGTGATGGCGATGCACGAGTCCATCAACCTGCCGCTCGTCAGCATCCCCAACATCGGCACCGCGCCCACGCAGGCGTACGTGCTGGGGCTGCGCAACGACAACGGCAGCTACTCGGTCATGGTCGTCCTCCGTCAGAGCGAGAACGACGCCAACCTGGTGTACGTGTCCGACCCGAGAAATCTAGGTCCAGAGCAGTATCGCTTCGAGGAGCAAGAAGGGCTGCGCTTCGTCGAGTCGATGGGCTTCTTGATGGACGATCATTCCTTTCGCGCGCTGTCGCCCGATCGCCAGACCGAGCTCATGGAGCGCACGCCGATCTTCGCCGGCTCGGTGAAGGCCGCGCGACCGACGCTCGATCTCGTCGAGGTGGAGGAGGAGCCGGCGTCGTCGCCCGAGATCCTCGGTCCCGATCCGATGTTCGGTGGTCTCGAGAACGTCCCGATGCTGAAGGGCGAGCCCGCCTCGCCGCCGACGTTCGAGGGTCGCCGCGCCTCCATGTTCCCCGGCGCCATGTCGAACCAGCGCTCGCCCGCCGGCTCGATGCGCCCGAGCGCGCCTGCGCCGCCCATCCCCGCCTCGATGCGCCCCGGTGCCGCGGTGCCGTCCGCGCGCCCCCATCAGACCTCGGAGATGAGTCGACCCGGCACGCAGGAGATGGTCCGCCCGGTGCCGCCCGCGCCCGCGGCCCCCAAGCTCTCGGACGAGGCGCTGTCCCGCCTGGGGCGGTTCCTGTCGACGTTCCTCCTGGCCTGTGTGCTCGGTGTCGGTCTCGCGCGCTGTGTGCACTCGCAGCCGCCCGATGAGAACCTCTCTGCCGATCAGCAGAACAAGCTCGATATCGGCGAGCACTACCTCGCGAACGCGCAGTGGGCCGAGGCGGTGGGTGCGCTCCAGCCGCTGGTGAAAGACATGCCGAAGAACCCGGCGGTCCACCACGGGCTGGGCCTCGCGTTCATGTATCTCGAGCGCTACGAGCTCGCGGAGACCTCGCTCAAGACCGCGACCGAGGTCGATCCCTCATTCACGATGGCCAAAAACTCGCTGGCGACCCTCTACATGATGCAGGGTCGTTGTGCGGAGGCTGCGGTGCTGTTGAACGACGTGATCACCGACTTCATGTATCCCACGCCGGAGTTCGCCCAGGACAACCTGGCGAAGGCCGAGCACTGCCTGGGAAAAAGCGCGGAAGCGATCACCCGGCTTCGCCGGCTCGTCCTCGCAAAACCGCAGTTTTGCCGCGGATACCTCACGCTGGCCGACATCTCTAGCGCCGCGAAAGTACCGGAAGTCACCATCCAGGCCTGCGACGAGTTTCAGAATCGCTGCGAAATGCACGAAAAAATTGGAAAATTGGTGTCGCCAGAAAATCGATCGTTGTGTTACTTACGTAAGGGAATGGCGCACGCGGCGGAGGGAGACTACGACGCCGCACGTCAATCGCTCGCGCGCTGCGACTCACTGGGGGTCTACGGCCAGGAATGCCGCAAGTCTCTCCAGTTACTCGATGGTCAGTGAGCCGAGGCTAGAAATGATGAAGGTAGACGAACCCCAACTGGCCGCTGATCTCACCCGGGCCCTCGATGCGCGCGGGATGACGCTCGACGATCTTGCGGTCAGGACCAAGGTGCCGCGGTCCACGCTGCGCGCGCTGTTCGGACATGAAGATCTGGTGGTGCTGCCCGGCCGCGTGTACTTGCGCGCGCATCTCCGCCTGGTCATCGACGAGCTCGCGATGAACGTCGAGACGACGCTGTCCGCGTTCGATCGCGCGTTCCCGACCGAGGTCGACCTCGTGCCGCTGGCGAAGCTGCCGCGCGTGTCGCCGGGCGCGGTCGCTATCGCCGCGGGCCTCACTGGCATCGGTCTGCTCGCGATCGTCCTCTCCATCGTCAGCGGATAATGTCTCGCGCCGTCGTCGTCGGCGGCGTCGACTACGGCGAAGCCGATCGCGTCGTCCACGTCCTCACCGAGACGGGAAAACAAGCCTGGTTCGCGCACAACGCGCGGAAATCGAAGAAGCGCTTTTCGGGCTCGCTCGAGCCGTTCGTCACCGTCACCGCGACGTTCGAGCCGAAGCGTCGGCAGGGAATGGCGGTGATCGCGTCGCTCGCGATCGAGCGATCGCGCATCGGCATCCAGAACGCGCTCGATCGCATCGCGCTCGCGGGCTACGCCGCCGAGCTGATCTCCCGGGTCTCGCCCGAGGGCGACGAGGCCAAGGCGCTCCTCGAGCTGCTCGAGAGGGTGCTCGATCGCCTGCAGAACAACGGCGCAACGAACGTCGATCGCCGCGCGCTCGAGCTGGTGCTGCTCGATCCGCTCGGGTACCGCCCCGACACCGAGGCCTGCGTCGTGTGCGGCACACCCGCGGCTGACCTGGCGCGCTGGTCCCTCGTGGAAGGCGGCGTGGTCTGCGACGAGCACGGGCAGGGCGCGCCGCTCATCGGGCCGAAGACGCGCGCGTGGGCCGGTGGAATCGTCGCGCAAGGGTTCGACGCGATCGACGATTCGCTGGGCGGCCTCGACGCCGCCGATGCGCGCACTGCGGCCGCCAAGCTGGGGAAGAGCCTGGATACTTTCTATCGGGCGCTGGTCGATGGCCCGCTGCGCTCGACGGCGTTTCTCGAAGAAGTGATCTGAGATATGCACAGCGGTCTATGCGGACCGCTCCCGCCGCCACCTTCCAGGAGATGATCCTGCGGCTCCAGACCTTCTGGGCCGAATACGGCTGCCTGATCACCCAGCCCTACGACAGCGAGAAGGGCGCCGGCACGTTCAGCCCGCAGACCTTCTTGCGCGCGCTCGGGCCCGAGCCCTGGAACGTCGCGTACGTCGAGCCCTCGCGGCGCCCGACCGACGGGCGTTACGGCGAGAATCCGAACCGCCTCTACCGCCACCACCAGTTCCAGGTGCTGCTGAAGCCGTCGCCGAAGCACGTGATGGATCTCTACCTCGACTCGATGCGCGCCATCGGCATCCACCCCGAGGAGCACGACATCCGCTTCGTCGAGGACAACTGGGAGTCGCCGACGCTCGGCGCGTGGGGCCTCGGCTGGGAGGTCTGGGTCGACGGCATGGAGCTCACCCAGTTCACGTACTTCCAGCAGGTCGGTGGCTTCGAGTGCCGCCCGGTCGCGGCCGAGCTGACGTACGGCTGCGAGCGCATCGCGATGTACCTGCAGCGCGTCGACAACGTCTATGACCTCAAGTACTCGCCGACCGTGAGCTACGGCGAGGTGTTCCGCCGCGACGAGATCGAGCACTCGCGCTTCTCGTTCGAGGAGCTCGACGTGTCGATGTACCTCAAGCTGTTCGACGCTTACGAGAGCGAGTCGAAGCGGCTGTGCGGCAAGAAGCTGGTCATCCCAGCCTATGATCACCTGCTCAAGGCCGCGCATGCGTTCAACTCGCTCGATGCGCGCGGCGCGATCAGCGTGACCGAGCGACAGGGCTACATCTTGCGCGTGCGCGACATCGCGAAGCTCTGCGCGGAGCGGTACCTCGCGTTACGAGAAGAGCTCGGGCACCCGATGCTGGCGGGGGTGTCCAAGTGAAGAACGAGCTGTTTCTGGAGATCGGCGCCGAGGAGCTGCCGGCGCGCGAGATCGGTCCCGCGGTGGCGGCGCTGCGCGATCAGCTGATCGCGGCGCTCGATGCGGCCCGCCTCGCCCATGGCGAAGCGCGCACGTATTCGACGCCGCGCAGGCTGGTGGTGGTGGTCCCCGACGTGGACGCGCGCCAGGCCGATCTGCGCGAGGAGCTCGAGGGCCCGCGCGTCGAGGTCGCGTTCAAGGACGGCGTCGCGACGAAGGCCGCGGAGGGCTTCGCCAAGAAGGTCGGGCTCCCGGTCGACAAGCTCGGACGCAAGCAGACCCCGAAGGGCGAGGTGATCTCGGCGACGATCGACAAGCCCGGACAGGACGCGCGCGTTCTGTTGCCAGAGATCCTCGCGGCGCTTCCGGGGAAGCTGCCGTTCACGCGGGTGATGCGCTGGGGCAACTCCGACGTCGCGTTCGCGCGGCCGGTGCAGTGGATCGTCGCGCTCTTCGGCGGCGAGGTGGTGCGCTTCGCCTACGGGGACGTCGAGAGCGGGCGCGACAGCCGCGGCCATCGCTTCCTCGCGCCCGGCGTGTTCGGCGTCGAGGGCGAGGCCCAGTGGCTGAAGGAGATGGCGGCCCACAAGATCATCCCGAGCGTCGAGGAGCGGCGCGCGCGCATCGTGGCGCTGGCCACCGAAGCGGCGAAGTCGGTGGGCGGCACGGTCCGCCCGGACGAGGGGCTGGTCGACGAGGTCACGCAGCTGGTGGAGTGGCCGGTGCCGCTGCTTGGGGCATTCGACCCCGCGTTCCTCGAGATCCCGCAGGAGGTGCTGATCTCCGAGATGCGCGAGCACCAGCGCTACTTCTCGGTGCTCGACGGGCACGGCAAGCTGATGCCGCAGTTCGTGGTCATCGCGAACACGCAGGTCGAAGATCCCGCGGTCTCGGTCGCGGGCTACCGGCGGGTGCTGTCGGCGCGCTTCCAGGACGGTCGCTTCTTCTTCACCGAGGACCAGAAGACCCCGCTGTGGGATCGCGTTAAGAGGCTCGAGACGATGGCCTTCCACCGCGCGCTCGGCACGACGTTCGAGAAGGTCGAGCGGGTCGTGAAGCTGGCTTTCTGGCTGGCGCGCGAGCTGGGCTATCCGGCCATGGCGAGCGGTGATCCGTTCGCGCTCGCGAGCGCACCGCGTCCGGCGGCCGACGCCGGCGGGTGGGCGCTGGCGCGCGCCGGATACCTGATGAAGGCCGATCTCACGACCGCGATGGTGTTCGAGTTCCCCGAGCTCCAGGGCGTGATGGGGCGCGCGTACGCAGAGCGCGCCGGTGAGCCGGCCGACGTCGCAAAGGCGATCGAGGAGCACTACCTGCCGAAAAACGCCGGTGATGCGCTGCCCGTCGGCGATCTGGGCGCGATCCTCGGCCTCGCCGATCGACTCGACACGATCGCCGGCATCTTCTCGACGGGCAAAGGTCCCACCGGCGCGGCCGATCCGTTCGGCTTGCGGCGCGCGGCGCTCGGCGTCCTCAACGTGGTGCGCGCGCGGGGCTGGCACCTGTCGCTGAGCAACGCGATCGATCAGGCGGCGACCGGCATCGGCGCGCGCGGCAAGAAGGACGCGGGCGAGGTGCGGGCCGAGATCGCGGAGTTCTTCCGCGGTCGATTGCGCGGGCTCCTCACCACCTCGGGCATCCCGACCGACGTCGCGGAGGCGGCGCTGCTCGCGAGCGCCGACGACGCGCTCGACGCGGGACTGCGCGCCGAGGCGCTGGCGTCGCTGCGCTCGAAGCCGGAGATGGAGCCGCTGACGATCGCGTTCAAGCGCGTCGCGAACATCCTGAAGGACCAGGTCCCGGGAGAGGTCGATCGCGCGAAGCTCCCGACCGACGCCGATCGCGCCCTGTTCGATGCGGTGGCGGGTGTGGAGGAGCGGGTTCGCGCCGCGATCGCCGCGCGGCAGTTCGGCGCGGCGTTCGACGCGATCGCGACGATCCGGCCGGAGCTCGATCGCTTCTTCGAGGCGGTGATGGTGATGGACGTCGATCTCGCGGTGCGCG
>Ga0105047_10002747_pt1 | contig 31165 bp, 24 predicted proteins | sample MAT04_FD_78384 | JGI IMG/M metagenome (GOLD analysis project Ga0105047, IMG submission 78384) | Freshwater microbial communities from Lake Fryxell liftoff mats and glacier meltwater in Antarctica - MAT-04 (megahit assembly) | ecosystem: Environmental > Aquatic > Freshwater > Ice > Liftoff... | reverse complement strand
TTACCTCTTGTTTGTAATACTGATTCAATTTCTCTCATTCTCTTTTTTTCAGCCATAAATGATGATAGGCCTTCTTTGATACTTTCATGGGGCTGTAAAGAAGTTTTAATATGGCCAAACAAGCTCAAATTTGCCCCTGAGCACGGCGCGACGGCCCAACTTTGAGCCAAGATAACTGACCATGCCATTGTCTTCATAGTGCTCGACTTTCCACCACCATTAGGACCGGTAATAATTCCCTTTTGAGCTTTTTGGCCACCAAATTCTATATCGTTCAACACGGCTTTTTTATTGTGTATTAAAGGGTTCCAAGCGTCTGAAAAAGATATAAACGGTTCTTGTTCATCCGAGAATTGTGGCCATGCAAACGTTTTACCTTCTTGGCGTAATTGTTGAACAACGGTTGCAACACTCAATTGCGCATCAAACTCTGCGAAAGCCAGTAATAAAATAATTAAATCATCTGCAGCGGCGGTAAGTAACTTCTGAGCAACTAATACCTTGCCGCGCGAGTACACATAGCTTCCTTCTTTGCAAAATGTTTGTGCCGATAAAAGCTCGATTAACTCCTTAAGTTCATTTGATAATTCTGCTGAGGCATAAGAATGGTTTTTAATAATTTCAAATTCCGGCCATGAAGCAATTTCAGGATGATCTTGACCGAGCAAGGTTATGTCTTGAGCAATCTGAAATAATTTTGATACGTGAGAGAGCCTATCTTGTAATTGATTTGCTGTATTGAATAAAAACCATAATTCTTGCGCAGAGCTTTTAAGAGTTAACCAGCGACCTATGTCATTTAAAATTACTTTTGTTCCTACAGCAAAAGCTGATGCTACTTGAGCAACTGTCTCGCTCGGACAATAATTTTTTAAATAATCACTTACTATCGCCCACTGATCTCCACCTGAACCTACCAGGAATGTAGCTAACCATTCTTGACCATTTGCTGCACACAATTCACGCAATTGAGGGTTATTTTTAAGTTGCTCAAAGTTCCAGTTGTGCGCACTAAATGGCTCGCGCAATCCTTGGACCATGCCTTGCAACATTGATCGCGGGGTAAAAGATGGATTACCTTTTAACAAGCTTGAAAAATTATGTTGCCAAATTCCATTTAAGCATAGAGTACCGGCTAATGTGGCAACAACCTTACCTATATCAACGCAGTAAGCGCCTTCTAATGCAGTAATGCTTGAGTTAAGTTGCTTCTTAAAAATACTATAATACAACCGATGCGCATTCTTATTAAGTTGGTCATTGGGATTGTAATAGGCAATTAATGAATCTTCGTGTTGAGCAAATAGCTGCAGTTGCTTTTTGAGTTGCTGTAATAACACCAGATCAGAAGTTAATAATTGTAGTCGCTTTTGACGCTCTTTCAATAGCTGGCGATTGGTAATCGGAGTAGTCAAGCGTCGTAAGCCCCATTGACCAAAAGCAGTTTGAGTGCGATCCATTAACTCAATAAAATAATCACCCTCTAGCTCATTCCATTCAACGTCACTCATAATCGTTGGAATTTGAACAACAGGCTTTTTAGCTATTATTGCTTTAACCATTCGCTTTTTATCATTAGATTCAAAAAGCTTTGGCAATTGCTGTTTGCCTGAAACCTTAAATGATTGATTCAACCACGGTATTATTGGGCAAAAAGTTACACTAGGCACAAGAATAAAGCTTACGGCTACTAATAATTTCTTTATAAAATTCATTTAATTATTCCTGAACAATGTATACCAATTATATCATCCAGTAATATCATAACCATGCATTTTGTACATGCTTAGCCACTATTTTTAAAGCGCCTGAGCTACATTTAATAATGGAACATAAACACTTACAGTAAGAAAAGTAACCAAAATACCCATAAGAAGCATAAGAATCGGTCCTAATAAACGAGTAATTCTTGTTAAGACAGCAGTACCTTTTTGTCGATGAATATCAGCCCCTTTAAGAATCATTTGACCTAGCTGGCCTGATTCTTCACCTACCTTTATAAGCCCACGCACTGTAGGATTATTAAAAAATGGTACCGATTGAATTGCCACAGAAAGTCGGGTCCCTTGTTCAACCAAGCGCGAAATATAATCTAACTGAGCCGCTATGAATTGGTTCTTTTCTACTCGCGTGCACAGCTGTAACGCTTGTAATTGCGTAAGCCCTTTATCTAATAACAACCCAATACTAAACCATATATGGACTATTTTTTGCTGAGCAAGTATCGAGCCAATAACAGGTATATATAATATTTTTTTATCTAATTGCGCTGCATAAGATTTTTTTGCCCAAAAATACAATAAGAATACAACGCTTGCACTAACTATCAGTGGTATCATCCAGGCACCTGAACGCAAGTAATCACTCATCCATACTAAAACTGCTGTAGTTGTAGGCATTGGTTGGTTTAGACTTACAAACAAAGCCCCAAACATAGGCACTAAAAAAACAAAAATGCCTATGCACGCGGTAATGAAAAATAAGAAAGTAATCATTGGAGTCATAATCGCCGATTTAATCCACCGTGTTGTTTGGCTTTTTTGATCAATGAAATCTGCCATATAAGTCAAGCCAGAAGCCATATCCCCTGATTCATGTCCAATCGTTATAAAACTAATCATCATTGGGTCGATTAATCGTGAATGCTTTGCTAATGCTTCATGCAAGCTTGAACCCTGTAATACTTGAGTTAGCAGGGAATCTAAAAACCATAACTTTTTCTTATCAGTTACTTGCATTGCTAAGATAGCTATTGATTGATCAACACGCAATCCAGCTTTAACTAGTTGCGCCATTTGGCCAGCCCATTGACCAATATCATCAATCTTAAGCGATCGCATAGCTCTTATAGAGATCTTTTTTGAATGCAATAGAGCAATTTCTCGCCCAAATAATAATTTATCAAGCTCACCTACATCAGGAGCAACGGTTACCCCTTTTATAATATCACCCTGTAAGTTAATACCCTGCCAGGAATAACATGCCATAATTGATTACCTTTCAAGTTAAAAGACGTTCAGTTGCCTGCTAACATCCAATGCTTCTAAAAGTTGCTCACAGGTCAGTGTTGTATTTATTTTGATGTACTTTTTGCGATTGATGTCGCCCAATAAAATTAATATCGCTTCTTTGGGTATTTTAAGAGCTTTGGATAGCACAGTTATAAGCTCTTTATTAGCTAACCCTTTTTCTGCCGGTTGCGTTAAGAAACATTTCAACATTCCCGACTTATCAATCGTCCAACTAGATCGACCGGATGAAGGAGTTACTTTTACTTCAAATACCAATGCCATAGGGCATTATCCTAGATCTATATTATTAAAAAAACTTATTTATTATCAAATAACCTATACTTTTTCTCTATTGATAGCTATAAATCACTTGCATAAAATGGTAAATATTTTATCCTACTTGGTATTACTATTGAAATTAGCCCATTACGGAGAGATGGCTGAGTGGTCTATAGCGCTTGCCTGCTAAGCAAGAGTCTGGATAAAACCGGGCGCGAGGGTTCGAATCCCTCTCTCTCCGCCAGTCTTCGCCAAGGCACAGCTGGGCACGCCACTTATATGCTTTTAAGAATAAAGTTTGATAGCAATATGAGAAAGCTGTCACGCTTAGCTCGCAAGAGCGACGGCTGACTAAATTTGAAATACAATTATTGCGCCTATAGCTCAATTGGATAGAGCGTCAGACTACGGATCTGAAGGTTTAAGGTTCGACTCCTTATAGGCGCACCATGCTTCGCTTAAAGCTTTGCATGGCACAGCCAATTTTTGAAATTATTAAGACTATGGAGAGATGGCAGAGTGGTCGATTGCGGCGGTCTTGAAAACCGTTAAACCTAGAGATAGGTTTCGAGGGTTCGAATCCCTCTCTCTCCTCCAGCCTTCGCCAAAGCTATTGCTGGAAAGCAACAATACTCTACTCATTACTCATTCTGATTTGGCAGAGCATGTCATTACCAGCATTTAAGTGCATACAACTATCATCTAAAGACTTTTCTTTTCTTATATAAATCAAAAAATAAAGTTTATCATGTTAATTATTTTTACACTTCTTGGTGCTTCTATTTTGCCATAGCAGAATATTATCTTCTCCATAAAGCTCTTGAATTTCGTAGCCAAGCATTTTCAAACATTGCTAAATACCCTTTATCAAGTGATTCGTATGATCTTGAAAATCATGTATGCGAAAAGAAACCAATGCCATATCAGTATTTTATGCAATGGTGTGCGCTTGCTCTCAGTTGTGTGATTGCATATATAAAATTTAATACTCTAGATCCAGACTGGTCATGGTTTATCATGCATTTTATAGCTGGCATTACAACGGGATTACTTCTTAATACACTTGCAAAAGCCGTTGTAGCCTTAATAGCTAGTTATCAGTACAAAAAATTAGTTGCCTTCGGGACACCTCAATCCGTTGAGCAATACATTGTTTATATGCATAAATTGAAATCAGTGAACTTTTCACTAGCTCGAACAACAATCTCTTTACCTATTATGCTGTTTATGCTGTATTATTGCTGGGTGTATCCTGAATCAATCTCAACTATTATTGGATTCTTATTTGGAGAAGTTAGCTTCTATGGATGTTATTTATATTTATTAAAGCCAAAGAAAAAAACATGTAATTGCTTTGCATAAAAATTTTAATATAAAAGAATACTGAATAAAAAAGGCCCGCGAAATTCACGGGCCTTTTTTATTTAAATAATTATAAAAGTATTACTTTATAGCTTCTTGAATATCATGAGGATGACTCTCACGTACTCCTGCAGCCGTTATTTGCACAAATGAACCTTTACCAATTAATTCTTCTAGATGAGTGCATCCACAATAGCTCAATCCTGAGCGTAATCCGCCAAGTAATTGATATATAATTTCTGACAATTTTCCACGATATGGCACAGTACCTTCAACACCTTCTGGAACAAATGTATCATGCGCACCAGATCCTTGAGTTTTTGCATTACGACCCAATGCAGCACCCAATGAAGCCATTCCACGAATAACTTTAAATTTTCTGCCATCTTTTATAAAGGCTGTACCAGGGCTCTCTTCAGTTCCTGCAAGCAAACTTCCTAACATCACCGTTGATGCACCTGCAGCAAATGCTTTAGTTAAATCACCAGAGAAGCGAATTCCACCATCTGCAATTACCGGAACGCCATGTTGCATTGCAACTTCAGCACAGTTAATTATTGCTGATAATTGCGGATATCCTGCACCGGTTGTAATTCGAGTGGTGCAAATTGAACCGGGCCCAATACCAACTTTAATAGCATCTGCACCCGCTTCAATTAATCTGCGAGTACCTTCAGCTGTTGCAACATTTCCTGCAATAACTTCGACATGAGGAAATAATGATTTAATTTCTATAATCATTGCTATTTCAGCATCACAATCACCATGAGCAATATCTATCACCAAAACATCTACACCAGCTTCAACTAATGCTTTTGCTCGTTCAATTGCGTCATCTTTTACACCAATGGCACCGCCAACTAAATAACGATCTTTTTTATCAACGGCTGCATTTGGGAACTGCAACTTAGAAGCAATATCTTTGTATGTTATCAATCCGGCGATTGTTCTATCTTCATTAATTAACGGAAGCTTTTCAATTTTATAATCGCACAAGGCCTTTTTTGCTTCATCAATTGTTATTTCCGGCTTACCTAAAACCATTCGGTCAACGCAAGTCATAATCGTTGTCACAGCTCTATCAGTATCTACGCAAAAACGAGTATCGCGTGATGTTATAATACCCACCAGTTGTAAATCACTATTAATCACCAACAAGCTGGTAACTTCATACAATCTCATCTGCTCAAGTGCTTTTGCAATAGTAGCGTACTCATCGATAGTAAATGGATGTTCTATAATTGCATTGCGTGCTCTTTTAACGCGTTCAACTTGAGACTTTTGCTCTTCTATAGTATTAAATCGATGAATAATACCAATACCACCCAGTTGTGCCATGGCAATAGCCATTTCAGATTCGGTAACCGTATCCATATTAGCACTAACAATTGGCATATTGAGTTCAATATTTTTTGTTAATTTTGTCTTAAGCGAAACACCTAACCGTGAACTGATAGAACTTTTTTTGGGGACGAGCAATACATCATCGTAACTTAAACCCATCTGAATATCGACCGGAAGTAGCATAAAAAAGAACATCATGCACATTCCGGGAATTAGTATTTGTACTTTCATACTACCCTCGGTAATAATATTGTTATTTTTTCCAACGCTTAAGATTACGGGTTTTTAAATTCATAGCAATGATAATTGAATAAGTTACTGTCTGTGCTAATCTTCAGGCATTACAAAAAAGGATACCCATGAAAAAAATTATTTTTTTAGTATGTGTTAGTTTCAACTATGTAATGTGCGCCCAAAACAAAGCTCCAATCAATTATGAAAAGGCTGCACAACAATATAAAGTCCTATTGCACGCTAACCCACACAATAACCAAATCCGCTATCAATATGCGTATTGCCTTTATCAGCTTGAACAGCATGAACAAGCAGCACCATTGTATGAACAATTAATACCTATTTTTAAAAATACTGATTATTTTTGGTATCAGTTCGGAACCATCTTAGAACAATTAGAACAAATACCTGCTGCAATTACTGCATTTGAAAATGCTATAGCTATTAATAATCACCCTGCTATTTATACATCTTTAAGTTTTTGTTATCTCAAATTAGGCAATCTTGAAAAAGCTCGCAGTGTACAAGCCCTACAAAGAAAAATATTACAACAAGAACAAACTGAACAAGTTTGGAGCCCAGATTCAGTACAAAAAAAAACTATATTAATTCATGATGAAGCAGGATTTGGAGATTTTTTTCACTGGATTCGTTATGCACAATTACTCCATGAAAAAGGCGCTCGTATCATTGTAAGCGCTCGCCCAGCACTCATTCCAATACTTTCATTATGCCCCTACATTGAACTGGTTATTGCAAATACTGATAGTACTAATATTCACAATTATGATCATGAAATCGCGGTAGGCTCTTTATGCACCTTGTTCAATACTACTATTGAAACAGCACCGCACAATACTCCTTACTTATACGCATCAGAAAATCTTATTGATAAGTGGAAACATTATTTTAAAGATAATAGTGCATTTAAAATAGGCCTCTGCTGGCACGCACAATCATACTTTAATCCGGCAACCGGTAAAACAACCGGAGCTGAGCGCAATATAGACCCGCGATTATTCCAAGCATTATCCAATTTACCCAATGTACAACTGTATAGTCTACAAAAAATTAACGGTTGCATGGGGCTTCCGCAAGTTAAAGATTTTATTCATTTCTTCCCTCATGATTTTGACGAATCGGAAGGCAGATTTATGGATACTGCAGCAATAATGACTCAACTCGACCTTATTATCACCGTTGACACCTCAATTGAGCATTTGGCAGGAGCACTTAGTAGACCGGTATGGATTTTACTATCCAAACCATCCGATTGGCGTTGGTTTTTAAATAAAACAGATTCTATATGGTACCCTACGGTAAAACTGTTTAAACAACGCATTAAAGGCGATTGGACGTCAGTAATGCATGCTATAACCCAAGAATTAACAGATTTATTACCTTAATAATATTAAATTTTACCCGTATGACAATTTTAAAACATATCATAATTTTATTGCAATTTGAAATTAAATACTGATATGATAATGGTTAATGGTAATAATAAGTAAAATGAATAAGGTATTGCAATGAATAAATGTTTTTTTATATATTTTTTAATAACTACCAGCTTCGCCTTTGCCGCTCAAGAAACAATAGTAGAAGCATCTGATTTAACAAGCGATAATATAACAAATACCACACAACAAAATAATGAGGAATTTACTATGTCAAACGACACCGTAAATATCGGTATAAATAAAAAAAATCGCGACGGAGTTGTTGAAATACTCAATAATATTCTCGCTAACGAATATATTTTATATACAAAAACACTCAATTACCATTGGAATGTATTTGGTATGCAGTTCCATGATCTTCATGAGTTTTTTAAAGATCAATACGAAAAGTTATTTCAAAATACTGATGATGTAGCTGAACGAGTTACAACACTTGGTGGACGCGCTCTTGGAACAGTTAAAGAATTTTTGAATCTGGCACAAATCAAAGAAAGTACTACCATTCCTGTCGCTCAGGACATGATTCAAAATCTACTACAAGATCATGAATTTGTTATTCAATTATTACGAAATGGCCTTGTAGAGGCGCAAGAAAAATATTCTGATGCCGGTACAAGCAACTTTTTAACCGACCTTATGGAAAAACACGAAAAATTAGCGTGGATGTTACGTGTATCACTAAAAAAAGGAAAATAACGAGCTTATAAAAAGGAGAAATTGTAATGAGAAAAATAAAACTTTTACTCATTTTAACTTTAACAACCTACACACCTTTTTGCTTTGTGATGAATGCTCCCAATGGTCGAGATTCAAGGATCTTAAAAAAAAAATCGAAGCTCGACACTAAGCAGCAAGGCCGGGCCTTAGCAGCGCCAGTCAAAGTGCTTATTAAAAATTTAAAGTTAAGCTCTCAAGACAAAAGTCAATTGCGAACCGTGCTTAATGATCTCACGTTTCAATCATTGGTAGGCGTAGGAGGTCCTAAATTATCTAAAAAAGAGGCCCAAGTTTATAACCGCGTTAAGCAAATACAAAATGATGTAAATGTTTCATTCGACACATTTAAAGAATTTATCGCTTCTTTGATAAGCGCGCTTCAATAGTTGATCATTGCTAATCAATTTACTACCATCAATTATAAAAAAATAATTGATGGTAGTTTTGTTTATGCACAAATATATATATATAAATACTGTTGTATTGATTTGTCTGATTTGGTTTCAAAATAATTATTCTGCTGACTCAAACCCCGCTATTGAACAAATTCCAATAGGTAATTTTGCATTACCCACCTCACAACGCTTGAGTCCATTATTTGGTCAAGGCCAAAACATTGTCGATAAAGGGGACTTACTTTTATATATCGATTTTCTTAATTTCAGCGGGTATCATTTAAGCTATAGAAACATATTATTCAGCTGTTTGTACGGACTTACTAATACCAGTTCTTTATATGTTTTTTTACCTATTAATATTGGTTCAAAACAAGAACAAATTAAAACTGCTGGACTTGATGATATTTTGGTTCAATTTGAATATGCGTATTACAATAAAGAATATACTGATGCGATTAATTCATTCACTGCATTTATTGGGTTATATTTACCATCAGGATCTACCAAACTAGACAACCTAAGTGTTAGTTCAGGGCCGCTGGGGTTCACACTTGGTGCAACCGCAAGTCATCTTTCAGTGCAATGGTATGCATACCTTTCAGCCGCAACTATTTTACGAACACCTCATATTCCTAACGACATTGGCAACTCATATTTTTATCAAAGCGGACTTGGTCATTTAATAGGTAATAAAGATGGATGGATGTGTTGCTGCTTGCTTGAAATGAATGGAACGTATAGCAATAGAAATAAAATATTAGAAATTCCAGAAAATAATACCGGGGGCAATTTTATTTTTCTTGCCCCTTCTTTCTATTTGGCAAATGAACATGCAATTCTGCAATTTGGATTAGGAATACCTATTAGTCAGCATTTGTTTGGATTACAAGCAAAAACTGATTATATATTCAACGGATACTTTAGTTATAAATTTTAATTATACAAAATCTAATCGTTTCTTGAGCGATTTTATTGCATGCCAACTACATAAACCAATAAATCCTATTAATGCTATACAACAATAAATCCATGGTAAGAATTGTTCTTGCCCAAGAATTGCACCACGCATACCTTCCATAATATAGGTAATTGGGTTCAATAAATTAAGATAAGCAAACCACGCCCATTTATTGTATAGGACAAACCAAGAGAATTGGTAACAACCCAAAAACCATAATGGAAACACAAATCGCATCCACACATTTTGCATTTTGAGAATGTTCTTTAATCTGCTGGTAATCCACAACGTAAATGAACCAAAGAATAAATTAGCTAAAAAAAAGATGACAATGAATTTACCTACATTGAAATGGCTTAAATCTACTTTGTCCCACAACACCATTTTACCAATTGGCAAAACAAATATCGCCATGAACGACGCACCAATAGAAAAATATACTATTGAACGCATCCACACTAACCATGATGGCATTGGGAGCGTTAAGTAATAGCTATATACTTGATCACCTTCAAAATCATTAATCATTGCACTTGCTCCGGGAAATACTTCAAACATACCCGCACTTGCCGATAAGCCTGCTAATATGAACCCACTATAGCTTGAAGTTAAACCAAATGCTGGCATTAAATAACCAAAAATTAGACAGTTTGAGACAACCCAAATTAACAAGTTAATTACTTTATCTAAAATCATAGACCGTAAAATTAATAAATCAGTAAGCAATAACTGTTTAAAAGTATTAAATATAGTCATAAAAATCCTTATTCAGTTTGGCCCATCAGTGCCATAAATACATCTTCCAATGATTCTTTTGCAAATGTCGCCATAAGATTCTTTGGAGAATCAACCATACGCACTTTACCATTATCCATCACAACTACTCTATCTGACAGGACTTCAGCTTCTTCTAAATAGTGTGTGGTAAGTAATACACACATACCTTCTTTTTTCATTGCAATAATATAATCCCACAAACTACGGCGAATATGCGGATCAAGCGCAACCGTTGGCTCATCAAGAATAACCAGTTTGGGGCGGTGAATAATGCCGCGTGCAATCATAATACGCTGTTTAAAACCACCTGAAAGTGCTGCCGGTTTTGCTGTTAAATATTCTTTAAACATCAATTCTTTTGCAAGAACCGCTATTCGCTCAGTAATATCTTGCGCAGACATGCCATAATATAAACCGGCGCGTTGCAAATTTTGCTCGACAGTAAGATTGATATTCAAATTAGGGCGTTGTGCGCAATAACCCAGCACACGACGATATGAAACAATGTCAGAATAAATTGAAGATCCATTATATAAAATATCCCCTGAGGTAGGAGGACGTATGGTTGCAAGAATTGAAGATAATGTTGTTTTACCAGCTCCATTGGCGCCAAGCAAACTCACAATCTCGCCATAATATAAATCGAGAGTTATACCCTTTAATGCCTGCCTTGTACCAAATAATTTGGTAATATCAATAAGCTTAACCAAATAAGAACTCATGAGAGCATCCTAAAAATAATTGATAAAAAATTTAAACCCTTTATATGGGCATTTCACTAATAGAGATTTGCCTGAATAGGCCTTGATTTAGAAAATATTAATTGAGGCTATCATCGTTGCTCTCCAGTATTTATTTTAAGAGCCCAAGGTTAATAACAATAAATTTTATTATCTGACTTATTTAATGTCAATTAAAAAACGCCTATAGATCCATCCAATCAATTATCCCTACCTATATTAATTCAGTTTGTCAAAAGCTAATCATTATTGTTGCCGCATTTCACAGTTGGTCTTACTAATAGATACTCAAATAATACTTAGCTGGCTCCTGAGGGAATCTACTTGTAGGGTTCACAATTAAAAAAATTATTTTAGCTTATACCTATATATTATCGTAATTTCTGTGTAGTAAACTCAACCGGGTTTAGTTCAGAGGTAATTTTCAGGTTCAAATACTCCCTACTTGATTTAAATTGACAAATATAAAATTATATAGCATTATTTAAATATAATAGTTTAAATTATTAATTAATTATTGGCCTCTGAAATGGCCTTTTCGGTAGATTGGAGCTTATTTTTATGAAGACGATATTATTTGCATTTGCACTTCAAATGCTTTTGACGACTACTATTTTTGCATCAGATCGTATGCAACAAGAAATTATAAACCTTTTTGCGGCTAACAGATCGCCCCTCCAGCTTGCTGAATCAGCCGCACATCGCAGAGTTGCTCAAACGGTGGACCTGTATACTACCCTGATCAGGCAACGACAGAGCGCATCGACTAAACCTGCTACCACTACAACAACTTCTACTTGCGCAACAGTAACTGATACAAATCTTTCAGTAACAGCTTCTTTGACCATGGCACGCAGAATACCATCTCTAGAGCGATCTTTACGTAACACAGAATATTTGAATAGATTTAAACCGGCCGTTCAGGTAACTAATTCTGAAAACATTGATGCAACGCTGTCCAGGGTTAATCAACGACTTGGTCAATTTCCTGCACTCAAACATGAATTAACTAATGATTTTACGCGAAGACTCGTCGAAACGGGACACTTTATGGGTTTTCCCTGCATCAAAACATTTGAACCAAACGACACAATATTAATGGCAGCAACAGTTTGTAACCATTCTAAAAATGGTAATCCAAGCGAAGTTGCTGTCTTTCTAGCAAAAGATAATACCGTTTACTGTCGTTCATTAAATTCGCAAGCTAGCTCTTTTCCGCCCATTAACTTACAGTCTCAGGTGATCGCACTTGATGCATGCGGAGCGCGTATGGCATTTGCAACCGACCACGAAATCACTGTATGCGATATAAACGATATTCAAGCTGATGATATCACTATTCTTAATAAACTGACTAATACGGACAATCAATTCATCGGCTTTGCATTTGAAGATGAAGATACTATTATTGCAATCACGAATGATTCGAAAGTTCTCAAATACAAACTTCTTACAAAAAATCATTTTAGCCAAGTTGCTCACTGCACGATCGATCCGAATTTTATTTTGAGCAAAATTATTTGTAATCAGGCAACCAAACGATGCTTTGTTATGGGAAATGACCCTATGACACAAACCGGTGCCATATTTACCTTTAATTATGCCCTCAATTTAACCGATGCAACGTTACTGAATACCAATAAACTAACCGATATCGCATGCACTAACACCGGACAATTACTCTCAATTGCTTACCATGCACCGGGTGATTTTTCAAGAACAAATATTCAACAATATGTCATTTCAGATACCGGCAAATGTGTTCAAACACTCAACTGGATAGGCATGCCGGTTAACGGCGAATTATATGCCAAGCTTTGTTATTTACAACCGACACCAGAATACCCAGAACGGCATATTCTTTTCTGCACAGCAAATACTCGTCAAGCACTTTTAAAATCGGCATCTCATAAATTCGGCTCAGATGGAAGAATACAGCTGGTTAATATCAACAGTAATCATTTAACTCAAACGAATATTGGTACTATCCCAGGAACATCGCTCTTTTTTGGTAATAATGAAATTCTTTCGTATGAATTTCCGCTTGAAGCTGCATGCCTTCAAGGTGCACTTAATAACGTCGACAGCTGTATTGACTTACAACGTATAGAAGAATCACCGGTATTTGCACAACTAAGTCAACCGTATAAAAATTATTTTGAACAAGCTATAGAACAAGTTTCCAAAAATTATGGCCCTATCGGATTCGTACGCAAGCATCCATACATAGCTTTATTTGCATTGCAAACTCTACTGAATCTAATTGATATTAGGACGGAATCTATATTGCCAGACACTATATTTAATGTTAGTCCTATCAGCTTAATCAGGTGTTTAAACACCTTATCATTTGCTATTGTAATGTGGGGCCGCGGCATATCACCAAGGCAAATAATAACGAGTGATATAATAATTAGCATCCTAACTGGAAATTACAATAATATTATCGGCTTATTAAATTTATGTGCTGCTAATCACCTACACAATTCACACCTTGTAACTTCGGGGGGCATGTTTTTACTTAGCTTTGCAAATCTAAGTTCATCTATTGCAAAAGCATTCATCAATTACACATTGGATCATCCAGAAAATTTTAGTAAAACCCTTTTATATAAAGTCTTTGAACCATTAAGCTTTATCAGACAAATACCCGCCGATGGTAAACTGGTAACGTCAATTTTAGGAGCTCATTGGTTAATGAGTTTTATACTAAAAGTGTAACCTTCAGATTGTTATAGAAATACAAAGGGGCTGATATTTATTAAGCGATATCAGCCCCTTTTATGTACTTACACATTGCATGTATTTCAGATAGAAAACATTTCAATAGGGATGCGTCGACGTCTTTGACAAATCGGCCTTACTAATAGATACTAAAATATGGCATAGTCAGCTCCTGTAGGGGGAATTTAGGTTATCAATTATTAGGGAATCTGCTTATAGGGATCTTAATGAAAAAAATTATTTTAGCTTTATGCGCTACTACTGCACTAGCAGCGGGTGCTTATATATCTATCTCTCATATGAATTCTAGAAATGTTGCTCCAGAAGCTCAACCTCTAGAAACTACTATTGATACTCATTCAACCACGGTAAAACCGGTTGCATCGTTACCCGTCGCACAACCTCAAAGTACTCATACACCTACCGGGTATGCATTGGGTTTTAAAAGCTTAAATATTGAACATAAAATAAAAAATATACCAATTGATGGTTTATTTCCTTCATGGCTAAATGGTGCATATATTGCCGTTGGCCCCGGACGATTTGAAATTGGAGATAGCAAATCTGATCATTGGTTAGATGGCTTTGGTATGTTGCATAAATTCACCATCTCTAAAGGTGAAGTGTCGTATCGTAATAAAATGGTTAATTCATCTTATTATAAAGATTCGTTACAAAAAGGTAGCATGGTTGCCTGTTACCCCGATCCTAATCAATCAATGTTTTCAAAAATTGCGGGTGCTTTTTCTTCCACTGACCGCCGTGAATATGACAATGCTAATGTTAATGTCATACAAATGAATGGCAAATGTATGTGTTTAACTGAAACACCAAAACCGTTACTCTTTGGTTTTGATAGTCTTGAAACTCAAACGCCATATGTATTTAATGATGAAATTGAAGGTCATTTTTCTAGTGCTCATCCGCTCTACGACCCGTTGACCCATGAATGGTTTAATTTCGTTATTAATTATGGAAGAACAAGCACCTATACTGTGTACTCATGCAAAGAAGGTAACAACATACGAACGGTACGCGGACAAACTACAACATCATATCCTTCATATATGCACAGCTTTTGTTTAACTCCTCATTACATTGTATTACTACATATGCCATTTACAGTTAACCCCTATGATTTAATACTTAAAAGTAAGCCGTTCATTGAGAATTTTACCTGGAAGCCAAAACAAGGCACACAATTTATAATCTTTGATCGCGAAACGGGCAAGTTAGTTAACACTATAACTACCAAGGCATTCTTTGCATTGCATCAAATAAATGCATTTGAAAAGCATGGACACATTGTTATAGACCTAGCTGCGTATAAAAATGCTGAAATTATTAAAACGTTTTATCTTGAACCAATCCACTCGCACAAACATACCATAGCGCCTAAATCAAAAATCAAACGATTTATTTTAGATGTAGATAAAAAACAAGCTATTCGCAAAACGGTTCACAAAACAAGTATCGAAATGCCTCGTATTAATAACTCATGTCGTCAATCGCAGCATCGCTATGTATATGCTATGAGTTCTAATAAACCGAGCTCTCCTAATAAATTAGTAAAAATTGATACTCAAACCGGTGCTAAAAAAAACTGGAGTTGGCCTAATTGCTACCCAAGCGAACCAACCTTTATTGCAAATCCTGATGGAACCAATGAAGATGATGGCGTAATTGTTTCAATTGTGCTTGATGCACATAAAAAACAATCATTCTTATTAGTGCTTGATGCACAGTCTTTTGCACCAATTGGACAAGCATGGGTACCGCATCATATTCCATTTATCGTACATGGAAATTATTTTCCTAAACATGAAATGAATTAAAAACAAATAGGCGCTCACCTGAGCGCCTATTTCAATAAGTACCTATTTAACTAATTATACATAGAATCCTGAGCCAACAATGAAGAATTTACCTTCTTTCTCGACCGGCTCTATATACACAACCTTACGCATATCATTAATAATATAACTAACCGATCCTGCGCCAGACTTAGCAGTATTTATCATTAACTTGATAAATTGCTTACCGGTATCATCAGTTGCATTCATCATATTACGCCAGATAAGACCATGATCATCACCGTATGCATAGCAAATACCATTAGCATCAAATACATAGGCAAATAAATCACCACGAACAAAGCTGCCATCTTTTCTAACAAATTCACGTAATGATTCAATCATAGAATTTGTTCTGAAATATCCTGCCGCACCTTTAACCATGAGAACCATCGTTTCCTTTTTAGAAACGGGATACAATCCTGAAACAATAGTAAGGGTGTCGATACCCAAATTGATTCGTTCAACATATGATGATAAGAATGCCCTCTTGAGTTTGAAGTCAACCCAACCTCCGCCATTACTACCTTTTTCGATCATTTCACGAACCATGTAGCGACCATCTTCGTCCTGCACATCCCATTGTGAAACACCTACTAAGTCAGGGTTTGCACCGTTTGCTTGGCAAACGCCTTTCATATCGTATACCGTCAAATATAAATCGCCATATCTAAAATCGTTAGTTCTTCTATCACTAAATGCTAACGATGCACTGGTTTTACCATTTTTCTTCATGTATTCGTAACCATTCTTAACCAGATTGATTACTTGAGTTCTGTTAGCATCTGGATAATAACCACATGCAATTGCATAGTTATTACCTTTTTTATCGGTTACTTTTTCTGCATATGCAATCTTGGTTGCATTTTTAGACATATAGGTAACCCAGACGCCCTCATTTGTTTCTTGTAACTTCTTGATAATTTCTTGAGTTGAATATTTACCTTGAGTATCTTGAACATTCCAAGCGCTCGTACCAATCAGACCAGGTCGATCACCTTGTGCAACTAAAACACCTTTAAAGTTTAATGCATAGAGATACAAGTCACCTTGAACAAATCGCCCACGCGGGTAGCTCAAGGTACTAAAAATTTCTTCAGATACGGCGCCGCGAGCTAGTGAATCATTAAAAAAGCCAACCGCACCTTTCACCAGGTTAACAACCGCGTCTGCTTTTGATTGTGGATAATAACCGCAGCCAATTAAATAGTACTTACCTTCTTTTACCACTTCTTTTACATAGGTAACTTTAGACGATCCGCGCCATTGGTAGGTAACCCAACCACCGCCTTTTTGCGATTTTTCAATCAATGATTTTACGATCGGCGTACCATATGAATCACGCATATCAATCAAGTTTTTCCAGATCAATTCTGATTCTTGACCATGCGCTAAACAATTACCCAAATAATCATATACGAATAAATACAATTCACCTTTTAAGAAATCTTTTCCGTGGCTAAATGCATTGAATACATAATCCAAATTGTGAGTCTTGAAAAATTCTACGCCTTTTTCAACCATTGAAATAACTAATTTACGTTTTTTGACTAAATCAAGATCATCTTCTGTATTAACCGGCACTTGCGGTATATTCATCTCAGCTTCATCAATCTTCCGATCTTCTTGTTGTTCGCTTGATTGTTGAGTAATAATTCTGGGTGCTAATTTACGCGTTGATGCAGTATCTTCTTTTTTAATCTGTTGTTCAGTTCTTCGCAACAACTGCGTAACTTCTTGAGTTTCAGTATCAGTCGCACGTTGAATCTTAACATCAGGAGTTAGATACTCACTGGCATTTGATTTTTGCGGATTTTCATTTGCAAAAATTTCACCCATAGTTGCCGGGCGATCCGGGTCATCTTCCAGATAATCTTTAGTCATTGATTCATCCGGGGTATCGCTGGGTACTAAAATTGCAGTACCGTCTTCTGATAACCCTACTTGTTTACCTTCTTCTTGAGCTACTGATTCAATATCCATTAAGGTTTGAGTAGTTTCAGATAAAACTTTCTTTTTATTTGCTCTCGCTTCAGGAATGTGCGCATAGCGCTTAGCCGATCTGCGTGAATAAATGGCTTGTGAAGGATGAGTAGTAAACAAAAATACCAAACCCATCAGCACACGCACAATTAGTGCTATTCTCACTGCTTTCTCCTTTATTTGTTCATTACTCATTTCTTCTGCCCATGAATCTCAATAAAAATAAAAACAAGTTAATAAAGTCAAGGTACAAAGTTAAGGCTCCAAGTACACTTGCTTTATCGCTCATTTCTTTATCGCCTAATAATTGCTGACCCATCATTTTAATCTTTTGTGAATCATAGGCCGTTAATAAGGCAAATACTATTACTCCCACTATTGATAAAATAAGTTCAACGGTTGGATTTTTAAAATACATATTAACTAGCATTGCTAAAATTATTCCCCAGAGAATCATGATGCTAATATTACCCATTGAAGTTAAATCTGAGCCCGTTACATATCCATAAATAGCCATTACACCAAACATTCCTGCAGTGACTGCAAATGTTGTAACTATTGAACCCATGCTATAGGCAACAAAAATAGCTGATAATGTTAATCCTAAGGTTGCTGCGTATACAAAAAATAAAACTAACGCAACGCCATATGACAGGCGATTAATAAAAAAACTAATTCCTATTACTAAAGCTAATTGAGCAACAATTAAGCCAATCAGTAAAAATGGCTTAGTAAGAATGGTCATGTAAATCTTTGGTTGAGTAGAAACATAGTATGCAACACCGGCAGTTATTGCCAAAGCTGCAGCCATCCAACCATATACTTTACACATAAAATCCATTACTGACCCTTGCAATGTTGCTGAATATGGACGAGCAGTTCTATCGTACATAAGCGTCTCCTTTTATTACAATAATAATATCTTTTAAAAATCAACATAATATTGTAGAGCCTGATTGTCCAATAGTTTTACCCACATATTCTGATCCGGTATCTAATTGCTAAAAACAATTCACCTTGAGTGAATGATTATATTTTTGTTATAACTAATGTAACTACTTTTAACACATACTAACTCAGGAGTCTGACATGGGTGTTTCAATCACAAGTGAAAACTATAAAAAGGAAATTCAAGATGCAACCAAGCCGGTTATTCTTGATGTGTACGCTTCATGGTGTGGACCGTGCCAACAAATGGCACCAATTTTTGAACAACTCGAAAAAGAGTTAGGCTCAACATATAGCTTTGCAAAATTAAATGTTGATGAAGCACGCGACTTATCAATTAAGTTTGGCGTAACTTCAGTTCCGACCTTTTTATTTATTAAAGATGGAGAAATACGCGGTAAAGAAGTTGGCTATATGAATAAAGCTGATCTAACAGGCGCAATCAAAAAATATTTAGATTAATTCTAAATTTTTTTGTCTTGTATGTTCCAGCCAAGTTGCACGAGTTTATCTCGAATCGTATCAGATTTTTCCCAATCTTTTGCAGCTCGAGCTTGCTCGCGTTCTTGCAATAGCTGTTGAATCTCAGGCGTCATTACTTGTTCTTTTTCAGGTAATGGCGCCACGGGCAATCCGATTACTTGATGAATAAATGCTTTGATTTGGCAACGTTGAGTTGCATCCTGATTTATTATCGAAATATTCTCAAAGACAACTCCCCACATACCGGGAGTATTTAAATCATCCCCCAAGAAATTAAGCATTTTATTTACAATCTCTGATTGCATGATTTGACTTGGATTTTGATTAACATCGCAATTGGCATCATCAAATACACGGCATAATTTTTGATAGCTTTTTTGACATGCTACAATATCGTCAAATGAAAAATCTAATGGCGCTTTATAATGGTGCGACAACAGATAAAAGCGGACAACCATTGGATCAAATTGTGTAAATACATCACGTAACGTAAAAAAATTATCCAATGATTTTGACATCTTTTCTTTATTAACTTGCACAAATCCGTTGTGCATCCAATAATTTGCAAATTGCTTCTTATGCAATCCTTCTGATTGTGCAATTTCATTTTCGTGATGCGGAAATATCAAATCTAATCCACCCGCATGAATATCAATAGTATTCCCAAAATATCGTTTAGCTAATGCCGAGCATTCTATATGCCAGCCCGGCCTTCCTTTCCCCCAAGGCGAATCCCAGGCAACACCACCTTCTGATTCACCCTTCCAAAGAACAAAATCAAGCGGATTCTTTTTTTTAGGATTCACTTCTACGCGTGCACCTACTTGCAAATCATCAAGATTACGTTTTGATAATTTTCCATATTCTGCAAATTGTTTAATCGAAAAATATACGTCGCCATCTGCAACATATGCTTTTCCTGCATCTACCAGTCCCTGGATAAAATCAATAATCTCACTCATATGATCTGTTACACAGGGTTGATAGTTTGGCTGCAAGCAATTAAGCCGGTCCATATCTTGGGTGTATGCAGCAATATATTTTTTGGGTATCTCTAAGAACTTGTGTTCATCATTCAATTCTTTTTGTGCGCGAGCGATAATTTTATCGTCAATGTCAGTAAAATTTCGACAATATGAAACTTTGTATCCTAAGAACGTTAATAACCGAAACAATACATCAAAGGTAACATACACTCTGCCGTGACCAATATGTGCATAGTCATATGGCGTAATACCGCACACATACATGCTTACCGCTTGTGGGTTTTGCGATGCAAATTGTTCTTTTTTTCCCGTTAAGGTATTAAAAATTGTGATCATTGAGCGCTCAGTTTTAAAATATATAAAGCAAGTACTTTTATTAACATTAAATAATTCAAAGGCGTTTGTGGTTCCTGTCAGCCATAGCAATTAGCGACGGCTGGGAGTGATTGTGTTTGTCCTGCGAAGCCTTGGCGAAGCATGGACAGCAATCGTATCGAACCATACGAACATTGTAAATATATAATTGATATCAAAAGTGTAAAATATATATTAAATTTCTATCGTTCGTATTGTTCGATATACCCCTTTGGCGCACTCACCACGAACGGTAACGATAATTTTTACTCATTACAATCAAAAAAATTATAGTAATTTTGGGAAATTATATTTGAGATACCCTGGCCAATTTCTAAATTCTTAGTATTATATTCATTCATTTAGGTCATCTATCCCGATGACTTACACTAGCAACGAATAAAACGACTCCGGGGAGCTTGTAGAAATGTTTTTATTGAGCATACAACATCTAACACGATGCATACTATTGTCATTGATAATTGCTGCAGGAAGCAGTAATTACATCTATTGCGATCAAGATGACCCACAATCAGAATCAAAAACTGATGGGGTTTCAATGGTCACATCCGATAGTTCACAACCACCATCAGAAACTGATGAACTTTCAATTGTCACATCTAATGACGATATTCAAGATAATCCGGCAGAAGAAGAACGTGATCTCACTCCACACGAAATGTCACAACGCACGATTAATAGAATTATTGTAGAAGGTAATCATCATGTACCCGCTCAAGCCATTCTTAATCGTATCCCCTATCATGAAGGCGAACAATTTAATCCTGAAAAAACTCGCCAGTTAATCAATACACTTTATTTTGAACTCAAACGTTTTAAAAATATTACCGTTATGGTCCAACCATACGGCATCGATATGCTCGATCTCTATATTATTGTTGAAGAAAAAAATGTTTTAAAAGACATTCTAATTCAAGGCAATAAACATTTATCTGAAAAAGAAATTAAAGAAAAGTTAAAATTTGCTGACATTCCTGCTGTTGAAGAACAAGAGTTGGCTTTATTCCGTAAAAAAATTAAAAAGTTGTATATCGACAAAGGCTACTTCAACGCACAAATTGATGCTCGTCTTGATATTGACGAAGAACATCGTGCTAATTTAATTTTTACAGTTACAGAAAATCAAAAGTCACTTATTGTTTGTATCGATTTTGAAGGTAATGAACATATCAGTGGCAAAAAATTACGTAATGTAATTTATACGCGAGAAGATTGGATTTTAAGTTTTATGGATAATTCAGGAACCTTTATTCCTGATCGTCTTGAAGCTGATAAACACATGATCGAGCAATATTACCAAAACAATGGTTATTTAAACGCAAAAGTAACTGATACTAAAATTGATCGTGATGAATGTTCAACCAGCGTTAAAGTTACCTTTGTAGTACAAGAAGGTGAAAAGTTCTGTGTCAGTGAAGTGACCGCTTCTGGTAATGACATTTTAAAAGATGACTTTTTAGCAGCACAACTTCCTCTCAAACAAGGTGATACTTACTCACGTGAAAAAGTTGTTGACTCTATTAAGGTATTAGAATTGATTTGGGGAGACTTAGGTTATATCTATGCCAACATTGAACCGGGCATATCTCCTAATGAAGATGATAACACGGTAAAAATTAGCTTCTTTGCTGAACTAGGTGAACAAGTTTATTTGAACAAGATCAATATCAAGGGTAACCGTAAGACACGCGACAAAGTTATTCGTCGCCAATTGGTATTAGAAGAAGGCAATATTCTAACTAATCAACGCATGGAACTATCCAAAAATCGCGTAGAATCGCTTGGTTATTTTGATGTTCGTGACGGTGTTAATTGGAAGATTACTCGTGTTTCAGAAAATCTTGCTGACTTAGATTTGATTGTCAAAGAAACCAAAACGGGTAATGCAAGCGTTCAGCTTGGATTTGGTGGATCACCAACTAACTTTCAATCACCAACCGGCGGTTTATCATTAGAAGCAAAAATAACTGATACTAACTTATTTGGACAAGGTATTAGAGTTAATCTATTAGGTCGATTATCAAAAGAAGAGAAAACTCTCTTATTCAACCTTACCGATCCATGGATGTTTGATGAACCAATTCTTGGCGCATTTGATGCGTATCATAAACGATTGGCATATGAAGAGTTCAATTACACATTCCCGGTTAATGAAACCCAAACCGGTGGATCAGTAACAGGTGGTTTTGTATTAGGATTTAGAAATCCATTATGGAACGATGTGTATGCTCGCGGTAGCGTAGGTTTGGATAGTGTATCGTACTACCCTGCTCCGTTAGCAAGAACTAATAATGCACTTGCAAACGACCAATATAACTGCGTGTTGAGTAAATTATTCCAAGATGGTGCATTTCCCTGGGTAAATATAAACGTTGGTCAAGATCGAAAAAACCACCCTATGCATCCAAACAATGGATGGAGTTGGTTAGCACGATTCTATAGTGCATTTGCAGACTTTAAAGAATGCAGCACCATAGGTTTTGCAAAATGTGAGTTTGAATACAATTATTGGACACCGTTAATTGGTGTATATGATTTGGTATTCCACTTACGTGCATTTATGGGTATTGCTCATCCATTTGGTAATCATACCATTCCATATCGTGAAATATTCCATATTGGTGGACCTGCCAGCGTACGTGGATTCTTATTCGGTCAAATTGGACCACAATTTGTGTTTGAAGGTCGCCAAGATTCTATTGGTGGAAACAAAGCAATGTTTGTTAATGCTGAACTTATCTTCCCGTTCACACCAGATCTCAGCATGAAAGGCTTAGTATTCTATGATGGTGGTACTGGGTGGGATAATCCATTTGCATATTGCTTATCGCCAATATTCTTACGTAATAATTCATTTAGCTACCGCCATTCAGTTGGTGTGGGCGTACGATTATTACAACCAATGCCAATGCGCATCGATTGGGGTTTTAAGCTCGATCCTCGTAGAGGCGAACCTGCGTATGAAGTTCACTTTGGTATGAATTACGATTGGTAAGGAGAAAATAGTAAATTTTAAGCTACGCGAAACTCTTGAGCTTTTTGATGAAAAATAAATCCTTCTAATATCCACTCAGGTGTATAAACACTCATAGTATTCGTTGGTATGCTTGGATCATCAGCATCTTTAACTGTCATTTTATAATTACTATCTTGACGGTTAAGATCTGCCACTTTTACTTTTATTTGTGGTCTATTTGCAAACCAATTTTGGCGTTCACCATTACCATTTAATGCTAGACTTGTTATCAAAGGAAATATACTACATAAAGATTGCAGGGATAATCTATTATTTGAGACATTTAAATAATGCAAACACCGTGGTAATGATCCCAAGGCAAGTAATAAATCTGCTGCCCCTGTATCACTCAAATCAATTTCCGTAATATTATTCCAATTCTTAGTAAAAGCTTGATAATAGCAGTCAGCAATTGTTAACTCGGGCTCTAAAGAGCGTACGCCAAACCCCATTACCTTAGCAGGGGTCATTGATTCATATACCTCAACTGCACCAGAATCGCGAGTAGTGAATAATGGAAAAGTAGTTATTGCAACATCAAAACCATCTGATAGGCGCAATATAGTTTTAATCACTTGCCCAGCAGCATTTGAAAAAGTTATGGGATTTTCATTAGAATGCCCGTAAGTTACTAAGCGAGCAGGTGTAACTAAATTTTTTGATGCAATCTTTTGTAAACTATTACACATTGCGTTATGGCGAGGATGTTGATATAAACTGTTTGCACTAAATACCGCAACTGTAGGATTAATTTTTGAAATAAGCTCTGTACAATTTGAATTATGAGAATCTGCACCATGATGATTAGATAAATAGACTTGAGAATGGAGCAACCGGGAACTAATATTTTTAAGAATATCATATCCAGCATCACCACCAATAAAAAACGAGCTTTGCGTTAAAGGCATTGTATATCTAAGAACAATACTTTTGTTATTATCTGATTCATTAGGATTTGATGCCAAAACTTCTAATAACGGAAAAAGTTGTTGTAAATATTTTTGCATGTGATGCGCATTCTCAAATGATGTTCCAAAATAACAAGAACCACCTAATTTGCTTAATTTTAACGCCTGTTTATATAAAACATCCTTGGCTGTTTCACTTATCTTGGGAGTTTTACTTTGATAATCTTCTAATCGCCCACCTAATATTGGTGTACCATAAATGAATTTATGGCCTGTTAACCCATTTAAAATACCTGATATTAAATTAATGTGATCTTTATCAGGATGTGAGATAATTATTTGTAATTGTTTATTACGTACTTCTCGAACAATTGTATTAACAATCTTATTAATGACCGCTTTTTTACCACGCTCAGGAAATTTACTGCTTCCCGCATCAATCAATATTCCCGACCTGCCAGGCTCACAAATTAAGGTACAAATTACCTTGGCCTACATCAAAAAATATTACCTTGGCTTGTTCTTGATTTGTTGGAATTACTAAAGGAGTTGAAGTTGAAGTAGTTGATGATGTACTACACGTTGCCGGAGCACTGCAAAATTGAGTGTTCGCTGTACATGCAAATAATGCGATAATAATTGTAATAATTTTATGCATAATAGATCCATTTATACTTTAGTTAATAAAACAATATGAGTTTTTGTGTATGCTTTTGGTTTTGGAAGTATTTTAATCACAAAATATTTACGCAAATCTTTTAATGTGGCATTTAGTCCTACTCTAAATTGCACAAATGTTAGGGGGATTTCTTGCTTATCAATATTAAAGGCCAACTTAGGTGTACAAACGCAATCTGATAACTTAATCACTCCAAGTAAATGCCTAACACCCTTAATGGTTAATTTATTTTTTGAGGCATTAAGTAAAGTTAATCTTTTAGGCAACACACCAATCTGTTCAGCTTGTTCATCAGTGATACCTGAATCAGACAAATCAATTTCTTTAATTAAGTTAAGATATACTCCCATACCTCTTATCATGCATGCAGCAAGAGTTGGTAATGATTTATGTTCACATGAAATAAAGAAGGTACTTGTATTATTATTTTCATCTATTTTTTGTTCTGCCTTAATATCACCAGAATTGGTAGTATTATAAATACTCATATCAGTCGCAGCAACGTATGCATTTCTTCTTTTAATACTTCTATCTAACTTTAAATATGTTTTAAATGTTCCATTTTCATCAGACAAAATAATTTTTTTTCCTATTGAACCATAGGATACATCATGATAACCCCAATCAGGATTTGCTTTTTTTGTTAAATGCGCAAGAATTCGTGATACAGCTTCTTCATGCGGATGCAAATAACCACCCATGGTATTTGCACTTATGATAACCGCACCTGGATTCACTTTTTCTATAAATTCAACGCTATTAGTATCATGTAATTGCGCACCATGATGCGAAGCTACTAATATTGATGCATCTAATACATCTTCTGAAAGCCCATCCACTATTTTACCAGTTGCATCTCCAGGCAGTATCACAGAAAAACCTTCGTTCTCTGCTTTTAAGACTAAGCTTTGATCATTTTTATCTACATTCTGTGAATCACCAGCGAGCACTGTAACATAATCTGGTAATTGTGTTTGTAAATCTTCAGGTTTTTTGCAACTTGCAACATCTTTGCAACTAACACCTTTTTCCAAAGTAGCAAGCGCAAACTTCAAATCTCTATTATTTTTATAATCTTTTTTTGAACCACCTAATAATGAAACTAGTGCAGGCCTTTGTTGGTGTGGCAAAGCCATTAATGGATCTATAATTTTAGGAATTAAATTTCCGTGATCTTTATCTGCATGTGAAATAGTGCATGAAACTGCACCACCATTTTTGCTCACATTCTCTTTTATTTGTGCAGCAATCTGTTCTGTAGTAATTTTTAAACCTGATTTTAAATCTGTTGGAGCAGCACTTGAACCGGCATCACATATAAAGGTCTCTTTACCTGGAACTTGAATAACAATACCATTGCCTTGGCCCACATTGTGGACAGTCAATATCATACCCACTTTAGCTACCTGAGCAGCGCCTAAATAAAGGGTAACAAACGAAAGCAATAATGCTGTTATAATGCGGTACATTTTCATATAATATCTCCTTTAGAATTATTATGATATTTAATAGCCTATCATAATAATTCTATTTGTCAATTTAATTATTATGTAAAAAAATGGCGTAAAATGCTAGTATAGGGGTTTATCCTAGCGTGTCTATGTAAACCTTTAAAACACCCTATTCTTGAGCCTGAAGGGCATAAAATTACAATAATAACGAATATATTGAGTAAAACACCAGTCTTGAGTAGAATAAAGCGTGATTAAAACTTAATGTATATTTAATTAAATCGTGGCACTAAGCTCTTTTTTAATTTCTAATTTGCATTATATGCTGCTGAAATAATAATAATAGAAAAAAAACTATTCTGCACTCAAACACATAGGAATAAATATGAAATATATGTTAATAATTTTACTCTTAAGTTCATTACAAATAATTGGATCTAATCAGGGTCGCGTTACTGTAAAAGACGGTGGTGAATTTGCTGGTGGTAATAAAAAAGAAACTATTGGAGTTAGAGCTAATGTTAAAAGTATCATGATGTTAGTTGGCAATGAACGTGATAAAGCGGCATCTTTTCTAGGAATTAGCATTGTTGAATTAAACGAACTACTAGATGGTCCAAGTGGAAACACAACAGCTAAAAATGCTACACCTAAATTACCGGCTACAACTTTTACATTACCGACAGGCCAAGTTGTTACTGTTGAAGCGGGTGGTCGCTATGCAGAAGGTGATACTACCGAATCTAAAAAATTTGAGCTTATACCAGCAGGTTCTTCAGAATTGCAGCCTCCAGAAGCGGTTTCACATTCTACAAGTGCAACCCCTTCTGGAATTGTTACGACTCATCCATCAACAGATCCAGAAGGTAAAATAATCTCAGATATAGCCGGCGGAAATAATATTACGGTACCAGCAGGCGCTGATGTTGTTTTAGGAGGAAGATACAGACTTGCTGCTAATAGGCTTGACATGTCAAGCCTTGACCCTAAAGATCCTTACATAATGGATAAATTACTAGAGGCAACAAGCCTAACAATTGCAAAGCAAATGGAAACTTTGAGAGGACTTAAAAGATAAAGTATTTTTAACCCAAAAACAAAAGCCCCTGAATAAAATAATATTCCAGGGACTTTTGTTTTTGGGTTACATTCATTTATCAGAATAACACTATTGTTATTTAAATATTATATTCAAAATTTTAAACATTAATAAGCAACCTACTTAAAAATGGAATCGCGCTACATACATATCAACTTACATGCTTTAGCTCGTAACTTTACCTTAGTTCAGCAATTAATAGGTAACCGCAAAATTATGCCCATTGTAAAAGCTAATGCGTATGGTCATGGGTTAGTGGAATGCGCATTATTTTTTGAAAAATTGGGTGCACATTATTTAGGTATTGCATTAATCGAAGAAGCAATACAATTACGCAAAGCAGGCATTACCATTCCTCTATTGGTATTAGGCAGCATTACTTCAGATCAGATACCATTATTCTTGCAGCACAATATTGATATTATGGCTAGCTCTATCGAACGACTTACCATAATCAATCAAATTGCTACGCAATACAATACTAAAGCGCGTGTGCATTTAAAAATTGATACCGGGCTTGGCCGCATTGGTGTGCGTTATCAAAATGCTGAATCCTTTATTTTGCAAACAGTACGGCTACCACATATTGAAGTGATAGGAATTGCTTCACACTTTGCAACTGCTGATACTCGCGATGTAAGTTACACCAAAGAACAATGCGACCGTTTTTACCAAGCAGCCTATACTTTTGAAAAACACTCATTACCCACACCACTCAGACACATTGCTAATTCAGGTGCTATTATGAATTATGAAGATTCGTATTTTGACATGGTGCGTCCCGGCATCATGCTCTATGGTGTTTACCCACAAACGTGGATGCAAGAGTTGCACATTCTGCTACCGGTCATGTCATTATATGCACGAGTAGTATATTTTAAAGTTTTATTAGAAAACACCGGCGTTAGTTATGGTCTTACATGGAAAACACAAAAAAATACTCGTGTTATAACATTACCTATTGGATATGGCGATGGATATCCACGTGCTTTATCAAATAAAGGTCATGTCTTGTTACATGGAAATAAATATCCGATTATAGGAACAATTTGCATGGATCAAATGATGATCAATATTGGTTCAGGCAATGGTTATAACGGAGATCAAGTTGTACTTATTGGCAAATCAGGTGATCAAGAAATTACCATCAATGAACTGGTAGATAAATATGATGCAAGTCCGTATGAAATTTTAGTGTTACTTAATAATCGTATCCCGCGACATTACATATCTGGCACATAACTCTTTACTCCTACATCAGCACCTTATTATAGTTAAAAAAACTAAATAAGGTTGAGTAGTTATGAATCGTTCCAAGCTTATTACGCTTTTTATTATCCTCAATGTGGGGCTGGTGATCGCGCGTATTCATACTCACAATCGGTACATGCAATACTCATATAAAAAACAACGGCATGAATTAACTAAAGAACAACTCATCCGCACTAAACAAGAACTGACTCAACAATTTCTTGCGCTTAAAAATAGAGACGCCATTAAAGAATTTGCGCAAAACGAATTACACTTGCACCCTATCAAACTTAATCAAATTCAAAGGTTACCTGCATGATTGATAGTGAAGTTAAAACCCGCTTAGGCATTGTCTTTTTTGGATTTGCACTTTTATATGGTATTATCATGATCAACGTTGCAAGCGTTGCAATCTGGCACCATTCATTTTTTGTACATCTTGGCCAAAAACAATATCAGACAACTCACACCTTCAAACCACCGCGTGCAACTATTTTTGATCGCAGTGGCGCACCATTGGCTATTAACAAAGATCGCTTGGCTGCATTTATTACGCCCTCTAAGCTTGAACAACGCACCGCTGTTCATAAGTTTCTTGCAACACACTTTCCCCAAGCATTAGAGCGATTAGTTGCACAGCATGATACACAATTTATGTATATCACTCGCAATCTCAGCCCAGAGCAAATAGAACTGATTACCCAGGTGAACTTACCAGATATTAAAATATTAAAAGAACCAAGCCGATTTTATCCATTATTAAGCGCAGCATCAATTGTGGGCTTTACAGACATTGATAACAATGGCTTATGCGGAGTTGAACTATATAAAAACAACGTTCTTTCAGGTGTTCCCCAAGTGTGCGCTTTGGAAAAAGATGCCCGTTCAGGGTATTTCCATTTCAAAAAAGAAACAAAAATTTCTGGCAAAGAAAGTGAGCCTATCGCTCTTACTATTGATAGCGACTTACAATTTTTAGTCGCTCAAGAAGTTGCCCAAGCAGTTACTTTGTATCAAGCAAAGTTAGGCCTGGCTATTATTATGGATCCTACCAATGGGCACATATTATCAATGGTAACTATTCCAAGCTTTGACCCACATAACTATCAATCAACTGATCCTGAATTAAGCAAAAATCGTGTAGTATCTGACGCATATGAATTGGGATCGGTAATTAAAGTGTTTGCTGCACTTGCTGCGCTTGAAGAAGGCGTAGTAACTGCTGATGAATTAATTGATTGTAAGAATACTAAAACTACCTATATCGATGGAAGAAAAATTAACACGGTCCATCCATGCGGCCTCGTGCCATTTGCTGATGTAATTGCAAAATCAAACAATATTGGTACTGCAATTGTAGCAAAACGATTAGGACCTAAATTATACAATTATTATATTCGCTTAGGGTTTGGTCAAAAAACAGGCATTGAATTACCCGGAGAACATAAAGGATTTGTTAATCCTCCTGAAGCATGGTCAAAACAATCAATCATTTCACTTTCATATGGTTATGAAATCACTGCAACAGTAATTCAACTTGCTCGCGCAATGAGCATTATTGCAAACGATGGATACGACGTTATTCCAACCATTAGTAATTCTACTGAATCGCATTCACCCAATCGACTTTTTAAGCAAGAACCTATTGAGATTATTCAACAACTTCTTGAACAAACTACGTTAGTAGGGACTGCTAAAAAAGCAGCCATTAAAGGATATAAAGTCATGAGCAAAACAGGAACAACAAACTTATTAGTCAATGGACAATACGATTCAAATAAAAACATGTATACCTGCTCAGGAATTGTTCAAAAAGGAACGTATAAACGCGTTATTGTATGTTTGATAAAAGAATCACCTCAAGGTGGTTTATATGCTTCAACAGTTGCTGCGCCATTATTTGAAAAAATTGCACAACGCATGTTGATTCACGATAAAATTATTTAAGAGGATATTTATATGAAGCATCTTATTCCTGCTGATGTACCATCAAGCCAGCGCGGTACATTTGAAGTTAATTATCAGCTCATAACCAAAAAAACTGATAAGTTATTTTTATTTGCATGCGATCAAAAAATTGAACATCTTAATTCTGATTTTCATGGCAACACTATTCATCCTGATGCTTT
>Ga0105047_10002746_pt1 | contig 31165 bp, 23 predicted proteins | sample MAT04_FD_78384 | JGI IMG/M metagenome (GOLD analysis project Ga0105047, IMG submission 78384) | Freshwater microbial communities from Lake Fryxell liftoff mats and glacier meltwater in Antarctica - MAT-04 (megahit assembly) | ecosystem: Environmental > Aquatic > Freshwater > Ice > Liftoff... | reverse complement strand
GGTCGCCGCTCGTCTGCTCGCCGCGGCCGACGCCCCGGTCGAGGGTGACGCCAAGGCCGCCGCCGCGGCTCGTGCCGAGGTGCTCACCGGCGACGCCCTGAAGGTCGCCAATGCCGAGGCCGCGCACAGCGCCGCGAAGCCCGGGACCACCGAGCTCGCCTCTGCGCCCACCCCTACCGTCGTCGCCCAGTCGCAGGGCCGTCAGTGGCCCCGGGCGATCCTGGCCACGACCCTCGACGAGCCCACCACCACCCAGTGGCTGCACGTCATGACCTCCGCGAAGCCGGACCAGCCGTTCCGCATCGCGGCGAGCGTGCCGATGTCCCCGGAGACCGAGCTGCCCGCGCTCGGCGCCCAGCTCGAAGGCGCGCCGCTGCTCGACACCACGGCCAAGAACGACCTGCCGCTCTCGCCGGCGGATGCCGTCAAGGCCTACGCCGCAGGGCTGGCCTACCCCAAGCCCAGGGCGAGCACCAGCGTCGCGGTCGACGACCCGTTCGCGCAGCGCCTCCGGACCGCAGCCGCCGTGCAGGCCAAGACGCTCGGCGCGCTCGCCACGCTGACGACCACCCACACCCCGGTGCTCGAGAACGCCATCACCTTCCGGTTGGCCGATGGTGGGGCGGTCACCTTCGCCCTGATGAGCCGCACCGACGCCATGACCGTCAAGCCGAAGGGGAAGGAGCTGACGCTCCCCGCGGAGTACGCGGAGCTCGTCGGGAAGACCAAGGTGACGAAGTCGGTCACCCTCACCAGCCTCGAGCCGATCGTGCTGGTCGTGCCCCGAACCGGCAAGGCCGAGGTCATCGGCGCTCGCGACGTGCCGGCGGCCGGGAAGGCCCGCTGAACCCACAACGGGTACGGCTTTGACAGAATCGGGACCATGACCGAGACCACCCCTCCCGCGGGCACCCGCGGCGCCGTCGACCTGTCCTCCGTCGCCGGGATGACCGCACCCACCGCCGCCACCGCAGGAGCCGGGATGCCGGCCGGCGCCGTCCCCGGAACGCCCGTCGGCCCTCCTCCTACCGTGCCGGGCGGGCTCGTCGTCCAGGTCGACGCCGGCAACCTCAGCGAGGCGCTCAACCGCACCCTCCAGGTGCCCGGCGTGCTGGTCCTGTGGGGCTCGGCCTACCCCCAGACCCGCGAGCTCTTCGACACCGTCGTGCGGGTCGCCGCCTCGCTCGAGGGCCGGCTGCTCGTGCTCAGTGCCGACCTGTCGACCTCACCCGAGCTGCTCGCGGCCTTCAAGCCCCTGCTCGAGCAGGCATTCGGCCAGCCGAGCGTGCCGGCGACCTTCGGACTGCTCCAGGGCCAGCCGGTGCCGCTCTTCCCGGGCCTGGCCCCGGAGAGCGAGGTGCGTACCGTGCTCGACCAGCTGCTCCAGGCGGCGGTGCAGAACGGCATCACCGGACGGGTGCAGCTCGAGGTGGTGCCGGGCTCCGACGAAACCGACGACCTGCCCCCGTTGCACGAGGAGGCCTTCGACGCCATCGAGCGCGGTGACCTCGATGCTGCGGTGACCGCCTACGAGAAGGCGCTCGCCGAGAACCCCAAGGACTCCGATGCCGAGCTCGGCCTCGCCCAGGTGCGGCTCATGCAGCGCACGTCGGGCGTCGACCTCACCGCCGCGCGAGCGGCGGCCGCGGCCGACCCCGACGACGTCGAGGCGGCCATCGTCGTCGCCGACCTCGACGTGCTCGGCGGCCACGTCGAGGACGCCTTCACGCGCCTGCTCGACCTCGTGCGGTCCTGCTCGGGCGACGAGCGCGACCGGGCCCGCACCCATCTGCTCGAGCTGTTCTCGGTGGTCGGCGGCTCCGACGAGCTCGTGCGCAAGGGCCGCACCGCCCTGATGAGCGCCCTGTTCTGACCCTCGGTGCCTCCCAAGCTCCTCGACGACCACGTCCGGTTCCGCTTCGACCTCGCCGCCCCGGACGTCACCGGTATCACCCTGCAGTGCGACCCCGTGGTGGCCGGGCCCCGGGACTTCCGTCGCGACGGTGCGGGCTGGGTGCTCGAGGTCACGCGACCGCGCCTGCAGCGCCTCGAGTACCGCATCGTCGTGGCCCGTGGCGACGAGATCGAGGAGGTGCTCGACCCCACCAACCCGCTGAGCGTCGCCACGGCCTTCGGCGACCGGTCGGTGCTGGAGATGCCCGGGTACGTCCCGCCTTGGTGGCTGTCCGCGCCGACCGTGCCGGGCCGGATGACGAGCATGACGTTCGGCGGTGAGACCGCCGACGAGGTGCCCGTGACCGTCTGGAGCCCGACCGACCTCGCCGACGACGAGCCGGCGCCCCTGCTGCTCGTGCACGACGGGCCCGAGTACGACCTGCTCGCCCGCCTCACGACGTACAGCGCCGCCCTCTTCGCGGCGGGCGCCCTGCCGTCGCACCGGGTCGCGCTGACCCACCCCGTCATCCGCGACGCCTGGTACTCCGGCTCCCCGAGATACCTGCGCACCATCGCCGACGCCGGGCTCGACCGGCTGGGGGAGCGCTATGCCGTGCGCGGCCCGGTCGTGGTCGTCGGTGCCAGTCTCGGCGGGCTCACCGCCCTGCTGCTCGGGCTGCTCGCGGCGCCGCGGGTGGGCGGCGTCTACTCACAGTCGGGCTCGTTCTTCCAGGTGCGCCACGACGACTCCGAGAGCGGCTACCGCTACTTCGGGCGCATCTCGCGACTGGTGCAGGCGGTGCTCGACATGCGCCACGCGGAGCACCCGCTCACCATCGGGATGTCCTGTGGAGCGCTCGAGGAGAACGCCGCCAACAACCGGGACATGGCCGCGGCCCTGCGCCGGGCCGGGCACGACGTCGCCTTGCGCGAAGTTGCCGACCTGCACAACTACACCGCCTGGCGCGATGCCCTCGACCCCGGCCTCACCGAGGTGCTCCGCGAGGTCTGGGGGTAGCCACTCAGTCGCTGTTGCGGGCCCGGATGCCGACCGGCAGGGTGGGGTGCCATGGAGACGACCCGGGTTCGCCTGCCGGTTCCCGGCCACGACGCCGACCTCGAGGTCGTCCGCCACGGGTCGTGGGGCCGGCCGGTGCTGCTGTTCCCCTCGGAGGCCGGCTCGGCCCGCGACGCCGAACACAACGGGATGCTCGACGCGGTGCGGCCGCTCATCGAGGCGGGCCGCGTGAGCCTGTTCTGTGTCGACTCGCTCGACGGGTGGTCGTGGTCCGACAGTGACGTGCCGACCGAGGAGCGCGCCCGCCGCGGCCAGACCTACACGGCGTGGCTGTCCGAGGTGGTGCTGCCGTGGCTGCTCGACCAGGTGGGTGGCGGCCAGGAGGTGATCACCGTGGGCGTCTCGCTCGGCGCCTACCACGCCGTGCACCTCACCCTGCAGCGCAGCGACGTCGCACCCCTGGCCATCGGTCTCTCCGGCAGCTACGACCCCTCCACATGGAACGGGTGGGGCGACCTCGGCGACGCGACCTACTTCGCCAACCCCACGGCGTACGTCGCGAACATGACGGGCGACCACCTCGACTGGGTGCGGTCGCGGGTGTCGGTGCTGCTCGTCGTCGGGCAAGGAGCCTTCGAGGAGTCACCGACCCGCGCCCTGTCGTCGACCCGTGCGTTCGCGGACGTGCTGGGGCACCAGGGCATACCGTACGAGCTCGACGTGTGGGGCCACGACAGTGCGCACGACTGGCCGTGGTGGCAACGCCAGCTCGCCCACCACCTGCCGCGATTCGTCTGACCCGCACCGACGAGAAGGAGACCGCATGGCCCCCAGGACCGACCACCTGGTCGGGCTGCTGCTCGGCGCCGAGGAGGACTGGCCGACCGCGTTCGAGGCGCTCGCCCGCCGGCTGGGCGTGCTGCGCGCGCCGGACGGCAGGCACCACACCCTCACCACCGAGCGGCTCACGATCGAGCCGTTCAACCTGCGCGACAAGGCCCGACACGAGCTCGTGATCGACCGCCTCGCCCACTGGTACTACCACCCCCGCGAGTGGTTGAAGAAGATCGCGCTGATGGACGACGTCTACCTGCTCAACAGCCCGTTCACGTTCCAGTCGATGGAGAAGCACTCGGCCTACTGCGCGCTCATGCGGCTCGGCATGAACGTGCCCGAGACCGTGCTGGTGCCCTACAAGCACCCCGTCGACAACGCGCGCTGGGCGTACACCTCCGCGCGGTACAACCGTTCCTTCGACCTCGACCGGGTGGCGGAGCCGCTGGGCTACCCGCTGTACATGAAGCCGTTCGACGGTGGCGGGTGGCGCGGCGTCTCGCAGGTGCACGACCGGGCCGACCTGCACCGCTCCTACGACGACTCCGGCGAGATGCTGATGCACCTCCAGGCGTCCGTGCCCGACTACGAGCACTTCGCCCGCTCGCTGACGATCGGGCCGGAGACGATGGTCATGAAGTTCCGCCCCGAGGAGCCGATGCACGAGCGGTATGCCGTGGCGCACGGGTTCCTGTCGGAGCAGACCGGACGCGAGGCGATCACCATCTCGCAGACCGTGAACGCGTTCTTCCGGTGGGAGTTCAACTCGTGCGAGATGCTCGTCAAGGACGGCGTCGTGTACCCGATCGACTACGCCAACGCCTGCCCCGACGTCGCGGTGACCTCGCTGCACTACTACTTCCCGTGGGCGATGAGGGCGCTGCTGCGCTGGACCGCGTACTGCGCGGTGACCGGGCGGTCGCCGCGCACCCAGGTCGACACCGGGCCCTGGTTCGAGGTGGCCGACGACGACGTGCTCGACTACCAGGGCAAGCTGGCGGCCTACCAGGCGCTGGCGGACGACTACTTCGAGATCGAGCGCTACCGGGCGTTCTGCGAGGCCTCGCTGCCGCACGTCGACGAGATGGTGCTGGAGTGGATCGACGGGCCGGACTTCGCGCGCCTGCTGCACTCCACGATCCAGCAGACCTACCCGCCGCACGAGTGGGAGCGCTTCGAGGCCCACTTCGGCGGGCTGCTGGGCCTGTGGGTGTCCGACGAGCGGCGCCTGCGCGGTGGCGACCCGGCGGTGCCCTGACCCGGTCGAGGGTAGGGAACACGCCGCTCGCCCCGACCGGCATCCGGCGTGTTCTCCACTCTCGACCAGGGGCTGGGGTCAGGAGAGCAGGGCGTCGACCTCGGGTGAGGCCGCCCGGTAGCCGGCCAGGAGGCGTCGTGCCGTCGAGACCGAGTCGACCAGTGGGTGCAGCGCGAACGCCCGCAGCGCGGCATCCGCGGACCCTGTCGTGGCAGCCTCGATGACAGCCTGCTCGACCGCCTTGACCTGCTGCATCGTGCCCAGCTGGGAACCCTCGACCGGCGGCAGCGATGCGGCGTGCGGCCCATCGCGGTCGACAAGGCACGGGATCTCGACGACAGCGTCGTGCGGCAGGCCGGGCACCGCCCCGTCACCGCGGACGTTCAGGATCATCGTCGACGCCTCGCCCCGGCTGATCGCCGCCATGATGGCCAGCGCCACGCCTTCGTAGCCCCCGCCGGCGACGTCGGCCTCGTCGCGCTCCTCACCCTGCGCCCGGGCCTCACGCATGTAGGTGGCATCACGCTGCTCGCGCACCTGCCGCCACTGCTCGGCGGCCTGCTCGGGGTCCCGCGCGACGGCGTCGTAGAAGGCCGACTGCTGGTCGAGGAGGAACTCTCCGCGGGTCTGCGGGGCCGCCAGGATCGAGGCCACCGCCTCGCGGGTGAAGTAGTAGTAGTAGAGGTACTCGTTGGGCAGCGCCCCCAGGGTGCGCACCCACTCGGGCCCGAACAGCCGGCCCTCCTCCAGGTGGAGCAGCGTCGGCGGGTCGTGCAGCAGCCGTGGGAGGTGGTCGGTGCCGTCGACCCGCAGCGCGCGCAGCCAGCCCAGGTGGTTGAGCCCGACGTAGTCGATCTCGGTGTCGGCCGGGTCGAGGCCGAGGGCCCCGATCGCCCTGCGCGCCAATGCGATCGGCGAGTCGCAGATGCCGATCACCCGGTCGCCCAGCACCGACTGCATCGCCTCGGTGACGATGCCCGCCGGGTTGGTGAAGTTGATGAACCAGGCGTCCGGGGCGAGGCGACAGGTGCGCTCGGCGATGTCGAGCGCCACCGGTACCGTGCGCAGCGCGTAGGCCAAGCCACCGGGCCCGGTCGTCTCCTGGCCGAGCACGCCGAGGTCGAGCGCGACCCGTTCGTCGCGGGTGCGGCCGGCGAGCCCACCGACCCGGATGGCCGAGAACACGAAGTCGGCCCCCCGCAGGGCCGTGTCCACGTCGTGGGTCGCGGTGACCCGGGGCGGGTCGACGTGCCCGGCCCCGAGCTGCGCGAGTACCGCACAGATCGCAGCGAGGCGGCCGGCATCCGTGTCGTGGAGCACGACCTCGGTGACCCGGCCGGGGGAGGTGTCGCGCAGCAGGGCGCCGAACACCAGGGGCACCCGGAAGCCCCCGCCGCCGAGGATCGCCAACCTCATGCGACCACCACGTCGACGTCGCGCGCCCGACACTTCTCGAGGATCGTGGGGTCGGCATCCGAGGTGGTCACGAGTACGTCGACGTCGTCGCCGACACAGACCCGCAGCGTGCCCGAGCCGGGAATCTTGTGCCCGTCGGCAACGACGACCACCTCGCGCGCGGCCGCGATGAGGGCTCGCTTGACCGGCACCTCGACGAACGTGGTGTCCATGACGTGGCCTCCGGGGCTGATTCCGCTGGTGCCGAGGAAGGCGCGGTCGACGCCGAGCTGGCCGGCGGCATCCTCGGTGAGCACGCCGACGAGGGAGTGGTAGGACCGCCGCACGAGGCCGCCGAGAAGGATCAGCTCGACCGCCTCGTCGTGCCGCAGCTCGTCGAGCACAGCGAGGCTGTTCGTGACCACCGTGATCGCCCGACCGCGCAGCTCACGGGCGAGCAGCGCGGTCGTCGTGCCGATGTCGAGCGCGACGACCTCGCCGTCGCGCACGCGGGCCGCGGCGGCGGCGGCCACCGCGGCCTTCTCCGGGGTGTGCGCCAGGGCGACGTCGGCGAACGGCCGCCCGGGGTCGGGTCCGTCGACCAGGCTCGCTGCCACGGCGGCGCCCCCGTGGACCCGGGTGACCACGCCCGCCCGGTCGAGCTGGTGCAGGTCGCGGCGGATGGTGGAGCGGCTGACGTCCAGCGCCGTGGAGAGGCCCGCGACCGAGACGGTTCCGTCGGCGCGGAGCCGGGCCACGATCTCGGTGTGGCGCTGCACCTTCACGCAGGTCACGGTAGCAACATCGCGCAGAACCAGCCATGCGGATGCCGTGAAGAGCCCGCCGACGCGTCCGAAGCGCGCAACCGCGCGCACCTTCGCCTTGCGAGCCACCCCCTGCGGGTCCACCATGGCGAGGTGCCACACACCTTCGACCCGCTGTCCTCGGTGCGCCGCGCCGGGGAGCCCGAGGTCGACGTGTTCGTTCAGGGCATGGTATTCCTCGACATTGTCTTCACCGGCCTGCACCAGCAGCCGCGCCCCGGCACCGAGGTGTGGGCCGACGGCATGGGCTCGTGCCCGGGGGGCATCGCCAACCTGGCGGTGGCCGCCTCCCGGCTCGGGCTGCGCACGGCGCTCGGTGCGGCCTTCGGCGACGACGACTACGGCGACTTCTGCTGGCGGGTGCTGCAGGAGCAGGAGCGGGTCGACCTGTCGATGTCCCGCCGCTATCCGCGGTGGCACACGCCGGTCACCGTGTCGGTGTCGATCGACGGCGACCGCACGATGATCACGCACGGTCACGACGCCCCCGAGGACGCCACGACGATGCTCGCAGGCACCCCGAGCGCCAGGGCGGTGCTGCTCGACCTCGACCGGGACAAGCCGCTGGGCCAGGGCCACCCCGAGCGCATCTGGGCCGAACGGGCGCACGAGGCAGGAGCGCTGCTCTTCGCCGACGTCGGGTGGGACCCCACGGGCGCCTGGTCGACGACGGTGCTCGACCAACTGTCGCTCTGCCACGGGTTCCTCCCCAACGCGGTCGAGGCGATGGCCTACACGCGCACCGACTCGCCGCACGACGCCCTCTACGCGCTGGCCGACCTCGTGCCGCTCGCGGTCGTGACCAACGGCCGTGACGGCGCCCTGGCGATCGACTCCACCACCGGTGAGGAGGCCTCGGTGCCGGCGCTGCGGGTCGACGCCATCGACGCCACCGGCGCCGGCGACGTCTTCGACGCCGGGGTCCTGCTCGGCACCCTGGCCGGCTGGCCGCTGCTGCAGCGGGTCAACTTCGCCACGCTGTGCTCCAGCCTCGCGGTCCAGGAGTTCGGCGGCTCGCTGGCCGCCCCCGGCTGGGGGGACATCGCCGACTGGTGGCACCGGGCGCGCGGCCGGCCGACGACCACTGCGGCCGAGCGCTCGGTACAGCGCCGCTTCGCCTTTCTCGACGACCTCGTCGCCGACGTGCCCACCGGTGCGGTGCGTCGGGCCGCCGCCACCATCGCCAAGCTTTCGGACGTCTAGACCGCCCACCCACCCCACCCACCCACGGGTGACTACTCAAGGGGAACCAGCATGTCCCGCAGCCGTACTCGCACCTTCGACCGTTTCCACACCCGCACCGTCCTCAGTGTCGCCACGGCGCTGGGCGCCGGCATCGTGCTCGCCTCCTGCGCACCCGGCGGCTCCGGCGGGTCGTCGTCGTCGGCCGCCCCGACGTCGGCCGTGAAGACCGATGCCGCGTCGCTCGGCGACGTCACCCTGACCGTCTGGGACCAGGAGGTGCGCGGCGGCCAGGAGAAGCAGATGTCCACCCTGAACGCCCAGTTCCAGGAGAAGTACCCCAACATCACCATCAAGCGGGTCTCGCGGTCCTTCGACGACCTGGTCAAGACCCTGCGCCTGGCCCTCAGCGGTGCGGACGCCCCGGACGTCGTGCAGGCCAACAACACCCGCTCGCAGATGGGCGAGTTCGTCAAGGCCGGTCAGCTGGTCAACCTCGACCCGTACGCCGCCGCCTACGGATGGGACAAGCGCTACCCCGAGTCGGTGCGCGCCGTGGCGTCGTACTCGCCGGACGGCGCGACCTTCGGCAGCGGGTCACTGTTCGGGATGCCGCAGGTCGGCGAGGTCGTCGGCATCTTCTACAACGACGCCAAGATGAAGTCACTCGGCATCAACCCGCCGAAGACCTGGGCCGACTTCGACGCGGCGCTGGAGACGGCCAAGTCCAAGGGCGAGGTGCCCCTCGTGCTCGGCAACCTCGAGAAGTGGCCCGCCGGGCACGTGTTCGGTGTCGTGCAGGGCCGCTACACCAAGGCCGACGACATCCGCACCCTCGGGTTCGGCCAGCCGGGAGGGTCGTGGACCACCCCGGAGAACACCAAGGCCGCGCAGACGATGGTCGACTGGGTCGACCAAGGCTACTTCAGCAAGGGCTTCAACGGCCAGGACTACGACCCCGCGTGGCAGGGCTTCAGCAAGGGCACCGGCGTGTTCCTCATCGCGGGCTCGTGGCTGCAGGCCGACCTGTCCACGGCCATGGGCGCCGACGTGAAGTTCGTGCTGCCGCCCGCGCCGGAGGCCGGCGGCACCCCGGTCACCACCGGGGGCTCGGGCCTGCCGTTCGCCGTCACGAACACCTCCGAGAACAAGGACGCCGCAGCGGCCTACATCGACTTCATCACCAGTGCGAACGCGATGAAGGTGCTCGCCGAGACCGGCAACCTGCCGGTGGTCGAGACCCAGCAGCAGACGGCGGCCGACGCCCTGGGCACCGATGTGTTCACGGCCTTCGGCACCGTGTCGACCGCCAACGGGCTGGTGCCCTACCTCGACTGGGCGACCCCGACGATGGGCGACACCCTCGGCGCCACCGTGCAGGACCTCCTGGCGAAGAAGGCCACGCCGCAGCAGGCCCTCGAGGCGCTCCAGAAGGACTACGCGGACTTCACCGGCCAGTGAGGGGCCGCACCGCGCGCCCGGCCGGCCCCCCGGGGGAGCCACGCAGGGTCGGGTACCTCTACGTGCTGCCCGGGTTCCTCGTGTACGCCCTGTTCGCCCTGTACCCCCTGCTGCGGGCCGGCTGGCTCTCGCTGTTCGACTGGGACGGGCTCACCCTGGGCACCTGGGCCGGTCTGGGCAACTACGCGGAGGTGCTCACCGACGAGCGGCTGCGGGCGGCGTTCGGGCACGCCCTGGTGCTCATGGTGTTCTTCGCGGTGGTCCCGCTGGGCGTCGGGCTGGTGCTGGCCTCGATCCTGCACCGGGCGCGGGTGCGGGGGCTGTCGTTCTTCCGCACCGTGGTCTTCCTGCCCCAGGTGGTGGCGATGGTCGTCATCGCCGTCTCGTGGCGCCGGATCTACGCCCCGGACGGCACGATCAACTCGGTGCTCAGCGCGGTCGGCCTGGACTCGTGGACCCGAGGGTGGCTCGGGGAGTATGCCTTCGCGCTGCCGGCCGTGGGCTTCGTCGGCACGTGGTTCGAGACCGGGCTCGTCACCGTGCTGCTGCTCGCCGGAATGAGCCGGATCTCGCGTGACCTCTACGAGGCGGCCCGGCTCGACGGCGCCGGGCCGGTGCGCGAGTTCTTCGCCGTCACGCTGCCGTCGGTGCGCGGCGAGATCGCCGTGGCCATGACGCTCACGGTGATCGCCGCGCTGAAGACGTTCGACCTGATCTACCTCACCACCGCCGGCGGCCCCGGCCACCAGACCACCGTGCCGAGCTACGAGGTCTACCGGCAGGCGTTCGAGCTCGGCCGGGTGGGGCTGGCCTGCGCGATCGGGGTCTGCCTCACCGTCGTCATTTTCGCGATCAGCGTGGTCATCACCCGCCTCGGCGACCGGGCGAGCGACTGATGCGCGTCTCGAGCACCGAGCGCAACGCCAACTACCTCATCCTGGCGGCGTTCGCGCTGTTCGCGATCTGGCCGATCCTCGGCATCGTCGTGGCCGGGCTGCAGCCGGAGGCCGACGCCCCCGGCGGGCTCGCCAACCTCGTCCAGGCGTGGGACATCGGTCGGTTCGGCAGCTACCTGCGCACCAGCGCCATGGTGTCGGTCTTCGTCGTGTCGGTGAGCGCCGTGCTGTCTGTCCTCGCCGGGTTCGCCCTCGGCACGATGCGCTTCCGCGGGGCCGACGCGATCTTCTACCTCATGCTCGTCGGCATCATGATGCCCGCCGAGGCCATCATCGTGCCCCTCTTCTTCGACCTGCGTGCGGTGGGCCTGACCGACACCTTCTGGGCGATCTCCCTGCCCCAGGTCGCCCAGTCGGTGGCGTTCGGCACGTTCTGGATGCGAGCGGCCTTCCGTGCGCAGCCGCGCTCGCTGGTGGAGGCGGCCCGGCTCGACGGCGCGTCGACCGGCCGGGTGCTGTGGCTGATCCTCGTGCCGGTGGCGCGGCCCGCCATCGTCACGCTGCTGGTCCTGACCTTCATGTGGACCTGGAACGAGTTCCTCATCCCGCTGGTCATGGTGCCGACTAACGAGGCGTTGCGCACCGCACCGCTCGGGCTCGGCTTCTTCTCCGGGCAGTACACCCAGGGCACGGCCCTCCTCGCGGCCGGCGCCACGATCGTCGCGCTGCCCGTGGTGGTCGTCTACCTCTTCCTGCAGCGGCACTTCATCGCCGGGATGCTCGAGGGGGCTGTCAAGGACTGACGCCGCCGAGAACTGACCACGCCGACCCGGGACAGCGCCCGCGCGGGTCGACAGCAGCGCAGGTGGTCCACCGGGCGCGCGTCCAGCACGAAGGAGAGAGTTGTCATGGCACGGATGCACATCCGCACCACGCTGGCCGGCGCTGGGGCGCTGGCCCTCACCCTGGTCCTTCCCGCGACCAGCGCACAGGGGTCGCCGCCGGGAGGCGGCGGGCCCCGACCACCGGACTCGACGACGTCGGCGGGCCCACCGGCCGACCTCGACGTGGTCTTCATCGGCGCCCACCCGGACGACGAGGCAGGCACGCTGTCGACCTTCGGGCAGTGGGGGGCCGACCACGAGGTGCGCACGGGGGTCATCACCATCACGCGGGGGGAGGGCGGCGGCAACGCCGTCGGGCCGCAGGAGGGGCCCGCCCTGGGGCTGATCCGCGAGCGCGAGGAGCGGGACGCGGTCGCGAAGGCGGGCATCACCGACGTCTACAACCTCGACGAGGTCGACTTCTACTACACCGTCTCCGAGCCGCTGAGCGCCCAGGTCTGGGACCACGAGGAGGCCCTGGGCAAGGCCGTCCGCGTGCTGCGCCAGACCCGGCCCGAGGTCATCGTCACGATGAACCCGGCACCCTCGCCGGGCAACCACGGCAACCACCAGGAGGCCGCCCGGATCGCCATCGAGGCCTACGAGGCCGCCGGCGACCCCTCGCGCTTCCCGGAGCAGCTTCGCAAGGAGGGCCTGAAGCCCTTCGCGCCCGACCGGGTGCTGATGCGCACCGCCAACGGCACCAGCGTCACCGGTCCGCAGTGCGCGCAGAAGTTCGTGCCCGCCGACCCGAGCCAGACGGTCTACGGCGTGTGGTCCGGGGCGGCGTCGCCGGACGGGCGCACCTGGGCCGCGGTCGAGCGCGACGCCCAGCGCGAGTACGCCTCGCAGGGCTGGGCCGGTTTCCCCGACGTCTCGACCGACCCCGACGCGCTGGGGTGCGACTACCTCACCCTCGTGGAGTCGCGCACTCCCGTGCCCGAGTGGGGCACCGCCGCTGCCGCGACGCAGCACGCCGCGCTCGACGGGTCGCTCGTGCGCCTGCGAGGTGGGCTGCCGCTCGGCACGGGCCTCACGGTCGACGCCGACCGCTACCGCGTGCTGCCCGGTGATCCCTTCACCGTGACGGTGGAGGTCACGGCACCCGAGCGCAGGGCGCTGCGCGCAGTGCGGGCCCGGCTCGAGGTGCCGAGCGGCTGGAGCGTCAGCTCCGCGCGCCGGCTCGGCACGGTGCGCCCGGGAGATGCGGAGCGGGTGAGGTTCACCGTGACCCCCGGCTCCGGTTCCACGGTCGGCACCAGGGCGAGGGTGGAGGCCTTCGTGACCTCGGATGCCGGCAACGGCTACCAGGACGAGCCGGTACTCGTCAGCCCCGCCGTGACCGCCACCCAGCAACTGCTGCCCCAGGTGGCTCAGTTCCGCACCTGGGCGTACGAGGTCGGGGCCGACGCCCTGGCCGACATCGTGCGCCCGGTGCTGACCCTCTCCTCGGGCGGCACCCGCACCGTCGACGTCGTGGTGACCAACCACAGCGCGACGACCCAGTCGGGAAGCGTGACACCGGCCCCGCCGGCCGGGTTTCCCGTGACGCCGGAGTCGGCGCCGTACGGGCCGCTCGCCCCGGGCGCCAGCGCGACGGTGCCGTTCACGGCTACCAACACCGACACCTCGCTGAAGACCTCGGTCGAGGGCGGCGTGGCCGGTGACTACGTCTACCCGATCGACGCGACGAGCTCGTCGGCCACCGGCCGCACCGAGCAGGCGCTCGAGCTGGTGCCGACGACGACCGTGGGTGAGGCCGCCGCGGCACCGACCGTCGACGGCGTCGTGTCCGACGCGGAGTACCCCGGCGCTGCCATCGACGTCTCGCGTCGGTGGGAGGGCAGTGCCTGCGACTCGGCGGCCGACTGCTCGGCGACCGCACGGGTCGCCTGGCGCGACGACACCCTCTTCGTGGCGGTCACCGTGACCGACGACGTCTTGGGCACGGCGCTCGCGGCATCCGACTGCAAGCGGCACTGGCGCACCGACTCGGTCGAGATCGCGATCGACCCGCGGGGCACGTCGGAGAACACGTCGACCACCTTCAAGGCGGCGATCCTGCCGTGGACTGTCGAGGGTGGGGCCTGCTACCTGCGCGATGCCGACGCGCACCAGGGCGACGGACCGACGACGGCCCCGGGCATGACCGTGGCCACCAAGGTCTCCGAGCCCTACAGCGGGTACACCGTGGAGACGGCGATCCCGATGGCGCTGCTGCCGAGCGCCGTCGACCCGCAGCGGATGGGGCTGAACATCCTCCCGTACGACTCCGACACCCAGGACAAGACGGGGCAGACCCGCATCGGCTGGTCGGTGTGGGGCGGCGTTCAGGGCGACCCCTACCGCTGGGGCCGCGCGCTGCTCGAGGGCTACCAGCCACCGGCCGACCGGTCCACGACCCCCGCCGCCCCGGTCATCCCGACCGAGGCGCTGAGCTCGCTGGACTCGCCGCAGTCGATCGCCCAGGCGGTGCGCACGAACGTCGCGCTCGCCGGCAAGCCGGCGTCGGATGCCGGGGAGCGGGCCTGGGCAGACAAGGCCAAGGTGCGGCGAGGCGCCGTCGAGGTGCGCCTGCGGGTGCGTGACCCCGGCACCGCCCACGTCGTGGTCGTCGACGCCGACGGGGTTGCCGGGTCGGTCGTGACGAAGGTCCGGGCCGCCCGGTCGGGGCACGCCACGGTGCGCGTGCCGCTCAACCGAGCCCTCACCCGCGGGGCCGCGGTGCTCGTCGGCTGGGACGACGGCGAGGGGGGCACCTTCTCGTCCCGGCTGTCCCTGCGCCGCCGCTGACCCGCGGCTGACCCCCGGCTGACCCCCGGCTGACCCCCGGCTGACCCGCGGCTGACAAGCCGCTGACCCCGGTGAGCCGAGGGTAGGGAACACGCCGCTGGGCCTGACGGCTCGGCGGCGTGTTCCCTGCTGTCGACGAGCGGCGAAAGAGGTGCCGGGCAGCGGCCACGATCGCCGGGCTCTCGGACGTCTGACCCACCGGCCGGAAGGGTCAGTGGAGCGTGCGCATCACCTGCCGCGCGGTGGCGTGGCCCAGGCGGTAGCCGTCCTCCATCGCGTCCCTGAAGTGCAGGCCGCCCCAGATGCGGGCGTGGAAGGCGTCGTACTCGAGGGCGCTCAAGGTCGTGTAGCGGCGCTCGACGTCACCGAACTCGAGCACGAGCGGGGTGCGATTGCCAAGGGTTCGCCGCAGCACCTCCGCGAAGGGTGCGGTCCCGGCCGCGTGTCCGCTCGTGTAGTCGGAGTACGCGGGGTTGGCGATGAGCGGGACCCAGGTCGTGGGGTGGGGCCTGGTCCGGGCGTTGCCGTCGACCGCGCCGGCGGCGATGGCCTGGAACAGTCGCCAGAACCCGACCTCGTACTTCAGCCGCCACGTCTCGATCATCGCTGTGGCGACGGCCGCGTCGATCTGCGCGAACAGCCGCGTCGTGGACAGCAGACCGAGCGGCTCGGCATCGAGCAGGTCACACGCCGCGTTGCGATACGTCAGCGGGGCGTTGGCAGCGAAGAACTGCGAGATCGCGGTCTGCTTCGCTCTCCGCTTGGTCGAATCCCCGGAGCCGAGCCGGCGGACCTCTTCGTAGTCCCTCGCATAGGCCCTGCTGGTGATCGCGTCGGGACCGTCGAGTGCAATCGGCTCGACGTCGACGACCGGGTCGACGAAGCCGAGCCAGGGCAGGGCCATCGCGCCGCCCGGTGCCGGCTGCCAGGTTCCCAGAGCGGGAGCCTTGCTCTAGACGATGCTGGTGTCGCCCCGGCCGTCACCCACTCTGGAAGCGATCATCGCGGCCGCCGCAGCGGCGCCGATCGCCACTCCCGCGGTCTCCTTCCTGCCGTTCGGGACCATCGCCAGGCTGACCTCCAGGTCGGCAGCGAGGTCCGCGCCGGATGCCGGGAAGTACTCGAGGAGCACGTCGTGCGCGGCTGTCGCGACCGCCGCTGCTGCGGCATGCATTCCCCGGCGCTGGGCCGTTGTCGCGGCGTCGTGGACCGCGAGCGAGGTGAACGACAGGTAGAGCGTGCCGAGGGGAGGCGCGCTCCCACCCTCGACGTAGATCGTCCGGGCCGCGGTGCGCTGCCAGTCCACGGCGATCGAGGCGGCCAGGGAACCCGACCTCGGGTGGGCACCGGCCGTGGCCGCCGGACCCGCGAGCGGGACGACGAGGAGGGGGGTGAGCAGGGCCGCGGCTGCAGCGGCGACCACTCGGCGGCGTGTTGGCATGGCTGGCCCTTTCGACGACGGTCGTCCCAGTCTCGACGTCGTGCGACCGACCGACCATTCGCCTTCCGGCGGATCTTCGCGTCTCTGAATGACTATTGCCGAAGCACTTGGCCAGGCGGAGACTCGATGGGGTCGCTCGCCGGGTCCGGCGGGCGGGGGAGGGGAAACATGACGGACCTGCTGCTGCGTGAGAGGGATCAGGGTGCGGTCCGCGCGGTCATCGCCCTGGAGGCGGTGCCAGGGGTGGCGCTGCCGGGCGAGGGGGTGCTGGCGCTCCTCGGGCGACTCATCGAGTGCGATGCGTGCGGCATCGCCCAGCTCGACGACACGGGCTCCGCTGTCGGGGCGGACGCCCTGCGGCCTGGTCAGGACCTCGATGACGACCTGTCCACCGGGGACGCCCCGGTCGTGGTCGGCATCGAGCGACGTTCCCGCAGACCGACCGGGGACGGCGTCCGAGCGGCGCGCGCGGTCGCGGTGCTGACGCTTGGGGTGCGCAACGGGCCCCCGCACGTGGTCAAGCTGTGGATGGTCCGCCGCGCGACGGACTTCTCAGACCGCGACCGGGCGCTTCTCGAACTGGTGACCCCGGCGCTGGAGCGCCTCCTGCGCGAGCGTCCGACCACGAACCAGCCGTCGCTCACGGTCCAGGAACGACGGGTCCTGCCCACGTCGCCATCGGTCTGTCCAACGCCGAGATCGCGGAACGGCTGGTGGTCGCTCCCTGCACGGTGCGAAAGCACCTCGAGCACGCCTACCGCAAGCTCGGCGTCACCAACCGGCTGGCTGCGGTGCACGCACTCGATGGCAGCGGACGTCCGGACTCCGATGCCGTGACCGCGGACCGGCTCGAGTCGCTCGTCTGACGGCCATCTCCAGGAGACCGCGCCGGTCAGGTGCCGAGGGCCGCCGTGACGACCTCCTTGGCCTCGGCCTGCACCTGGGCGAGGTGCTCGGGGCCACGGAAGGACTCGGCGTAGATCTTGTAGACGTCCTCGGTGCCGCTTGGCCGCGCTGCGAACCACGCCGACTCGGTGACCACCTTCAGCCCACCGATGGCGGCGCCGTTGCCCGGGGCTTCGGTGAGCCTGGCCGTGATCGGCTCGCCCGCCAGCGACTGCGCGGTGACGTCGTCGGGCGACAGCGCCGCCAGCTTGGCCTTCTCCTCGCGGGTGGCGGCGGCATCGATGCGGGCGTAAGCCGGCTCGCCGTGCCGGTCGACGAGCGAGCGGTAGTGCTCGCTCGGGCTGGTGCCGGTGCGTGCCTGGATCTCGGAGGCGAGCAGGGCGAGCAGGATGCCGTCCTTGTCGGTGGTCCACACCGAGCCGTCGTGGCGCAGGAACGACGCGCCGGCCGACTCCTCGCCGCCGAACGGCCCTGACCCGTCGAGCAGGCCCGGCACGAACCACTTGAAGCCCACCGGCACCTCGACGAGCCGGCGGCCGAGGTCGGCGGCGACCCGGTCGATCATCGAGCTCGACACGAGCGTCTTGCCGATGAAGCCGTCGTCGCGCCAGTGCGGCCGGGCCCCGCCGTAGAGGTACTGGATCGCGACCGCGAGGTAGTGGTTGGGGTTGAGCAGACCGGCATCCGGCGTGACGATGCCGTGCCGGTCGGCGTCGGCGTCGTTGCCCGTGGCGATGTCGTAGGCGTCGCGCTGCTCGATGAGGCTGGCCATGGCGGAGGGCGAAGAGCAGTCCATGCGGATCTTGCCGTCCCAGTCCAACGTCATGAACCGCCATGTCGCGTCGACGAGCGGGTTGACCACGGTGAGGTCGAGCCCGTGCCGTTCGCCGATGGCTCCCCAGTAGTCGACCGAGGCGCCACCGAGCGGGTCGGCGCCGATGCGCAGGCCGGACCCGCGGATCGCGTCGATGTCGAGCACGTTGGGCAGGTCGTCGACGTAGGTGCCGAGGAAGTCGTAGCCGGATGCCGCGGCACGGGCCCGCGCGAAGGGCACCCGCTTGACACCCGCCAGCCCACCGCGGATCAGCTCGTTGGCGCGCGTGGCAATGACCCTGGTGGCGTCGGAGTCGGCCGGGCCACCGTGCGGCGGGTTGTACTTGAACCCGCCGTCGCTGGGCGGGTTGTGCGACGGCGTGACCACGATGCCGTCGGCGAGACCGGCGTGGCTCGGCATCCCGTCGACGCCGGTGATCCTGCCGCGGTTGGCGGTGAGGATCGCGTGGGACACCCCGGGGGTGGGGGTGTAGCGGTCGGCCGAGTCGACGAGCACGGTGACGTCGTTGGCGACCAGCACCTCGAGGGCGGTGGCCCACGCGGGCTCGGACAGGCCGTGGGTGTCGCGCCCGAGGAACAACGGTCCGTCGAAGCCCTGCTCGCGCCGGTACTCGCAGATCGCCTGGGTGGTGGCCAGGATGTGCGCCTCGTTGAACGACGTCCGCAGGCTCGAGCCGCGGTGCCCCGAGGTGCCGAAGGCCACCTGCTCGTCGACGTTCTCGGGGTCGGGCTCTCGAGTGTAGTAGGCGGTGACGAGGGCGGCGACGTCGACGAGGTCGGAGGGGTGGGCGAGCTGTCCGGCGCGAGGGGCGTTCATGTCGCCGATCCTCGCAGAGCGGGACGGCGCAGGACAGGGCGCGCTGTCGGGGAGATCACATGTCGATCGTCGCCCACGGACTGTAGAACCACATACCCGGAGGGGTATCGTCACCTCCATGACCACCACCATGAGGACACTCGTGGTCCTGGGGGCAGGCACGGCCGGCACGATGGTCGTGAACAAGCTCCGCAAGCTGCTCCCAGCCACCGAATGGACGATCACCGTCGTCGACAAGGACGACATCCACGACTACCAGCCGGGCTACCTGTTCATGGCCTTCGGGACCAACAGCCCCGAGCAGGTGCGCCGCCGCAAGACACCCTTCATCGGCAAGGACATCGAGCTGGTCTTCGCCGAGGTCGACCGCGTCGACCCGCAGGCGCAGCTCGTGCACCTCGGGAACGGTCGTGAGCTGCCCTACGACCAGCTGGTCATCGCCTCGGGCACCACGCCGCGGCCCGACCAGATCCCCGGAACGCTGGGCCCGCAGTGGCACCGGGAGATCGGCGAGTTCTACACGTACGAGGGCGCGCTCGCGCTGCACGACCAGCTAGCCGCATTCAAGGGCGGTCGCCTCGTCGTGCACATCACCGAGATGCCGATCAAGTGCCCCGTCGCGCCGCTGGAGTTCACCTTCCTCGCAGACGACTTCCTGACCAAGCGGGGCCTTCGCGACCGCACCGAGATCGTCTACGTCACCCCGCTCGACGGGGCCTTCACCAAGCCGGTCGCCAGCGAGGCGCTCGGCTCGATGCTCGAGGAGAAGGGCGTCACCGTCGAGCCCGACTTCATGATCGAGCGGATCGACCAGGACCGGAAGGTGATCGTCTCCTACGACGAGCGCGAGATCGCCTACGACCAGCTCGTGACCATTCCCCTCAACATGGGCGCCGACTTCGTGGCCCGCTCGGGGCTGGGCGACGAGCTCAACTACGTTCCCGTCGACAAGCACACGATGCAGTCCACCGCTCACCCGAACATCTGGGCCCTGGGCGACGCGGGCAACCTGCCCACCTCCAAGGCGGGTTCCGTCGCGCACTTCTCGGTCGAGGTGTTCGTCGAGAACTTCGTCGAGCAGGCCGCCGGCAGGACCATGACGCACTCCTTCGACGGGCACGCGAACTGCTTCGTGGAGTCGGGGCACAAGAAGGCGCTCCTCCTGGACTTCAACTACGACACCCAGCCGCTGACCGGCTACTTCCCCTTCCCCAAGGTCGGCCCGATGAAGCTGCTCGGCGAGTCGCACGCCAACCACGCCGGCAAGCTCGCGTTCCGATACGTCTACTGGAACGCCCTTCTCCCCGGGCACCCGATCGGCCTGCCCTCGGACATGTCGATGACCGGCAAGAACCCCGTGTAACCCACGTCAGGAGATGTAGACCACCATGACCACCACCACCATCGCCGGGCACGCCGTCGACGTGAACGAGGAGGGCTTCCTCACCCAGCCCGCCCAGTGGGACGAAGCGCTCGCCCCCGAGCTGGCGAAGCTGATCGGCCTCGACCTCACCGACGCTCACTGGACCCTCATCCGCTTCCTGCGCGACGACTACGCCGCCCAGGGCGAGACCGCGACGCTGCGCCGCGTGTCGACCCAGACCGGCACCCCGGTCAAGGAGCTGTTCACCCTCTTCCCCGGCAAGCCGGCCAAGAAGATGGCCTACGTCTCCGGACTACCCAAGCCGAAGGGATGTGTCTGATCATGACGGCCACCGATGCCGGCCCCGATGCCGCCCCGATGATCGTCCCGTCGTTCGACAGCCCGGGCAGCGAGGGGCGCAAGCTCGCCATCATCTGCTCCAAGGGAAGCCTCGACATGGCCTACCCGGGCCTGATCCTCGCCAACGCGGCGCTGGGTGAGGGCGTCGAGACCCACCTGTTCTTCACCTTCTGGGGCTTCGACATGATCAACAAGGCGACGATGGGCGACCTGAAGTTCTCCTTCGTCGGCAACACCGCGATGCACCCGCCGGGCCACAGCGGCATGGGCATCCACCACATGCTCGGTGCCCTGCCCGGTGCCACCGCGGCGGCGACCGCGATGCTCAAGAAGCAGATCGCCGAGCAGGACGTGCCCGAGGTGCCTGAGTTCCTCGAGCTGCTGGCCGCCTCCGGCGCCCACCTGTGGGCCTGCCGGATGTCGGCGGACATGAACCACCTGACGCAGGACGACCTCTACGAGGGGGTCGAGGCGATCATCTCGGCGAGCGACTTCATCGAGCTCACCGAGGGCGCCCAGCTGCTGTTCATCTGACCCACTGCCCTGGGTCGGTGAGCAGCGCGGGCGTGGGCCCGGCGGGACTCCTCTCCCGCCGGGCTCGGCCGCGTGCCCGGGTCAACATCGACCAATAGGTCACTGTAGGCACGGGCTGGGTGTACCCAGATCGACCAATAGGTCACTGTAGGCACGGGCGGGTGTACCCAGATCGACCAATAGGTCACTGTAGGCACGGGCCGGGATGCCGCAGGGGTCAGTCGGCCGCCGGGGCCAGGTAGAGCGTGGCGAGCCGGGCGACCCGCACGGTCACCGAGTACGGCTGTTCGTGCCACGGCGACGCCTCGGTCTCGAGCACCGCGCCGGCCTGGCTCGGGCTGCTCCCCTCGTCGAAACCGCTGGTGTCGAGCACGACCTCCCAGCGGCCCGGCCGAGGCACCCCCACCCGCACCCAGGCCTTGTCGTCACCGCTGTAGTTGACCACGGTGGCGACGACGTCGCCGTGCTGGTCCTGCTGCGCGAAGCGCAGGTAGGACAGCAGGTTGCCGGTGTTGTCGTCGGCGTCGAGCCAGCGGAAGCCGGCGTGCTGCGAGTCCAGGGCCCACATCGCCGGGTGCTCGGCGTAGAGCCGGTTGAGCTCCTTGACCAGGGCGTGCACCCGGTAGTGGGCGGCGTGGTCGAGCAGCCACCAGTCGAGCGAGCGGCCGTCGGCCCACTCGCCGGGCTGGGCGAACTCGCAGCCCATGAAGAGCAGCTGCTTGCCGGGGTGGCTCCACATGTAGGCGAGGAAGGCGCGCACCGTGGCCAGTTGGTCCTCGCGAGAGCCCGGGACCTTGTTCACGAGCGAGCCCTTGCCGTGCACGACCTCGTCGTGGCTGATCGGCAGCAGGTAGTTCTCGCTGAACGCGTACATCAGCGAGAACGTCAGGAGGTTGTGGTGGTACTGCCGATGGACCGGCTCCTCCTTGAGGTAGCGCAGCGTGTCGTTCATCCAGCCCATGTTCCACTTCAGCCCGAAGCCCAGACCGCCGCTCGAGGTCGACTTGGTGACACCGGGCCAGGAGGTCGACTCCTCGGCGATCATCATGGTGCCGGGCACCAGCTTGTAGGCCGTCGCGTTGGCCTCCTGGAGCAGGCCGATCGCCTCGAGGTGCTCGCGCCCGCCGTGCACGTTCGGGATCCACTCGCCGTCCTTGCGCGAATAGTCGAGGTAGAGCATCGAGGCGACCGCGTCGACGCGCAGCCCGTCGATGTGGAACTCCCGCAGCCAGTAGATCGCGTTGGCCACGAGGAAGTTGCGCACCTCGAGTCGGCCGAAGTCGAACACGTGGGTACCCCAGTCCGGCTGGTCGCCGCGGCGCGGGTCCGGGTGCTCGTAGAGCGGTAGCCCGTCGAACCTGGCGAGGGCGAACGCGTCGCGCGGGAAGTGCCCCGGCACCCAGTCGAGGATGACGCCGATGCCGGCCTGGTGCAGCCGGTCGACGAGGTACTTGAAGTCGTCGGGGGTGCCGAACCGCGCTGTGGGGGCGTAGTAGCCGGTGACCTGGTAGCCCCACGACGGGCCGTACGGATGCTCCATGACCGGCAGCAGCTCGACGTGGGTGAAGCCGAGGTCGGCGACGTAGTTGACGAGGTGCTCGGCCAGGTCGCGGTAGGACATCCCCTGGCGCCACGAGCCCAGGTGCACCTCGTACACGCTCACCGGGCCGTGGTGGGGGTCGCGCCCGGACCGCTGGTCCATCCAGGCGGAGTCGGCCCACTCGTGGCCCGCCTCGTCGACGACCGACCCGGTGTTCGGGGGGCACTCCGTGCGCCGCGCCATCGGGTCGGCCTTGGTGCGCACCACGTCGTCGGCGCCGCGGATCTCGTACTTGTAGATGTGGCCGACCCCCACCTCGGGCACGAACAGCTCCCAGACCCCGGAGGAGCCGATCAGCCGCATCGGGTGGACCCGGCCGTCCCAGTCGTTGAAGTCGCCGATGACGCGCACGGCCTTGGCCCGCGGCGCCCACACCGCGAACGACACCCCGCGCACGTGGCCCATCGGGCCGTCGTAGTCGTGCAGGCGTGCACCGAGCACGGTCCACAGCTGCTCGTGGCGCCCCTCGTTGACCAGGTGCAGGTCGACCTCGCCCAGGGTCGGCGCGAAGCGGTAGGGGTCGTCCTGCTGGTGCTCGACGCCGTCGGCCCAGGCCACGAGCAGCCGGTAGTCCATCGTGCGCACCGCGTCGGCGCGCACCGCGGTCCACACCCCCTCGGCCTCGTGCTCGAGCACGAGCTCCTTCTCGTCCTCGAACCGCACCCGCACCGACTGCGCGAGGGGCTTGAGCACCCGGATCCGCAGCCCGCCCGGCTCGAGGTGCTGGCCGAGGAGGTCGTGGGGCTGCTGGTGGCGTCCTTGGACGAGGGCGGTGATCGCGCCGCCGACCTCAGGGCTGGGGGAGGGGGTCACGACGGGTCTCCTTGCGTGGTGGGGTCCTGCGAGAAGGGGGCGGTGAGGCGGCGGACGGCGCCAAGGGGGATGGCGACCCAGCCCGGCCGGTTGCGCGCCTCGTAGACGACCTCGTACATCGCCTTGTCGAGCTCGAACGCGGCGAGCAGGGGCCCCAGCGAGCGGGGGTCCTGGCCGGCCCGCGTCGCATAGCCGTCGAGGAAGGCCTGTTGGGCGGAGGTCACCCAGCCCCGGGCCGAGCGGCCGTCGGCGTGCTCACGGGTGCCGCCCACGTAGTCGAAGCTGCGCAGCATCCCGGCCACGTCGCGAACCCACTGGTCGGGCAGGGAACGTTCGGCCAGCGGCCGCAGCGGCTCGCCCTCGAAGTCGAGCAGCACCCAGCCGCGCTCGGCGGAGTGCAGCACCTGGCCGAGGTGGTAGTCGCCGTGGATGCGCTGCAGGGCAGGCCAGTCGGCGCCGGCCGCCGCGCGAAGCACGGCCTGCACCTGGTCGCGCACCTCTTCGAGCCCGGGCGCCTCGACGACCGCGGCCTCGAAGCGGGCTCGCATCTCGGCGACGATGGTCGCGGCCTGCCCGCGGGTGGTCGGCTCGGTGCCGAGCACCTCGGCCAGGGTGCGGTGCACCTCGGCGGTGGCCTCACCGAGGGCCCGTGCCGGGCCGGCGAAGTCGCTGCCCGTCTCCGCGGCGCGCAGCGCGACCCGCCAGGCGTCCTCGACGCCGGGCAGGAACTCCTGGGCCAGGGCGAGATGGCCGGATGCCGGCTGGTCACCCTCGGTGCCAGGGTGCGGCCAGCGCCCGGTCACCGACCCGACGACCGCGGGCACACGGCGCGAGCCGGCGTCGACGAGCGCACCCTGGAGCACGACGTCGGGGTTGTCGCCGGGCGAGAGCATGCGGAAGACCTTGACGATGAGCGGGGTGTGGTGCCCGTCGGGCACGTCACAGTCGAGGATGACCGAGGTGTTGGACTGCTCCCCGGAGAGCACCCGGGAGGTGCGCACGTGCACCTCGGGGCCCCAGCTGGGTTGCGGCACACCGGTAACGGCATCCTCCACTGCCCCGGACACCGTCGACGACTGTGCGCGCGCCCTGCCCTGCACGAGCTCGAGCAGCAGTGCGGCGTAGACCGGGTCGTGCGTGGCGTCGTACACCCACCGGCGCCCCAGCGCGGAGTGCTCCATCGTTCCGAGCAGCGCGTGGTCGGCGCTGCCGAGCGGCTCGCCGCGGTAGCTGAGCGGCACCTGGTAGACGATCGGCTCGGGCCCTGCCTCGTCGGCGACGACGAGGGTCTCCACCCCGACGTCGCCCTCGGGGTCGTCGAGGCGCCAGGCCGCGAGGAGCCGGAGTTGGGGCCGATGTCCCTTGGCGGCGTACCAGCGCTGCCCACCGATCCAGCCGGAGACGAGCTCGATCTTGGTCGGGCGCAGGGACGCGCCGGCGTGGATCTCAGCCACGGGCCCCACCACGTCGTGGTGCGAGCGCGAGCCAGAAGAAGTCGCGCGACCCCAAGGTGACGGTGATCGTGCCGTCGGGGGCGAGGTCCGGAAAGCCACTGCCCCCGAACAGGTCTCGCGTCTCCCAGTCCCACAGTTCCTCGGGCACGGTGATGGTGGCCGACTGCGGGCGTGATGACAGGTTGTTGATGCACAGGACGGCCAGCGCGGAGCGGTCCTCGCTGTCGCGCTCGTGGCGGTCGACGCGCACGAACGCGAGCACCCGGTCATGGGTCGAGGCACAGACCTCGAAGTCGCCCAGGCCGAACACCGGGTGCTCGCGGCGCACGGAGAGCATGCCGCGCACCCAGTGCAGGAGTGAGGAGCCCGAGGCCATCTGGGCCTCGACGTTGACGTGGTTGTGGTGGTAGACGAGCGACTGGAGCACCGGCAGGTAGAGCTTGCCGGGGTCGGCCGTGGAGAAGCCTGCGTTGCGGTCGGGGGTCCACTGCATGGGCGTGCGCACGGCATCCCGGTCGTGCAGCCAGATGTTGTCGCCCATGCCGATCTCGTCGCCGTAGTAGAGGCACGGCGAGCCCGGCAGCGAGAGCACCAGCGCGTGGATCAGCTCGACCTCGGGCCGCGAGTTGTCGAGCAGGGGGGCGAGCCGGCGACGGATGCCGACGTTGGCCCGCATCCGCGGGTCCGGGGCGTACCAGCCGTACATCGCGGCGCGCTGCTCCGGCGTGACCATCTCGAGGGTCAGCTCGTCGTGGTTGCGCAGGAAGGTTCCCCACTGGGCACCGCGCGGGATCTCCGGCGTGCCGGCCAGCACGTCGATGATGGGCGCCGCCTTCTCCTCGCGCAGCGCGTAGTAGAGCATCGGCATCACCGGGAAGTGGAAGCACATCTGGCACTCCGGCGACTCCTGCGTGCCGAAGTAGTCGACGACGTCGCCGGGGGGCTGGTTGGCCTCGGCGAGCAGGATGCGCCCGGGGTACTCCTTGTCGACCATGGCCCGCAGCTCGGCGAGGAACGTGTGCGTCTTCGGGTGGTTCTCGCCGTTGTGGCCCTCCTCCTCGTAGAGGTAGGGCACCGCGTCGAGCCGGAAGCCGTCGATGCCCATGTCCATCCAGAACCGCACGATGTCGTACATCGCCTGATGAACCTTGGGGTTCTCGAAGTTCAGGTCGGGCTGGTGGTCGAAGAACCGGTGCCAGAAGAACTGACGGCGGATCGGGTCGAAGGTCCAGTTCGAGGTCTCGGTGTCGACGAAGATGACCCGCGCGTCGGTGTACCTGTCGTCGGTGTCGCTCCACACGTAGAAGTCGCCGTAGGGGCCGTCGGGGTCGCTGCGCGAGGCCTGGAACCACGGGTGCTGGTCGCTGGTGTGGTTCATGACGAAGTCGGTGATGATGCGGATGCCGCGCGCGTGCGCCTGGGTGATCAGCTCGCGGAACTCCGGCAGGGTGCCGAACTCGGGCAGCACCTGGGTGTAGTCGGAGATGTCGTAGCCGCCGTCGCGCAGCGGGCTCGCGTAGAACGGCGGCAACCACAGGCAGTCGATGCCGAGCCACTGCAGGTAGTCGAGCCGGTTGGCGATGCCGGCGAAGTCACCCTCGCCCGACCCGTTGCTGTCGCCGAAGGCGCGCACGAGCACCTCGTAGAAGACCGCCGTGCGGAACCACTCGGGGTCGTGGCGCAGCCCCGGCTGGTTCGCGCCGAGGCCGGGGGTGGAGTGCCCCATTCCGAGGATCGCCGTCACCAGGGCCTCCGCACCGCGACGACGTGGACGGGTTCTGCGTCCGGCCCGAGCCGCACGTAGTTGTCGCGCTGCCAGACCCACCGCTCGTCGGTGACCAGGTCGTGGGCCTCGAAGGTGTCGCCCGACTTCAGGCCGAGTGCGCCCATCTCGAGCCGCAGCGTCGTGGCGCGCGTCGAGTGGGGGTCGAGGTTGGCCACGACGAGTACGACGTCGTCGGTGCCGTCCGGCAAACGGCGGCGCTTGGAGAACGCGAGGAAGTTCTCGTCGTCGACGTGGTGGAAGCGGATGTCGCGCAACCGGTGCAGCGCCGGGTGCGCGCGCCGGATGACGTTGATCATGGTGAGCCAGCCGGCGAGGGACCGGCCCTCCTTGGGGCCTGCGGGCTCGTAGTCCTCCCAGTGCCGGTTCTTGTACTCGTACTTCTCGTTGTCGATCTGCTCGTCGGCGCCGGGCCGGGCGACGTGTTCCATCAGCTCGTAGCCCGCGTAGATGCCGTAGGTCGGCACGAGGGTGGCCGCGAGCACCGCGCGCAGCTTCCACGCGGCCGGGCCCCCGAACTGCATGTACGGCGTGAGGATGTCGTGCGTGGTGGGCCAGAACGACGGACGCATGTAGGCGGCGGCCTCGCCGGACAGCTCGGTGAGGTACTCGCGCAGGTCGGCGGCGCTGTTGCGCCAGGTGTAGTAGGTGTAGCTCTGCTGGAAGCCCACCTTGCCCAGCGTGTGCATCATCGCGGGCTGGGTGAACGCCTCGGCCAGCCAGATCACCTCGGGGTGGTCCTTCGCGACGTCGGCGATGAGCCACTGCCAGAACTCCACCGGCTTGGTGTGCGGGTTGTCGACCCGGAACGCCGTCACGCCGTGGTCGATCCAGACCTGCACGACCCGGCGCACCTCGGCGTAGATGCCGGCGGGGTCGTTGTCGAAGTTGACCGGGTAGATGTCCTGGTACTTCTTGGGCGGGTTCTCGGCGTAGGCGATGGTGTCGTCGGCGCGGGTGGTGAACCACTCGGGGTGGGTCTTCACCCACGGGTGGTCGGGGGAGCACTGCAGGGCCAGGTCCATGGCGACCTCCATGCCGAGCCGTCGCGACTGCGCGACGAAGGCGTCGAAGTCGTCGAAGGTGCCGAGGTCGGGGTGGATGGCGTCGTGCCCACCGTCGGGGGACCCGATGGCGTACGGGCTGCCCGGGTCCTCGCGGCGCGCGTCGAGGGTGTTGTTCGGGCCCTTCTTGGCCGCCTGGCCGATCGGGTGCACCGGGGTGAGGTAGACCACGTCGAAGCCCATGGCGGCGATGGCCGGCAACCGGGCCGCGGCCGTGCGCAGCGTGCCGCTGGCCCAGCGGTGCTCGGTCTCGTCGTAGGTCGCGCCCTCACTGCGCGGGAAGAGCTCGTACCACGCACCGCTGAGCGCGAGCTCGCGCTCGACGAGCAGGGGCAGCTCGGCCGAGGGGGTGACGTGCTCGCGCAGGGGCCGGGCGGCGAGCTCGGCCTCGACCGAGGGGTCGGTGCCGGCCTTGAGCCGCACGGCGGCCGGGCGGGTGGTGTCGCGCAGCCCGTGCACGGCATCGGCGAGCACGGCCTTCTGCTGCGCGGAGCGCTCGACCTGCGAAGCAGCCCGCTCGAGCGCCCGGGCGCCCTCCTCGAGCATGAGCTCGGTGTCGACGTCGGCGCGCACCTTGATGGTGGCGTCGTGCCCCCAGGTGCCGTAGGGGTCGGCCCACCCCTCGACCCGGTAGGACCACCAGCCGGGGCTGGCGGCACTCACCCGCGCCGCCCAGGTGTCCAGGCCCGGGTTCGCGCACCTCATCGGCCACACGTGCTCCACGCCGGAGGGGTCGGTGAGCACGACCGAGGCGTTGACCGCATCGTGGCCCTCGCGGAAGACCGTCGCCGTGACGACGAACTCCTCGTCGACGACCGACTTGGCCGGGCGGGCGCCGCCGTCGACGCACGGTCTGACGTCGAGAACGGGGATGCGGCCGATCGGATGCTGGGGGGCACGAGTGCGAGGGGCGGCAGTCACGCCCCGCACGCTACCGGCCGCGGAGGGCGTGACACACGCCGCAGCATCCCGGACATGGACCGCACCCATCATGACGGCCCGGTGCAGGACGCGAATGAAGGCGTTTACCCGCGTGCCCTACCATGGCCCCTCGTGAAGGCCATCCGTCGGTTCAGCGTCCGCCCCGTCCTGCCCGCCCGCATCGCCGCCCTGGGCGACCTGGCGATGAACCTCCGGTGGAGCTGGCACCCCCCGCTACGTGACCTCTTCGAGTCCATCGACCCGGCCCGCTGGGCGGTTGTCCGAGAGGACCCGGTGGCGATGCTCTCGGCGATCGGGCCGGACGAGCTCGACCGGCTGGCGGCCGACCCGGCGTTCGTCGCGCGCGTCGACAGGGCCAAGGAGGCCCTCGACCGCTACGTCGGCGAGGACCGCTGGTACCAGCAGTGGGGCCGTGAGCAGGCTGACAGCGTGCCTTCCGCCATCGCCTACTTCAGCGCCGAGTTCGGCATCACCGCGGCGTTGCCGCAGTACTCCGGCGGTCTGGGCATCCTCGCCGGCGACCACCTCAAGGCGGCCTCGGACATCGGCGTGCCGATCGTCGGCGTCGGCCTGTTCTACAAGACCGGCTACTTCCGGCAGAGCCTGAACCGCGACGGCTGGCAGCAGGAGGACTACCCGGTGCTCGACCCCGACGGGCTGCCCCTGTCGCTGCTGCGTGAGGCGGACGGCACCCCCGCGGGCGTCACCATCGAGCTGCCCGGCGGCCGTGAGCTGCACGCCCACGTGTGGCGCGCCCAGGTCGGTCGCGTGCCGCTTCTGCTGCTCGACTCCGACGTGCACGGCAACGACGAGGCCGCGCGCAGCGTCACCGAGCGCCTGTACGGCGGGGGCGGCGAGCTGCGCCTGCAGCAGGAGATGCTGCTCGGCATGGGTGGCGTGCGAGCCCTGCGGCTGTGGTCGAAGATCACCGGGGCGGCGACGCCCGACGTCTACCACGCGAACGAGGGCCACGCCGGCTTCCTCGGTGTCGAGCGGATCAGCGAGCTCGTGCGTGCCGAGTCCTTGTCGTTCAACGAGGCGCTCGAGGCCGTGCGCTCCGCGACGGTGTTCACGACCCACACCCCGGTGCCGGCCGGCATCGACCGCTTCGACGCCTCGCTCATCGAGCTCTACTTCGGCGGTGCCCAGGCCCTCGACGGTGTGCCCGTCGAGCGGCTGCTGCAGCTGGGGGCCGAGACCTACGAGGGCGGCTCGGCGAGCATGTTCAACATGGCCGTCATGGGCCTGCGGCTCGCCCAACGCGCCAACGGCGTCTCGCAGCTGCACGGCGTCGTCAGCCGCGGGATGTTCGAAGGGCTGTGGCCGGGCTTCGACGACGACGAGGTGCCGATCACCTCGATCACCAACGGGGTGCACGGGCCCACGTGGGTCGACCGCAAGGTCTTCGAGCTGGCGAACACCCACGCCGACGTGCACGACCTCGACACCCAGGAGTCCTGGGAGGCGTTCGCCACCGTCCCACGCGACGCCGTGTGGGCGACCAAGCGCGAGCTGCGCCTGCAGCTCGTGGAGGAGGCGCGGCGCCGCACCCGCAAGTCGTGGCTCGAGCGGGGCGCGTCGCCGGCCGAGCTCGGCTGGACCGACGAGATCCTCGACCCCGACGTGCTCACCATCGGGTTCGCGCGCCGGGTGCCCACCTACAAGCGGCTCACCCTCATGCTTCGCGACCCGGCCCGGCTCAAGAAGCTGCTGCTGCACCCCACACGCCCGATCCAGCTCGTCATCGCGGGCAAGTCGCACCCCGCCGACGAGACCGGCAAGCAGCTGATCCAGCAGCTGGTGAAGTTCGCCGACGACCGCGAGGTGCGCCACCGCATCGTGTTCCTGCCGAACTACGACATCGCCATGGCGCTGCACCTGTATCCCGGCTGTGACGTCTGGCTCAACAACCCGCTGCGCCCGTTCGAGGCGTGCGGGACGTCCGGCATGAAGGCCGCGCTCAACGGTGCGCTCAACCTCTCGATTCTCGACGGCTGGTGGGACGAGTGGTTCGACGGCAAGAACGGCTGGGCGATCCCGACCGCCGACGGTGTCGAGGACCCCGAGCGGCGGGACGACATCGAGGCCAAGGCCCTCTACAACCTCGTCGAGCGCCAGGTCGCCCCGCGGTTCTACGACACCGACGACGCCGGCCTGCCCCAGAACTGGCTGGCGATGATGATGCACACGGTCACCACGCTCGGCCCCAAGGTGCGAGCCAGCCGCATGGTGCGCGACTACACCGAGAAGCTCTACGTGCCCGCGGCCCGCTCGGGCTGGGCGCTCAAGAACGACGACTACGCCGGGGCGCGAGACCTCGCCGCCTACAAGGCCAAGGCACGCGGTGCGTGGGTCGAGGTGCGCGTCGACCACGTCGAGTCCTCGGGCGTCGGTGACAGCCCGGAGATCGGCGAGACGTTGCACGTCACCGCCTACGTCTCGCTCGGCGACCTCACGCCCGACGACGTCGAGGTGCAGGTCGCGTACGGTCGCACCAACCACCACGGCGACGAGCTGCACGACGTGTCGTCGGTGCCGTTGTCACACGTGGAGTCCTACGAGCACGGCCGTCACCAGTTCGCCGGCGACCTGCCGCTGCGCTCCTCCGGAGCGTTCGGCTACACGGTGCGCGTGCTTCCGCGGCACGACGGGCTGGCCCGACCCGGCGAGCTGGGCCTGGTCGCCAACGCCTAGGAGGGCCCAGGCACAGGCGGTCGCGGGTCACGTCGGCGACGGTGCGGCAGCCGGTGAGCGCCATCGTGCGGTCGAGCTCGGCCCGGATGTTGCGCCGCACCTCCGCCACGCTCTCGGCG
>Ga0105047_10002744_pt1 | contig 31174 bp, 32 predicted proteins | sample MAT04_FD_78384 | JGI IMG/M metagenome (GOLD analysis project Ga0105047, IMG submission 78384) | Freshwater microbial communities from Lake Fryxell liftoff mats and glacier meltwater in Antarctica - MAT-04 (megahit assembly) | ecosystem: Environmental > Aquatic > Freshwater > Ice > Liftoff... | reverse complement strand
TGCTCAGGCTGCTCATCTACAGCTATGCCTCGGGCACCTTCAGCAGCCGGCGCATCGAGAAAAACACCCACAAGCAGGTGGCGATGCGGCTGCTCTGCGCGGATCATCATCCCGATCACGACCGAGGCGGAGGAAGGGAATAGGGAGGTCGGTGGGTGGGCGAGCACGCATCTGCACTTTCCGCCGGGAAAATCGCGCGCTGCTCGCGAGCAGCTTCCATCAGGTGCTGGAAAGCGCGGCGCGCCTCCGCGTGTTGCGGGTCGGCGCGGTGACCCTCGCGTTGGATGGCACGAAGATTCTCGCCAACGCGAGCAAGCACAGTGGCTCGCCCGTCCACCAGCCCCCGCTATTCCCCCCCGCCTCCTCGGCCGTGCCGTCGCGCCACGCTTCCTCCTCCCGGGCGCTCCAGCTCGCATCGGGCAACCGCGCGGCGCCGGCTTCCAGCGGGCCGGTCCATTTGTTGTAGCTCACACTCCAGCGGGTGAAGTGGGCGTCGATGGACTCCAGGTATTTGCCGGCGATCGAGGCGCTGTCGGCGTAAAGATAGCTCGGTACATCCTGCCAAAAAGACCGCAGTTGGCCTCCAGCATGGACGGCAGCCAGGCGCTGACATCCTGCCCATGCGCCGCGCTGGCGGCCGCTTCCTTTTGCGGGGCCGTGCTGGCCATGATGGCATCGGCCAAAAACGGGCCGAACCCACAGCGTCTGCCAGCTCACCGCCAGGTTCCCGTCGTAATTTGACGTTGGCCCCTTCAAAGCGCCGCCCTCCGACTTCGATCTGCGTTTCATCGAAGGAGGCCTCCAGCATTCAGCCGTGGCGCACCGCCCCCGGCTCCGCCCGGCGCAAGGCCCAGGCTCAAAAATCGCGCAGCAACTCCCGCAGGGCCGTCCCGCCGGCGGGCTGCAAGGTGCCGCCACCACTCGCCCAGCGCGCTTTCATCGGGGAAGCGCTCGATCCCGGGCAGTTCCTTGAGCGCCCCGTCGGCCTCCAGCCGGCCAACATCGGCCAGGCTTTTGGCGCCGCTGCAAAAGCCAAAGACAAAAGCGGCGACACAGACCGTCGGCTCGAAGCCCTTGTGCAAGTCGGTGCGCGGGTCGAGCGCCGCGCGGGCTTTGACCTGCGCCCAGGGCCCATACTCGCGCCAGCCTGGCGACGGCGAGCTGCCCGCCGTGCGCGGTCGCTTGCGCCGAGGGCCGAAATTCCACGTCAAAATCGACTTCTTTCTTCGTGTAGTGCCGGGACATGGCGCGTCTTCGCAAAACTCCGTTCCCTTTTCACCCACAAAGACCGCCTTTCTCCTTTTCGCTAGTGATTGGGGTGCCGGGAAACAAAGAGCGAAAGGCCGTGTCCACTCAATCTTCATCACCTCCAAAATCACCGATAAAGCGAACGCGGGCAACCGCGCCATGCGAACAGTGCGGCGCACTGCTCAAGGTGAAGATTCGCCACTGACCGACACGCTGATAGGTGCCGAGAGGAGGAGGAAAGTAATATTTTTGCAGCGTTCACGTTGCAACGAATTGTCCCGCGAATCCTGTATTCACGCCTTTCCCAGAGTGGGAAGAACGGTGAGGGAGGGATTTGAACCCTCGATACCCTTGCGAGTATGCCGCTTTAGCAAAGCGGTGCTTTCGACCACTCAGCCACCTCACCTTTGACGGCCTGTATTTCGATTCAATCGGAGGTGATGGCAAGAAAATTAAAGGCGACTTCTGTGGATCGTCCGTTTCCCTCGCGTGGGACCAACGCCCCTCTCAAGCTTAGAACGGTTTTCGGCCCATAAAACGGCTTTGAAAAACACGAGACGGTGTTAAGAGACGCCTATGCTCCCCCTCGTCTCCGGTTCCTTGCTGCTTATTGCCACGTTTATTCTGCTGACCCGCGCACTGCTCTTTTGCGTTGGGATGGTGATCACAAGTTCTCGCGTCCACGGCTCAAACGATCTTTAAAAAACCGTCCAATGGCATCAGCGGGGCGGGGGTGACGAGCGCATCCCAGAAAAGGATGCGAGTGGCGGTAGTTTTGTTTATGCGCTCCTTATTCCGGCCTTTGTCGTTGGTGGCGTTCGCAATTTTCCTGCTGCCGGGTTGCTCGCTTTTGCAGAAGTTTCAGCAAAAGCTGCTTCCTGCCAGGCAGGTCACCGCGCCACAAAATCCGAAGTCGGCACAATGCATCGGGACGGTGATCATGGTGAATATTGAAAGCGCCTTCGTCCTGATCGACAATGGATCCCGGCCCAGTCCAACGAAGGGCACGGGCGCGCAAAGCCGCTCGGCGGATGGATCGTCGGTGGAGTTGCGGCTGACCGAGATCCGCAAGCGGCCTTTTTTGATCGCGGATATTGTGGCAGGCACCCCGCAAAAGGGCGATCAGGTCTTCCAGTAGCGATCGAGATTCCCGATCCCGGAAAGATTACGCCGGTTTGGCTGCGGGAATTTGGGGAACGGCTCCCTCCGCGTTCGTCCAATAGGCCGTATTGACTAGTCGCGCACTGGTCTGACGCAACCGACGGGCCATTTCCGTCATCATCGCAGTGACGATCTTGTAGCCGGTCGCCGGATTGGCCGTCATGAATTGGTGAAAGCTGACGTAGTCCACCATGGCCAGGCGAGTCGGTTTCATCGCGTAGATGCTGGCCGTGGCCATGCCAGGATCAAAGAGGTTGATCTCGCCGAAAAATCCGCCGGGTCCCAGTCGTCCGAGCAGCATTTCACGCTTATTGGACAACCGCCGGATATGGACGATGCCGTCGCAGACGATTGAGAAATTTTTGACCGGTGTTCCTTCCTCGATAATCCGCTCTTTTGCCTGGACGTCGCGGGCGACGAGCAGCATGCAAAAAGCTTGCAACTCTTCCTCGGAAAGTGGGCGCAAAATGGAAACACTGCGGAGCAGATCGACATCCATCCATGCAGATTAGCGATCGTCGGGAGGACAACGCAAGATCGCAGCGAGCGCATTTTCAGGGGAGCGGTGATGTGTGATTGACGCGTGGTTCGACGGCTTTAAGGTAAATGTCCTTAACTTTATGCCTTCCTTACAAGCTGTGGATTCCAAGCGGAGTGATGCTGAACGGTTGGCGGACATTTTCACCGTCCTTCAGCGCTGCTTTATCCTCAATCTTTCCAAGGAATTGTCGCGCGGCAACGTGTCCTTCCCGCACTACTGTCTGCTGGGATTTCTGCGCGAACAAAAAGAACTCACGATGTCGGAGATCGCCCAGCGCATGGGTCACTCCACGGCGGCGGCCACTGGCCTGATCGACCGCCTCGAGAATCTCGGGCACGTCAAGCGGATGCACGGCCGGGACGACCGCCGCAAGGTGCTCGTGCAAATCACCGCCTCGGGCGCCTCCCTCGTGGCGGAAGTGCGCGAAGACATGATCTCCAACCTCCTCAAAATGATGGACGTGCTCGACCCCGATGAGCAGAAGACATGGTTGCAAATCTACGAGAAAATCTTCACCTATTGCCAAATCAAATGAACCGTCTTCTTCTTGCGGCGCTGGCCGCCACGGGTGCCATCGCCGCCGTCTGTTGGGCGGGGGAAGGCACTGGCTCCGCCAACGTCATCACCGGTGATCTGACGATCGAGCGTGCTGTGCAGGTCGCTCTGCGGCAGAACCCCGACATCCTCAAGCAACTTCAGGAAATCGAGCGCACCCGCGGGCAGATCATCGAGGTCCGGGCGCAGGCGCTGCCGAAGCTCGCAGCGACCGGCAGCTTTACCCAACAGGACAGCCGCCTGCTGGAGCGGGGGAATCAATCCGGCAGCAGCTCCCCGGCCATCATCGTTATTCCACCGGTGGTGGGCACGGGAATCGTGCCGCCCGCTTTTGATGTTTCGGCGCTGGAAAAGCAATTGAGCAGCGCGAGCAAGGGGCAGAGTGCGAGCGGCCCCAGCGACAAGTCTTGGAAGATCGATCTCGAAGTGCGGCAGGTGATTTACGCCGGCGGGCAGGTCCGCGCCGCGATCAACATCGCCAAGTTCGCCGAGGACAGCAGCTACTATCAGTTGCGCGATACCATCGATCAGATCATCGCCAATACGCGGACGCAGTTTTACGACGTGCTCCTCACCCGCGCGCTGATCACGGTCCAGGAAGAATCGGTGCAACTCCTGGGCGATCAGCTCAAGGACCAGCAGAACCGCTTCGAGGCGGGAACGGTGCCGCGCTTCAATGTGCTGCGTGCCGAGGTGGCTCTGGCCAACCAGCAGCCGGAATTGATCCGGGCGCGGAACAGCTACCTCATCGCCCAGCTCAGGCTGGCCAAGACGCTTGGACTCGATCCGGGGCCGCAAGGCAAGCCAACGTTCAATTGCGTGGGAGAATTCGTGGTCACAGAGCGCCCGCTTGGTTTGGAAAACGCCCTGCAAACCGCTCGCGAACGCCGCGCTTTTCTCAAGGTGCAACGCCAGCAAATCCTCATCGCCAAAGAGCAGATCAAGGTGGACCTCGCCGGTTACAAGCCCCGCCTCGACGCCAGTGCCGGCTATGAGATCCGCAACACGCGCCTTTCCGATAAGCTCGACGAGACGGTCGATGGATGGTTCTACGGCATCACCGGCTCCTGGAATATTTTCGACGGTTTTGAAACGTACGGCCGCGTGAAGCAGGCGCGCGCCCAGCTCGAGTTCGCAAAAATCAACTACGACGATTCCGTGCAGCAGGTGGAATTGGAGGTGCAGCAGTCCTACTCGAATTTGCGGGCCGCGCGCGAGGTCATCCGCAGCCAGCAGAAGAACGTCGAACAGGCGCTGGAGGCGCTCCGCCTCTCAAACGAGCGCTTTAGTGCCGGTGCGGGCACCCAGCTCGACGTGCTCGACGCGCGGACTTCGTTGACGCAGGCGCGGACGACGGAGATTCAATCCCGCGCCGCGTACAACGCGGAGCTGGCCGTGTTCGACCGGGTCACCGCCACCGACACGGTCTATACCGAGATGTTCAAGGATCCGCTCGTGAGCGGAAAGGTGCCGAGGGCGGAAGCCGTGAAAAAAGCCGCGAAACCCTCGAAAGCGAAACCCGCCACGCCGTAGTTCGCCGTGGACGCTTCACCTGTGGAGACGTTCACCGCGCTCTCCGCGCTGCCGGGAATGATGCACGGTTTTGTCGGGCGAATTTCGGGCTTGGATGTGAACGCCGATCGCGCAGCAGCGCTCGCCCGGCTGGCTGGGTATCACGATCGCGCCCGCGAGTCATTAGGTCTGGCCGGTCATGTCCTGGCCATCGGCGAACAGGTGCATGGTCGGGAAGTGGCGATCGTGGATGCCACCACGGCCTTTCCGGTGAAGGGCGTCGATGGCGTGATTACCGCCGACCCTGCCGTCTGCCTCGGCGTTTATGTGGCAGATTGCTGCGCCGTTTATCTCGCCGAGCCGGAGCGCCGCGTCATTGCCCTGCTTCATTCGGGGCGAAAAGGCAGCGAACTCGGCATCGTATCCGCCGCCATCGGACGCATGCGCGACGAACTGGGCTGTGATCCCGCGAAGATGGTCGTGCAACTCAGCCCCTGCATTCGTCCGCCGCATTTCGAAATCGATTTTGCGGCGTTCATCGTCGCGCGGTGCCAGGCCGCGGGTGTGCGGCAGGTCTTCGACTCCGGCACCTGCACCGCCACGCATCTCGACCGCTACTACTCTTATCGCGCGGAGCGCGGCAAGACCGGTCGCATGCTCGCGCTCCTCGCGCTGACCGCGTGAAGCCCGGCGATCAAAGAAGTCGATTCCCGCGAGGGTGCGCGCTAGCTTCCTGGACCGCATGAAACGCGCCTTTGATCCGCAGACGCCCGAACTCATGGACCGCCCGCAACCGGTCACGCCGGAGTTGGAAGCCGCGATGCGAGATCTTGCCTCCATCAATGGCTATTTCGGCAGCCATCGCCTCGTCCGCCAATTCCTCGCGCTTTGGCTGAATCCGGGTCGCTGTTATCGCGTGCTGGATCTTTGCACGGCCAGCGGCGACATCCCTCGCGCCATGGTCGATTGGGCGCGGGCGCGGGACATTGCGCTGCGCATCGACGCGGTGGATGCGAACGAGGCTTCGCTGGAAATCGCGCGTGGGGCCAGTCGCGACTATCCCGAGATTCACTATCTGCGGGGTGATGCCCTCAAGTTCGAGACGAAGGAAACTTACGACCTCGTTCTCTGCACGCTGGCGCTGCACCACTTTGGCGAAGACGAAGCCGCCGTCTTGCTGCGGCGCTGCCGCGATCTCTCGCACCGCTTCGTCCTCGTCTCCGACCTCGAGCGCAGCCTGCTCACGCTTGCCGGGATCTATCTGCTCACCACGTTCCTCTACCGCGCACCCATGGCCCGCAGCGATGGCATCACCTCGGCGCACCGCGCGTTTTCGTATCGAGACTTCCGCGCCCTGGCCGTCGCGGCGGGCTGGCAGAATTTCGGTCACGCGCGTTTCCTCCTGTGCCGCCAGGCGCTGTGGCTCGATCTCCACGAGCTGGGCGACATTCCGGTGGTGGATAGCACGGTGGCCGATGGATTGCCTTGTCCGACGTAGCGGCGGCCACAACCTCAAACTCGCGGTCATACTAAGCGGGATGGCCTTGCGAGCGCGGGTGAATCCGGTCAAACGCGGAAGAGCGCGCCCATTTTTTTCCCGAGGAGACGGCTGGTCGCGAAGATTGTCAGGCCCAGAAACACCATCGCCCAGACGCCGAGCGCGGAGGCGACAAAGCGACCTTCGCCCATGAGCTGGAAGAGTTCGTAGATCGCCTTGGTGATCGGGAAGTGCTGCTGTTTCTGCGCGAGAATCAGCGAGTCGGAGACTTCGAGCATCGCAAAGGCGAAGGCGAGCAATCCGCCCGCAAGCACGTTCGCGGCGATGAGCGGGAAGGTGATGCGCCGCAGTGCGCGGAAGGGCGGGCAGCCGAGATTTTGCGCCGCCTCTTCGAGCGTTTCGCTGGTCTGCTGCAAACCCGCGACGGTCGAGCGCACGACATACGGCAGCCGTCGCACCGAGTAGGCGATGACCAGGAGCAGCGTGGGGTCTTTCGACGGGTTCAGGAATGCGAACATGCGCCCGTCCTGCGTCATCGAGATGTAGCCGAAGGCGAGCACCAGCCCCGGCACGGCGAGAGGGAGCATCGCGAGGGCATCGAGCACCCCGCGGCCCGGCAGGGTGGTGCGGACGACGACGTAGGCAATGGCCACGCCGAGGACGATGTCGAAGAGCGTCGAGAGGCTCGCGTATTTCAGACTGTTCATGATCGACGGCACCGCGAGTCCGTGGCCGAGCGCCGCGTGATAATGCTCCGTCGTCCATCCCGTCGGCAGGATTGTCCGATACCAATCGCCGCTGATCGAAACGAGGATCACGCCGAGATGCGGGAGCAGCGCCAGCGCCGTCACGCCGGCAAAACCCAGCGCGCAAGCCCAACTCACCAGCGGCCCGGTCGCGCGGGCGCTGCTCCCGGTCGTCGCCTTGGCCACCATGGCGTGCCCGGTGCGGCCAAAGGCCAGCTTGCTGATCGCGTAGAGCAGCACCGTGCAGGCGAGCATCACGACCACCAGCGCGAAGGGGAAGGGATTGCCCGCGATTTCCTTGATGCCGTAAAAAATTTGCACCGACGTGACGCGCGTCAGGTCGAAAATCAGCGGCACGCCCAGCTCGGTGAACGCGAAGATGAAGACGATGGTGCCGCCCGCGAAGAGGCCCGGCATGATGAGCGGCAGCGTGATGCGCCGGAACTTGCGGAGGCCCGTGCAGCCGAGGTTTTCCGCCGCCTCTTCCATCGCCGGATCGAGATTGGCCAGCGCGGCGGTGATGTTGAGAAAGAGGATGGGATAAAGGTGCAGCGCATTCAGCGCGACCACGCCCCACAGCCGCCCCGCGCCCAGCCAGTCGATCGTTTCGTTGTCGCCGAGTACGCCGAGATGCGTGAGCACGACATTGAGCGCGCCGTACTGGCCGAGCATCTGCCGCACGCCGATTGCGCCGACGAATGGCGGCAGAATCATTGGCACGAGGATCGCGGCGGTGAGCAGCTTCTTGCCGGGAAACTCAAACCGATCGGCCACGAAGGCCAGCGGCACGGCGATGAGCAGCGACGCGACCGTGCTGCCGACCGCGAGCAGGAACGCATTGCCGAGTCCCTCGAGATAGATGCGGTTGCGAAAGACCTCGCCGACGAACTCGAAGGTGAACCGCCCGTCGGCATCGAAGAACGCGCCACCGAGCGTCGTGCCAAGCGGCCAGAGGAAGAAGCACGCGAAGAAGGCCGCGGTCAGTGCATAGACGAGCCAGGCGAAGGTCTTCGACATGGGCGCGAGGGATAGCGCACGAGGTGCGGCGAGTCACTGTGATTTCGCTCCCACCCCGCGGCGAAATATCCGCGCGAATGGACGCGGGCTATTTCGCTTCTCCGGCGGGTGCCGGTGTGGCCGATGGGGGGCCGTCCGCGCCTTCCTTCTCTTTCCACTTCTCGCGGCCCTTGCTCATGATTTCATCGAACTTCTTCACCTGCTCCGGGTAGAGCATGGTCCGCGTCTTCGCTTCCGCCTTTTGGAGCGTCGCTTCGACCTCCGGCTGGATTTTTGCCCGGCTCTGCCGCAACTCGATCCGCGCCTCATCCACTACTGCTTGCAGCCGGCGCTTCTGCTCTTCATCGAGCTTCAACTCATGATCCAGCCGCTTCACGATCCCGTCCATGACTGCCTCGGGACCGCGGATCAGCATCTTGCGCAGCGTCTGCATCGCGTCGGCATTGGCCATCGCCGCGCCGATGAAGACGCCGAAGAGGAAGATCAGCAGGACGCCGAGGATGCGCTTCAGCGTCTTCATCGGCGAGCCCCGGTCAGGTAGGTGAAAAGTTCCTCGCTGCCCGGCGCCGCCTCGGCGACGAACTGCGAATAAACCTCGGCGCTCGCATTGCCCTGCGTCCACCAAGCCACGGCCAGCGCCAGCGCGGCAAAGAACGGGCAGAGCCGCCAGGCCCAGGCGAAGAGCGACGCGCCGCGCTCCTCGCGCAAGCGCGCGGCGAGCCGCGTCTCGAAGCCGTATTCGACGCGCGAAGTATCCGGCGCGCCGGCGCGGGCGGCGGCGAAGAGCGCGTCCAGTTGGGGATCGGGGTTATCGTTCATGACTGGTCTCCAGGATTCGTTTCAAACTCTGCCGGGCGCGGAAAGCGCGCACCTTGACGTTGCTCTCACTCCAGCCCGTCAGGTCGGCGATCTCGCGCATCGGCCGCTCCTCGATCTCCGCCAGCGTGATGATCAGCCGCTCTTCGGGGGTCAGTCTCCGCAGCGCATAGTCGAGCAGTTCGCGCGCGCGGCCCGCAGACAGCGCAGCGTCGATCCGCCGGTCCGGCATTTCCAGCACCGCGGCATCGAGCGATACCTGCTCGCGCACCCGCCGTTCCTTGCGCAGGAAATCGTAGCACGCCGACACCGTGATCCGCGCCAGCCAGTGGGCGAAGGGCGCTTCCGCGCGAAATTTTCCGAGATTGCGGAACACGCGCACGAACACTTCCTGTGCGATGTCGTCGAGCTGATGATCGTCGCGTGCGAACCGCGCCGCCGTGGCGAAGACCCGCCGCTTGTGCCGCACAACCAGCTCCGCGAAGGCGTCGTCATCCCCGCCGAGCGATGCGGCGACGAGCGCTTCATCGGGAGGCGGGGAGTCATCGGCCATTCGCGGCGTCTTAGCGTCCGCGAGCGGCAAAGGCAATGCAGTCCAGGAAAGGGCGAGCGAACTCATCGGGAAAATGCGTCCGCGCCTCGGAGCAGGGCAGTGGAAAGGCGGAGGACATCATCCCGGCAGACGCTGGGAGGAAACGCAAGGTTACAGCCGTTCGAGCTACGGCTTCCGCGTCAGAACCATGAGAAAGTGGCCCGAGCCGATGTTGGTCCGCAGGGCATCGGGGCGCCCTTTGCCGGGATTGCCGGAGCACCACTTGAGGGTGTTTCCCTCAATGGCGAAGACGCCTTCGTATTCCTTGCCGGCGTATTGTCCGGAGGTGCCTTTGGTGTCGATCCGCCGCAGCTTGCCGCTGCCACCGGAGATCTTGTAGGTGCCGTCGCCATTCGTGCCGCCACCACTGCCCGAGGTGATTTTTTCCGAGGTGATGGTCAGGGTGATATTCCCGCGACGCTGCCCGGGGTTGGAGCCATCGCCGTCGGTGAGGAAGCCCTCCCACACGCCGGGGAAGTCCTTGTTGGCCGTGGTTCCATTGCCTCCCGCGGCAGGTGTTGTTTTTGCCCATCCGGGAAAAGGCGGAGGTGTCGCCTTCTGGCCATGGGCCGTGGCCGTGATGAGGAGTGCGGCGAGCAGGGCGGAGAGGGGAAGCGTTTTCATGGCGGTGGACGAAGGTCCGGCGTGAAGTGTCTGACGATGATTTTTATGCCCGAGCCACGCCCTTGGCAAGGCCGTCGCTACGCTTCCAACCGGTAGCCGAGCCCGTGGACGGTGAGCAGATGCTGCGGCTCGCCGGGCGTGGTTTCGATCTTCTGCCGGAGCTTGACCACGAGCTGATCGAGGGTGCGCGTGGTGCCGTAGTATTCGATGCCCCACACTTCGGTGAGGATGGTTTCTCGGGAAACGGCGTTGCCGCGCTCACGGTGGAGGACGGCGAGGACTTTGAGTTCGCGGGGGGTGAAGTCGAAGGACTCCTTCCCGCGGGTGCCGCGCAGGGCTTTGCAATCGACGCGGACTTTGCCAAAGGCGATCTCGTCGGGCAGATCGGCGGTGACAGCGCCCGGCGTCGAGCGGCGGAGCAAGGCCTGAACGCGGGCGAGGAGCTCGCGCAGGGAGAAGGGCTTGGTGACATAGTCGTCGGCGCCGAGTTCGAGGCCGACGACTTTGTCGATCTCCTGGCCTTTGGCCGAGAGCATGAGGATGGGCGTGCGGTTCTTCTCGGCGCGCAGTTCGCGGCAGAGGTCGAAGCCGCTCTTGCCCGGCAGCATGACATCGAGGATGACGAGGTCGGGTCGGCGCTGGCGGATGATCGGCCCGGCCTGCGCGCCGTCGCGGCATTCGCTGACTTCGTAACCCTCGCCGCGCAGTGCATCGCACAGGCCGAGCCGGATGTGGGCGTCGTCTTCCACGACGAGGAGATGTTTTTTCATAAAAGTTTAGGGTCCACGAAAAGCACGAAAGGCACGAAAAAAGATCATCGCAGGGTGCGTCAGCGGGCCGGAAAATCTCGTGTCACTTCGTGTGTTTCGTGGACTCAAAATCCGCCAGCGGCACCCGCAGTGTGAAGTCGCTCCCGCCACCCTCGCGGGGACGATACCCGATCCCGCCGCCGTGCTCGTGCGCGAGCCGCTGCGCGAGGGTCAGGCCGAGGCCGCTGCCCTGGATGCCGCTGCTCAGCGAATCGTGCGCGCGATAAAATGACTCGAAGATCTTGCGCTCGTCGTTCGGCGGAACTCCGACGCCGCGATCGAGCACGCTCACGCAGGCGTGGCCGCCGTCGAGGTAGCTGTGCAATTCCACTGCCTTGCGCTCGCCGGAGTACTTCTCCGCGTTGGAGAGAAGGTTGACGAGGATCTGCGCGAGCGCGTCCTCGTCGCCGATGACGGGATATGGTCCGGGCGCGGCCTGCCAGCGCGTGGTGAAGCCGCTCTCCTGGAGATGCAGTTCATGCCCTTCCCAAGTGCGCTCGATGACGGCGTGCAGATCGAGCGGCTTCTTGTCGAACTGCTTCTGCTGCCGCTCCAGGCGCGCGAAATCGAGGACGTTGTTGATCAGGCGGGTGAGCCGCTCCGCTTCGACCATGATGATGCGGAGATATTGCGGATGTTTGGCGGTGTTTTCGCCGCGGCCATTCTGCATCAGCTCGGCAAACATGCGGATGGAAGTGAGCGGAGTCTTCAACTCGTGCGAGACATTGGAAACGAAGTCGGTCTTCTGCTGCGCGAGCGCGAGCTGGCGGCGCACATCCGCGGCCACGAGCCAGCCGCCGAGGGCGATGACCGCAAGCGCGGCGGCGATGAAGAAGATGAGCGTTTGTCGGACGACGCGCGCGGATTCGCGGATTTGCTCCGGGCGTTGCAGGTAGAGCGCCGCTTCCCAGTGCGGCAGCGCTTCGCCGATTTCGGACGCGACGAAGGGACGCTTCCAGTCGCGGCCGAGCGCGGTGGGTGGCTGCGTGGTGACGGGCCGCGCGCGGTCATCGAGCAGCGCGAGGACAAACTCGGGACTGGCGCTGCGGGCGGGGCGCACGTAGCTCGAGTCCGGTGTGCTGGCGGGAAAGGCTGCGGGCCACAAGTCGCGGAGGCTGTCCGCGGCGATCAGGCAGCCGAAGATCATGTCGGGTGCTTGCGCGGGCCGGAGCCAGAAGATGATCTCGAGCTGGTCCTGCACGTAGCGAGTGATCACACCTTCATCGGTGCCGGTGGTCAGCGCGCGGAAGTCGGTGGTCACGGTCATGAGCTGCGAGAGCGCGGCCTGGGTGGAGTCGTCGGCGAGACGCTGCGGAGCGACATTGCGGACCTGCAGCTCCTGCTTGTTGCCCCAGTCCGCCGGTTCCGCCTGGGGCTGGAGAGCGCTCGGCGCCCCCGGCTGCTGCGCCGGTGGCGCGGTGGCCGAGCGCTTTTCCGTGGAGTCCTTCGGTCGGGCATTGCCAAAGGAGTCGCTGTCCTCCTTTGGTTTCGCCTTCGCCGCGGTCATGGCCTTTTGCGGGGCCGGCGCAGGGACGGCCGGGGGTGGCGGATTGGGGGTCGCGACTTCCGCCTGGCTCGCCGGGGCCGGCATCTGCGTTTTTAGCTCAAGGTCTTTTCCCTGCGCGAATTTGTGGAAGACGTTGCCGCTCTGGTTGGAGGCGACGTTGTTGTCGTAGCCGCCCTTCGCCTTTCGCAACTGCTCAGGCTTGGCTAACTCTTCCCCCGACACCCAATACACCGTGGCCGGAGTGGTGCCGGCGAGGAAGGAGCCGTTGCCGAGCAGGAACTTCTGCCACGAGGGATTGGCCACGGCGCGTTGCGGGGTGGGCGAGAGCAGGCGCCCATCCTGGCCGATCGCAAACCCGATGGCCTTGCGGGGCCATGACTTCTCGAGTTCGCCCGGGAAATCGCTGGCAACTTTCTGCGGCTTTTCCCCGGCGAGGAGCCGCCGCACGGTGTCATTGAAGGCGCGGCGTTCTTCGTCGATCAGCGCGCGCACGGCGGCGGCGGCGTTCTCGGTTTCCTTTTGGTAAAGCTCGGCGGTCCGCCGCTCGAGGATGATCTGCTGCTCTCCCGCGCTGCGCAGCGCCAGCCAGCCGAGCACCACGCTCGGGAGCAACACGGCGAGGAAGAAAATCCAGACGCTCTTTTTCATCCGGCGCGCGGAGCGAGATGGAGCTGGTGGAGGATTTTCATGGGCGGAAACATCGAGAGGTTAGCGCTTCTGGTATTTGTCCTGCCAGTTTTCAAACTGGATTTGCTTGCGGCTCGACTTGCCGAGGCTGCCCTTGGATTCGACTTCGCTGGCGGCTTCTTCGAGCTTCTTATTTTCCGCGGCCAGGCCGGGGAGTTGCATCGGTGCGGGCGCGGCGGCGTTGGCGATTGCCTGATTCCGCAGGACGGCGGCGGCGTCCTTGCCGCGGCCTTCGTCGGCGAGTTGGACGGCGCGTTCCTTGGCGAGGCGGTTGCCCGTGATCGCGACTTCGCGGGCGACCTCGGCGCGCAGGTTGGCGTCGGATTTCCGTTCCTCGTCGGTGAAGCGAATCCTGGCGTTCTGCTGCTGCGGCTCGGTCTTCTCTCCAGCGCCCGATTCGTAGCGCAGATCGACCATGGCGATTTCCAGCGGTTCGCTCGTCGTCTTCCCGGCCACGCAGCGGGCAAGGAAGCGGCGTTTGTCGCCGCCGAAGTATTCCGGCAGCTTGATTTCGACGGTGCGGCCCGAGCAGTCGATCTCGGGGCGGCCGATGATTTCGCGGAGGCGCACGCCGTCGGGCACGGTGATGCGGATGGTCACGCCGCGGGCGATGAGCGAGCGGGCGGCGCCGAGTTCTTCGGCGAAGATGCCGGGAAGTTTTTCCGCGTCGCGGACGTAGTAGTAGTTGGCGTTGCTCGCCTCGGCCAGCGCAGCCATCAGGTCTTCATTGTAATCGTCGCCGAGTCCGATCGTCGTGACCGACATGCTCTCGCGGCGCAGCTCACGGCCGAGAGTGGCGAGGTCCGAGGTGCGGCTCGGGCCGACATTGGCGAGTCCGTCGGAGAGCAGGACGAGGCGATTGACGCGCTCCTTGTCGAGAAACCGGCGAAGCTGCTGAGCACCGAGCGTGACGCCGGCGTGGATCGCCGTGCCGCCGCCGGGCCGGATGCGGTCGATGCGTTCCTTCAACGCTTCGCGCTGCCGCCGGTCGCCGACGCGCTCGGGCGGCAGCAGGACCTCCGTTTCGTTGTCGAAGGTGACGAGCGAGAAGTAGTCGTCATCGGCGAGTTGATCGACCGCCACGCAGGCGGCCTGCCGGGCTTTCTCGATCTTCGGGCCTTGCATCGAACCGCTGCGGTCGAGGACGACGGCGAGGTTCATCGGGGCGCGTCGCGCCTGATCGGGGCGGCGTCCGTCGAGGTCGATCTGGATGACGACTTCGCGCGGGCCCCGGCTATAGACGAGGTCGCGTTCGGGCGCGACGCGCAGCGTGATGTCGGCCGGAGCGGCCACCGCCACGCGAGTCAGGACGCCCGTGAGCAGCAGGAGGAGAGGGAGTATTTTCATGCCCGCACGCTAGGCCGGAAGCGCGCGGAGTGTGTCAGGGAGCGGTCTGGAGTTTGTCAAAGAATTGTCAGGCGACCGTGCCGGACAGCACCAGGCTGGCTTTCGATTCACGGGCTTGGCCCGCCCGGCGAGTCGTGAGCGCATCGCTGATCGCGACGAGGAGGAGGATCAGGACGCCGGTGCCGATGGGCAGCTCCCAGCCACCCGCGAGGGCCTGCGCGGTGGTGGAGAGGGGTCCGGGAGGTGTGGGGGTGCGGCGCACTCCGAGCCCCATCGGCAACGTCTCGCGGATCAATGGATCGCGGAGGACATCGGCGAGCACTTCGATCTCATCCGGCGTCATCCCGAAAAGTCGCTTGCCGCCGAAGACGCTGATCTGATCGCTGATGCTGAACTGGCGAATGGCCGCGGCCTGGACGCGCTGGATTTGATTCATGCTCGGGAGATCGAGGCGCAGGTTCCGCTGCGTGAGTGCGGTCAGGCCGGTGATCACGAGGATGATCCAACCGACGGTGCCGGCGAGCGCCACGCGGTGTGGCCAGCGTGCGACTTGGTGGCGGGCCGCGAGTTCGATGAGGCGGAGGAGACAGACGAAATTGACCAGCGTGCCGAGCGCGAAGAGGTCCATGTAGCGGGAGATGATCCCCGCAGCGGGACCATTGCGGCAGTAGGAGAGAGCCGCGGCCTGGAGCCCGACCCAGATCGCGAGAGGAAAGAGAAATTCTTCCAGCGAAGTCGAGGTGGTCCCCAGGGTGTTGCGCCGGAGCTTGCGCAGATGAATGGCGAACAGAATGGCGAGAGGCGCAAAGGCGGGTAGCGCGAGGAGCGCCGACCGGCCATTGGGCCAGCCGAGATGGAGGCCGATCCCGTGCAGAAAAGCGCCGAAGGTGGGAGCGGACAGGCTGTTCAGCGAGACGCTGGCGGGCGGGGTGTAGAGGGCGAGGGCCAGTCCGCCGAGCGCGATGGACAGGGCGAGCGTGACCCAATTTTCCCGCTGCCGCCGCGCCGTGGAGTCGAGCAGCAGTTTCACCGTGAGCCAGGCGGCGAGGGCCATTCCGGCAAAACCGCCGGAGCCCATGCTGAAGCAGGCGAGTAATCCGGCTCCGGCGCCGATCCACCAGCGGGCGCTTCCGGCCGGGTGGCCGCCGAGTCCCCAGAAGGTGATGAGGGTGAAGAGAATCAGGAAATAGAACTGGGATTGGAATCCCCAGAGAGTGTTCTGCCAGTCGAAGGGCAGGCCGAACAGGGCAAGCAGGGCCGCGAAAATGAGCCATTTGCGAGACGGACCGAGGCGCCGCACGAGGAACGCGCCCAGGAAGAAGGCAGATCCGACATGAACTAGCGCGCCCGCGACCATCTGCACCTGCGCATCCCACTGGTGTTGGTTGGCTTCGAAGAGTGCGAGCACGAGCAGCTTGGTCGGCAGGATCCGGTGTTCGTTGAACGGGACGAAGAGATCCGCCGCCCGCAATTCGCCCTTCATCCACGGGCGCAGCAGTTCCGCGCCTTCGCCCTTCCACTGATCGAGAAAGGGGAGTGGAGAACTGTAGGTGCCGATCAGCCACAGCTTGCCGCCGAGGATGATGAGGCAAATCGCGACAAGCTGCCAGAGGACGGAGCCGGAAAGGCGGGGCGCAGGCACCGTGGACGGAGGCGGGTTCATAGATTCAGTGATGCCCCGCTGTATAGCAAAGGCCCTGCCACGGCTCGGCCCAGGTGTGCATCGGGTCACCGCCCGATGGGCACGCCGGCCCCGTCACTTGCCAGGCTTTCGATCCAGGGGATTGTCGCGGTTCTCTGTCATCCACGCGCCGGGCTTGGGCGTCGGCTTCGGAGTGGTCGTGGCTGCGGGAGTGGGGTTCTTCTTGAGACGTCGCTCCCTTTCTTCGTCGGTTTCCTGGAACGGGCTGCATGCGGTGAGATTGAGGGCGAGCAGGCCAAGGAGGATGGGTCGAACTAGAAGGAACGAGAGGTTCATTGCAACTCGAGATACGAGGCGGTGAGGGGAGCGAGTTCGGGGAACTGCACCATCATACATCCACCCGCGTCCGCTGCCAGGGAGGGAACCGGCGAGGTGGGCGACAGGCGCTCGACCAGTCTCGGCGGTTGATCCGGATCGAGCCGAAGAAAGGTGAGCGCCTCAGGGGAGAGACGCACGCGGACATCGCGCAGGGTGGCCTGGCGATGCAGGTTGGCCACGACGAGGAAGCGCTGCCCGCTCGCGGCATCGGCGCGAAGGAAGGCGTAGAGCCAGTGGCCGCTCGCTGTCTCGCCGGGCAGACGGCCGAAGTGCTCGTTCCAGAGGTTGGCGCCATTGAGCGGGCAGAAGCCGCCGTCGCGAAAAGCCGGCTCGCCGACGAGTGCAATGAGTCGCGCGTAGAAGGCGCGTAATTCCCGTTGCTCGGGCGACAGCCGCGCGCCGTCGTAGCGGTGGCCATTCACCCATTTCGCCAGTTCGGGCATCGACCAGTAATCGAAGATCGTCGTCCGCCCGTCATCACCGCCGAAGCCTTCCGCGCCGCGCGCCGGTTCGCCGACTTCCTGCCCGCTGTAGAGCAGCACCGGCCCGCGCGAAAGGCCGGAGAGGATCGCCGCCACGGGCCGGCCGACCGCGGGACCGATGCCGCCCCATTGGTTCGCGCCAGCGAGCCGCACTTCGTCGTGATTCTCCGCGTAGCGCAGCGAACGCTCGAAGACGAGAGCGTCGCCCGTCACGGCGTCGAGATCATTGGCCCACTTCGCTTCGTCGTAGAGGCCCTTGAGGATTTTGTAAGCGGGATCGTCATAAACCGCGTCGAACCCGGCGTGCAGCAGATCGTGCATGACGTTGCCGCGACCGACTTTCATCGGGTCGTTGTCGTAGGCCTCGGCGACGAAAAGGACGCGGGGTTGGCGCTCGCGGGCTCGCGCGACCGCCCACATCCAAAACTCCGGCGGCACCATGTGCGCCATGTCGCAGCGGAACCCATCGACGCCGAATTTCTGCCAATGGGCCAGCACCGCGTCCATCTTTCCCCAGGTGTCGGGGATGGGCAGATCGGGCTGCTCCGCGTGCGGGTAAGCGCGCTCGCCGGTGGTGAAGTCGAAGCCGTAGTTGAGCTTCACGGTTTCATACCAATCGTTGATTCCCGGAGCCCAGGTCGCCGCATTGTTGCCGGTCACCTTGCCGTGATCCAGTTCGCCCGTGAACTCGCCATCGCAACCGCCAAGCACCCGACAAGTGGCGGTCAGCGAGCGCCCGCCCGCAAAACTCGGGAGGTGCAGTGGTGGCCCGCCGCCGGGCGAATCGGGCTGGAGGTAAAAGAAGTTGTTCCGCGGATCGAAGAAGCGGTTGCGATCGTCGTGCGCGCCGAAGTCGAGATCGGCGCGGACCAGCGAGCGATAGCTGCGCGCGACGTGATTGGCGACGAAGTCGATGATGATTCGCAAGCCATGCGCGTGGACACGGTCGATCAGCTCCCGGAATTCTTCGAGCCGCCGTCCGGGATCGTCCGCGTAATCCGGGCAGACGTCGAAGTAGTCCTTGATCGCATACGGGCTGCCCGCGAGACCCTTCAGCAGATCAGGGTCATCCGCGTAGAGACCGATGGCTTCGTAGTCGGTGGCTGTCGCTTGGCGGAGCACGCCGGTCAGCCAAAGATGGGTGAAGTTCATCGCGCGCAATGCGCTGAGCGCGGCCGTGTTGAGGTTGGCGAACTTGCCACAACCGTTCTCCGCGAGCATCCCGTTGGGCCGGCGCGTTTCGTTGGTATTGCCGAAGAGTCGCGGGAGCAGTTGGTAGATGCGCACGCGTTCGGGCGGGTTGGGGGAGGTCGGCGGAATCATCGCGCAGAGGCTGGCGGTGATTTCCGAGTTGTTCAATCTCCGCCGCCCCGCGAGAAGTGCGGCCCACCTTCCTTCATGAGCGGACTTCTTTGCATCGGACATCGCGGCGCCTGCGGGCATGAACCGGAAAACACGCTGCGCTCCGTGCGTCGCGCGCTGGAACTCGGCGCGCACGGCATCGAGATCGATGTGCATTTCGTGGATGGCGAATTGATCGTCATCCACGACGCGAAGCTCGACCGGACGACGAATGGCAAGGGTTACGTGGCCCGGAAATCCTTTGCCTGGCTGCGCACGCTCGATGCCGGGAAAGGGGAGCGCATCCCGACGCTGCGTGAGGTCTTCGACACGGTGCAGCGCCGCGCTTTCATCAACATCGAACTCAAAGGCGCGCGCACCGCGAAGCCGGTGTCCGCCTTGATCGGCGAATACATCCAGCATCACGGCTGGCATTACGAAGACTTCCTTGTCTCGTCCTTCAACCGCCGGGAACTGCGCGCGGTCAGCGATCCGCGGATTCCGATCGGCTTGCTCCTCACGCGGCCCACGCGGCTCTACGGCTTGAGCGCGCGGCGGGTGCGGGCGTCCGCGGTCAATCCGGCGGCCCGTTACGTCAGCGCAAAACTTGTCGAGGATGCGCATCGGCGCGGGCTGCGCGTCTTCGCCTACACGGTCAATGCGCCCGCTGAGATCGAGCGTCTGCGGCACGCGGGAGTCGATGGCGTATTCACGGATTTCCCGGAGCGCGTGGTGAGTCGGTGACGGGCCGGATGCCGGAAAACGGCCAAAGGATTTCGAATCGCCAGCACGGAAAATGCATCTACCATCTGCCCATGCGTAACCTGATTGTCCGAGCACTTCCCCTCGTTGGCTGTCTGTTCATCGTGGGCTGTTCCTCATCGCGGCCTCTGCCAAAATACGAAAAACCGCTGGCGCGTGCCGCGGTCATGAACGTCCGCACGACCGCCTATACGCACAGCGAGGCCGATCACACCAAGTATGGGCGGAAGACGGCCCTGGGCACCACGCTGCAATGCGGACCCCTTCATAGCGCGGCGGCGGATTGGTCGCGCTGGCCGGCGGGCTCGATCTTCCGCATCCGCGAGACGGGCGAAATTTTTCAGGTCGATGATTACGGCTGGGCGCTCGCGGGCACGAACACTGTCGATCTCTACAAATCATCCCGCGGCGGAATGAATCAGTGGGGCGTGCGTCGGGTGACCATCGAAAATCTGCGCTGGGGTGATCCGCAACGCAGCCTCGCCATCCTGCGCGGCCGCTCGCGTTTCAAGCACACCAAACTCATGGCCGATCAACTCGAGAGCCGCATGTCCGAGTGGCTGAGCTACGACTCCTCCGCGCAATTGGCGGCTGCCGAGTCGGCGCCCGCGCCCGTCCTTGTTTCCGCGCCCGAGCCGGAACCGGTGCCGACGGCCCGTGCCATCCCGGTCGTCCGTCCGATCGCGGTCGCCAAGCCGTTGCAAGTCGCGGCCGCGCAACCCGCCCAACCGGTGCGCACCGCTCAGGCCACGCGACCCGCCGGCCCGACGGCGACGCGTGAAGCCTTCCTCAATTCGGTTCGATAAGTCGTTGGCGACTGGCCGACGGATTTGCGGAAGACGCGGTTGAAGTGGGTGAGGGAGTTGAACCCGACCTCATAGGCGATCTCCGAGATGCGGAGTTGCGGGTTGGCGAGGAGCTTCTTCGCTTTGCCCACGCGGACCAGGGAGAGGTATTCCGTGAAGGTCATGCCCGTGGCCTTCTTGAACATTTTGCAGAAATGGAAGGTGCTGGCGTGGACCGCGCGGGCCACGTCGCCGAGCGCGATGTCTTCGGTCTGATGCTCCGCAATGAACTGCCGCGCATGCCGGATCATCGGCGGTTCGGCGTTGTCCTGCTGCGTGGCGAGTTGCTCGGCGGCGATCGAGAGATGTCCGGCGAAGACCTCCAGCAGATGCAGCATTGCGGCGTAGCGCTCCGGGCTGAGATGCGGGCTTTCGAAGTAGGCTTTTTCCAGCGCGTGCCAGTCGGCGTGCGCGCCGCCGGCTTCCATCCAGTGCACTAGCTTGCGAAAACTGCCGCGCCCCATTTTCTCCAGCGCCACCTGGCCGGTCTGCAAATAGCCGAGCGTTTGCTGACCAAAACGCACCGGCACGGCGGAGTCGGTGAGGCCGGCCCGGCAAGTGGCGCTGCGCGTGGCGCCGACGGCTTGCGCACCGGTCAGACGGTCCTGCATTTCCAGGCAGAGCTGGCAGCCGGGATCGGTCGCCGTGAGCTTTAGGCAAAAAGGATTGGCGAATTCGCTCGAACGGAGCGCGGGCTCCATTTGACCGGCGGGTTGAAATGCCAGCGGCAGGCCGGTGGCGCGGCTGAACGCGGATTCGTAATCCCGCAGTATTTGGGATTGCGAAAGCCGGGCGGCCAATTGCTGAACATCATGCTCACTCACGTTGCTTTTTCTAAGGCCGAAGGATAGTCGGCACAAGACAAGGAATGGTCGGTCTTGCGCAATCGCGGGTGAGCAAGCGCGGACCGGCCCGCGCATCTTGACGGCGTCGATGAAACAACACTCCGCACCCCATCCTCGCCCCGCACCGAAAGGCTGTGGTCGCTGTCAGGATTGCGGATGTGCCGAGCGGGCGATCTCTGCCGCCGCTCCATCGCCTGCGCCCGCGACCCCCCCTCCCGAATCTCCCCCCCTCCAGACGATTCCCACGAACCGGTGAGCGTTCTTTTGCTTACCGTGTTCGTGGGCATCGTTCTGGTGGCTTTTTTCGTCGGGTTGTTTCTGCACGAAACGGCCCGCGACCGCGGTTCCAGTGAGCGCGACGCGCTCCTGCCGCTGGCCCCGGAAGGCACTGCCGCGGCCAATCCGGCGAAGCGTCCCGCCGTGCCGCCGCCCATTCTTCCATGACCACGACCGCTACCAAGACCCTCATCGAGTTCGACGATCATACTGTCCGCCAGTTCATGATCGCGTCCATCTTCTGGGCGATCGTCGCGATGCTGGTCGGCGTGCTCGTGGCCACGCAACTGGCGTGGTTTCAGCTCAATTTCAATCTGCCGTGGCTGACCTTTGGCCGGCTCCGGCCACTGCACACGAACGCCGCAATCTTCGCCTTCGTCGGGAACATGATGTTTGCCGGCATCTACTATTCCACGCAGCGGCTCGTGAAAGCGCGGACCGCCTCCGATGTTCTCTCGAAGATTCATTTCTGGGGCTGGCAGGCGATCATCGTCGCGGCGGCGATCACGCTCCCGCTCGGGTTCTCACGGGGCAAGGAATACGCGGAACTGATCTGGCCGATTAACATCGCCGTCGCCGTCATCTGGGTCGTCTTTGCGATCAATTTTTTCTGGACCCTGGCGAAGCGCAACGAGCCGTCGCTCTACGTCGCCATCTGGTTCTACATCGCGACGATCATCACCGTGGCGATGCTCTACATCGTCAATCATCTCTCGATCCCGACGAGCTTCACCCACAGCTATCCGGTCTTCGGAGGCGTGCAGGATGCGCTCGTGCAGTGGTGGTACGGGCACAATGCCGTCGCCTTCTTCCTGACCACGCCGATCCTTGGCATCATGTACTATTTTCTGCCGAAGGCGGCGGATCGGCCTGTTTACAGCTATCGGCTGTCGATCGTCCATTTCTGGTCGCTGGTCTTCGTCTATATCTGGGCCGGCCCGCATCATCTGCTCAACACCTCGCTGCCCGTCTGGCTGCAATCACTCGGCATGCTCTTCTCGCTCATGCTCTGGGCGCCGAGCTGGGGTGGCATGTTGAATGGCCTGCTCACCCTGCGCGGCGCATGGCACAAACTGCGCACCGATCCCGTGCTCAAGTTCTTCGCCGCGGGCGTGACCTTCTACGGCATGGCGACATTCGAAGGACCACTCATGGCGATTCGGGCCGTGAACGCTCTCTCGCATTACAGCGACTGGACGATCGGCCACGTCCACAGCGGCACGCTTGGCTGGAACGGCTTCATGGCGGCGGGCATGTTCTACTGGCTCGCGCCGCGGCTCTGGGATCGCAGGCTGCACTCGACCTCGCTGGCCAATATGCACTTCTGGCTCGGGCTCGTCGGCATCCTTCTCTACGTCGCCTCGATGTGGGTGAGCGGGGTCACGCAGGGGCTGATGCTCAGCGCGACGAAGGAAGCGGGCACCGTGCTCGCGTATCCGAACTTCATCGACGCGGTCACGTCCACGAAAGCGCTCATGCACATCCGCGCGCTGGGCGGCGTGATGTATCTCGCCGGGTTCTTCATGCTCGCATGGAATATCTGGAAGACGGCGCGGGGCGCGCGGGCGGTGAACGGCACCATCGAAGTCTTCGTCGAGCAGCCCACGCATGTCGCCGGGCCGATGGGACTGCGCGGCGGCTTTATCAATCCACCGGTCATTTACTCATTGCTCATCATCCTCTTCACGACGGGGTGGGCTGCGTTGACCGGATTCGCGAGCGGGATGTGTCTCACCGCGCTGATCGCCACATTCCTCGGGATGTCCGCGCATATCGAATTCTCCGGCGCGACTTGGGGTCAATGGTACGAACGCCTGCTGGAAAACTCGCTGCCTTTCAGCGTGCTGACCGCGGTGGCCGTCTTCATCGGCGGCATCGTGCAGATCGTGCCCACGGTCATCATCAACAAAGCGGAGAGCATCGAAGGCAGGCGGCAGATTCCCTACACGCCGCTCGAACTCGCCGGCCGCGACATCTACATCCGCGAAGGCTGCTACAACTGCCATTCGCAGCAGATCCGCACGCTCGTCGGCGACGTGCTCCGCTACGGCGACTACTCGAAAATGGGCGAGAGCATTTACGATCATCCGTTCCAGTGGGGCTCGAAGCGCACCGGTCCCGATCTGGCCCGCGAGGGCGGAAAATATCCGAACGTCTGGCATTTCCATCACATGCGCGACCCGCGGCAGATCAGCGTCGGCTCGACGATGCCAAACTACCCGTGGCTCTTCACCCAGCCCACGGAGTCCGATCTCCTGCCGCACAAGCTCGCCGTGCAGCGGCGGCTGGGCGTGCCTTATCCCGAGATGACCAAGGAAGAGATCGCCCGGGACGTGGCCACGCAGGAAGGCGTGATCGCCGCTGATTTGAAAACCGCCGGTGCCGATGTGGAACCCGACCGCGAAATCGTCGCGCTCATTGCCTATATGCAAAAGCTCGGCAAGGCCGACAAAATCACGCCACCCGAGCCCGCCAAAACCACCGCCGCACAATAACCCGCCATGTTCCAACGCATCCTCGTCGAAGACTGGCAGCGCACGCTGACCATGATCAGCTTCGCCATCTTCGGGATCGTCTTTCTGCTCATGCTCGTCCGCGTGCTGCGACTGCCGCGCGAGCAGGTGCGGCATCTCGAAAACCTCCCGCTGCAAAACGATCACGATGAAAAATCCCGCTGAAGAAAACGGCCCGCTCCGGCCGCACAGCTACGACGGCATTCACGAATACGACAAGCGCCTCCCGAACTGGTGGCTCTTCACGCTCTACGCCACCATCGCCTATTCCATCGTTTATTGGGTCGTTTATCACCAGTTCCACGCCGGCCTGGAGCCCGGCCTCGCGGTGGAGACGACGATGCGTGAGAACCAGCAGATCGCGGCGCATCGCGCGACAGTGTTGAGCGACGAACTCCTCTGGAAAATGAGCCGCGATCCGCAGGTCGTCGCCATGGGCAAGACGACGTTCGACAATATGTGCGCATCCTGCCACCTGCCCACGCTGACCGGCCAAATCGGGCCGAATCTCATCGATGAATTCTGGTTGCATGGCGGCCAGCCGCTGGCGCTGGTCAAGACGATCAATGACGGCGTGGTGGCGAAGGGGATGATCGCGTGGGCGCCCGTGCTCGGGCAGCAGAAGATCACCGAGGTCACGGCTTACATCCTCAGCTATCACCAGGAAGGCGAGCCGATCAAACAGGCGCCGCCGTGGGTGCCGGGTCAATCCATGGCGCCCCCGGCCAACTGAATCATGGCTCTTCCCGCGCCTACTCTCGAATCCGTCACGACGATCCGCGCCGACGGTTCACGCCGGTTTATCCATCCGGCCGACGTGCGCGGGCGGTTCACGGTCTGGCGCGGGGTGGTGGGCACGCTGCTCCTCGCCGTCTATGTCGTGCTCCCGTGGATTCCGATCAATGGCAATCCCGCGGTCTTCCTCGACGTCGCCCATCGCCAGTTTCATTTCTTCGGCCTGACCTTCGTCATGCAGGATTTGTGGGTCGCGTTTTTCCTCATCAGCGGCCTTGGGTTCACGCTGTTTTTCGTCACCGCGCTGCTCGGACGCATCTGGTGTGGATGGGCTTGCCCGCAGACGGTCTATCTTGATGTCGTCCGCCGGATCGAGCGGTGGTTTGAAGGCGACGCGCCCGCCCGCGAGCGACTCGACCGGATGCCGTGGACCGGGGAAAAAACGCTCAAGCGCGGCGGCAAAAACGTCGTCCTCTTCCTCTTCGCCGCGGCGCTCGCGCACGTCTTTCTCTGCTACTACGTTTCGCCCGCCGGGCTCTTCGCCATGATGCACGGATCGCCCGCGGATCATTGGGGATCGTTCGTCTTCGTCTTCCTCATGACCGGCGCGATGTGGTTCAACTTCATGTGGTTCCGGGAGCAATTCTGCATCGTCCTTTGCCCGTATGGCCGCCTCCAGTCCGCGCTCATCGACAGCAACACGCTCGTCATCGGCTACGACACCGAGCGCGGCGAACCGCGTGGCAAAAAGGGCGCCGCGGGCGCGGGCGACTGCGTTGATTGCCACCGCTGCGTCAAGGTTTGCCCGACCGGGATCGACATTCGGCAGGGCCTCCAAATGGAGTGCATCGGCTGCGCCGCCTGCGTCGATGCCTGCGACGAAGTCATGACCAAACTCGATCGTCCGCGGGGTCTGGTCCGCTACGACTCGCTGGATGGTTTCGCTGGCAAAGTCCGCCGCATCCTGCGTCCGCGCATTGTGCTCTACACCGCGCTGATGCTCCTCGGTGCAGTCGCGATGACGGCGAGCCTGTCCACCCTCCGGCCAGTCACCGTCAGCCTTACGCGCATGACCGGCACGCCGTACGTGCTGGGCGGCGACGGCGTGCGCAATCAGTTCCTCATCCGCGTGCTGAACAAGCGCAACGCCCCGCAGACCTTCACGGTCACCGTCGCCGGTCGCGCCCCGACCTTGCGCTGGAGCGGTCTGGAACAGGGGATCACCGTCGGTCCGCTCGGTGAGGAAATGCGCACCATCGTCGTCGTCGCGCCGCGCGAGGAAGTACAGGGCTCGTTCCCGCTCACCGTCCGCATTCGCTCCGTCGAGCACGGCACCACGATCGAAAAAACGGTCCCCTTCGTCGGTCCCGGATACTGAACTCATTTATGAAAGAAGCCCTCCTCAATCGCCCGTGGTTGCTCATCCTCGCCGGTTATCTCTTCGCCATGTCGGCGTGGATCGTGATGGTCACGATCGCCATTCAGCATCGCGATCCGCCGGTGCCCGTTCCCACCGCCGCGCATCGCTAGCCCCATGTCTGCCGCCGATCTCGCCACGCCGCTGGCCGCCTTCGTCGCGGGCCTCGTGACCAGCGTGCATTGTGCGGCGATGTGCGGTCCCCTCGGGTGCGCGCTGCTCGGCGCGCAGAACGCCACGCCGCGTGAATGGTGGACGGCAGCGGCCTGCTATCACGGCACGCGGATCGTGGCCTATGCGGCGATCGGAGGAATGCTCGGAGCGGTCGGCATGTCCGCGGCGGGACTGTTTCACACGCCGATCAGCCGATTCCTTCCCTGGGCGCTCGCGTTGCTGTTTGTCGTCGTTGCTTTTGGGTGGGAGAAAAAGCTGCCGCGTCCGCTCTTCATCAGTCGCTGGCTGCTCCGCCTGAATCTCCGCGCCCACGCCTTGCGACGTAATCGCGCGGCCACGCTCCTCGGGTTGGCCACGCCGTTTTTGCCGTGCGGCCCGCTCTATCTGGTGTTTGGGGTGGCGCTCGTGGCGGGCAGTTGGCTGGGCGGCGCGCAGCTCCTTGCGGCCTTTGCCCTCGGGACGATCCCGCTTTTTGCGCTCGCGCAAATCGGTGCGCTGCGCTGGCAGACGCGCCTCACCCCGGCGACCTGGCAGTGGACCCGCCGCAGTCTCGCGCTCATCTCCGCGGTGCTGATCGGCGGGCGCGCTTTCGTCAATGACGGCACATTACTCGCGCCGCTGCGGTGCCTCTTCTGCCCATGAAACGCGCCCGCACCAATCTCGCGAGCGCCGTTTGTCTGCATTGCGGCACACCCTTTCGCCCGACGGAACACCAACCGGATTACTGCTGCTCCGGCTGCCAGTTCGTGCATGACTTGATCACGAAGAACGGCCTCGGGCAGTTCTACGATTTGCAGGAAGGCGGTGTGCAGCCCGTCAAATCCCTCGTCTTCCAAAAGCGCGACTACGTCTGGCTGGAGGATCTCGCGCGCCACGCTGAAGCTGTCGGCGGATCGTCTGCGGTGCTGCGCCTCGATCTCCAGGGCATCTCTTGCATTGGCTGCGTTTGGCTCGTCGAGAAGCTCTTTGCCAATCATCCCGGCGCACTCACTCTGCGCGTCGATCCCACGCTCGGCCGGCTCGATCTGCGCTGGACATCCGGTCAGTTCGACATCGTCGTTTTCGCGCGGCAACTCCAGTCCTTCGGTTACCTCGTCGGCCCGCCCGCCGGGAACGCCAAGCCCACGAACCGCGCGCTCACCGTGCGCCTCGGCATCTGCTCGGCGCTGGCCATGAACACGATGCTCTTCACGCTGCCGGGTTATCTCGGGATGGAGAGCACCGCGCAGTTCGCGCCGCTCTTCGCGCGACTCACGCTGATCCTCGGCACGCTCAGCCTGATCATCGGTGGCAGCTACTTCTTTACCCGCACCTGGCACAGCCTGCGCCAGCGCGTCCTGCACATTGATCTGCCCATATCCCTCGGCCTGCTCGCCGCTTATGCCGGCTCGGTCTATGCGTGGACCCGCGGCGCGACGAGCTTCGTCTATTTCGATTTCGTCTCCGTCTTCGTCTTCCTCATGCTCACCGGCCGCTGGCTTCAGCAAAAGGCCGTCGAGCGCAACCGCAATCTCCTCCTCGCCGAGCCCGGCGGCCCCGCGCCGGTGCGCGGCGTGGTCTCTGGAGAAAAGATCGCGGTTGCTGACCTCGCGCGTGGTCTGGCCTACGCGGTCGAGCCCGGTCAGCCCGTGCCGGTGCGTTCGCAACTCCGCTCCACCGCCGCCACCCTCGGGCTCGAATGGATCAACGGCGAAAGCGACGCCATCACGGCCCCGCGCGGGCGCACCGTTCCTTCGGGCGCGATCAACTACGGCGCGCAGGCCATCGAACTCGAAGCGCTCGAAGGCTGGCCCGATTCGCTCCTCGCGCAATTGCTCGAAGTCGCGCCTGCCCGCGCGCATCGCCACCGCACGCTGGAGCGCTTTATCCGCGGCTACATCTTCGTCGTGCTCGGTCTTGGCACCGCCGCCTTTGCGGGCTGGTGGCTGGCCACCGGCGATGTCTTCGCCGCTTTGCAGGTCTTCATCTCGATCCTCGTCGTTTCGTGTCCGTGTGCGTCCGGCGTCGCTCTGCCGCTGGTCGATGACCTCGCCGCTGCGGCCTTGCGTAAAAGCGGCGTATTCCTGCGCGAAGCGAGCCTCTGGCCGCGGCTCGATCGCGTCCGCAAAATCATCTTCGACAAGACCGGCACGCTGACGCTGGAGACCATGGCGTTGCGTAATCCCGAGTCGCTCGCCGCGCTCACTCCCGCCGAAAAATCCACGCTGCTCGGCATGGTGCGCGACAGCCTGCATCCGGTGAGTTGCTGTCTGCGCGAACTGCTCCTCGCGGAGGGCGTCGCTCCGGCAAGTGGACGCGCCGAGGAAACTCCCGGCGTCGGGCTCGAACTCGTGGCCGATCACGAAATCTGGTTGCTTGGTCGCAGCGGCTGGGCGGGCGAGGCCGATGCCGACTGTGTCTTCAGTCGGAATGGTCACGTCCTCGCGGCGTTTCGATTTGGCGAAAATGTCCGGGGCGATGCGATCGAAGAGATCGCCACGCTGCGGGCGCGCGGAAACGAAGTCTTCATCCTCAGCGGTGATCGCCAGGCGAAAGTGAATACGATGGCCACGCGACTCGGCCTGCCTGCCGCCCATTGCCACGCCGAAATGACTCCGCAGGAAAAAGCCGAATGGGTGCGGCGAAACGATGCGCACGACACCTTGCTCATCGGCGACGGCGCCAATGACAGCCTCGCCTTCCAAGCCGCATGGTGTACCGGCACCCCCGCCATCGACCGCGGCCTGCTCGAACGCCAGGCCGACTTCTTTTTCCTCGGACGCGGCCTCTCCGGCGTGCGCCGCCTGCTCGAAATCGCCGCCAGCCGCCACCGCACGGTGCGCCATGTCCTCACCTTCGCGCTCTGCTACAACGCCGTCGCCATTGCGATCTGTCTGGCCGGCCGGATGAGCCCGGTGGTGGCGGCGTTGTTGATGCCGGCGAGTTCGCTTGTGTCCCTCGCGATCGTTTGGGCGGGCCGGCCGCGCTGAGCAAGGTGTCGCGGATGGGAAGTCACCGGGATTCAGGGCGACGAATGACGGGGATGCCCTGTCATCGGCTTACCACTGGGTCGCCAGGATGTAGTATGAAACGCGACAGGCTTGCTTGAGATCTATTCGCTGACCGTGGGCGCGACTTACCGACCTGAGGCGCGCGTTATGCGGACCTCGGGTCGGTAAGTCACGCGCACCAGGAGATCACCTCGTCCGCCCCTGGGCTTGGGCAGACCTTCGCCGGGGACACGCAGAATTTCTCCTCGCGCAACGCCGCGGGGGATTGGCACGCGGAGCGGTGCGCCAGTCGGTCCCGCCATCGTTTCCGAGCCGCCTTGCGTCGCCGTTCGGGTATTGATCCGCAGGTCGCAGCGCAAATCGGAACCGCGCGTTTTGAACCGGAATCCGGGCAGCGCTTTCGTCCGCACTTGCACGAAGCCGCCCTCGAAGGGCGCGGCGCGTGGCAGACGGAATCGTGTGCCGGGTGCGGTGTCTGGCGGAATCAGGAGCGAATACGTTTCCTGACCATTCGGATTGGCGGGATCTTTGACTCGCACTTCCAACTCGGTGCCGCGGAAAAATTCTTCAACGCGGAGATGCACGTCTTGGGAAATATTCCGTTCCATCTTCGCGGTGCGAGCCGGTGCCGTGGTTTTTTCGCTCGCGGCGAGTTCGCGATCATAAGCGCGCCGACGCACGGGATCACTCAGGATCTCGTGCGCGGCGTTGAGTTCCTGCGAGCGGGTGACGGCTTCGGGCGAATGCGGGTTGAGATCGGGATGAATGCGTTTCGCGAGAAGCCGATAAGCGGTGCGGATTTGCGCGACGGTGCAGCGACGGTCGAGACCGAGCGTGGCGTAGTGATCGGGGGCGGCGGGTTCCAATGCGCCGAGCGTAACGCCCAGGGCAGTGATCGCCAGCTTTGAAGCGCACCGTGCCCGGGGGAATCTATTTGGTCGGTCACGAATGCACTCGCTCCATCCTGTCTGCCCATGATTTTTCACCATACCGCAACCCTCCCGATCCCCCGTCCTCAAACCAACTGATACCATGGCCAATATTCATTTGATCGGCGGAGAAAAAGGCGGCGTTGGCAAGTCCGTGGTCGCGCGGGTGCTCGCCCAATAAATGATCGACAAGGGCATCCCGTTCCTCGGGTTTGACACCGATCGCTCGCACGGATCGCTCCTGCGCTTTTACGCAAAATTCGCGTCACCGGTGGTGGTGGATCGTTACGAAAGTCTCGACGCCGTGGTGGAAGCAGCGAGCGAGAATCCCGACAAGCGCATTCCCGTCGATCTCGCGGCGCAGACGCACGAGTCGCTGGTCAAGTGGATGGACGAATTCGGCGTGCTCGAAACTCTCGGGGATCTCGGCCTTTCGCTGACCTACTGGCATGTCATGGACTCCGGGAAGGACTCGGTGGACTTGCTGAAGAAGCTGCTGGATCGCTTCAGTTCGCGGCTGAACTATGTCCTCGTTCTCAATCAAGTGCGCGGCGAGAGCTTCGATATCTTCGAGAAATCGGGCGAGAAGGAACGCGCACTCGGACTTCATGCAAAGATCATCCCACTCAAGCGGCTGCACGAGACGGTGATCACCAAGATCGACGCCGGAAGCACAAGATTTTGGGCAGCGAAGAATAAAAGCGAGACCGACGTCAAAGGGCTTGGCTTGCTCGGAAGGCAGCGGGTCAAGGTCTGGCTGCGGAACGCCTACGAGCAGATCGACAGCGTGATCCTTTGCACCATTCAGGCTGGGAGCCTGCCAGGTGGGTATCGAATCTATTTCCCGATGAGAATCAGGATCCCGGCGACGAGCGCCAGGATCGGGAGCACGATACTGAGTTGTCCGAGGCTGATTCCAAACAGGCCGGTCAGGCCGATGAGGATGAGATAAATGGCCAATAGCAGCAGGCCGGGAGTCTTAATGATTTTCATAGTCGAAGAGTGAACGCCGGTCGCCCGGAAGGCGACCGGCACTCTGCTGTTTCGCAGGCCGGATCAGGGCCGGCCTCAATTCATTGGTCGCTCAGGCTTTGACGAGTGGAGCGAACCGGGCGCGCTCCGACCAAAGGACGAAGAGCGCGAGCACGGCGGCCAGCGTGCTCACCGGATTGAAGGCCTTCGCGA
>Ga0105047_10002743_pt1 | contig 31175 bp, 27 predicted proteins | sample MAT04_FD_78384 | JGI IMG/M metagenome (GOLD analysis project Ga0105047, IMG submission 78384) | Freshwater microbial communities from Lake Fryxell liftoff mats and glacier meltwater in Antarctica - MAT-04 (megahit assembly) | ecosystem: Environmental > Aquatic > Freshwater > Ice > Liftoff... | reverse complement strand
TTCCTGGTCCTCTAGTTTTACGCCGTGGTATTCTAGGTCCTTCACGCGCGGGTGTAGCTTAGTGGTAAAGCTCCAGCCTTCCAAGCTGGTCATGCGGGTTCGATTCCCGCCACCCGCTCCAGTTCGCTGATTTCAAGGTTGCTAACGCGCCACGCCTCCATTGTGATAGGGTGGCCAAAGATGCCTGAGGTGCGCCATTTGGAGGGAATTGATGTGGTCCGGGGGTTGGCGGTGTTGGGAGTGGTGGCTCGGCACACGCACCACCAGTTTCCGACGATCTTCCCGTGGCTAGTGAATTTAGGCGCAGCGGGGGCTACGGGGGTTTAGCTTTTCTTCATCGCTTCGGCCTTTACGCTATTGCATAGCTGGCGATCGCGTTCGTCCGAAGTTGCCCCCCGGCGGAGTTTCCTCATTCGGCGTTACTTTAGGATTGCACCCCTCTATATCTTTCTGACGGTGCTTTACACCGTACTGCAGCCCATTTACTTACGCCAAGCCGTTCCGTGGGGTGGCGTTGGGGCGAATGTTTTCTTGATTCATGGACTCCTACCTGAGTGGCATGATATCGTGCCGGGGGGATGGTCCATCGGGGCGGAGGTTATCGTCTACGCGATGCTGGCCATCGCTGCGCCTTGGCTCATGAAGCCTCGATTTGCCTGGATCGCGGTTGGTTTGACGCTAATGATTAGCCTGGGGTGGTGCGCGGTGTACGGGATGACCACTCCGGTCCCTCCGAACCAGGGCTTCGCGTGCTGGGCACTGCCGAGCCAGTTGATGGCGTTTGGGGCGGGGTTTGCGCTCTATTCGCTTTGGTCTGGACGACTTGGTCCGGCAGTTCATGGCCCCAAGTGGGCCCTGTTTGGCGCGACGTAGATTGTGGCGGCCGGGGTGCTTTGTACCCACCAAATGAACGCATACTGGTGGCTGATGCCCGGGTACATCTGCTTGGTTTGGGGATTGCTGTTCTGTGATACTTCGCGCTTCGTTGCCCGGTGGCTGGTGCGGGTTGGCCACGCAAGTTACGCGATCTATATCGGGCACTTCTTGGTCCTGTTTATCATCGCCCGCGTTTCGTCTCGGATGGGAGTGCCCCGAACCGACTGGGCTTACGGGTTAACGATTGTCGTAGTCTCGGCCCTTAGTTGTGGCTTAGCCTTGGGACTGTCCCGGTTAATTGAGAAGCCGGGGCAGGCACTGGGGAAGCGCGTGGTTGCAAGGCTTCAGGCTCGGGAACGGGTTCGGCTCGCCACGGCAGAAATGCCGTAGACTAGTCCCGTGGCGATAGAGCACGACGAGGTTGGTTTGACGCATGCCATGCGCCAACTCCTCCGCGAAGACCAAGTGGTGGCGGGCGCGGCGGCGCGGCGCGTGTACGACTCGGATGCCTACGGCGTCGACCGGTTTCCTCCCGCGGTGGTGGTGCTTCCCGAATCGACGGCCGAGGTGGCGTCGGTGGTTCGGTGGTGCCACCAGCAGCAAGTGCCCTTCACGCCTCGCGGGGCGGGCACTGGGCTCAGTGGCGGCGTGATGCCCGCGTTAGGCGGCGTGGTGATTTCCATCAAGCGGCTGGATCGTATCCTCGCGGTGGAGCCAGAGAATCGGTTGATGCACGCCCAGGCGGGTTGCGTAAACCTGGCGCTGACGCGCGCCGCGCACGCGCACGGGCTTCACTTTGCGCCAGACCCCAGCAGTCAGTCGGTGGCGACATTGGGCGGCAACATCGGCATGAACTCGGGCGGGCCGCACACGCTGAAGTACGGAGTCACCGCCCCGCACATCCGTCAGGTAACGATGGTGGATCCCACGGGCGAGGTGCTGACAATCGGCACGTTAGCGCCCGGGTCGCCCGGGCCCCATTTTTTGTCGGTCGTAATCGGTAGCGAGGGCACGCTGGGAGTGATCACCGAGGCTTGGGTGAACTTGACCCCCAACCCGGCGGGCTACGAGACCGCGCTGGCCTCGTTTCGCACCGTCCGGGATGCCACCCAGAGCGTGGCGGACATCATTGCGCTGGGCGTGACCCCCGCCGCCTTGGAGTTTATCGATCGCAAAATCCTGGAAGCCCTGAAAGCGGCGTTTGGATTGGAGAGCCCCTCCGATGCCGAAGCGGTGCTATTGGTGGAGTGCGACGGCGACCCGGGACCGATTCATGAGGAGATGCGGCAAATCCGGGAGGTCCTCGCGCGCAACGGAGCGATCCAGGTGGAAACGGCCGCGAATCCCGCCGAACGCCAACGCCTCTGGACGGCGAGGAAAAAGGCCTACGGCGCGATGGGGCGGCTGGCCCCCACGGTGGTCACGCACGACGGCGTGATCCCCCGCAGTAAGCTGCCGGAAATGCTGGACTTCGTCTACCGCGTTGCCGAGGAGCATGGGGTCGGCGTGGCGAATATGTTCCACGCCGGGGATGGAAACTTGCACCCAGTGTTCTACTTTGATGACCGTGAGCCGGGGATGATCGACCGGGTGGTTCGCGCCGGTGAGGCCATCATCCGGCAGTGCGTTGCGCTGGGCGGGAGTGTTACCGGCGAGCACGGCGTGGGCATCGAAAAAGTGGACCTTTTGGCCCTCATGTTTAACGAATCGGACCGGCAAATGATGGCGGATGTGAAACAGATTTTTGGCGACACCACGCTGTGCAACCCGTGCAAAGTGTTGCCCAGCCAAAAGGGATGCCTGGAGCACATGCGTCGGTGGCGGGGTGCGGCATGGTAACGACGCGCGAAGGCTTGGTTGAGCAACTTAAATCGGGCGGTCCGTGGCGCATTGCCGGCTCGGGCGTCCATCGGCCGTTTGCGTCCAAAGGTGAAAGTTTAGGCCAAGAAGATATAACGATTCTCGGCATGGGAGCGTTGGTGGCGCATGACATGGCCGATCACGTGGTGGTCGCCGAGGCCGGGATGCGGTTGCGCGAATTGCAGGCGCACCTTCAGCCGACGGGACAGATGCTGCCCTACGCGCCGCTGTTTCCGGAACTGGCGGAGGCGACGCTGGGCGGATTGGTGAGTATGAATTTGCCGCACCTGGCGGAGGATCGGGCGGGGTCGTGGTCGGACTGGGTACTCGGCATGACCTTCCTTCGGCCCGATGGCACGGTGGCGCGGTCGGGCAGTCGGGCGGTAAAGAGTGTGGCGGGCTACGACGTGCATCACTTGGCCATTGGCGCGCGCGGCACCCTGGGCATCATCGTGGAGGTGATCCTGCGCACGGCAACCGTCAAGGTTTGGAACCCCGCTCCGCCCGTTCCCATTCCGGCTTGCCCGTGGATTCAACGCGTGCGGCTCGGTGACTATGCGGCGGCGGTTGCCGAATATCCGGGCGCGGTGATCGCCCAACTCCCGGGATCGGGGTTGATTGTGGCCGACGTGCCCGCCGGGCAAACGCGGCGACGCTGGCCCGGCGATTGGGTGATGCGCGGGGGATGCGGTGCGCAAAACTTTACGTGGGACGACCCGGTGGCGGCCCGGTTGTTTCGCGCGATGCGGGCCGTGATGGACCCCGATGGCCGTTTAAACGCGGACGCACTTCCGCAGTTGGCCGGAGAGTTGGCGTGATGGATCGAAACCATCTGTCGGACCTTACCTCGCACTGCGTTCGGTGCGGGTTTTGCCTGGAGAACTGCCCGACCTTTCGGGAGACGGCCGATGAGCGGCATTCGCCCCGCGGACGCATTTACTTGGTGCGATCGGCAGTGGAGGGGGAGCTGGATTGGCGTGTCGATGTCGCGCCCTACCTGGACCAGTGCCTAGGTTGCCGGGCGTGCGAAACCGCTTGCCCCAGCGGTGTGCAATACGGCCAGATCCTGGAAATGGCTCGGGCGCACCTGGACGAGATTCGTCCTCAGCCGGTGGAGCACGGCTTGCTGAACGCCATGACGAACCCGACGTTGTTCCGCATTCAAACTAAGTTGGCGGGATTGCTGCCCGGTCGCCGCTTGCCCGGTTTGGTGAGCGAGTTGCTGGCCGGCGCTCCGGCCGAGGCAACGATTCCGGCCGCCCAGTCGTTGGACCCCTGGCCGCCGATGGCCCCGGTGGACCTGCCGAAGGTCCGGGGCGAAGTGTTGTTCCTCGAAGGGTGCGTGATGGGCACGCTGTTTCCGGCGGTGCACGAAGCGTCGCGCCGGCTATTACGTCGCGTTGGCTACGTGGCGCGGACGATCCCGGCCGCGTGCTGCGGGGCGCTTCATGCGCACAGCGGCTACATTCAGGAAGCTACGAACCGCGCGCGAGACCTAGTGGCCTCGTGCCGGGATGGCCTGCCGGTCATTGTGAACTCTGCAGGGTGCGGCAGCACCATGAAGGAGTACGGGCACCTGGATCCCGCCCTTGATGGCTTCGGCTCGCGGGTGTTGGATCTTAGCGAGTTTCTGCTTCAACAGGGGCTAGCGGACCAGCTGTCGACCGCGCCGGGACTGCAAATTCGGGCGACGTACCACGACGCATGCCACCTCGCGCACGGCCAGCGGGTGACGGAACCCCCCCGGCAGTTGCTGGAAGCCGTGCCGGGCATCACGCTCATCCCGCTGAACGAAACGGAGATCTGCTGCGGTAGTGCCGGGATTTATAACGTGGCTCAGCCCGCGATGGCGCGCCGACTGTTGGAGCGCAAATGGCGAAACGTGACGGCAACGGGGGCGGAAGTCGTCGTCCTCGGGAATCCCGGGTGTCACGCGTGGATTGCTCAGGCCGCGCGCGAACGCGGGGGAGCGGTTCGCGTGGTGCATACCGCGGAGTTGCTGGAAGCCGCTTTTGTGGGATTTCGGGCGGAAGGTTAGGTCCTAAGGACCCATGGCGACACGTACAATAGAAGTTACGTAGAGCAATTTGCACCGCGAAGTAGCGTCCCCCTGCGGGGCGCGAATCGATGCGGCCGTGCCGAATTAGGCAAGGCCACTGCGATAAATCCATGAGTGAAAAGACGATGACCGTCCCTCAAGAGGCCAGTGGCCTTCTTGCCGACATGCAGAACTCTCCCGACGAGCGCAATATCGCGATTGATCGGGTGGGAGTGCGCGGGATTGAGTATCCGATCCGCGTGTTGGACCGCGCGAACAAGGTTCAGCACACCGTCGGCATGTTCACCCTGACCGTTGATTTGCCCCACCATTTCAAGGGCACCCACATGAGCCGCTTCTTGGAAGCGTTGAATGAGGACGATAGCGAGGTGTCAGTGCACAGCATCCCCCGATTGCTGACCAGCCTGCGCGAACGGTTGCACGCCGAGCGATCGCACCTTGAAGTGACTTTCCCGTTCTTTGTGGAGAAGCACGCGCCGGTAACCGGAAAGAAGGGCATGATGGCCTTTCGGTGCGGCTATCGGGCCGTAGGCGGCGCCGAGAGCGACTTCGTAATGTCTCTAGAAATTCCGGTGACGACCCTCTGCCCGTGCAGTAAAGAGATTAGCGAGTACGGGGCGCACAACCAGCGTGGTTACGTTCGCCTGTCGGTACGCACGCGGGAGCAGGTGTGGCTGGAGGACGTGATTGACCTGGTGGAGGGTTGCGCGTCGGCGTCCTTGTATCCCGTGCTGAAGCGGCCGGACGAGAAATTTGTGACGGAGCAAGCCTACGAGAATCCGAGATTTGTTGAGGATATGGTACGAGAAATTGCCCTTAGCTTGGATCGGGACGGTCGTTTCCTGAGCTACGAAATCGAGGTTGAGAATCACGAATCGATCCACGCCCACAATGCCTACGCCTATTTGGCGCGGGACGCCCGCTGACGGAATGACGGTGGCGCACTGGCGGAAGTGGGCCACCGAACAACTTCGTGAGGCCGGGGTTGACGAACCGGAGCGCGAGTCAACATACCTGGCCGCGCTAGCTTTGGGGGTCGATCGGAGCTGGATACTGGCGCACCCCGAAGCGCCCGTGCCCATGGATGTGGCCCGCGAGTTGCTGGTCCGTAGGTGCCGCCACGAGCCGATGGCGTACATAAAGGGCGAGCGTGACTTTTACGGGAGGATGTTCCGGGTGGGGCCGGGGGCGCTGATTCCTCGGCCTGAAACAGAGGCGTTGATCGAGCGAGCGCTTGCTGTGGGGCTACCCGAAGAAGCTGAAGTTCTGGATCTCGGCACGGGATCGGGGTGCATCGCCGTGACCTTGGCGCTTGAGCGACCGGCCTGGCGGGTAACCGCCGTGGACATCTCGGCCAAAGCCCTACGGTGGGCCACCGAGAATGTCGCCCGCTATGCGGTAGAGGTTAGTCTGCAACAAAGTGACCTCGCGCAGGGCCTTGTCGGCCGATTGTTTGACCTCGTGGTCAGCAATCCGCCATACGTTGCGCTGACCGACCCGTTACCGACCGAAGTGCGCGACTGGGAGCCCGCCTCCGCGCTGTTTGCCGGTGAGTTTGGCCTATCGCTCTACGCGCGCATGGCGCGGGAACTCGCCTTGGGGATTAAGCCAGGGGGGAGCCTCCTCCTGGAGCATGGCGCAACGCAACGGGCGGCGATCTCGGATCTATTTCATGCGCAAGGCTGGCAGACTCGGGCGAGTTGGGTTGACTTGGCCGGCTTGCCGCGTGGTTTGCACTTCAGTCCTCCGGTCGATATCCCCATTAGCAGGGCAAATCGACCATAATCGGCAGTTGATGGAGATCGTGGTCCCCGAGGCCTTTCAATACCTCTACGCGGTGAACCGCGAGCGGCCGGTGGTCAAGATTCCGCATCCCGTGCTGCGCCAAGTTGCCCGCGAGGTCACGAAGGTCGGGCCGTCGGTGGGCAAGCTGATTGACGAAATGAGCCGGGTGATGAACCAGGCGTACGGGATTGGCTTGGCGGCGCCTCAGCTTGCGGTGAGCCAAAGAGTTTTGGTGATGGCCTCGGACGGAAAGCGCATGATTGCGCTCGTAAACCCCAAGATCACGGAGCGCGAGGGCGAGATCGTCGGCGAGGAAGGATGCCTGAGCATCCCCGGCTTGTACGCGGACGTCAAGCGCTCGCGGAGGGTGCTGGTGGAGGGCTGGGACAAGCGCGGTCGGCCCGTGGAATACGAGATGGAGGGCCTGAGTTCGCGGGTGGTTCAGCACGAGATTGACCACCTTGACGGGATCCTTTTCATTGACCACGCGGATCCCGAAACTCTGCATTGGTCGCTGCCAAGCCACGAGCGCGAGGCAGAATGAAGCTGGTCTACTTCGGAACCGCGGAGTTTGCGGTGCGAACGTTACGTGCGCTCGCGCCGCACGTGGTTCTGGTGGTGAGTCAGCCGGACCGACCGACCGGCAGGGGGATGCGGACGCAACCATCGCCCGTTCGGGCGACGGCCGAGGCGCTGGGCCTGCCCGTAATGACCCCGGAACGCGCCCGGGACCCCGAGTTCATCGCCCACATTGAGTCCCTCGGGGCCGATGCCCTCGTGGTGGCGGCCTACGGGCAAATCCTGCGCGAACGATTGCTGTACGCCGCTCGGTGCGGTGCCATCAACCTGCATGGTTCCATCCTTCCGCGTTGGCGCGGGGCGGCCCCGATCCAGCGTGCGGTTCAGGCGGGCGATTCCGAAACCGGCGTGACGCTGATGCAGATGGACCGGGGAATGGACACCGGCGATGTGATTCACACGGTTTCCACGCCGGTGGACGACGCCGAGACGGCCGGCGAATTGACGTTGCGGCTGGCGGATTTGGCGGCGGAACTCGCCCTTGAGTGGATGCCGCGGGTGGTGGCGGGGGACATCCTACGAACGCCGCAGTCCCCCGAGGGCGCGACCCATGCCGCCAAAGTGGAGAAAGCGGAGGCCGAATTGGACTGCACGCGTCCGGCTGGCGAAGAGTTCCTGCGATTCCGGGCATTCACTCCTGCGCCAGGGGCGTGGATTCAGGGACCCGAGGGGGCAATTCGCCTTGCCCGCGCCGCCCGGCGCGATGACCTGCCGGTGGCGCCGGGGGCAGTCGCCCTCACCGCCTCGGGCTTGGCCGTCGGCTTTCTGGACGGCACGATTGAGTTCCTCGAGGTCCAGCCGGCGGGACGTAAACGAATGTCCGGGCGGGATGCGGCGAATGGACTTCGTTTACGGTCAGGCGACCCCCTACGGAGGTAGTGCAGTGGTGAATTGTCGGCGTCGACCGGCCCTAACGGTCCTATTCTTTCCGCGGGAGGATGATATGTTTCTCTGCCGGAACCCACGAAATTGTCCATTCCACTGATGGTCTAGAGCTAATATGCGCTTCGCGCCTCTCCGTGAAAGTGTCAGTTTATGATAATATATAATCGAAAGTGCATTGCTATGCCACTGCCCATGGATAGCCTGGACTCGGGGAACGGTGAAGTCAGGGTGCAGATCGCATGAGTGATATTCTTCGAGAACTTGCGGAACCGTCGCGGCGGCTCATCCTCACCCAGTTGAAGGCCGGGCCTCGGAATGTCTCAGAACTTGTTGAGGCGACCGGCATGAAGCAGCCGAACGTTTCGAACCACCTTGCGAAGCTTCGGGCCAGGGGGATTGTCCGCGCCAACAAAGTTGGCCGAGAGGTGTACTACTCACTCGCCAGCGCCGAAGTTGAAGCGGCCATACGCGGGCTGCTGGATCAGGGAGTCGAGGAAGCCGAGTCCGAAATCCGGGTGGAAGATGCCACGCGTCAGTACGCGAAGGCGGCCGTGAGTGGCGATGAGCACACCTGCAGCCGGATCATTGACAACTTGATTCGTCAAGGGATATCGTTGGTGCAAATCTATCAACACGTGATCGCGTCCTCAATGGACTTAGTGGGCAAGTGGTACGTGGTCGAAGCCATCGATGAAGGCCAGGAGCACCTCGCCACCGCCATTACGGAGCGCATGATGGCGCGAGTTCTGCACTTCTCGGCCCCGGTTAAGAAAACGTCTCGCATTGTCCTCCTAGGATGCGTTAGTGGGAACTGGCACTGCATCGGCCTGCGCATGATCAGCGATTACCTGCGCCTTAACGGATGGAAAACGCTTTACCTGGGGGCAAACGTACCGGAATCCTCGTTCGTGACGGCTGTGCAAGAGCACGAACCTGAGATGGTGCTGGTGAGTTGCGCTCAGGCCGAGAATGAGAAAAGTACCTTGCAGCTCATCGCAACTTTGTGTCGGCTCGCCGCAAGCGGAAAGCCGTTCCGGATAGGCGTGGGCGGGCTCCACGTTGGCAAGAATCCCGAGCCGTTTATCAATGGTGGTGCCGACTTTAGTTCCATCAGCCTGATGGCGTTTGCCGATGAAGTTATGCCCACGTTAAACCAGCGTTCTGATCCGGGCATCTCTCCAGGTGTCCAGCCCCTTTCCGGCAATTAGGAAGATTAGCACGACCGGGGATCAGAGTTGATATCTAACGCGCGGCCGGTGCCCTTTTAGAGAGCTAAGCGCGCCAAAAGGCACCCGTAAGGTTGCGTGAAGTCAGATGCCTTTAGCCATTTCCCTTCGTCACTATAATTAGGGGGGCAGGATGGACAGATGCGATCTGTCCGGACGACCTTCATGGCGAGTGAACCGATCCACCTTCCTCCTTTTAGTGTAGGCATGGCGGCTGTGGCCGGACTTGCGGTAGCCCTTCTCGTCTTTTCAGATTCCCAGATTTCGGCCGCCGATCCTCTGCTAACGGTGTTACTCCTTTCTTGCGCCGTGGCTTCGGAGTTACTCCCGATCCCGTTTCGGGGCACCGGACTGAACATCACCCTAAGTCTCCCCTTTTTGGCGGGCATTTCGTTCACGTGGAGCCCCTTGGGAGCGCTCTTGTGCGAGGCGCTGTTGGCCGGCGTGATTCCCATCCTCCTGGCCAAGGGCGGCGTACGATGGTCGCGCTGGGCCGATAGCATCTTTGTTGGGCTCGCCGCCGCGGGACTTGCCGGCATTGGCCTGACGCTGGCCCCCACTTGGATCCGCTCAGACCCCCTAGCGTGCGCTACATTCTATGCCGCCGGGTTTGGCGCGCTGAATATCCTGCTGATTGTTGTCGAAGGCGTACGCCGCCCCGTGCTGGGGTTAGGTGCCGTGTCCTATGCCGGCAATCGGGTTGGGCTAGTGGTGGCAGGGAGCGTTTACTTGCTGTGTGCGGCCGCGGTGGGCGTCGCGATAGGCCAGCGCCAACCCCTCATCTTGTTGCTATTGTTCGTACCGTTCGTCGAACTACGGCGCGCCATTATGTTGGTAGTGCAACAGCGTGAGCAGGCGAGCGAGACCGTCGCCGCGCTGATGCTGATGCTTCGCCGGGCGCATCCCTACAGTCACGGGCACCTCGAGCGTGTGGCTACTATGGCCGAGCGCGCCGCCCTGCGCTTGGGGATGCCAGGGAAGCAAGCCCATCTGGTGCGCGTCGCCGCCTTGTTGCACGATATTGGAAAGATAGCGGTTGACGAGAGAATCTTGGACAAACAAAGCTCCTTAACGCCGTCTGAGTACGACCACGTGAAGTTGCATGCTTCGCACGGGGCCGCGATCTTAGGGGATTGCCATCGTTACGCCGATATCGTGCCGTGGATCAAGTGGCACCACGAGCGGCCGGATGGGCGTGGCTACCCAGATGGCCTTAGCGGGGAAGAGATTCCGTTACCCAGCCGTGTGATTGCCGTGGTGGACGCCTTTGACGCGATGGTGGGCGGCGACGATGGGGCCGAGCAAAGACCCTACCGCCCGCCAAAAACGGTGACCGAAGCGCTCGTTGAACTACGCCAGTGCGCCGGGACCCAGTTCGATCCTCGCGTGGTCGCAGCGTTTCAGACGGTGTTGGAAGAAGAGGGCATCGTTTAAGTGAGTAGCGCCAGCCAGAGTGTGATGGGTCTGATGTTGCTGGTGACGGGGTTGCTGTTCCTGTGGACCCGCGTGGTGTTGCGACGGGAAGTGGAGCGGGAAGCGATGGAAAGCTTCCTTGCGTTTGGGCGCGCGGTGGAGCTGCGGTTCCCTGGCTATGCAGGGGAATCGCGGCGAGTGCTCTCCCTTTCGGAAAGGCTCGGGCAAGCCGCGGGTCTCTCTCGCGATGCGCAACGGCGACTGGCCATCGCGGCTCGTTTGCGAGACATCGGTATGTGTACGATTCCTTACGCAATGCGTAACGAAAAGCCCGAGATTCTTTGGAACGAAGAGGAGCGGACGATCTTTCAGGAGCACCCTATGCATGGGGCCAACATGGTCGAGCAATTGCCGTCGGTCGCGGAGGCGGCTAGCGCGATCCGGTGGCACCACCAGCCGTTTGCCACTCCGAATACGTTTGCGGATGCGCCCTCGGGCAAGAGCATTCCCATCGAAGCCCGCATCTTAGCGCTAGTGACTGATATTGCCCTTATTGAACGCTTTGGCGGAGACCGAGGCGTGGACCAGCAACTGGTCGCCGAACGTGGGCGTCAGTATGACCCCGATCTATGCGATTACCTCTGCGCGATGCTAGACTCCGAACGTGGCGAACGCCTCAACCGAAACTCATAGCCGACTGGCCTTCCTCAAGACGCCCGCATTTGGCCTCGGCCTGGCGTGTTTTGCGTTCGCCCTCCTCATCCGCCTGGTGGGTATCGGTTGGGGTTTGCCGAATGACCTAAGGCACCAGAGCCTGCACCCTGACGAGCCCATCATCTGGATTTACAGTCAGCAAATCGACCCGGCCAAGGGTGACTTTGATCCAGGTTTTTATAACTATGGCTCCCTATACCTAACCACAATGAGCGTGGTTACCCGCGTGGTGGATGCCTACGGTGGCGGCCCGACCGGCCCCGGGGAGCCCGCGTTGTGGCAGGCGATTGGGCGCTACCACCTTGCCGGGCGCATCATCACCGCCGTGGCTGGCGCGGGCACCGCGTGGGTGGTTTTCGCGTTGCTGCGGCGGCGAACTCACGTGGTGGGGGCCACGCTGGGGGCGGCCATTGTGGCGGTCGCGCCGGGCTTTGTGGTGCACAGCCGTTTCCAAACCGTGGACGTTCCGGCCACGTTTCTCCTCGCGCTCAGCCTATTTTGGGCGCTGGAGCTGGCACTTGACGAAGGGACCCAAGGGGCGCAAGCCCAACGGGCGGCGCTGCTTTCCGGGCTCTTTGCGGGCCTCTCGGCGGGCACAAAGTACACGGGCATTCTGGCCCTCATTGCCCTCGTCGCCGTTGTCTTACCTCGGCCCGACCGCTGGCGACGCCTTGCCGAGGGCAGCGGCGCTGCGCTGGTAGCCTTTGCCGTGGCCACGCCGGGGGTTTGGCTCAACCCCACCGCGTTTCTCCGCGACTTCCGTTACGAAATGACCCACACCGCCACCGGGCATGGCCTGGTGTTTGCCGCGTTACCGTCGGGATTCTCGGTTCACGTGGCCAATTTGGCGCTGGCCATGGGACCTCTGCTGCTGATCGGCGGTGGGGTGGGGCTGGGCGCGGCCGCGTTTCGGCGCTACCGGTGGGCGTGGGGCTTGCTGGCCTACTCGCTGGCCTATTACGTGCTGATTGGGCGGGCCGAGGTGCTGTTCCTGCGCTACGTGTTGCCCTTGGTGCCCGTGCTGGCGGTCGGGCTGGGCTGGGCGGTGGGCCAGGCGCACGCCCACGCGGATCGGCGCTGGCGAGTGGCCGTGGCCGGAGCCGGGCTGGCGGTCGTGGGCATTGGGGGCGGAGGCCTCATCACCACGATCCTCTACTCGCAGTTGATGACGAACCCCGACCCGCGCGACGCCGCCGCCATCTGGCTCAAGGCGAACGCGGCGGGCCGTACGCTTGGCTTTGTCTCGGACCCTTGGTTCCAGAGTCCCCCCGTCTACCCCGATACCGCCTTGCCCCGAACCGTGCAGTTTGCCGAGCGTGACCGCCGCATGCGCGAGGCCCGCAACCCCCAGGTGGTGCGCCACGTGCCCGCTAACCCCAATCAACGCGCGGATTTTGATCCCGCGCTGCTGACGCAGGAACGGCCCGACTACATCGTGACGTCGAGCTTTGAAACTGACGACCTCGCGCGGGTTGCCGCCCGGTTAAGTTCAATCACCGACCCATCGTGGCGTATCCAAGCCGAGCGCTACCAGGCATTTACCGTTGGCTTACGGCGCGACTATCAAGTGGTGCGAGCGTGGGGCAGTGTGATCCCCTCCGCGCACGACCTCATGTACGTCCAGCCCCGCGTGACCCTATGGCAACGCCGGACGCCCTGACCCTGGCGGTGGAAGAGTTCCTCGACGCGCTGCGGCACGACCGCGGCGCGAGCGTTCACACCGTGGCCGCCTACCAAAACGACTTGCGCCAGTTCCAGGCTTGGCTGGTGGTGCAGGGGATTGCCGGCTGGGACGACCTCTCGGCGGTGAACCTGAGCGAACTCACCGCCTCGTTGGTGAATCTGGCCCCCGCCACGCGCCGCCGCCGCATGAGCAGCCTGCGCGCGCTCCTGAAATTCCGTAAGCGCCGGGGGCAAGGCACCGCCGCCGATCTCCCCCGGGTAGGGGGTATCCGCCTGCCCGCGCGTTTGCCCAAAGCGCTGGACCGCGAGGTGCTGGAGCGGCTGCTGGACGCCCCCGACCTCGCCACGCCCTCGGGCCTGCGCGACCGCGCCATGATGGAGCTGATCTACGGCACCGGGCTGCGGGTTAGCGAGGCCGTGGGCCTACCCCTCGCGCAACTGGACCTCGATTCGGCGGCCCTCACCGTCACCGGCAAGCGGGAAAAGACGCGCTGGGTGCCCATTCCCGCGCAAACCCTGGCGTGGCTTGAGCGCTACCTGGACGCCGGCCGGCCGCGCCTGGTACGTCGGCCGCGCGCCGAAGTGCTGGTGAGTGACCGCGGTCTGGCCCTGCGGCGGACAACGGCCTACCAGCGGCTGCAGCACTACGCCCGAAAGGCGGGCATCGAGTCGGCGGTGGGGCCGCACATCTTGCGCCACACCTACGCGGTGCACCTGCTCAAGGGCGGCGCGGACCTGCGGGCGGTGCAAGAGCTGCTGGGTCACGAGTCCATCGCCACCACCCAAATCTACACCCAGCTGGACTTGGACGAAGTCGAACGCCGCTACCGCAACGCCCACCCCCGCCGATAGGCCGATGCCGACCAAGATGCTAGCGATCACCATTGTCAAGAATCCAGCAGAGTCCCAGATCGTATGGCCTGTTGGGTCGGTGTAGGAAACTGAATTGTTTCCGCAATAGCCAAACCAGTTTCATCCGTCCATCGCCGGGTCTTCGCTGATGAACCTTCCCGTGCCCGGTTCGTAGTACCGCGCCCTCATGTAGACCAGGCCGCTCTCGTCGTCCTGCACGTGGCCCAGGTTCGCGCAGTAGCGGCCGCTCGGATCGCCGAGGGCGCCCCCCGCAACCACGTTGCCCCACGCGTCGTAGGCCCGCAGCGTCCCCGCGATGCTCCAGGCGTTGGTGCCCGCCTTGGTCAGCGTCGCCACGTTGTTCCCGTGCGCGTCGTAGAGCGGGTAGCCGATCGTCGCGGAGTTCAGCCCCACCCGTTTCGAGTACGCCTATACCCCCCGCGCGCCGAGGGCACTGTCGATGACCACACTCCCGCCCATCCCGCTCCGAACCTCCTGCACCGGCATCTGCCCGTCGTAGCGCCACAAGGTCCGGTCAAATATTGGGATGGGCTCGGGACCAGGCTGGGGTTGAGGCACGATTCCCAGCAAGGAGGACAGACCGCGGTTCATCCCAATGATCGTCACATTGTCATGCACCTTGGCCACCCGCATCCCATCGGCGCGGTAAGCATAGGTCGTCATCCCCAAGGCGTTCGTCAAAGAAGTCATGCGGTTCACCGCATCCCAGGTGTACCGCGATTGCCCGGCGCGCTGCCGGTTGCCCAGGATGTCACTCACCCCGGCCGCGCCATGAACCAATGTCGAGCGGTTCATGGCATCGAACGCGCTATTCGCGGTGGAGCGGTTGCCCGCTGAGTCATTGGTTTAGGCGCGAGTGAGTATTATGGCGAGATCGTCAACCAGGGGACGGTGGACGAATCTATCACGGACAACTCACCGGCGTTTCGCAACCTGATTGGGACCGAAGCTGTCGAGATTCCTTAAGTGTGACGAGCCCTCCGGCCACCGTGCCCGATCTAAATGGGTCGAATCACCGCAAAAAGGTCGCCCTCCCCTAAGCGACCTTGACTTGCTGGACGATAAGCCGATCTGAGGGTTACTTACTTCGCCGTTTTCGAACAAGCGCGACGAGTCCGACGGCCATCGCAGTCATCGTTGCAGGCTCCGGAACGGCTTCGACTCCAAAGCTGTAAGTTGCGACATCGCTACGGAACAAGGTGTCGCTTGCATCAAGCTCTCCGTTGCCGTTCTCGTCGAAGTAAGTGCTTGCCTGCAGATCGAGCTCATAGAGCCCGAGGGCAGAGAATGCCCAGTTTAAATGTTTGTGTCCGCCTGCCGGAGCGATGATTTTGTCGCTAAGCCCAAGCCCATCGACGGACGAGTACCACACGACGGGTTCACTGTCGCCGAAGTTGAATCCTGCGACTTCGCCGGGTCCGCGCTTGGCGAGAACGGAGATGCTCACCCAACGCTGGGCAGTGGCAGTGTTGACCCGTGAATCGGTCTCGAAGTACGGAGCGAAGTCCGGTTCGTTCGAGGCGATCTCTTCAAGACCAAGACCAAGGAAGAGAGCCCCGCTCGCTTCGCTTTCAGGAAGTCGCCAGTAGGTTTCGCCAGCCGAAACGCCGAGGAAGTTGTATTCGTTTCCAACTGGCCGCGTATCCCGCGTGTTAGCTCCCAAAAAAAACAGGGCTTGCGATGGCTCGAACTCCTCGTCGGTATCATGAACGTGGATATGAGGTTCAAACGTCTTAGGGCTGATGTAGCCAAATCCGACGTCGGTATGTCCCTCGGTCAGCACGGTAAACGCATGGGCACCGGTGCATAGTGCGATAGAAAACGATAGATAGGTGAGTTTCTTCATGGGTATCTCCTTCAATGGGAACTGCGTGAGGACTATTCGTCCCCCATTTGGTCAAAATTGGTCGATAGAGCGTCGTAGTCGAACACCGTCACCGCACCATCGCCGTCCAAGTCCGCCGTCGCGTTCCAGTTGGCGTCGCCCGGTACCGAGTCGAAGGCCTGGCTTAATAAGTCGTAGTCGAACACCGTGACCGAGTTGTCGCCATCGATGTCGCCGTTCGTCAACATGAAGGCCAGACCCCCCACTCCGTCGGTCGGAATACTCACGCCGCCAATCTTCTGCCTTAGCCAATGAGTGCCCTTTGCGCGGATATCGAACTCTCCTCGTTTGAGCGTGTGCAGGGTAAAGGTGCCGTCACACCGTGGAAAGATCTCCTGAGTTTCGACGATACTGCCACCTGAGATCAGGTCGACTGTCAGCGGCTGATCGGAGACCTTGCCCAAAAAGTTCGAGAGGTTCGCCGTACCTCTAACGAGCGCAACGTTGTTGGAGATGTCTACGCGAAAGAAAACGGTGATTGGGCAGCTAACTTTGGGCAACCCGCCTTGAAAGGCGCTTAGCTCAAAGGTCACGCGATATTCCCCAGGCGCGGTGAAGCCGTAGTTGAAATGCACGTGGGACCCGGCTCGTATCCATAGCGAATCGTCGTTAGATATTCCGTTAGACGTGGCGACGAAAGCCGTCGGAGACACCCCGCTCTGCCAAATAGAGACTGCACCTGGTCCTGAAGATCGGATCAGCTTCAGTCGCACCCAAGCGGCCTTCCCACTTACCCTCCCTCCCGACTCGGTCGTCGCATCGTAGGAGTCGATCGAATCGGATGCAACGCCATAGGCGGCGAGTCCAAGATAAACGACCGCGGGATTCTGACCTTGAGGAAGCCGATAGTATGGCGCGCCGGCTGGGACCCCAATGAAGTCGAATGCCGATCCAGACGTTCGGTTGACGATCGCGGCTTCGGACAGTACGACGACCGCGTTGTCGTCCTTGTACTGAATCATGTTGTCATCATCCCGAAACGCCAGGGTGAAGTTGGTTCCGCCGCCGTAGGAGACGTTCATGTCGACATGCTCATCAAAGAAGAGCGCAACTGGCTCCGCCGATGCAACGGACGCAATAATATTGCAGTACAGGAGTGCGGCGAGAGTGAGTGAAGATCGTGAACTCATAAGGGTCTATTCCTGGGGCGGCTTGGAAAAGTCGAAGAACGCGCTACAGTATCCGAGGACTTTGCCCGCGGGCATCAACGACACGTGGGTGTCAAGGTAGAGATAGTTGGAACTGCCTTGCAAATGGTCTCGATTGCCACCAAAACGGTCGATTGAGATGTCGGACGTGACCCGCTTAAAGACCTTGCCGTCGTTCTTCTTGAACCAGTTTCTTGAGTGCGTATGGTCGGCGGTTGGGCCGAAATCGTTCGAACCAGGCATTGGGTCGCTGATCGTGAACGTCGAAATGGTATTCGTGGGCAACGGGAAGTCGGAGATGCGAGGCTGAGGCAGAAAGTCGAAGTTGGCGTCGATCCCCGGGACGGATATCCACTCGTTCAGAATATAACTTGAACCGCCCTGGGTCCTTCGCGCTTGTGCATTCGGGTCCCCCGGACAGATCCGAACCTCGTTACAGTTCTTCAGGTACTGCCCCAGCGAGAATATCCAACTCCGACCGATGTCGCCACCGGCAGTGTGGGTTGTATCGGGTACCGTCTCATCCCAATCATCACAGTACATCGCAAGTGCAAGACCGATCTGCTTCAGGTTACTGGCACAGGCTGACTTCTTCGCGGCTTGCTTGGCCTGAGAAAAGACCGGGAACAGGATCGCCGCTAGGATGGCGATAATCGCGATCACAACGAGTAGCTCGATGAGCGTGAATGCCCTGTTCTTCCCTTGATCACCTTCTTGCATATTTCGTGTCATCGCATCTAAGTACCTATTGCAATAATATTTATTGTAGCACGTGAAAGCACAAGAAGCTCAAGGGAAGAAAAAAATTTCTATTCGTCACGAGTGCAGAAGAAGCGAAGTGACCGATTAACGCTCACTGTCAGCCGCTACCTTCTATCGTGGTGGGGGACCTTGTCCCCCCAGGTTTGGTTGGCTTAGGGTTCGTCGGGGAACATGGGTTCCATGACGTGGTCCACTTCGCCTCGGTCCACGTCGTCGGCGAGTTTGTCGGCAAAGATCGCTAGGAGCGGTTCCGGGTCGGTGAGCGCGGCCTGGCGCAGGCGCTCTAGCACTTGCGACCGTAGGTCGGGTCGCCATTCGGCGAGGTGAAAACTGGCGTGGTAGGCACTCCGGCGACCAATACGCGAGGGCGCATGGAAGCAGTGGAACAGCGCGGCGGCGGCGGGGTCATCGCACACGTGCCCCCCCAACACCACGCCGGCCTTGTACACGCTGCGGGCGTAGTCGTCCTCGGCGTCCCACATCAGGGCCTGGATGGCGTGAATCGCTTCGCCGGCTTCTTGCGGATCCGGGCAGAAGCTCGGGAGGTCCTCGAACAGGTCCAGGACGCACCACTGGGCGCTACGGCGCTGCGCGTGCGATCGGTCTTTGAGGATGTGAACGAGGCTGGGACCCAGCAAGTGCAGGCTGGCGTGGGTTTCGATTAAGGTTTGGGCCTCGGCGGCGATGTCGCGGTCGGGGCAAAAAAGAAGCTTGAGCAACTCCAGCGGCGCGAGGTCGCGTACCGAACCGGTGTAGCGGCCCTCAAGGCCGATGGCCTGGCCGATAAGCCGTTGCCGCGTAAAGAAGGGCTCGGCCTCGGCGATGACGGTGGCGATAGCCTCCTGGTCGGTTTGGGCGCGAACCTCGTTCCACACACCTTCGAGCCGGGCAAACACGCCGTAGGGGCGGCGGGCCAGACGAATCGTGAAGGCGTCGCCTTCGATGGTGACGGGGATGGCGACGGACCAATCGCTGCCCACCACGTGATAGTCGGCGCTGATGGGGTGGGGCGGCCACTGCAGGCGAATGCGATGGGCTGGGCGTACGGCGGTCTGCGGTCCACCGGTCGCCCGCGCCCGCTCATCCAGCCAGGCACAAATGCCGGTCCGGATGGAGAGGGCTTCGAGGGAAGACGTTGCGGCAGGCATGAACATGAGAGTAGACGGACCGGAATCCACGGTTAGTTCCAGTCCGCCAGTTTCGCGGGCTATTTGCCCCGGGGCGTGCGTCCGAACAGCGACGAGAGGTCGAATCCGCCACCGCCACCGCCGCCACCGAAGTCACCGTCGACGCGGGATCGGTTCAAGAATCGGCCGATATTCTCGTGCATATCCTTGAGGTGGGCGGTGGTGAGGGCGTTAGGGCTGGGTTGGCGAAGGGCCTTGGCGATGCGGACATCCAGGCGGCGCACCACATCGTTGGCGATGGCGCGGGCGTCTTCGTTAATCATCCCGGCGGGGGCACCGGCTTGGTCCAATAGGGCCTGGAGGGCAAACCGGTGGACGTCGCGTCGGACGCTGGTGATGGGCTTGGGGGTGCCAATCTCCTCGAACGCGCGGCCCACGACGAGTCCGTAGTGCTCGGCCAGCGTGTAACTGCCCGCAACCTCTCGCCGCTTGAAGGCGTTCTCGGTGATGAACTCGATCTTGTCGGCGTTGAGTAGCGAGGCGACGAGGCTGATCTGGCCATTAGCGAGGGTGCTACGGAGCGGCACGGTGGAGGTGCCATTGCCGGGCTCAAAGTTGCCCGCCATGTTCTGCAGCACCGAGTCCGGCACGTCCACGGCGTTCACCGAGAGCACGCGCTGGGCGATGAGGTGCATGGCCTGGCGCTGTTCGGCGTCGGGCACGGGCACCAGGTTCGGCTTGGCGTCTATGTCGCCGTAGAAGGTTCGATTGGCGCGGAGGCCGCCAATGAACATCGCGGCCGATTGCCCCTGGGCAAACAGTTGCCGGAAGCTGCTCAGGACCGTTCGGTTACGGCGCCAGGTGCTCTCGCCAAACTTTTGCCGGGCGATGGCTCCCTTGCGCACGCGGGTGAGAAGGTCGATGGACGCTCCGATGTAGTTCAGGGTGTCGCGACCGCCGTCGAATCGCACGACGTAGGGGTTCCACTGGTCGGCGTCTTCGTCGGTCATGAACTCCAGGCCACGCACACCGCTCAGGCGGGCGACTTGGTTGAGGAAGGGCCGTTCGTCGGCCGGTTTGGTGGCCGGCGTCTCCATATAGCCGTACTTGATGGCGTGGACATCGTAGGGGCCGACGACGCCGGAGAAGAACTGTCCATTCCCCTTTAGCATGGCGGCGACGTTGACGTCGTTGTATTCCATTACGCTGGCGGTAATGCCGTCGCGGTTGACGATGGCCGGGTTACTCAGCTCGGCCAGGCTGAGGTAGGTGCTGGCCACGAAGTTATGGCGCAGGCCCATACAGTGGCCCAGCTCGTGTGCGGTCACCTCGGTGATGCACTGTCGGATGAGGTCGTCTTTCTTAATGCCCAATCCGCGGGCTTCTAGGCTAGCCGCCGCACGGGCCATGACTTGCGCCATATCCGAGGCGTAGCTGCAGCCGATTTCTTGCCAGCCCTGCGATTTGAACGCGACCAGGGCTTCGCGACGCGTCATCTCGCCCGGGTTCGTGAAGAAGTCCAAGCGCTGTTCGCCAGTGCCGATGCTGGCGGGGCTGGCGTGACTGTGTCCCGCGTGGTCGTCGTGATCATCCGGCGCGCGGCGGAGCAGTACGCTACGGGCGGCCCGCGCCGTGTAGGCGGGATCGGCGGAGGTTAGGCGGTCGTAATCGAGCTCCGCGCCATAAACAAACGTGGCGTCCACGTTGACCGAGGCGTTGAGGATTTCACCGGTGAAGGGGTCGGTGCGGAACAGGGCAATCGCGCCATCCAGCGCGGGAGAAGTGACCCAGCGGTAGACATTGAACCGACCGTCGGCGTGGTCCCAATCGGGATCGTTCGGGGCGTCCTTCACCACCACGGCGTTCTTGTAGCCAATAGCCTCGAAGGCTTTGTTCCACGAGAGGATGCCGGCCCGGGCCGCGTCGCGGTACTTCTCGGGCACCGAGGAATCGATGTACCACACGATTGGTTGGACGGGCTCGCTGAGCGCGGCCTTCGGATCTTTCTTCTTGAGGTTAAACCGGTTGATCATCCGGACGTTCCGGTCGATCTCGTAGTAGCGGTCTAGGTCGAAATAATCCTGCGTGAAATAGCCGATGCGCGGGTCGCTCAGCCGGGGCTGATAGTCCGACGGCTTGCGGTACCACATGTTGTAGGTGACCTTGATCGGCAGGCTTCGGCTGTCTTCGAGGCCGTTTCCGCCGCCGCCCATCAGTTGGGCAATCAGGTCGGCCAACGGGTTGCTGGCCCCGCGCTGGCGGTCGTAGTACATCGCCATACGCAGAACCGAGTTTTCGGGAAAGCCCTTGATGCGGTCAACGCCGGTCTTCTCGCGGTCTAGCGTGTATGAGCCGCCCCCGCCCTGGTTGATCAGGTCGCTGAGTTTGAAGAGTTCGCCCTGGAAGAGCGCTCCGATGTTAATGAGGAGCAGCTTCTTTTCGGGGTGGGATTGCTCAATGCGGTAGTCGGCAAGGTAGGCCTCGGGGAAGCTGCGTTCGGCGGAAACTTTGAGCTCGGTCGTGTCGTTCCAACGGAAGTTGGTGCGCGGCTTCACCAGCCACACGCGGTCGTCTTTCCGGTCGAAGCGGAAGACATCGACGTTGAACATCCCGACCGGGAAGCCCGCCTGGGCTCCGGACCCAATGCCGGTGTTAAGCGCGGCCTGCAGGTAGAACAGTTGTCCGAGCCGGCTTTCGGGAAGCTCCAGCAGAATATCTTTCTTGCGCTGGTAGAACGTGAAGGGGCCCTCGACCTTCACCAGATCCTTGATGGCCTTTTCGTATTCGGCAATCTTGGGGTCGGGTTTGGGAGCTTCAACCTTGGGCGGTTCCGCAGCCTTGGGCGCATCCGTTTTAGGCGCATCCGTTTTGGGGGCCTCTTGCTTGGGCGCTTCCTTGGGCGGATCCTGCTTGCCGGCTTGAGCGGCGGCCGGCGAAAGCGATAGGCCTACCAGTGCCACCGCGAGTGATGTCATCCAGAGCGATCGGAGGGTCAAATTCATGGATTCCTCGGAGAATAACAGACGCCGACGCGCCCGAACCTCCTAGCGTAGCGTATCGGTACGGCAAAAGGCGAAGATTAGGCCTCGAACGGGCCTTTGGTCTGGGTCCGCTGGAGATCAATTGCTCGCTCAGTGTGGGTTCGGGGTGACGTGCCCTTGACTTTAGGGGATGGGATTCGGTGAACTCTCCGTTAATGGACCCCTCCCCGCAATCGGTGGAATCCGTGGCCGTTCATCTTTCCGAATCCATTGGCGGAGGTACCCACGAGAATGAAGCGTCCAAGCGATGTTTCGCCCTGAATAGCGAACCGCTTTTTCTGAAGCTCGTGGCAGGTTGCACTCGGCTGGTGGCAAAGCACCGTTGCGGGGCTGGTTACGGCCGGCTGCGTATGGCGGAGCTAGAAGGTGGCGACTTGGCGATGAAGGTGGTGGAGAGCCTTTACGAGGGAAATCGTAAGTACACGGCGGAGACTCCCGACGATTTGCTTCGTCAGTTTATGAAATCCGCCGAGAGCATCGTGCTCAATACGCTCAAGAAGAAGTCCCATCGGGAGACCGAAATGCCCGACGAAAGCAGCGCGCCGGCCGCTTTGGGCACGGATTTCAAGTTTGACGGCGTAATTCTTGACGTTGATCTTGAGGAGTTGCTCCGTGACGAAGCAGAAGTCCTTTGGTACGTACGGCTGAGAATTTTGTATGGTAATGACCACGGAGCGATTGCTCAAGAGATGAATATCTTGGAGAAGGATGTACCCTCGCTCCATAAAAAGGCCCAACGGCGGTTGCGGCCATTCCTCGATGACCTGGAGAGGTCGGGAGAAATTCGATGAGCGAACCTAAGACGCCAATCACGCGAGCAAAACTCGCGGCCGTCTTCAACGACACGGAAGAGCTGCTGTCCATGACGAACGACGAAGTGCGCGCCGAGTTGGTGGCGGCGGGGCAAGACCCCAATGAGCTGATCCGCCAGATGCAGGTCCGGTTTGGTAAGGAACTTGCCGCGGTCCGGCAGCCGGTCGCCGAGCAACGGCTGGCGCGAGGGCGAGCCCTCTACGAACGGGTTCTACCGATTGTCGCGCGCTTGCGGGTTCACCTAACGACGCCGGATCCAACCCCAGAAGACACCGAAATGTGGATGGATCGCGATCGCCTGCCGGGATTCCACCGCGAGTTGGTGTTGGCCTTCAACCGGGCGGACAACCTTTCGGCGGTTGATCGCGCCGCGATTGAGGCAGACTTGCGAATCCTGCAGGAATTGGAAGCCGAACTAGACGAGTCTCGCCCCCATGATCGCTAATCTGTGCGGGCATCAGGCCGACCCTCAGCAAGCGGCGGAGGTTGCGGGGCGGGTGTTGGTCGAGTACGGACTGGACTGTATCGGCGCCGCGCTGCCCTGGGTCGCCATGGACTTGGCCCTCTTCATTCAGGAAGGGCCGATGAATGGGGCGGACGCGCGCTTGGTGGCCAATGGCGACAAGGGGATCGCCACCGTGCGGGCATCCATCCCCAACGAGTCTCGGCGTAAGTTTGCCGGTTGCCACGAACTGGGGCATTGGGTGCTTCATCGGGAGATGCAGAGCCAGTGGCTCTGCACGGAGGCGGACCTCGCCGGTTATTCCAAGTCGCCGCGCGAAGTGGAGGCCAATGCCTTTGCCGCCGAATTGCAGATCCCCCAGGCCTTGCTGCGCAAGTCGTACGCCGGGCCGGTGACGATGGATTTGGCCGAGCAGGTTCGCCGTGATCTGGGCACGTCCCTCACCGCAGCGCTCCGGCGTCTCGTGGAGGCCCTGGAGGACGACTGCATCATGCTGATGGTTGAGAATAGCCAGGTGCGGTACTACGTCCAGAGCCGTGGTTGGCGGGGGCCAACGATAAAGGCCAAACACCGACCGGAGTGTTGCTCGGTCGTGAACCAGGTGCGATTCTGCAAGGATCGTCCCCAAGGGGCAACCCCCTCGTTTGCGCGTGGCACGGTCACCACGGACGTCTGGAGTCACGAGGGCGATTCGGTGAATCAGTTGATCGAGCAGGCCGAAGTGCTGTACGAAGACCACAGTTGCCCCACCTTGGTCCTGTTGCGCCCGGTCCCTCCGCGTCGCTAGCCCGGGCCAATCGCCGGGCCGTCTTTCGGGCATCGAATGCGGATTCTTTTTCTTTCACGTCCACCACTGGTCCTTTCGTGAGAGGACTACTCAGAGACGGTGATGTCCCGAAACCTACCCCCCAGGGGCGGGTCGAGAGCCCTCCGGACGTGGAACCCTATGAAAGAAAGCACGAAACTATTAGCTGTCGCTCGCCGGTACTTTATCGGCCTTAATCACTCGATTGCCGACCATTCCGACCGGCCCGCATTCTCGGTGACGTTGCCCTATTCCAATGCACTGCTGAACCTGCTGTTCGAGACGGACGCCGCCGGGCGAAGCCTGACGCTCCGCGTGCTATGGGGCTTTCGTTGCCCCTCTCGTTGCATCCCGGCAATGGCAATGGTCGTGGCCCAGCGGAACTATGGACTGCGGGCCGGTCGATTTGAACTGGATGTAGCGACCGGCGACTTGTACTTTGTGATCGGCGTTCCCTTGGCGGGAGGCCCGATTCGTTCCGCCGTCGTTCATCAAATCGTGAACGACGGGTGCGACTTGATGAACGCCGAGATCCCCGGATTCATGGAGACCATCGCGCATTCTGATGCGAGATTCAATGTGAATGAATTCCGCCAGATCCCGCGGTGGCGAAGGACGAAAGCTCGTCGGGATAACGAGGCGGCGAGGCCAGGCGCTTTCCCGTATGACACTCACCATTCACCGTTCCCTGAGCTTGAGGAAGGGTTCCCCGAGTCGCCCGAGTGGCCCGGAGAGTAAGGTGAAGCTTGTCATGGCCCGCGGTCCCTCACGCCTTCCCGTTGTCGCCGTCCCCTACGGCGAACCCCTGTACGCGGCCCTGGCGCGCATGATCGAAGCGGCCAAGCGCGGCGACCCGCTGGCCCCCGTGACGATTGCCGTGCCCAGCAACTACGCCGCGCTGCACGCCCGGAGGTGGCTGGCGCGAAACGCCAAAAACGGTGTGGCGAACGTGCGGACAATGCCCCTGCCTCGCATTGCCGAGCTTTTGGGCGGGCCGGCCCTTGCCGATCACGGGCAACGGCCCCTAACCGTTTCGGCCATGCGGGCGGCGGTCCGGGCCACCCTGCGCGAGCATCCGGGACCGTTCGCCGAAGTGGCGCTGGCCCCGGCTACGGTGGAGGCCTTGGTGCCCGCACTACAAGAAGCCTGGGATCAAGGGTCGGACGTGCTGAACGAGCTATCGCGGGCGAAGCCCGATTGGGAACCGTTCCTGTCGGACCTCCAGGCCCGTATCCGCCCGTTCTTTCGGGCTTCGTCACTGTGGGCATCCGCCGTGCAGGCGATCCACGACGCGAACGCGGCCCTGACGGACCTTGGCCCGGTAATCCTGTTTGCCCCTCGCCATTCTCCCGGTGCCGAAACGGAGTTTCTGGCGGCGCTGCGAGATCGGGTGGGGCTCGGGGTGGTTGTCGGCCTGACCGGGATGCCGGTGCACGATGGCCCCCGGTGCGAGGCCTACGGCGCGGAGCCGTCCAAACTCCCGGCGCCGGAAGCGAGCCCGCACCAGTGGTGGTCCCTCCCGGAGGCAGAAGACGAGATTCGGGAGGTTGCGTCGGCGGTACTGAACCTGGCGGAGCGCGGGGTTGGGCTGTCGCGCATTGCGGTGGTGTCGGTTAACGCCGAACCCTACGCCTCCATTGCGCGGGAACGGCTGCGGGGTACGGGCATCCCCATGGCCGGTCGCCCCCGGCGCACGCTGGCCGAGTCCCACGCGGGGCGAGTGGTCCTGGGCGCGCTCCGTCTGCCCGAAGCCAACTGGTCGTGGCGCGCGGTACGCGATTGGATGACGTCGTTCCCGTTGATCTGGGAGGAAGGCGTTGCGCCGACTGAATCCTGGATGCAGTTGGCCCGGCGGGCCGGCGTGCACCAGGGGTGGGAGGCTTGGTCGAGCAAACTCGAGACGTACGCGCGTCGGACCGACGCCCGACGGCGGGCGGAGATCGAGAACGCCCCGACGAATCTTACGGCGGTGCGGCAGATTCAAGGCGCGCTGGAAGCGATCCAAGCGGACCTGCGGCAAATGCCCGAGGACTGGGACGGTCTGCGGGATTGGTCCGAAAGGTTGATCGTGAGGTGGCTGGGCAAGGTGGGGCGCTTTGCGCCTGACCAACGCGCCGCTGCCGAGGAAATCCTCGCGCTGTTGCGTCAAATGACGAGTCTAGAGACGGTCGACCGTCGACCCGACGCCTGGGCGATTCGTTCGGCTCTGGCAGACGCCTTGCGAGGCCCGTGGCGAGATGACGACAGGTACGGCGAGGGGGTCTTCGTGGGGCGGTTGGAAGACGCCGTGGGCTTAGAGTTCGATGCGGTTTTCATCCTGGGGCTCGTGGAAGGGGTCGCCCCCCCCTCCGGGCATGAAGATCCGATCTTGGACGGGGCCACCCGTGATCGGCTGGGCATGGCCCCCTCCGCCGGTAGCCAGCGCGGGCCTGAGCGCGACTTTGCGTGGCACGCCGTGCGGCAAAGTGCCGGGCACGTGGTGGTATCCACCACGCGGGTCAGTCCGCGCGACGGGCGCGTGGCGGTCGCGAGTCGGTGGTGGACGGAATCCCTGGAACTGTCGGTGGGCGAGGCCGTAAATCCGGAGCGCCTCGGTCTCTGGGCGGACGGGGTTCGGCTGATCACGCGCGCCTCGATGGGGGCGAGCCTCCAATCAAGGGTGCCCGGGGCGGTGGATGAGTGGGACGTCGCCTATGGGCGCGCTTTCGGACCCTGGGCACTGTTCGCCGACCCCGACGTGCCGCGTCAGTTGGAACGGTCCGCGGTGGCGAGTTCGCGTCGCCTGGAGCCCGTGTTCACTCCCCGTGAAGGCGCGATCCCGGCGTTTCAACGCCAACGATTCGATGACCGATCCTGGTCGGTATCGCTCCTGGATAACCTGTTGGATTGCCCCCGGCGTTTTTACTATGCCGGACTACTTCGGTTGCCGATGGAATCTGATCGAGGGCGCGTGTGGGACTTGAGCGCGCAAGACCGGGGGATGCTGTACCACGCGGTCCTGGCGCAGTTCACCTCGAAGTGCCGGGAAGTGGCCTGGGATGGAGATGAGCCCGAGGCCCGTACATGGCTACAGGCGGAGTTTGGTCGCCACGCCGACCGGGCCGAGCGGGATGGACTGGTTGGTGAACTGAAGCTGTGGAATCACGCCCGCTGCCGCATAGGTCTACGGCTGGAGGGCGTCGCCCAGTTTCAGGCAGAACTGGCCCGAAACCGGGGACGCCGACCCGTGGACCAGGAAGTTTCCCTGGGCAATCGGGTTGGGGGATGGACTTGGCCGACGTCGACAGGCAATGTTTCGGTAACCGGAAGAATAGACCGTGTGGATCGTGACCCGAGTGGGGCTTGGGACCTGGTGGATTACAAAACCGGAAGCATTCCTAAAGCCTCGGTGCAACTCGCGCTGTATCAGACGGCATGGGCCAGTGCGAACCCAGGGTACGACGTCCGGACGGAGTATTGGCCCATTGCCTCGCCCGTGATCACGGCGAAGTCGGACATAAAATTGGCCGAAACGTTGGTGAGGTTGGAGCGCTTGGTCGGCGCCGTGCGAAGCGGGATGATGGTGCCGAATCCCGGCAAGGACAGCGAGCACTGCCAGTTTTGCGCGTTCGAAGCCATCTGTCCGGCTAGTCGGGCGCGTGACTGGGACCGAAAATTGGGCGATCCCAGCTGGGAACCCTGGCGAGAGCCGAACCCAACTCTGACCAGCAATGAAAGTGAGGAAACCGAATGAACGAGCCACCGAGGATTGCCGATCAAGACGCCCGCGATGTCATCGCGCAAGACATTCAGTCGTCGATGATCGTGAGCGCCGGGGCGGGAACGGGGAAGACGACCGCGCTGGTCGGGCGTCTCCTGACGCTGGTCACTCATCCCGATGCCGAGCAACGCGTTCCGCTCCGGAACGTCGCCGCCATCACCTTTACCGAGGCCGCTGCCGCCGAGCTTAAGGACCGACTGCGCCGCCGACTGAGGCGCGCAACGATCGAAGATCCTAGCCTATCCGACGTACTCGCCGAACTCGACTCGGCCGCTATTCAAACGATTCATGGGTTCGCCCGGCGCATCCTCAATCTGGATCCCCTCGCCGCGGGGCTCCCCCCCGGATTCCAGGTGCTGGATGGCGTGCAGGCCAGTCTGCGTATGAATATTTGGTGGGACGCAACGCTGGAGCGGCTTCTGGCCGACCCCAAACTTGTTGACGCCTGGGACGCGGCCCTGGAGTACGAGATTCCCCTCCCGCGTTTCCGTAAGGTAGCCGAACGAATGATGGAGAATCCCGAGCGTTCGGAGGACTCCTGGATCCCGGACTCGGCAACATTTGCCCCCGTTGAGGCGGTCATCGCGGACCTTGAAGGTCAGCTCAGCGGTTTAGACCCTGCCGATAAGTATGTGGTCCAAGTCGCGGAGTTGCTCAGCCAGTTGCAACGGATTGACCGCACCGCACCGGAACGGGAATGGGTGAGATCCATCACTCAACTGCCCCGGCCCGAAAAGCGGTCTGGTGCCAGGAAAGCCGAGTCTGGGGTCCCGGCGCTCAAGGCTCAGACAGACGGTGCGATTTCGGAACTCGTCCGGTTCGCTAGTGAAGTGCGGCTGACCGTCGTGGCCCCAATCATTCAGGCGCTCAGGGGGGCGATCAGCGAGACCGCCCAGGATCGTCGGCGGGAGGGAATGCTCCAGTTCTCCGACCTGCTCGTGCTAGCAAGGGATGTGTTGCGGAACCCGAAATATCGAGTACTAGCAAGACGCCAGTTCACCCGGATTCTGGTGGATGAATTCCAAGACACCGATCCCTTGCAACTGGAGATCATCCGCCAACTGGCGGACGATGCGCCGGTGCGGTTTGCCGATGGCCTGCCGGAGACCTTCCCGAACCGGGGCGAGTTGTTTCTCGTGGGCGACGTGCAGCAGTCGATTTACCGATTCCGCCGCGCGGATGTGCGGCTGTTCTCGGGCGCGGTGCAAATCATGCCCAACCTGGCGCGGCTTGCGGTGAACTTTCGGTCTACGGCCCCCGTGCTTGACTGGATCAATCAGGTGTACGGAAGCCTAGGGATGGAGTACCAACCCTTGAAGGCACCCCCCAGCACGCAACCGGTGCCGCCGTCGCGGATCGTGGCGATTGCCCGCGAGCCCGTCGGAAAGGATGGGAAAGCGGGCGAGATGGCGGATGCCGCCGCCGCCATCGCGCGCATCCTCACCGAGCAGTGGCCGGTGCGCGATGGGGACCGATGGCGACCCGTCAAGGCCGATGACATCGCGGTGCTCTATCCCACGCGGACGCACCTGGGTGACCTGGAGCACGAGTTGACCGTGCGCGGAATCGCTTACCGGGTCGAGAGTCAGACCAAGCTATTTGAACTGGAAGACGTCCGCGAATTTTTGAATGTACTCCGGGCAATCAGTAATTCGGAAGACGAGGTATCTCTGGTCGGAGCCCTCAAGTCTCCGGCGTTTGGGCTGGATGACGCCGACCTGGAGGCGCACGCATCGGCGGAGGGGCGGTGGTTCGCACCCGAACCGCAAGGCGACCCGGCCAGTGCGGTGTCCCAGGCCTGCGCCGTCGTTGCGGGATGGCAACGGGACGTGGGGAACTGCACCGTCACGGAGTGGATGGGCCGGTTAATCGAAGGCCGATCGTGGTGGGCCAGCGCGCTGGGCGAACGACGGCCCCAGGATCGATGGCAGCGATTGCGCCGCCTGACCGATCACGCGCGGCGCTTTGAGATGGTGGGACGGGGGACGTTGGGCGGATTCCTGGACTATTGCGCCGATCAGGCGGAACAGGACGCCGCGGAAGTGGAGCGGGTGGCACCGGAATCGGACGACGTTGCGGTGCGCTTGATGACGGTGCATGCCGCCAAGGGGCTGGAGTTTCCTGTGGTGGTCGTCGTGGGGTTGGGCGGGGATTCTCGCCCGATGAGTACGCCTATCGTGGGTTTTGATCACCGGGGCATTTCGCATCTGGCCCTATCCAGCGTGATCGCGGCCGGCGAATCGGAAAAGGTGAAGCTTGACTTGACGAAGGCCTATGTCGCGACGGCTCGGTCGGGAGCTTTTGTCACCAATGAACGGGGCCAAGATCGGGAGGAACGGCGGCGCTTAGCGTACGTAGCCATCACGCGGGCATGCGATCACCTGGTGGTGAACCTGCATCACCTCGGACGTGGGGAAACTTCGGCTTCCCCACCTTCGGTTGCCCAACAGATCGCGAATGTCTTGCCCGAATCCACCGAGATCTGGGAGCGACCTGGCCTCGAACCCCTCATGGTCATTCGGCCGACCGAAGCGCCAGATGCGACCGCGGCGCCGGTGGCGCGGTGGACAAGGCGGGCGGCGTACGTGGAGTGGCGCACGCAGGTGCTGAAAGCGGCCCCGCAGGTTCGGGCGATTGCGGCTACGACCCTTTCGGCTATGGCGGAAGCGCAGCAATGGGCGGAGTCTCGTTCGGTGAACGAGTTGATTCCGTCCGAAGAAGAAGGCGATGACCTGAAGTTTGTCGAGAGCACCAGCGGGGCCGGTGACGATGATGCTTTGGTTCAACGGAGGGGGCGTAAGGGAGCCCACCTGGGTCGCGCCATCCACACAGCACTGCAAACCTTAGACCCGAGGCGACCCATGGCTTGGGGCGCAGTGGTCGAAGCTCAGTGCGCGGCGGAAGGCGTGCCGGAGTTGGCCGAAGAGGCCCTGCGACTGATCCAGCGGGCGGCGGCCAGCCCGTCGGTGGTGCGGGCGTGGAGCCAGCCATCTTGGCGCGAGGCGTACTTAGCCCGTAACTTCAGCGGGACTATCGTGGAGGGCTACTTGGACCTGTTGACCCGGTTACCAGATGGGCGCTATGCCGTGGTGGACTACAAAACCGACGCCGACGTGTCACCGGGGGGGATCGCGGGGGCCATGGAGCGCTACCGAGTCCAAGGGGGGGCTTACGCCGAACTGGTGGAGTCCACGCTCGGGGCGGTCGTGGCCTCAGTAACGTTCGTGTTCGTGAATGCCGAACCCGCCATTGAAGTGGAAGTCGACAACCTACCTTATTGGCAAGAATACGTCCGCCGACAAGTAACGATCCTGGGAACTATTACTGAGCGGTGATAAGAGTAAATGGCGAGTAGACTGAGTTTCCGGTCCGCGCTGTCCCCATTCTTAACCTCCGACCGAGAAAGATGGGGCAACGC
>Ga0105047_10002742_pt1 | contig 31201 bp, 25 predicted proteins | sample MAT04_FD_78384 | JGI IMG/M metagenome (GOLD analysis project Ga0105047, IMG submission 78384) | Freshwater microbial communities from Lake Fryxell liftoff mats and glacier meltwater in Antarctica - MAT-04 (megahit assembly) | ecosystem: Environmental > Aquatic > Freshwater > Ice > Liftoff... | reverse complement strand
GTGGCAGAGTGGAAAGTTCATCTTTTCCTGTCGGTAAATTTCCTTCATTCCCATCCGTAACCCTATCTTCACTTTGTGGCCATCGTGAGTTTATAGCGTTATTAAAATCTACAACATTATTATGAAAGTAAGTATATATATTCATATTCCCCAAGGTTTAATATTTTTTAAAATAATCATATGATTTTTTAAATTAAATGTCAACTCCTTTGCCAAAGTTTGGTTTAAAATTTAAATAGTGTATACTAATATTATTGCTTCTTGTACTTTAACATTTTTTTTGTTATTAATATTTTAAAACAAATTAAAAAAGGTGCTTTAATGATCACTTCTAGTCCAATTTCTTTTGAGAAAAGGTATCCGAGCCTTGATGCAAAGCCTGTAGAGCCCTATCATCTTCTTGCCGATCTTTTTCATCTTGTTTGTAGAAATTTAGATATCAAAACTTTAGGCAGAGCGTCAATGGTTTCAAGACATTGGCATGTGATGAGTTCTGATGATAGTATATGGAAAGTTCACGAAAAAGAATTTAAAGTCGAAGCGCCAAATATTAAGCTACAGATATGGCGCAGCAAGACAACATTGGAGGGTATTTACAATGAAATTCGAAGTAAAATGTTTAAACAAAATTCTAAACATGTGGAATTTTTTTGTGATTTAGTCAAAATTTTATTTGATGGAAACATCAAATTCATTAAGGTTTCTGAAAATATAAAAAACCTTAAATTTACGATCATGCTAAACAAGACAAGAAAGGTATTTTTTAAAATTCCAAGTTTTTGGAATATTCAGATACCAACATTGGTTTGTTTGAAATTCACGGATTACGGTCAGTTAAAATTTTGTAAAACTGATGTAGGAATTACTGATATTGGGATTAACGTTTTCGGCCCGAGAAATTCATACTGCAAAAGAATTCAGATAAGTGAGGCTGATGAAGTGGCAATTGCATCGCGCATTAAACAAGGCATTTTTATAAGCCAGAATTCATGGGTTTATTTTAAAACTAAAAATCTTAAAAATTTTTCTGATTCTGTTTTATTTAAGAAAGAGTGGATTTAAGCTTGTCGGGCTCTGTAATCCTGAATTTTTTAAAAAAAATTCAGGATTACAGGCAAATCGACGAGTCGATTTGAACAAAGAGCGGAGAGAACTCTCCGCACTCCAAAAAATTACAGTTTATCGAGCTTCTTCTAAATATTCATCTCTGCGGTTTACTGAACAGCAGCGATCGAAGGCAAAATTTCCGGCACCGGCACCTATAATGTAAAGCAATCCGCCAGCAATGCCTAAGTTCTTCATGAACATGATGAACTGAAGCTGAAATTGTTCTGCGCTTAAATTCCAAAAATCATGAAAAAGATAAGATGTTGGGATCAAAAAGAGAAATAAAGCAAAAGCTGCCCATCTCACCTTAATTCCAAAAATCAGTGCCAATGAAGCCACTATTTCAAGCAGAGCTGCGCTAACAAGAAGCACGGGAATAAATTGCAGACCTTTTGAAGCCATGTATTGTACAGTCCCTTCATAGTCTAAAAATTTACCAATCCCTGATATAAGAAAGATTGCGCTTAAAAACAATCGACCCAAAAATAAAACTGTTGAACAGCAAAAATTCATAAACAAACTCCAATAATAAAATATATATGATATCATGGAATTACACCATTTGACTTAAAATAGATAGAAAAAAAGTGTCAAATACGTCTCGATAAAAAAACGTGATGGAAATTAATTTGAGAGTATGCTACTATTTTTTCTTTACCAAAATATAATTATGCATGAACTTCCCTTTCGTGATTATCACGTATTACAAATTTTAGACAGCTACGAAAAGCAAACTTACCCGCTCGATTTATTTATTAGTCACTATTTTCGTGAAAATAAATCGCTTGGGTCAAAAGATCGTGGAGCTATTGCCGAAGTGATCTATTCCATGATTCGCTGGCAAGGTTTAATCGACCATTTGACCGAAAAACCAGTTTCTTGGGAAAAGCGCTTCCATACGTACAATAACGTCTGCTTTAAAGATCGTCAAAACGATGAAGAAATTCCTTTACACATCCGCTTAAGTTTTCCAAAGGTACTTTTTGACTTGATGGTTGCAAGCGTTGGGATTGATCAAACAATTGAACTTTGCAAAATTAGCAATCAAGTAGCCCCTACAACTGTGCGTGCCAATTCGATGAAAATCACTCGTGATGAGCTGATGAATCGTTTTACTGAACCTTACCAAGTAAGAGTTTGCAAAGATTCAGAATTCGGCATTGTGTTCATTAAAAAAATTAATCTTTTTGGCACACCAGAATTTAAAGCCGGCCTGTTTGAAGTACAAGATGAGGGCAGTCAACTGCTTGCCGCACTTGTCAAGGCACAGCCCGGACAACAAATCATGGACTATTGTGCGGGATCTGGTGGTAAAACATTAGCATTTGCACCGGCCATGCAAAATAAAGGGCAAATTTTCCTTCATGACATTAGATCTCGTGCTTTAGCTGAATCAAAAATCAGACTGCGTCGTGCCGGGATCCAAAATGCTCAAGTTGTTGAAGCCCACGATGAAAAAAGACTAAAAAAATTAAAGAAAAAAATGGATGTTGTCTTAGTGGATGCCCCCTGTTCAGGAACCGGCACAATGCGCCGAAACCCTGATATGAAATGGTCATTTTCAGCCGATACAGTGCCACGTCTTATTGGTCAGCAACGCACGATTTTTGAAAAAGCCTTAAGCTTTATGCATCCCAAAGGCAAAATTATTTATGCAACTTGCAGTATTTTGGTGCATGAAAATCAAGACCAAATGAACCATTTTTTAAGTACATACAATTTAAAAGTTGTTGGAGAGCCTTTTCAAACTTACCCAACAGATGGTGGTATGGATGGATTTTTCGCAGTTACTTTTGAATACGCTTAAAAGAGAAGACTTCCAAAGTGATTTTTCAGAAAATTGAAAAATCACTCATTTAATATAGCGAAAAAGACCCCATAATTGATACACTCTAAACTTTAACCAAAGTATCAAGACTATGAAAAAAATACTATTCCCCCTTTTCTTAACTTTTCTTGCATCAACAGCAATTGAAGCTAAACAAGACAGTTTTCTATTTGGTCACGAAGATAACGTTCACATCATCGTCAACAACCGAGTTTTGGCAAAAGTGAATGGAAGAGCAATTTCCGTCATTGATGTGATGAAAAAAATGGACGTTCTTTTTTTTCGCCAATTTCCACAATACACATCTTCTGTTCCTGCAAGATTTCAATATTATCAGGCAAACTGGAAAAATGTTGTAAAAGACATTATTGACAAAGAACTTATTCTTGCAGATGCTGCAGAAAGCACTATCCCTGTTACTAACGGTGATATCAGACAGGAAATGGAAAATCTTTTTGGGCCCAATATCATTGATAACCTTGATAAAATCGGAATGACGCATGATGAGGCTTGGAATATTGTAAAAAGCGATATTAGCTTACGCCGCATGGCCTATTTTAAAGTTCACATGAAAAGCATGCGCGAGGTAACTCCACAAGCCATTCGGTCAGAATATACTGAATTTGCAAAAAACAATATCACTCCTGAAAGCTACGTCTATCAAGTAATTACTGTGCGCGATGCCAACGCTGAGAAAGGAAAAGAAGTTGCTGATAAAATCAAAAATGAGCTTGAGAATAAAAAGATTGAATTAGCTGAATTTGGCGATCAATTAAAAACAAACTCCCCTTATGGCACCGATACAATAGTATCCGTTTCTGAAGAATTTAACCATTCTACAAAAGAAATGTCTGATGCTTTTAAAGAAGTTGTTCTTAAACTTGAAGCCGGAAAATTTAGCGACACCATTGCACAAAAGAGCCGTGCCAATAATTCAACTGTTTACCGAATTTTTAAATTAATAGAAAAAAATCTTGGTGGGGCGGTTGCTTTCCATGAAGTTGAAACCAAAATTAAAGAAAAACTTCAAAATATTGCAGCTGAGAAAGAAATGACTGCCTACCTCAAAAAATTACACCAATATTTTGATGTTCAGGAAAGTTATTTAACAGAATTTAAAGACGATAATTACCAACCTTTCACGATGAAATAACTTAATGCCCATCTATAAACCAACCGAGCTGCTAGACTTTTTAAAAGACCTTGGAATTAATCCAAAAAAAGCACTTTCACAAAATTTTCTGATCGATGGCAACATCATCAGGAAAATTGTTTCCAGCGCAAATGTTACTTCTGATGATGTTGTCCTAGAAATTGGCCCGGGACCAGGCTCACTCACAGAGGCGTTGCTAGAAACGGGTGCCCATGTCATTGCAGTTGAAAAAGATCGCGTCTTAGGGCAATCTTTAGAAAGATTAAGAACGGAAGGGCGTAAACTCGACGTATTTATTGAAGATATTCTAACCTTCCCGATCGAGCAATACATCAAGGACAATCACCCTAATAAAAAACTTAAAGTGATTGCAAACTTACCCTACAACATCACCACACCAATCATTGCTCAACTCATTCCGCAAACTAAATTGTTTTCATCTTTAACTTTAATGGTTCAAGATGAAGTAGCAAGACGTTTTGTCGGAAAACCAAACACCCCTGATTATAGCTCGTTTACAGTTTTTTTAAACTTTTACACGACTCCCCGCTACTCCTTTAAAGTAAGCAAAAATTGCTTTTATCCTATTCCAAGGATTGAATCAGCTATTGTTACGCTAGACCTTAAAGAGCCTCCAAAGGTTTCTTCGACAGACGCTTTCTTCAAAATGACAAGAACTTCTTTTGAGCATCGAAGAAAAATGTTGCGTGCTTCGCTAAAAGAGCTTTACAGCTCAGAATTGGTGACACAAACGTTAGTCGATCTTAATATGAATCCTTTAACGCGTCCTGAAGATTTATCGCTTCAGCAATTCATCGTCTTCTTCGAAAGACTAAGCGTAAATAAAGCTTAGTGTTTTTTTTAACACCGAGATGACAGATAAAATGAGAGGTTTTAGAGGGCTACGAGCTGACCTAAATTAATATTCATTTAAAAAAGAGAGGAACTCCTAAAGGAGTTAAATTTTTATTTCGTTCAACCCACATGGTTCTAAGTCTTTTTTTCGCCAAATTTGCGATTGAGCGATTGGGGACGGTTCTTGCATAACTGCATAACTTTTAATCAACCTCTTAAACCTTAAGCTTTTAAACTTGATTAAAAGTTATGCAGTTTTGCAAGAACCGTCCCCAATCGTTATAAAGGGTCTTTTCGAGCGCGCCTCAGAAAATAGGGAGACATATTAGGGGATGTGATTTTTTTTTTAATAAAACGATATTCTCTTGTTCTCTCTGTGATCTCGGTGTTAAAAAAAATGCTTAAGGTTTACTTAGCTTCTAAACCAGGAGAACCAGCCGGCGTCGACATCTTCTTCTGCAAAAAGAGCCACCTTATCGTTAGTCTTTGCAGTTAGATTTGAAATAATTAGCTCCCCCACTTTGGTGCCTTTTTTTACAGGGAGTTTCACATTATCCCATTTTAGATAAGATTTGACCTCAGGCTCTTCGGAGGGGTAGTATTCTAGGGTAAAGTCGTTCGATGCATAAGTTTGGATGGGTTTTGTGGCAGATTCATGTGTTAAAGCAAATATTTGGTGCCCTGCAGTTATGAGCTTTCTTGTCACTTTTCCTTCGTTAAAAGCAGCCTCAAAAAGCTTAATTGAATCTGTAAAAATATCGCTTCTTTCTTTAGATTTTAACAAAACAACAATTAATGAGCGCTCACCATTACTCGCTGCACCAACAAAGGTATTTAGGGCAAAACTTGTATAGCCAGTTTTGATACCGGTTGCTTTACTGTACTGGTAGCGCCCTGTTCTTAGCAATTTATTGAATTGCACAAGCGTTGATGCCTCTTGCTTGTTAGTCTTTGGCCTGGTAAATCGCACTGTTTTAACTACTTCAGCAAAAAAGGGCTGTTTTAAGGCCTCTTTTGCAATAAGAGCCATATCATAAGCTGTTGTGCGGTGTTTTGGATTGTGCAAGCCGTGAGGATTGCAGAAATTGGTATTTTTACAGCCAATAGTTTTTAGATATTTATTCATTTCTTCAATAAATTTAGGGATGGAACCAGCTGAATACTGGGCAATTACGTTAGATGCATCGTTTCCTGAAACAAGTAGCATACCATAGAATAAATCTCTGAATTTTAAAATTTCCCCTTTCTTAATTCCTATATGTGAGCTGCCTTGTTCCACGTAGTGAGAAGGTAGAGTAAAATTGGAGCGTCTTATAGCAGATTCCGGCATAGAGGCTAGAGCTTCCTGTTCAGCAGTGACTTCTTCTTCGAGCTTATCCCCTTTGAGAGTTAAAGCAAAAAGAGCTGATGCAATTTTTGTAATACTTGCCGGAAATTGGGGTTCGTGGATGTTTTTTTCATATAAAATATCACCCGTCTTTGCATTAATTAATATGGCAGATTCAGCATTTACTGAAACTGATAAAGATTTTGCGGGCAGCTTTTGGCCAAGAGAGCAAAAAAGTAAACACAAGGCGCTTATCACTGCGTAAAACATTAGTCTTTTCCTCACCTAAATTTCCCCAAAATATACATGATTTTGCTGCAAAGAGCAAACTTAAAAGAGTGGCATGAAATTCGCATGAATCATAAATATAACAAATTAATATTAGCAATTAATTACTAAATTGATTATAATAAGGAGATAACAAAAGGTTTTGTTGTGAGTAATTTAAAGACTATTGAAAAAAGCTTTAAGATATTAATAAATAAACTGGATGAGCTTAACCATGAAAATTTCATCCATGTGGATTTGGAATTTCTTCAAAAGCATGACCTTCTTCATTTCCATCAATTAAAATCTACAAATCATGCATTAACACGTTATTTTCAAGTAATCGAAAGTTTTGAAAAAATTACACTGATCAACGAAGAGTTTGTTGTTTGGATTGTTCCTGAAAATATTGAGGGAAGAAGCGTGATCTATACATTGGTTGCACTCAATAAAGAATCTGAGCCCAAACTTGAGCTTGTATTCCTTCTTAGCGGGGTTTACAACTCCACTCAACTTGTATTAAAAGTTTTAGAAAAACTTCTTCTAGAGATCGAGGAAACCGAAAGCCTCCTCAACTCCATCTCATAATACACCGCTACATAATATTATAAGTCATATTTTTCAACACGAAGACCTTAGTGTATTATTAAAGTTGTGATTTTTTTAACACGAAGACACGAAGACCGTTAAGAATTCATGAAGTTTAAATGCCGGATAAGAAAAAAAATGTAACTAGACTTCATATTTCAACATCAACTTCAAGATCTCCTTAGCGATCTTCGTGTCTTCATGTGTTAAAAAAATCACAAATTCAAGCGGCTATAGAGGTCTTTTTTTTCTTCGTGTTTAAAAAAACGCGACCGAAGCCCACGTTATTCTGATTTTCTTGGGCGCTTTGTCGGGGCTGAGGAGAGCCAATCAAGCTTTGGAGGCTTACCCATCCACTTAGGTTCTTGATTTATGTGGTGAAGCACTTTTTTCAAACTGGAAAGTTCCCTGTTTGTCACAAGCGTAATCACAGAACCTTGTCTTTCCTGTCTGCCAGTTCTTCCTGAGCGATGCACATAAATATCTGTGTCGTCTGAAAGCTGGTAAATAAATACGTGCGTAATGCCTGAAACATCAAGCCCTCTTGCTGCAACATCAGTACAAACAAGAAAGCGGACGCGGCCACTTCTAAATTTGCTTGTAATTGTTGTGCGCATATCTTGGCTTAAGCCTGCATGAAGAATATCAACACCGCTAAATTGCTTTTGCAATAGCCTTGCAAGCTTGTCGCATTGGATTCTTGAATGACAAAAAATAATGGCTTGAGGGGGCTGTAAATGGCTCATTAAATCAATTAATGCCTGTTCGCGTCTTGTGTGGTGGCAATATAGAAAATAATGCTTTACCGTTGAGGGCATCATGGCAACTTTTGTATTTAAAGTAATTTCTTGCGGGTTACGCATATGCTTTTTAGCAATTTCCCCAATTCCTTTTGGCATCGTGGCCGAAAAAAGGAGTGTCTGGTGCTCTTGAACAAGACATTGCATAATGAATTCAAGATCTTCATAAAAACCCATGCTTAGCATTTCGTCTGCTTCATCTAAAACTAAAGTTTCAACATGCTCTAAATTAATTGAGCGCGAATAGATAAAGTCAATAAGCCTTCCCGGTGTTGCCACAAGAACATGAACGCCATGTCTAAGTTTTGCTTGTTGCATGGATGCATCTTCGCCACCATAAATAGCAAAAACCCTTACCCCTTTTTCAGCTCCAATTTTTTGAGACTCCGTTGCGTATTGCAAAGCAAGTTCACGAGTTGGAACAACAATTAAGGCTTGTATTTGGGGAATATCGATATTCACATTATTACAAATAGGAATAGCGCACGCAGCTGTTTTACCGGAGCCCGTTTTTGCAAGAGCAATCAAATCTTTTTTTTGCAAAATGAGGGGTATAGTTTCTGCTTGAACCGATGAGGGTTCTTTAAACTGCATTTTATCTAATGCTTTCAGAATAGTAGGGTCTAATTTTAAATCTTCAAAGGTAGGCATAGGTCAATAATACTCATATTTTTATTTTTTGGCAAGTTTTTATCTTGAGACTGCAATTTTTACAAATTTACAAAGCCTAAAAATTTATTCCATGGCTTGCGATTCGGTCAGTCTTTCGCGTGATGGATACTTAACTCTTGAATGGGAGAATGCAACTAAAGTTTTGACTAACACAGATTTAACAATTGCAAGCTCTTCAAATGTTAATAAACAATCATCAAATTGGCCATCTTCAGCTTTATCTTGAATCAAGCGTGAAGCTAACGTCATCAAAGATTCTTCTGTAAGCTCATCTAGCGATCTTGAGGCGGCCTCTACAGAATCTGCAATCATGATAATGGCAGATTCCTTGCTTCTTGGTTTTGGACCAGTGTAGCGAAAATCATTTTCATCAACTAAACTTTTGTCACCACCCATGAGATCCAATTGCTTTCTGTAAAAGTAATAGACTAATGTTGTGCCATGATGCTCTTTAATAATGTCGATGAACTGTTCCGGCAAGCCTGCTTTTCTTGCTAGGGAAACCCCTTCGCTCACATGCGCCATGATAACTTGAGCCGACTCTTTCGGTGTAAGCAGTTGATGCATGTTGACTTGACCGATCTGGTTTTCTGTAAAATATTCCGGTATTGCCATTTTACCAATGTCATGATAAAGCGTTGCGACCCTGCAAAAAAGTCCATTTGCACCAATTGCGGTAGCAGCTGATTCGGTTAAATTTCCGACAACAACAGAATGTTGGTAAGTTCCCGGGGCTTCAATCGTCAGACGTCTTAATAAATCATTGTTTGGATCCATGTATTCCATTAAGGTCACGTCTGTCATCACCTTAAAGGCTGATTCGAGTAGGGGCAACAGCCCGACCACTAAAATAGCCGTTAGAAGCATGGATATTGCAGCTGTTAAAATATCGCTAAAAGTTTGTATGCCGACAATTTCGTTGTTGTACAAATTTAATGCTAAAATTACGCCAACACAAGTAATCCACGCTTTTGCACATACAATAAAGACTTCTTTTCTTTGTCTAAGAGAGCGCGTGCTAAAAATTGCCACCAAGCTTGCGACAAAATTTAAGATCATGAAGCCTTGCATATCAAATGAAAGTGCAAGTGTTAGTACAATCACAAGAAAACTGCTTATGAAAACAGCAATTGCGGGGTTCATCAAGCTACAAAGTAAAATGGAAGCCAAGGGTACTAAAAGCGGATAACGAATGACATCAATTAAATTGTAATGAGAATTTATAATAACAAATTCGAAGGCTTTAGCAATAGAAAAAGTTAAAATGACGATGGTGACCAATAAAAATAATTTTCGATTGGAATGTAAAATTTTTGGGTGATTAATGCTAAAATAAGAGACCGCAATCCCAGATAAAATAAGGGTCAAAATCAAACTTCCGATAACTGTTAAAGGATGCCAAAGATTGCGCTCTGCGGTCAATTTCGTTTTAATTGCTTGCATAATTGCAATGTGGCGAGCTGTGATTTTTTCGTTTTTGTCAATTACTCGGTTTCCGGCGTTCAAATGACTGTATTGTTCTGTAATAATCGTTTTTACTTTTTTACGTAAATTTTTAAAGGCTGCAGCATCTTCTTCTATCGTCCAGGTTTTATCTTTTAAAAAGCCAATGATAAAATTCACGCCTTCAAATTCAGCTTCTCTATCGGGAAAGGCCATCTTTTTAACATAGTTCCAAATTTTTTCAGGTAGTATGACACCCTTTTCAATTTCATCCGGTGCGTAGACTAAGTAATGTTGAACCGGTATGTTAAAATCTTTCATTTTTTGAATTGTTCTAGGATCTGTAAAGCGAACTTTAAGAAGAACATTCTCAACGGCATCTAAGCCTTTAAAGATTGGCTCAAATGGGTTTTGCTTTGAAGCTTTTCGCCAGTCTTGGGTGTAAATCAGGTAATTTTCCATTTCACTTCGACGAAGACGGATTGATTTTTCTGAAACAAGATAAATTTTTCCGATATCACGCGTAAGATCCTGCTGCATGATCAATGTTTTTTCTATATCGAAAAAATCGATATCGGTAGGAGCGACAACATAGTCTGAAGAGACAGTGTTAAGTTCCAAAATTGGAACACGCACTTCACGGAAATGTAAAATACAAAATAATGCAAGTGAGAATAAACAGCCGATTGCAATGCGGATGATGATACTTTTATCAAAAAATCCTTGTTCTCTTGAAAATTTCAACTCATTATAATTTTCAAATTCGCTCGCTCTGTCGCCCATCGGTATTTTTTCCAATCATAAATTAAAAGTTTATCCTAACAGATTGCAAAAAAATTATCCTCATTTTTTTTGCTTTGTCGGCAAATGAGTATTATAAGGTGTTATTGGAAAAATTAAATTTTTCCTAATCAATTGATTCCAACCCATACTTTTGAAACAAAGCCAAAATAGCTTCGTAGCGCTCATTACTTAAGTTATTTTTAACATCTTGTATAACTTTAGTTGTTCTTTGTATAACATAGATCGTTGAATTAGGATTGGCTCCTGATTTAAGTAGAAATTCAATTGTTGGTAGACCAATTTTATCATTATGACAAGCTATCCAAAGAGGGGTAACGTTATCTCTAAACCTAGCTTTACCAGATCTATATTCAAGGGTTTTTGGAAGCAATCTTAATATATCTTTTACATCGTACTCTGTCTCTAAATTGTAATTAGCTGAGTGAAGCACCCTTGAACCACTTGAAAGTGCATCATAAAGTTGAAATGTTGTCTCTTCTTCTCAACTTGAATTTGATGTATATTTGGACATCAACTCTTGGATCCTTAGAGCATCATGAGTATTTTTAAAACTTTGCATTTTTTCGCTAGAAATTGCCGTAAGCTCTTTGTTAATAAGGGAGCAAGACCGACCGCAAAACTTAATTTCTTGACAAGTTTTCTCGCTAGGATTTACAAAATTAATGATTTCTTACTTAATTTCTAGTGGTATTATTGAAAATGACATATAAACTTCCTTTTTTATAATTTTTTTTATAGTTTTTTTTTAAACACCCATGTCTTTAGCTGCCATGAGTTCAGCTTGTTCACGTGAAACTCCTAGAGCAATATAATTGTTTACGAGATCATCAAAACCTTTTTTATATTCTGACTCTGCAAGTTCAGTGTCATTTTCTGTAAAAAGATCAATGACAAGCTCTTCATGGCCTAGTTTAGTGAACAATTCATTATATGACCCTTTAACCTTATTCAAATCAATAATGTCAAAGACTTGGAAATTGCGTGTGTAACGGTCAATAATTTTTGCACAAATGTTATAAAAGAATGGAAATAGCTCATGATCTTTGTCAATTTCATTAAGAAGTAACTTAGCTTGGACGAGCATTTCTTTAAAGGTGCTAATTTCAAATTTTTTCGGGTTAAATTCATTGATCCGATAGTAAGCTGCAAGTTTCTTCAAATAATCAATAGATTCCGGGTGATAGTTTGTCTCTTCATTTTCATCTTTTGCTTCTTCAATTGAAACTTCTTCAAAAGAAGCTTCATCATCTGTTTCATAATCAACAGACAGTGTGTTATCTATAAGATTAGATTTAACAATTTTAACGCCTTCCTTAGATTCGTTTTCTATAAACTTAATGTTGCTGATTAAGTTTTTAAATGATGGGCTTAAGTTGTTTGCAGAGATTTTATAATCCTTTAAAATTTTCTTATGTAACTGGCAAAGGATGGATGATTTAATTGCTATCTGTTCCTTATGGGTAAGCATGTAGCTATTTTCAATTAATCTAATAAAATCATTTAGGCATTCAAGATTTTCTAGTGGCGCACTATTTACTAAAAATTCCTGAAGATCCAGGCCAAATAGATTTTTCTGCAATTTAGCAATTTCTTTTTCGTTCAAGAATTTATCTATTTTTCCGTTTAAGGTTTGATGCTCTCCGATGATGATTTTATTTAAACGGCTTTCGACTTCATCATTATTTTGGATAAGTGTAAAAATAATATCTAAATTTTTGTTATTGGATTGCCCATTCATCATTTTGCTTAATTCAGAGTAAAATATTTTTGAAAATTCAGATAAAGGATTCCCTTTTTTAATTAAGAGAGCAACTGACAGCAATATATCGTTTAAAGATTTCGGTTGTTTCTTGTTTTTCAAAGTTTGTTTTAGGATCGGCTGTTTTTCTAAAATAACTTCAACCGGCTTTTCTAAAACTACAGGCTTTTGTTCTGCGGGCTGCTTTTCAATAATTTTTTCTTCTACAATTACAGGCTTTTGTTCTGCAGGTTGCTTTTCTTCGATTACAGGTTGCTTTTCTTCTATTACAGGTTGCTTTTCTTCAATGATAGGTTGATTTTCTTCTATTACAGGTTGCTTTTCTTCTATTACAGGTTGCTTTTCTTCTATTACAGGTTGCTTTTCTTCGATTACAGATTTATTCGTTATGACTTCGATCGCAGTATTATTTATTTTGACAGTAGGTTTATCTTCCTGAGTATCGACTTTTTGTTGTGGATTAACTTTTGATGTAAATTTATTCGTTAGAGCCCTGAAAGTTGCAATGGAAGAACTTGCAACAAAAGGTAGAGCAATAGCTCCTGCAATTGGGCCTGCAATAATAGCAATAGGAATTGCAACAGCCAATCCCCCGGCGGTTGCTAGCCCTGTAACTGCTTTTTGACCGGTTGTTAAATCTTTAAACTCTTCTGACGCATGATGGCTTTTTGATGCCGGATTGAAATAAGATATAAAACTCATTATTAAAACTCCATTTTGTTATTAAACATAATAATACATATTCCAATATTAAAAATCAATGACTATTTTTAAATAATTTATAATATGTTTATATATTCATCTCATTATTTTCATCTTGGAATTCTAAGAGTCTCCTGCTACTATCAATCTAAATTTTGTAAAAAAATTTATCTAAAAGGAGTCATCAATGAATCTATTCAGAGCTTTAACACCATTTTTTTCTCATGAGATTACACAAGAAATTATACCGATGACCCCTTATATGACTTCCAATTCTTGGTTTAATTTATCTATTTGGCAAAAGATTGCCTCGCATTCTTCGTACTGTCAAATTTCCCAAATTTGTAAAAGATCAAATGAGGCAATAACTAAAGAGCTTGAAGTCGTTAAAGAGATCTACGATCAATTCGTTAATCTACAAGAATCATTTATTTATAAAGGCCGCTGCTCTGACCCGGTACCTTCAAGATGTTGTCAAAGAATTTTTAATGGAAATTTTTATCTAAAAGGGTTTGAAATGAAAAGCTCTTGCTTTGCTGATGGGAATGCCGGTTGCGTCATTGGTGTCGAATTTAGAAAAATGAAAGAAACTTTGTTACAAGAAGAAAATAAAAATGAGAGATTCATGAGCTATTATTTTTCGCCGGCTCTATCAAATCTTGTGTATGAAATTGAAAGACCCATAAAACAAATTCATGTTTACAGAAATGATTATTTAACAAACGAGCAACATTGGACCCTCTTAAAAGCTGAAAAATATGCTAATTTGGCTTTCAAGGAACGTAGAAACGCTGAAAAAGATACTGTTTATAATTATCTGTTTACTTGATATTTTCTATTGTAGCACCACTCCGCGGTGCAAATATTATTTAACCTTACCGGTGGTTTCACCACCGGCTACCTATGTAAAACCGCTCCGCGGTAAAAATTACGGTCTTTTTTTTCATCACGGAGTGATGCTACAAAGGTAGCCGGTGGTGAAACCACCGGTAAGGTGAGGTAATATTGCACCGCGGAGTGGTGCTACAGTCATTCCCGAAGTCTATTGCTGTATTAACATTCATGTTGTTACCTTGGTTTTTATCACTTTTAACAAAAAATAAGAAAAAAATACATTTATATTGTCTATTTAGATGTAAAAGATTAATTTGAAATTTCTATTTTACTTGCGAGGGAAAATTTGAAATTACTAATTTTTAGATGCCTTTCACTTCTTACGGTCTTAAATATTACCGCCTGTTCTAAAAAAGAAACTGCACAAAACCAACCTTTTGAAGTGGGTGTGGAGATTTTAACAATTGAGCCTCGTACAATTCCTGCTATTTATTCATTTGTTGGTTTTACGCAAAGCTCCCACCAAGTTGAAATCAGGGCAAGAGTTGAAGGATATCTTGAAGATGTGGCCTATAAGGAAGGAGCTCTTGTTAAAGCCGGTGACGTGCTCTACTTATTGGATAAAAAGCCGTTTGAAGCAGCTGTTGAAATTGCAAAAGGGGCTTTATCAAGAGAACAAGCAATTTTGTGGAATGCCAAGAAAACAAAAGAGCGCCTAGAACCTCTCTTTAAAGAAAATGCAGCAAGTCGAAAAGATTTAGATAGTGCCATTTCAGAAGAATTGACAGCACAGGCACAAGTTCAATCGGCAAAAGCCAAACTTCAACAAGCGGAACTTGACTTAAGCTACACAACAATCAGATCCCCAATTTCTGGTCTTGCAGCAGACACCTATTATAAAGAGGGTTCCTTAATAACGCCTGGAGCTCAAGGCCTTTTAACAACAGTTTCTGTTCTCGATCCGATTTATGTTTATTTTAGCGTCTCTGAAAACGAACGTTTAAAATTCAACAGTGAAGAGGCAAAGAAAGAAATCATTTTTCCAAGTAATGGCGAATTTGAAATTGAACTCATGCTTGCCGATGGCACCACATTTCCCCATCGCGGTAAAGTAAATTTTTCCTCCCCTACCATTGATCAAAAGACCGGCACAATGAGCATCCGAGCTGCTCTTCCAAATCCCGGCAACATTTTAGTGCCCGGCCAATTCGTTCGCATTAATGTGCTCGGCATTAGTCGTCCAAATGCAATTCTTATTCCACAAAAGGCTGTTCTTGAAGGTAAAAATGGAATGTTTGTTTATGTTGTTATCGATGGAAAAGCTCAAATTCGCAATGTCGAGGCCGGTGATTGGTATCAAAACGATTGGATTATGCGCTCAGGGCTTCAAAAAGGTGATGTTGTTATTGTCGATGGAGTTAATAAAGTCAAACCCAATACACCCGTTACGACACTTAATAAAATGCCGGTTACAGTACCATGATTGCTAAATTCTTTATCGACAGGCCGGTTTTTGCAAGCGTCATTTCGATCATCATTACTTTGGTCGGGATCATCAGCATGTTTAATTTACCAATAGAGCAATTTCCAAGTATCACCCCTCCACAAATTCTGATTTCAACAGCCTACCCAGGTGCAAGCGCAGAAACGATTGCCGAAACAATTGCAGCCCCTTTAGAGCAGCAAATAAATGGCGTTGAAAACATGATTTACATGTATTCACAAAGTGCATCCTCAGGTCTGTTAACTTTAAACGTTTTCTTTGAGATTGGAACGGACATCGACAAAGCACAAATCGATGTTCAAAATAGAATTAATCTTGTGATGTCTGACCTGCCTCTTGAAGTGCAAAGACAAGGCTTACAGGTCAAAAAACAATCCCCTACTTTCTTGCTCATTATTGCCATTCAATCAGAAACAGATCGTTACAATGAAATTTTCACAAGCAATTATGCAAGTAATAATATCGTTGATGAGCTTAAACGAATTAAAGGGGTCAGCGATGTCAGTGTGATCGGGGAAAAAGAATATTCCATACGCATCTGGTTAAAACCTGATCGCATGGCACAACTTGGAATTACAACAGAAGACATAGCAAATGCCATCAGACAGCAAAATTCACAATATGCTGTGGGTCAGATTGGACAAGAGCCCAATCAATTGCCTGTAGAATTAACAATACCCGTCACTGCACAAGGAAGGCTTATTAGTCCTCAAGACTTTGATCAGATTATTTTAAAGGCAAATCCTGATGGATCGACGGTTTTATTAAAAGATGTTGGAAGAGCAGAGCTTGGAGCCCAAAGTTATGATGTGATCGGAGAACTTAACGGTCGGGCGACAACTTTAATTGCAGTCTATCAACAGTATGGTGCCAATGCTTTGGATGTTGCGGATCAGATACAAAACACGATGCTTCAATTAGAGAAAAGGTTTCCTGCAGGTCTTGAATATTCCATCCACTATAATATTACTAAATTTGTTAATGCCTCCATTCATGAAGTTAGAAATACAATCCTCGAAGCGACCCTTCTTGTTATTCTTGTAGTCTTTGTTTTTTTACAAAGTCTTAGATCAACCATTATTCCGGTGATTGCCCTGGTCGTATCGATCATTGGAACTTTTGCAGGAATGTATTTACTTGGCATGTCGATCAACACACTCACTCTTTTTGGACTCGTGCTTGCCATTGGTATTGTTGTTGATGATGCAATCGTTGTGATTGAAAACGTGGAACGCAACATCAGGGAACATGGACTGTCGCCAATCGATGCTGCCAAAAAAGCTATGGACGAGGTAACAGGTCCAATTATTGCCAGTGTATTTGTTATTTTGGCTGTTTTTTTGCCGGTTACCATTCTTGGCGGAATTGCAGGTCAACTCTATAAACAATTTGCCATTACAATTGTCATTTCCGTGATTATTTCAGGAATTGTTGCCTTGACTTTGAGCCCCGCCCTTGCAACATTTTTGATTAAGAAAAATTACAACCCTTCACGATTTGCACTTTGGTTCAATCGAGGACTCGATAATGTCACAACTTTTTATATTAAACTTGTAAAATGGTTGCTTGCACGAACAGCAATTGCGTTAACTTTGTTTGCTCTTCTTCTTGGGTTTATTGCCTTGCTTAATTACACGATTCCAACAAGTTTTGTGCCTGTAGAAGATCAAGGCTATGTGATGGCAGTTGCCATTTTGCCGGACGGTGCAAGTTTATCCAGAACTGCAAAAGTGACAAATCAAATCGAGGAGATTGTAAAACAAAACCCTGCGGTTCAGGATTTAGTTTCAATTACAGGATACAGCTTGCTTGAAGGTATTAATAAAACAAATACGGGAAGTTACTTTATTATTTTAAAAGACTGGAGCGAACGTACAAAAACCACTTTACAAGCAAATAATGTTTTAAAAAATTTAGGCGTAAAATTTATGCAATTACCGGATGCTCTGGTTCTTCCCTTTATGCCCCCTTCCATTCAGGGCTTAGGTACGGTTGGAGGTTTTGAATTCTGGATTGAAAATCGAGGTTCCGGTGATATTTCTACTTTGCAAAACATCACCGAACAATTCATTGCAAAAGCTTCTTCAAGACCCGAACTTATTCATCTTAATACAACAATCGATACAAACGCAAAACAGCTTTACATCGATCTTGATCGCGTTAAGGCAGTTTCATTAAATGTACCAATCGATGATGTTTATCAGTCGCTTCAGGTACTTTTAGGCTCACTTTATGTAAACAGCTTCAATAAATTTGGAAAAGTATACAAGGTGATGCTACAAGCAGAACCTGAATATAGAAGTCGACCGGAAGATATCGGAGAGATTTATGTACGTTCAAATACAGGCGTGATGATTCCTTTAAAATCTCTTGTGGCTGTTCGCATGGTCAAAGGTCCCATCTTGGTGAGTCGCTTTAATGGGTTTCCTGCCGCAAGAGTTACCGGAAATGCAAATACCGGTTATAGCTCAGGAGAGGCGATGCAGGCCTTAAAAGAAGTGGCAAGTGAAGTTTTGCCCGAAGGCATGAGTTTTTCATTTAGCGGAGAAAGTTACCAAGAAAGCAAAACAAGCGGCTCTTCCAATAAAGTCTTACTTCTTGGTCTAATCATGGTCTTTTTGATTTTAGCGGCACTTTACGAAAATTGGGCAACACCGTTATCTATTATACTGGCAGTCCCTTTTGGAATTTTTGGAGCCTTTGCAGCCATCTATGTTGCCAATTTGAGCAATGATGTTTATTTTCAAATCGGACTTGTCACTTTGATTGCTCTTTCTGCAAAAAATGCCATATTAATCGTGGAATTTGCAGCAGAAAAGCACGCCCAAGGTTTATCATTTGCCGATGCAGCAGTTGAGGCTGCAACTTTACGCTTTCGTGCAATTCTCATGACTTCATTGACATTTATTTTTGGTGTGATCCCTCTTGTATTAAGCTCGGGTGCAGGTTCTGCAAGCCGTATTTCTGTTGGAACGGGGGTTTTAGGCGGGATGATTTCAGCTACCTTTCTTGCCATCTCCTTTGTGCCGCTCTTTTATAAAATCATTGGCGAACTTTTCACCAAGGCCAAAAAAGATGAATAACAAACAACGTTATAGTCTTGGATTTTTTTTACCACAGAGGACAATTATTCATACGCTTTTGGCTGTCGCAATAGCCATGTTAACGTCATGTAATTTGGCGCCGAAATATTGTCCGCCGAGGATTGATATTCCAGACAATTACAGGTTAGAGTTAGAAAATGCTGCGCCCTTAGAATTTGTTTGTAAGACAGCAAACCTTAAATGGTGGGAAGAGTTCCACGATGAGGTGCTAGATGATTTAATCATTACGGCTTTAGGCAATAACTTCGACATAAAAATTGCCATAGCAAGAGTTGACCAATACCGGGCAATTCTTGGGGTTGTTTCAAGTAATCTTTTCCCGCAAGTTGGTTCTGAACTTAACAAAACACGCCAACAATTATCTTTCGAAACAGTCCCCCCCCTTTTACCACAATACAGGCGCTTTAATGTTTACTCTGCGACAATTAGCGCAGCTTATGAGCTTGACATCTGGGGTAAAATTAAAAATAGATCCGATGCTGCCTACTATGATTATCTTGGCCAGATTGAAGTTAAAAGAACGGTAATACTAACATTGGTTTCTGCCGTTGCCGATTCTTACGTTAATTTAAGAAAACTCGACAAGCAATTAGAGATATCTAAAAACACCTTAAAAACGCGACTTGAATCAGAAAGAATTGCCAGGTTAAGGTTTGAGAGTGGATTTACTTCGGAGCTTGAATATAAACAAGCTCAATCTGAAACAGAATCGGCCATTATTGCAATCAAACGACTTGAAATAACAATTCCTGTCCAAGAAAATCTGATCAGCGTTTTAGTTGGAATGGCACCGACCTCAATTGCTAGAGGTAAAATATTGGATGCGCTAGTCATGCCTCCAAATATTCCAGTTGGACTTCCCTCTGATCTTCTTTGGCAAAGACCTGACATTCAACGAGCTGAAGATGCTATTATCGCATCAAATTACAGGATTGGAGAGTCAAGGGCAGAGTTTTTTCCCGATATTACCCTGACAGGAATGTATGGAAATCAAAGCTCACAGCTGCACAATTTATTCATCGGAAATGCCGTTACATGGGCAACTTCTGCAAATTTATTTCAGCCAATTTTTACAGGTGGAAGACTTCTCTCACAGCTTGAGCTTGCAAAATCAGTTAAATCTGAGACGGTATATATCTATTGCCAAACTATATTAAATGCATTAAAAGAAGTTAATGATGCTCTTATATCTCATAAAATGAATTTAGAACTTGTTATTGAGCAAACAAAACAAGTGAAAATTTTTGAGCGATACCGATACCTTGCCGAGCTTCAATATAATAATGGTCAAAGCGATTATTTGAATGTGTTGGATGCTGAAAGAAGATTATTTGAATCTCAATTATTGCTTGCCGAAACAGAAGCTAATAGCTTTTCCTCTTTGATAAACCTATACAAAGCCCTTGGCGGAGGATGGGTAATAGAGGCGGAACATATTAACGAGATGTTATTAAAATGTACGATGTAGATCTTAAAAACTTTTCTGCCGTTGAAATTGTCGATTTGATCGAACAATCTGATGATCATGATCGTCAAATAATTTTTAGATCTTTACCACCCGATACTGCCACTACTGTTTTTGAATTTCTTCCTTTTCATTTTCAAAAAAACTTCTTGGACGCTTTGCCTGTTGAGGATGCCGCCAAGCTATTAAATAATTTATCTCCGGATGATCGAACTTCATTTTTAGAAGAACTACCAAGTAAAATTTTAAAAGAACTTTTACAACTTCTATCACCTTCAGAACGGATCGTTACACTACAACTTTTAGGCTACCCGGAAAACAGTGTTGGCCGTTTAATGACAACCGATTACATCAGCATTGAACTTAATTGGACCGTCGGTGATGTATTAGAACATGTTAGAAAATTTGGTCATTACAGCGAAACTATTTCGGTTCTTTATGTAATTGATAATCAAGGAGTGTTAATTGATGACATTCTGTTAAAAGATTTTCTTTTTGCACAGCCTACCGCCAAAGTCTCAACGCTTTCTGACTACAAGGTCATTTCGGTATATGCCACCGATGATCAGGAAATCGCAAGTAACGCTTTCCAAAACTATAATCGTAATGCTCTTCCTGTAATCGATGATAAAGGGGTTCTTTTAGGCATTGTAACAATTGATGATATTTTAATGGTAGTCGAAGAAGAATTTACTGAAGACATACAAAAAATCGGGGGTAGTGAAGCCTTGGATGCGCCTTATATGGCAACCCCATTTTTCGAATTGATGCAAAAACGTGTGGGCTGGTTGGCAGTTCTTTTTCTTGGTCAAACATTAACTGCATCCGCTATGGCCTTTTATCAGATTGAAATTGAAAAAGCGGTTGTGTTAACTCTATTTTTGCCTCTCGTTATTTCAAGCGGTGGAAATTCAGGCTCACAGGCCTCATCACTTATTATTAGAGCTTTGGCTTTAGGAGAAGTGACAATTAAAGATTGGTGGAAGATTATGCAAAGAGAAATCTATGCAGGTATCTTTTTAGGCTTAGTCCTTGGATTGATTGGCTTTTTACGCATTGCCGTGTGGGGACACTTTTCAGACATCTATGGTCTTCATTCAACTCTTATTGCTATTTGTGTTGGTGTCACCTTAGTTGGGATTGTGCTTTGGGGAACAATCACAGGTTCTATGTTGCCGATCATTTTAAAGGCCTTGGGGTTAGATCCTGCGACCTCATCGGCACCCTTTGTTGCAACACTTGTCGATGTGACGGGTGTGATCATCTACTTTACCATTTCCTACTTCATCCTGCAAGGTACGTTGCTATAGTACACTGTAAGGTGAGTCCGTACCCGTTAAACTTCGCGATTAAAAAAATATTTAAATGAAAATTTTTTAGACGCTTAATCTATTTATATAACTTTTATGATTTTTTTCAGGATATGCAAGATCGCTTCATGGCAGGGCATATCCTGAAAAAAAATAAAAGTCATACTAAATAACATTCGACTTATTTTGGGGCGGTGGTTGATGATGGAGCAGTTGTTTGTGTTTGAGGTGTGGTTTGCTGTGCAGGCTGAGTGTAGTAATAATTAACCGGCTTTTGCGGAGTCACAGTTGTTGAACCGGGAACGACTACAGTTTGAGGAGTCTGATAATAGATTGATGGATCATTAGCGTTGAAGCCGGCTTCATTATCATGACGCCACTCGCCATGATGTCCATCATGGTGGCGATTATGATGCTCGCCATGATACTGTCCATGATGACCGTGATTATGACCATGGTGTTCATGATGAGTACCGTGATGACCACCACCATGATGTCCACCTTTAGCTATTTCTTCAGCACTTATAGAATTAAGGCCAAAAGATAAAAAGAAAGCAGAAGATGCCGTTAAGGCAAAATAATTATTTAATTGGCGCATAATCCTCCATTGTAATGTCTAAACTTTGGTATATAACAATTTAGCATTAAAACCAAAGATATTTCTTAAAAAGCTGATAATTAAAAACTTAACCAATACTTTCTAAATCGTACGATCCGGATTTGAGTTTTTTAAGAAAATTGCAAAGTTCTACCCCAAGACCTAAAACATCTTTTTCAATTTTTGGATCATTGATTTTTCCTGCTTCATCAAAAACTTTGTCTGCATTTGGAATGCATTTTTGATTTGGCAAAACAATACTATTAATATTTCCAAATATAGACCTTACGTGTACAAGTCCTCTTATTCCACCTAAATTACCGGGAGATGCACTTAATAGAAGAACAACTTTGCTTAAAAAGCAGCAAAGATAAGCTTTTTCACCAGGCGCCGGGCGCGAAACCCAGTCTATAACATTTTTTAAAACTCCAGTGATGGAACTGTTATATTCAGGACAAGCAATAAGGAAGCCATCATTTTCTAAAAATAATTTTTTAAGTTTCATAGCATTTTCAGGTATACCTGACGCATCCTCGTTGTCCTGATCGTAAATTGGCAATGGAAATTCTTTTAAATCGATGTAGGTAACAATGGCGCCTGCATCTTCCGCCCCTTTTGCTGCGATCTTTACCATCTTCTTGTTAAGCGAATCTTTTCTTAAAGCTCCTGCAAAGGCTAGAATTTTTGGCTTATTGCTCATTTTTTGCTCCTGTTAAAGCCATTTTAACCAAACCCCATATAATTATCAACCTACTTTCAACACGAAGTTTTAAGAAGACCGCTAAGAATCTTTCAGGTGCTGATTTTTTAAACACGAAAACTTGAAAGACACGAAGATCGTTAGAGGTTCATGAAGTTTTTTATAGTAATTTATTCATCTTTGCAGCATGGAAAGATAATGATTTCATAAAATTATTTTCCAAAATAATTTTAATAAGTACTCATCCCCTTTTTTGTTTTCTTCATGTCTTCGTTTTAAAAAAATCAAAAGCCTCAAGAATAATTAGAGATCTTCTAAGTCTTCGTGTTTAAAAAAATCACAACTTCATAAACCCTAACGATCTTCTAAGTCTTCGTGTTTAAAAATCACAACTTCTAAATCCTAACAATCATCTAAGTCTTTGTGTTAAAGTCTCCAACTTCTCCACTAATCTTTGTCTTTGGGTTGGTCTTTGGATAGGTGGAATTGATGATAAAACCGATGGAGGATTGGAGCTAAGATAATGGTCATAAAAAAAATAAAAACAATGCCGCTAAAAAGAGCGTAAGTGCCTGCAAAAATTTTGCCACCACTCGTTTTTAATTCCTGTACCGGGCCCATTCCTGATAGAATCATGGCTGCATTTTCATAAGAATCAATCCAAGACATTTTTTCATAATAATGATAACCAAACATACCCATCCAAAGGCAGAGAAACAGTATCAAGACTCCCAAAATGAAATTGAGAAGAAATCGCCGTGCAAAAACCCTTGTCGGTGCCAGTTTCTTATTTTTTGACTCATACATGCCTTAATTCGCCTTTGCTATTTTTTAAGATCCCTTGCTTTATTTATCCTATACCCTTATAGAAATAATACTTAACACTTTTTTATTAAAGGAGAAAAAATGCCGCTTTTTTGTAAGCTTAAACCCTTGTTCTCATTTTTTACTGTCGTCAGCTTTTGTAATCTTGCTGCCGCCAATCCAAACCAAACTGCAACCACAAGCCCAATATATCCTGGGAGTGAATTGCCTTTTACCATCGATATTGAAGAGGCAGATTTTTCCTTGCCAAATGGCATACATTCTGGAGTCACTGCCATTCATGATGGCAAGTGGCTATTTTTAGCAGGTCGTACAAATGACCTTCATGGTTTTGATGCAACCGATAATTTTCCACCATCACAACAAAATACAACAGTTTATGTCGTTGATCCAAAGAAAAAAAAAGTTTACACAAGATCTTTAAAAGATGCTAGTTCCGGATTTTCCCAAAAGCAAATCGATTCATTGTCTGTTGTAAGTCCTCAATCTTACCAAGATGATAAAACGCTTTATATGACGGGCGGTTATGGGATTAATACTGCAAGCGGAACATTTTCCACTAAAAAGGCTCTCACAGCAATAGACATTCCAGGACTCATGGACTGGGTGATGGAGCCAAAACATTCTAAGAAGGCAAAACGTTACATTCGTCAAATTTTTGATCCGATCTTCCAAGTAACAGGTGGATATATGACAAAAAATAACGATGGATTAACGCTTCTTATTTTTGGTCAAAACTTTGAAGGCCCCTATACTGGCTCAAGCAATGGAGTTTATCTTGAACAAATCCATAGATTTATCATTGATGGGGACACTAAAAAGCTGACTATTAAAAAGAAAGAAAGCTTACCTGAAATTAGAAATCCAAATTATCGACGACGCGATCTCAATGTCGTTCCTATTGTACTCAAAGAAGATTGGGACGCCTGTCAATCGTTTCTTGCCTTATCGGGTGTTTTTACCGAAGCTGGCGGTATCTGGACAGTGCCTGTTTTTATTACGAAAAATGGAAAAGCATACATGCCAAATCCATCAGATCCAGATACATTTAAACAAGGCATGAACAATTATGCATCACCAGCTATTTGTCTTTTTTCAAATGAAAACCGTAAATCTTACACGATTTTATTAGGTGGTCTTAGCTATGGTTTCTTTCAAAATGGTATTTTTCAAACAGATGAAGAAATCCCTTTTATTAACCAAGTAACAACCATTAGAATCGATAAGCATAAAAAATTTAAACAATATTTAATGGATGCAGAATACCCTGTGATTTTATCTACAGGATCAAATCCTGGCAACCAACTCCTTTTTGGGGCAGGGGCTACATTTATGCCGGTTAAATTACCGGACTATAAAAATGGCGTAATCAAACTAGATCTTTTAAAATTTAAAAGAGAACTCATCGGATATATTGTAGGAGGTATTGCAAGTACATTGCCAAACACCAATACAAAATCTGATTCAACGGCCTCAAGTTACATTTTTAAGGTGTATTTAACGAAAAATAGTAAAAAATAACTTGATAAATTGATACTGAATTCATAGTATCAGAGTTTGGCTCTAAAAAAATAATTAAGGAGAAAAACATGCTTCTAAAGAATAAGATAATCGCTTTCTATTTAGTTCTTGAGCTGATTTTATGTTTTTCTCCTTGCTTTTCAGATTCATTTAAAAATCAGGGGTTGCCGCTCTATTATTGGCGACAACCTCACATGGTAAACTTTGGGGACTATCTTTCTTTAAAACTTGTCGAGAGGATCGTTTCAAGTGAGGTGAGCATCTATAAAAAAAAGATGTTTACTTATGAAAAAAAACTCCTCGCAATAGGCTCTATTCTTTTTTTTGCAAACCAGAATGATGTTGTTTGGGGATCTGGGACAAACGGAAAACGCATCAACAAAAAAGACTATAGCTTTACAGAACTTGATGTACGTGCCATAAGAGGACCCTTGTCAAGACAATTTCTAATGGAGACCTTTGGAGTTAATTGTCCTGAAATTTATGGCGATCCGGCTCTCCTTGTTCCTTATTTTTTTCCTGAATTTAAAAAAAAGGAAGAGCCTGAACATGATTTTATCGTGATTCCTCATTACAGCGAAGAAAAACTATTTCCAAAAAATGAGTCCATGAAAATTGTCTACCCAACAGAAGAGTTATTTACAATTATTGAGCAAATCACAAATAGCGCATTTGTGATTTCAAGCTCTTTGCATGGCATTATTTTGGCAGAAGCTTTTGGGATTCCTGCAAGGTATTTGAGAGTGACCGAAAATGAACCGATGTTAAAATATATCGACTACTATCTTGGTACAAACCGCCCTGATTTTAAATTTGCAACATCTATTGAAGAAGCCTTGAAAATGGGTGGTGAGCCACCTTTTAATTGCGATCTAGAAAAGCTCTACAACGCCTTTCCTTTCGAATTTTGGCCGGATACTGAATTTAAAAAAATAAATTTTGCCAAATAAAGGTTTTAGGTACAGCTTTGAAATACTTTATTTTATTATTTTTGTCATTTTTCAATTTTCTATTTTCAACATTTATGGACTTGGAAGAAAATTGCGATCCATTTATTTTAAATACCCGGCAAATTCATATTCCAAAATATCCCGATGCCTTCAACCCTTCAATTGTGCGCTATCAAGACTCTATTTTACTTGTGTTTAGAATACGCGATCCCCTTTTGAAAACGACAAATGAAATAGGTTTAATTGAACTTGACGATATGTTTAAGCCTATCTCGAAACCCTACGTTGTCAAAATAAGAAATCAAATACCTGGCCAATCCATGGCACAAGACCCAAGAATCATTACGATCGGCGATGAGTTATTCATGGTCTATAATGATATGTTGGGTTCTGCAAGAAAAGGCTTTAGGCGCATGTTGATTGGTAAAATTCAATTTGATGGGAAAGCATTTTTTATTGAAAACCCTGAAATGCTCAACAATTTTGATCAGGAAAATAAAAGTCGTCACGAAAAAAATTGGGCACCTTTTGTTTTTGAAGATCAGTTAATGTTAATCTACTCTCTTCAACCACACATAATTTTAAAACCCATTGCATTTGAAAATCGATGTGAAAATTGTTTCTCAACTGTAAATAAAGCTTCATGGGAATATGGGGAACTAAGGGGTGGCTCGCAAGCGTTGCTTGTCGGGGATGAATATCTCTCGTTTTTTCATTCAACAAAAGAAATGAAAACTTTGCAATCAGAAGGAAAGAAAATTTCACACTACTTCATGGGAGCCTATACTTTTGAAAAAGATGCCCCACATGCAATTAAATCGATCAGTAAAAAACCGATCATCGGGAAAAATTTCTACAATGGTCCGTTACATAAAACTTGGAAGCCGTTACGGGTTGTTTTTCCTGGTGGATTCATTTTTGATGAACAACACATCTTTGTAGCCTATGGAAGACAGGATCATGAGATTTGGATTGTCACAATGGATAGAGAGGCTCTTTTAAAGAGTTTAAGCAGATTATAAAGGAGCTTTAAATGCATTTCAGAATATTATTCTTGATACTCATGATCTTTGATGTGGCTGTTGCTCATGAAAATGAGTTTCTAAATTCTTATTTCTGGTCAAACCAACCTCAAAATGAAATAGAATTAGAAAACGATTGCCAAACATTCATCTTGGACACCAAACGTATTCTATTAAAAGAATATGAACACGCCTTTAATCCGGGAATTGTCCGCTTCAAGGATCTGTTGATATTAAGTTTCCGCATCATTCCAAACCCTCTTTTAACTTTTAACTCTCAAATCGGATTTGTTTTGCTAGATGAAGATTTTAATCCAAAAACCAAACCGCAAATCATTGACACTCAAGACCCCTCATCAATTGTCCCTTCAAGAGCTGAAGATGGACGTTTAATAGTCATCGGCGAAAAACTTTTCCTAGTCTATAGTGATAACAAAGATGACTACATCAGTAAAGGAGGATTTCGCGTTTATATCTCTGAAATAGATTATAGGAATGATCAATTTGTCGTTGTACACACCGATTGCTTAAAAGAATTTGAAGGGGCAAACCCTTATTTAAGAGAAAAAAATTGGGTTCCTTTTGATTATCATGGCAACATGATGCTAGCTTACAGCCTGATTCCTCATACAATTTTTCAGCATCTTCCCAAAACTAACAAATGTGAAACTATTGCAAGTACAGAGCCAAAGATAAATTGGGATTTTGGAGAACTTAGAGGAGGGACTCCTGCAGTTCTTGATGGCGATCAGTACATTTCATTTTTTCATTCATCTATTGATCTTTTAAGTGTTTACTCAAATAAAAGATGTATCGCTCATTATTTTATGGGTGCCTACACCTTTTCGTCAACTCCCCCTTTTAAAATCAACAAAATAAGTCCTCGACCCATCGTTGGAAAAGGCTTTTATAAGGGTGTTTACTACAAACATTATTGGAAATCTGTCAGGTGTGTTTTTCCTTGCGGAATCCTTGTTGAAGAGCCATTTATTTATGTCTCCTATGGTCGACAAGACCATGAAATGTGGATTGTTAAAATTAATAAACAAGAACTTTTAGATAGCTTGGTAGATTGTCAGGATTAATTTTTTTTAGGCTTACATGAAATTTTTTATCAGCACTTTACTTTTCTCTTCACTTTTTTTATCATTCAACGGGTTTGCAGAAGTCAACCTGGAAGATCAAGCTTCAAGCTTTGTTCTAAAAACAAAACAAATTCAGATTCCGGAATACCCCGACGCTTTTAATCCTTCAATCATACAATGGGAAAATAAAATTCTATTAAGTTTTAGAACAATTCCTAAAGACTCAAAAATTAACCCCTCTTGCTCATCAGCCCAAAGCTTAATTGGGCTGATTTTCTTGGATGCTGATTTCAACCCATTAAACACTCCGCAAATTATTGACTTTTGTTGGGAAAATGCAAAACCTGAGGACGCAAGACTGATTAAAGTTGCAAACAAGCTTTATCTTATCTACAGCGACAACAGAGATGAGATGATGTGTACTTCAGGTTTTAGAATGTATATAACAGAGATTCTTATTGATAACGAAATAATTGCAATTGGAAATACAGACGCTGTTTTGCATTTTGAAGGTGAAAATAAGAATAGAAGAGAAAAAAACTGGGTGCCATTCGATTATGATGGATATCTTTTGATGGCCTATAGTTTGCAAGAACACAAAGTTTTATACCCTATTCCGAGGTCCAATGAGGCGGCAACCATAAGTTGCACACATTCGAATGTGTCTTGGAATTTTGGCGAACTTCGAGGGGGTACCCCTGCTCTTCTTGATGGAGATGAGTACCTTGCATTTTTCCATAGTTCAATGGATATGTCGACGGTTCATTCCGAGGGACAAAAAATTCCCCATTACTTTATGGGTGCCTACACTTTTAACAAAGAGCCTCCTTTTGAGATTACAAAGGTTAGCAACAACCCAATTATTTCATTAGGATTTTATGAAGGCAAGCAATATGCCCCCTATTGGCATCCGGTCAAAGTCGTTTTTCCATGTGGTTTTATTGCCACAAAGCGTTTTGTCTATGTTAGTTATGGAAGGCAGGATCATGAAATTTGGTTGGTAAAACTGGACAAACAAGGCCTTAAAGAGAGCCTCATTCCTGTTCAGTGACAACTTAGAAGGCCGTTTGGAATTCATGAAGCTTGTGATTAGAGTTACAGGTTTTCACTAGATTGTAAAGGCACCCTTTAATAGGCAGTCCCGGATGCTTAACTTAGACCGAAGGTCTTAAATTGCAACAGCCTAGGGCATCGCCCAATGTCATCAACTTAAGAAAATTCGCTAATTTGGAGTGCGGAGACTTGGTCGTAGCTTTCACCCTAAACCCGACTTGTCGGGTTCTGTAATTCTGAATTTTTGGAAAAAAATTCAAAATTACAGGCAAATCGACGAGTCGATTTGAGCAAAGAGCGGAGACGAGTCTCCGCACTCCAAAAAGCCACAGAGTTTTTTTTTGCTAACCCCTTAAGTTAATGACATTGGGCTATGCCCTAGGCTGTTGCAATTTAAGACCTTTGGTCTAAGATTAACGCATCAGCGAAGCTAAAGGATCTTAAAATGTAACGAGAGACTTTACACTAAAATTTAACCCTTACAATATGCTAAGAAATCAAGGATTTGAGGTATTCCTTGGGTTCATCGTTTTCAATGACGAGCTCTTCCTTACCGTTTCGCTTGATCGAAAACCTAACCACTTTAATTTCAGGAGTTTTTTCTTGAGAAAATAAAATATCTTCGTGCGTTGCATTTTTAATATCAATGAAACGACTTAATGTCACTGAGCCATGTAGATGATCATTGCGGCCGATTCCAAAATGAAATGTTCCAAATACTTTGCCATCCTGGACATTGCACCCGCTATGAGGTATAATCTGGGTGCCAAATCCTAATTCACCGATGATACCGACGGCCTTATCATTGTCAATCTTACCTTGTAGTTCATCTACTTTTTTCTGATCACCGCTGATCAAGTTTACTTTTTTGATGCGTCCCTTACTGACAGTTAAAGCGGCAAGCGTTCCATCATCAAACTTCATAGGGAAACTCCCCTCTGCATCGTAGGGAATAAAATAAACTTTTCCAGCCGGTAAATTGACAACATGTTTGCACTCATGGCAAATGCCATCATTTTTTTGGGCAACTTGATCGCCAAGATAAAAATGCAAATGGAATTTGGCACTACCTACTTCAAAATCAACATCTGCAGAATCGGCACCTGTCATGCCTTGACGCATTTTCTCTGTGCATTGGCAGACTTGGATATAATCTGTGGCAAGACCCGTATTTAAAACTATATCGTTGAGCCCAGGGATTGTAGCCCCTCTAAAATCATATTCTTTTGCAGCTAATGTTAAAGGTGCTGTTGCTGAAAAGGCGCCGATGCAAAGAATGATCTCATATTTTGTATAAACATCACACAATTTTAAGACTTCACCTTGACTTGAAACAACAGTTGAGGGCAATTCAAGGTTGCTTCCTCCCGTCATCTGATAGGCGAAAAAGTCAACTGATTCAAGCTCAAAGGCTTGCATCTCCCCTCTTTTTAATCCTTGATAGAAAATTTCGTAAGCTTTTTTTTGTGCTTCATGACCATTTTTATTCAAGAAATCAAAATCCTTTAATTCTTCAGGATTTTCCAAATCGATCAAAATGGCAAGTTTTTCCCCTTTTTTGGGGTCAAATACAGTTTTTAAAAATCGATGTAAATTAAATGGAGGTATTGCAATTTCTTGTATCAATTTTTCTGATTGCATAAGAATCACCCCCCTCTATTTAAAACAATATTAAGCACTCCTATTCCTACTGTTTAGTAACTATAAGATGTAGGCATTGTATGATTTACCTATCTCATCCAAATATTTTAAAATCAAGTTTTTTTTAAATATCAAATTCTTTACTTCACTGTAACTAAGCACAGTAAGTAATTTTTTTAAGATTGAAATTAACGGACTATGTCATTTTTTTCTTGAAGTAGGGTAAATCCCAACTGCTCAGGCCATCCTTCTGTGGAATTCGATAGAACAACAACACCTTTCTC
>Ga0105047_10002739_pt1 | contig 31222 bp, 16 predicted proteins | sample MAT04_FD_78384 | JGI IMG/M metagenome (GOLD analysis project Ga0105047, IMG submission 78384) | Freshwater microbial communities from Lake Fryxell liftoff mats and glacier meltwater in Antarctica - MAT-04 (megahit assembly) | ecosystem: Environmental > Aquatic > Freshwater > Ice > Liftoff... | reverse complement strand
GCGCTCCGGCTGGCGTTCAACAGGTTGCGATACTCGGACCGGTGGTGGTGGTGGCGGCGGCGCGGCGGCTCGAATGACGTCGTTCAGATCCATGGCCGCCAGTTCGACCGCTCCCGATTCTTTATCAAGGGAGGCCGTAAGCGAAGGCAATCCTGCATCCTTGAAGTTGGACTTTGCAAAAGCGTCTAGCGCTTGCGCCCCCAGTAATTCGATGGAGCTGCGCGACTTTTCCATGGTCGCAATCCTATCGGCGCCCTTTGCTGCTGCTGCTGCAGGTGCTGTCGACAATTTGCGCTTGGATTCGCTGATCCTGGAATCGGCAGTGCTAAGCTGCAAGCGGACTTTATTGGTGAATCCCTGTAACGTCTTCAAGCCAATTTCGATTTCGCCGAGTTCCTTGCGTCCGGGGAAACGGCCGCGTGCGGTCTGCACGGCCAGCATGGCGCCTTCCAGATCGCGCTGGGTCAACTTGCCAGCCGCCTGCTGGATGGCTGTAGTCACGTATTTTTCGCCGTCGGCAATGGCTTTCTTGAAAGTCTCTTCGCGTTCGGTGATGCGTTCGCCCGCGCTGCGGTCGTCGACAAGCAGATTCTTCACGTCGGGCAGCATCTTTAGCGCGGCGGCGGGGTCTCCCGCAGCGGCGGTCTGATCGATGCTCTTCATCTTATCTTCGAACTGCTTCTTTCGCGTGGCGTACTCGGCCTTTGCGGCGGTCAGCTTTGATAGAACATCTTTTTCCTTAGCGCCGGCTGCCGCGACCATTTTTATTGCATCGGGTTGATCAACCTTAATTGCGCGCATTTCAGCGAACTTGCTGGCGGACGTTTCATACTGGGTGATCTTGTCAAACGAGCCGAGCGGTCGCTTATCGCCTTCTGTGGCGAAAGCTTCGGCAGCTTTGATCGACGTATCAAGACGCCCGATAACCGTTTTCTTCGCGGCCAGATCTGTCTTGCGCGCCTTGATGTCAGCCTGAATCTTCAGCGCGGCCGGGCCATCGGCGACGATTTGCATTGCCTGGCGCACGAATGTTTCGGCCTGGTCGACACCGTTCTCGTCTTCTTCACGCAGCGCAGTACGTGCCTTGTTCAAGAGCCCATCGTACTGTTCGCGGACGCGCTTGACCTCTTGCTGCTGGTTGATGGCATCGTCGAGTTTCGCGGCGAGCGCATCGTCCTTGTACAACTCTTTGGCCTGCACGACTTTCTTGCGCGCTTCGTCGAAGTCTTCGTTAGCCAGCATGCGGTTACCGTCGGCAATGATCGTAGCAAATTTCTGCTTTTTCTCCTGCTCGGCCTTAAGCGCCTTCTGTTCTTCCATCCCCGCAACGATCAGCTTTTTGGCGGATTCAATTTCCGGGTGTTTTTCATTGAAGATTCCGAGGCGCAATGCTTTTTCAAGGCCTTGGTCCGCACCCTGAAAGTCCTTTTCGCGGAGTTTATCCTGCACGGTGACCATGATCGCCGCATAGTCTTTCTTGGCTTTATCCAGGATGGCTGTTTTGGCAGCGTCGTCGAGTTTTCCCTTAACTAGATCGAATCGCTCGGTGGCCTCCTGCGCACGGGTGGGGACCAGGCGCCGTGCTTCGAGATACTTTTCGCTGGCGATCGCGAAATTCTGACTCTTTTCAGCCTCAGCTCCGCCTTTCATCAGCGCATCGAAGGCGATATTGTTCTGCTTGTCCTGCTTGATGCCGGAGAGCTTGCTTTCAAGCGCAAGGACTTCCTTGTGAATGGCATCCGTGGTCGGGAAGTTCTTCTTGACCGGCTCCAGCTTTGCAATGGTGTCGTCGATGGCCGCAATTTCAAGCTTCTGCGCGTCCAGCTTGCGGACTTCGCCCAGCACTACGGCGGCGCTTTCTCGCTGCTTCATATCCTTCTTGCGTATGTCGACTTCCTTGATGACTTCGGCAAGCTTCTGCTTGGAGGCTGCGTCCCAGCCGTCTAATTTGCTGAGCGTGTCTTGGATTCCATCAATATCTTTCTGAGTCAGGTCGGTGCTGCTCATCAGGCGGCCGATCGAGATCATTTCGCGTTTGAACTTGCCTTGGCCTTCGACGGCTTTGATTGATTTCTCAACCGCTTCGTACGCCTCGACCAGCTTCGCCTCTTTGGTCTTGTGAATCGGTATGTCCTGCAGATCTTTAAGGTACCCACGTGCAGTCACAATGTCACCAGTTGCGGCTGATTCTTTTGCCGACTCGATATCGCTCATGTAGCGTTTGCGCTGCGCAGCGGCTTCATTTTCTGCCAATATCGGAATTTTTTCTATGGGCGCAACCTTGCCCGTGTCGCCACCTCCGCCGCCGTTTGTACCCGCCACCGACCCCTGCGGGTCCGCCTTCTTGCCCATCATCATAAACGCGCCACCGCCGAGCACCACCGCGGCGACGCCGGCTGCGACGTACATCATGCCTTTGCTCTTGGGCGGAGCCATCGATCCGCCGGGACCTGTGCCCGGATTCGATCCCAAACCCGATGCGCCCAGATGTGTCTTCTGGTCCACTCCGGAGCCCGGACCGGTTCCCGCGTTATAGACGAACGTCTTGGGGTCGCCGGGATCCTGGCCGCCTTCGACCTCGGGAGCGGGCAGGCCGCGCTGCACATTCTGGAATGCCTTCAAGAGCGCCTGCGCGTTGGCGTAGCGCTGATCCTGCTTTTTATTCAGGCAGCGTTCGAGCACATCGTTCAACGCCGGAGAAATCTCGGGGCGAATCGTGAGGATCGGAACGTGCGGCTCATGCATCGTCTTCATGAGCACTTTCATGATCGTCTCGTCGGCGAACGGCGGTTTGCCGTTGAGCAGTGCGTACATCGTGGCGCCCATACCGAAGACGTCGGAGCGCTTGTCGGCGGTCTTGGCGTCCATGGCCTGTTCGGGCGCCATGTAGCCGGGCGTTCCCATCGCGGCCTGTCCGCCGGTCAGCGACTGATTGCTCTCTTCGTTTCGCGCCAGGCCCAAGTCCATCAGCTTGGCATTGGTCAGCTCGAAGCCTTTGGCATTGCGCGTTGCGGGAATCATGATGTTGTCGGGCTTGAGATCGCGATGAATCACGCCGTGGCTGTGCGCCGCGCACAACCCTTCGGTCGCCGCGATCATGATCTGCACGGCTTCAATTTCAACGAGGCCCTTCTCGCCTTTTTCAAGCGCGGCCTTAAGGTACTGTCCGGCGGAGAGGCCCGAGACGTATTCCATGATCAAGAAAATCAGCCCGGACTCTTCGTTGACGTCGGTAACGTTAACTAGATAAGGAGAGCGCACCTGCGCGGCGATCTGCGCCTCGCGGAAGAAGCGCTGAATCATTCCCGGGTCTTGTTCGGCCAGATGGAAAGGAAGGACTTTGATCGCGACTTCACTGCGCAGCCGGGGATGGATGCCATAGTAGACGGCGCCCATGCCGCCCTGTCCCAGCTTGCGGAGCATGGGGATGCCGTTCAAGGCCGGGCACATCTGTCCGTGGAATTCGATGCGGGGCGCCTGCTGCAGTAGTTTTTCGCCCAGAAGATCTACAATGACGACGCCGGCGGGAAGTGTATCGGGTCCCAAATTTTGCCCAGCCACTGAACGTCCCGGGCTGCTTTTGCTGATGCTCTGTTTGGACGTGAGCGTGCCGCTGCCCGGTGCCTGGATCGTATTCTGCGAGGCCGGTATCGTGTTCTGACTCGGAACGACCGTCGGCGAAGAACCGACCATTGTCCGGTCGTCCGAATATTGCATGGTCGGGGGAGTCAGTCCGTCGACGGCACCGCCGCCCTTATCCTGACCTTGTCCCTCTGCTTCTGCAGCCATTGTAATTCCCCTCTGCGGAACGATCCAAAATTGAACCATGCAAGCGGAGCGAGGCCCCGCAGTGATTTAGCCAATCTGACAAAAGCTCGCCGACTATGAACTTAACCCCACAATCGTTCGAAGGCAACATAAACCACAGCTTTTCACACCCATAATTGTGACGCCTGAGCCGGAAATAAGTTCTTATGAAATCTCATCTTCGGTGAAGATTCCTGCCTTCGTTTAGTACGACTGCATAATTGCACATGAGCTTAACATTTCACTGCTGATTTTTTTATTTTCACTTTGATCAATTGGTTTAGCCCTTGATCTGCTCCTTCATTTTCTGCAGCCACAGCGGAACGGCCTGCCAGGCATCTTCCTTGGCTTCGTACTCCAGCGCCACGAATCCCTGATAGTTGGCCTCTCGCAGGATCTTAATCAGGCGCGGCAGATCAGAGGTTTCGGCCTCCTTGGCGCCTTTCCTCTTGATCTCAACTTTGACCTGCACGTTGACCGCATACGGCGCGCAACGGGCCAGCTCGGCGTACGGATCCTCGCTGTGAAAATTTCCGGTATCGAGGTTGATGCCGAACCATTTGCTCTTTACGGCTTTGACGATTTCCAATAATCCGTCGGCCTCGGCGACGATGCCGCCGTGGTTCTCCAAGCCGAGGAAGACGCCCTTGCTGCCCGCATAATCGCAGCACTCTTCAAGTGCTTCCATGCAGAGCTTGCGCGCCTCGGCGTCGGGGAGGCCCTTGGCGGAGCCGGCGAAGACGCGGATATGCGGCGCTCCCAGCGTTGCAGCCTTATCGATCCAGCTCTTGACGTTGACAACTTCCTGTTCGCGGGCAGGGCCCTTGGGCAGAGCAAAATTGTTGTTCACGGCCGTCCCGCTGATTGCCACTCCTTTAAGGAAGGCGTGGCGGCGAAGTTGGAGCAGGTAATCATGGCTCGCTTCCTTGGCGAGATAATAGCTGGTCAGCTCGGCGCCGGCGCATCCCTGCTCGGCGCAATAATCGATGAACTTGAACATATCGATTTCCTTGGGATCGACTTTTCCCGTTGGGCGCTGCACGTTTGCGCCAAAGGAATCGCGGAAAGAGTACGCCGCAAGGCTAAGCTGCAGACGCGGCGCGCCGGTTCTTTGCAGCGGCTCGATCGCCAAACCCGGCAAGGCATAAATGGCCGCACCAACGGCCGCCACGCGATGTATGAAAAAACGACGGGATTCGAAGGCCATGTTGAGTTCCTATAGAGAATGGAATTGTGGTCGCTGAGCCATCTACACCGCAATGAAGTGGTAAGATCATTTATTGAGTCCAGTGTTGTTAATGAACGGAAAGAAGACTTGAAACGATTGGCAGTTGAATCGTTTCAAATCTTCTTTATCCACACTGGACTCAATAGTGCTGCTCAATACTTTCTCTTTTAAGATTGTGTATTCGCCCAAAGCAACCCGCCGGCAACGAACACCTATAAAAATACCGGGATCACCGATCCCGGTATCCACTGCACCATTAATTGTGTCCGGCTTACTTCGTCGGAGCCGGTGCGGCCTTAGGTTCGCCGATGCTGATCAGTTCGATGTCGAAGATCAGTACTGCATTGGGCCCGATCTTCTCGCCCGCGCCCTGCTCCTTATAGCCGAGCTTGGAGGGGATGAAGAGCTGCCACTTGGATCCGACCTTCATCAGTTTGAGTGCTTCGGTCCAGCCCGCGATCACGCCGCCGACTGGGAAAGTGGCTGGCTGGCCCCGCTTGTAGGAACTGTCGAATTCGGTGCCGTCAATGAGCGTGCCTTTGTAATGCGTGGAGACGGTGTCCGTCGCCTTCGGCATCTCGCCGGCGCCCTCCTTAATGACCTTGTACTGCAGGCCGCTGGGCAGTTCGGTGACGCCCTCCTTCTTCTTGTTCTCAGCCAGGAATGCTTCGCCGGCCTTGAGGTTGGTCTCGCCCGCGTTCTTGGCTTTTTCGGCCATCTTCTTCTGCATGGAGGCCTGAAGTCCGGTGAGAACTTCCTGCATTTCGGGCTGCGTCATCTGCATTTTGCCGGCGGTGATTGAATCCTTGAATCCGGTCGTCAGCGCGTTTACGTCGATTTCTTCAACCAGATGCTTGAGGTTGGTTCCGATATCCACACCAATCGCATACCCGATTTTTTCTTTCGGCGTCTTCAAAGTGCTCTCCGGTTTGGGCTCTTCGGCATGCATCGCCGCGCACACGCCCAGCAACAATACCGGAATAAGACTAAATGCTTTCATTCGTGCTTCTCCTCAAAGTTACCCTGCGATGTATGATTGCGAGGGAGATTAATTCAAAAGGTCGGCCAGCCCAAGACGGGCGTATAGGACGTTAGCAGATAACGCTACGAATGGAAGTACATCGGCGAGCTATTTATAGCTCGCGCTTTTTACGGATCTACCAATAGGCACAAAGACACGGGAAACACAAAGAAAGCAGTTGCCGTTCTTCGTAATTCTTTGTGCCTTCTTGTCTTTGTGTTGAGTCTGTTTTAACGCTCAGTGCTTCACGTTCGATCTGTCGTTCGGCTGTGCCTGCCGGTTCCGCGTCGAATCCCCGCTCTTGGGCTGGGTCGACTTGCGGCTGCGCCCCGTCCCTTTTCGCGTCTCCACCCTAGCTCGCTCCCAGCCACCGCCGCCCTCGTCGCCGAATGTGGGCGGATACTCTGTCTCGTTCATATTCGCATTCTCCTCAGCGTCCGAATAGCCCGAAGAGCTCGCTGCGCCGATCGCAGTGGCTTCCGAATTCAAATCTCCGGCAGTGGCGTTTGACTCCGGCCCGCGCTCCTGTCCGGCCGTCCCGCGATGATGCGCGTAAGCGGACTGCTCGCGGGCTTCGCCTTCATATGGCACGCGCACACCCGGCTCGCGCCGCTCGAAATGGAAGGGTTCCAGCGGGTGGTTCGGACTATGCGCAGCATATCCGTGAACCCTAAACTTCGGAAATGTGTCCTCAATGCTGAATTGTTCTTTTATCCCTGCGGCACTGGAATGGGTTTGGCCGGATTGGGGATTCTGGTTCTCTGGCATAAAATGCGCTCCGTTATCGGTCCTCAAGCGACAACAAAACGCAACTCCCAAGCCCGCCCGCAAAATTTATTTTGAATCGGAGTAAACTCGGCTCTGAACCGGCCGGAAAAAAAGTTAGCCACGGTACACTTTTATTTTTTCTCCGGCGTGCTAGAGTCGTTTTCATGTTCGGATTGCAATACAACACACTGCTGGTGATCGCGGGGACGGGCCTGCTGGGGCTCTCGGCAGGCGTCATCGGCGCGTTCGCCGTGCTGCGCCGCCGCGCCCTGATGGGCGACGCGCTTTCGCACGCTGCGCTGCCCGGCCTGTGCATCGCCTTCATGCTCTACGGCGAGCGCAATTTTCTGGTCTTCATGATCGGCGCGGTCATCTCCGGCGTGATCGGCGTGCTCTGCGTTTCGCTGCTGCGCCACCACACCCGCATCAAGGAAGACGCTGCGATCGGCCTGGTGCTCTCGGTCTTTTACGGCGCGGGCATCGTGCTGCTCAGCATCATTCAGCGCCAGCGCAACGGACAGCAGGCCGGCCTGGAATCGTATCTCTTCGGCCAGACCGCCAGCATGGTGATGCAGGATCTGGCCACCATCATCGGCGTCACGCTGCTGACCTTGCTGATCCTGCTCCTCTTCTATAAGGAATTCAAAATCCTCAGCTTCGACCGGGAGTTCGCCGCCGTGCAGGGCTGGCCGACATTGTTTCTCGATCTGGCGATGATGGTTCTGCTGGTGATCACGACCGTGGCGGGCCTACCCGCGGTGGGCGTGGTTCTCATGGCCGCGCTGCTGATCATCCCCGGCGTCTCGGCGCGCTTCTGGACCGACCGCCTCGACAAACTGCTTCTTCTTGCTGGACTCTTCGGACTCTTAAGCGGCGTCATCGGAACGCTGCTCAGCGACAAGCTCGACGACCTGCCGGCCGGACCGGTGATTGTGCTCAGCGGTTCGATCATCTTTTTTCTCTCGATGCTCTTCGCGCCGCGGCGCGGCGTGATCTCGCGCGTGCTGCAGCATCTGGCCCTGCGCGGCCGGGTCGCGCGGCAGAACCTGCTGCGCAGCTTTTACGAGCTCAGCGAGCCCGACTTGCCGGCCTTGAAAACAGTCTCGACCGAGGCGCTGGTCCACCATCGTGGATGGACGCTTGGAGAAGTGAAGCGGCTTCTGAACTCTGCACAAGCGGAGAAACAGATCGAACCCGTCGGAGCATCGGACGCGCACCAATGGCGCCTCACTGCCGCCGGCCTGAGCGCCGCCGCAGACGTGGTGCGCGTGCACCGACTCTGGGAGATATTCCTGATCGAGCACGCTGATATTGCGCCCGACCATGTCGACCGCGACGCCGACCAGATCGAACATATTCTCTCGCCGGAGCTGATCGCGCGGCTCGAGTCGCATCTCTTTAACGCCGGGCGCTGGCCCAAGGCTGCCGTACCTGCCTCGCCGCATAAGATCGACGCAGGCGTCATGTCTGCAAAGGAGAGCGCCTGATGCCGCAGAGCCTCCTTCCGATCTTCGCCTTATTTGAATACGACAAAATCTCCTTTGCCATCGTCGCCACCGCGATCCTGGTCAACGTCTCCTGCGCGCTGCTGGGCTGCTTCCTTTTGTTGCGGCGCATGAGCCTGCTGGGCGATGCCATCTCGCACGCCATCCTGCCCGGCCTGGCGCTGGGTTTCATGCTGACTCAATCGCGCGCCATCTGGCCCATGCTGGCCGGCGCCATGTTCGTCGGTGTGCTCACCGCATTGCTGACGCAGGTCCTGACGCGCTGGGCCCGCGTCCCCGAAGACGCGGCGATGGGCGTGGTCTTCACCTCGCTCTTTGCCATCGGCGTAATCATGATCCACCGCGTCGCGCGCCAGGTCGACCTGGATGCAAGCTGCGTGCTCTACGGCATGCTCGAGACCGCCGCGATGGACACCACCACCGTCGCGGGCGTCACGCTGCCGCGCACCGTCCTGACCATGGGTATCGTCTGCGCGCTGGTAATCGTTTTCGTCGTGCTGCTCTGGAAGGAACTGAAGATCGTCTCATTCGATCCGGACCTTGCGACCACGCAGGGCATCAACGCCAATGTGATTCACTATCTTTTAATGAGCATGGTCGCAGCCGTCACCGTCGCCGCCTTCGAAGCCGTCGGTTCAATTCTCGTCGTCGCCATGCTGATCGCGCCGGCTGCCGCCGCATCGATGCTCACCGACCGCATGAGCATCATGCTGCTGATCGCTGCGCTCTGCGGCATTGCCTCGGCGGTGATCGGCCGCGAGATTGCCTATCCGCTGGGCGCTTCAGTGCCGGGCATGATGAGCGTGGTGGCCGGAGCCATCTTCACCCTGGCCGTAATCTTCGGACCGTCGCACGGATTGCTGATCAAGGCGCTGCGGCGCTGGAAACTGAGCTTGCGAATCGTGCGCGAAGACGTGCTCTCCATGCTCTACCGCTGGGATGAAATATCGCCCGAGCGCGCGCTGCAGCGCTCGCAGGCTCAGGCCGCGCTGGGCGGCGGACTGCTGCCGCGCTTTGCTATCTGGGACCTGCTCCGCGACGGCCGCATCAAGCGCGAGGCCGACGGCGTGGCCTTGACCGAGCGCGGCCGGCGCCAGGCGCAGACGCTGGTCAAGTCGCACCGTTTGTGGGAAGCTTACCTTCAGAAAGTGCTCGGCTTTCCCGCCGATCATCTGCATGCTTCAGCCGACCGCACCGAGCACTTCATGAACGAGGGACTCGTGCGCCAGGTTGCCGACGCAGTTGACAACCCCCGCATCGACCCGCACGGCAAACCCATCCCGCGCCGCGAAGGCAGCCGCGTCGACCTCGGCGAGAAAGAGTAACGGCGGTTGTAGCGCAGGCATCCTGCCTGCCCGTTGAGATGACAATTCGAGCAGGCTTGAAGCCTGCTACCCCATCACCGGCGATTGCTCCCTAATTCCCCGCCACCCGCTGGCGGATGTTTCCGCTGTCTTTCTTCTTCGAGACCTTGAACTCCACCGGCACCTGCGCTTCATACGGCACGCCGGCAATCAGCAGCGCAACTTGAATCTTACGATCCACCGTTGTCTTGTTCGCTTCATCGGCTCGAACCTCCGGCGTGATGCCTTCGGTGTCGAAGCCTGCATCGGTCGCGTTGGGCAGGCTGAAGGTCATGGTGATGGTGCCATTTCCGGCCACTGCAAGGATGGTGCTGCCCTTGGGCGGCTTGGGATATTTGACCTTGAGCTTCTTCAGCGGCTTGGTGCTCTTGAGGATTTTGGTCTTGCCCTTGGGCAGCAGGTCGACGTCGTCGATGATGTTTCCGATGCCCACGGACATGGGCTGTATCGCATTGGTATCAAATCCCGCGGGAATTTCGACCGTGCCTTTGAAGGTGATCGTGTCGAGCTTGGTCTTCTTGATAAAGTTGAACTTACCCTTCAGGCTGGTGATGGTGATGTCCGAACTCGCGCGCGCGGATACGCCGATTTCACGCGCACCGACAAGCGCCGCCTCGCCGGTTTCACGGCGGCTGACGGAGATCATGCGGCGGCCCCTGCCGATTTGTGCGTTTCCAAATCCCAGATCAAAAGCAGTACTTGTCGCAACGAAAATTCCGGCATTCTTGAACTTTTGAATGGGCTTCAGGCTGTCGCGCGTGACCGTTGGCGTCACCACGCTCGACGTGCCGGCAATGACCGTGCGCGCGAAGAACGGCGCGCGGCTGCCGGGTGTGATATCAATGTTCAGCTCAACCACGCCGCCGTTGCTGCGCGAGAAATCAACCCCGATTCCAGTCAGCGGATTGATCACCTCTCCGCTTCCGATGTTGGCTACGCCAAGCCCGCCTGAAGACGGCGTAAAGACACCCGTTGTGCTGGTGAATGCTGGATTGCTGCCGTCGTTGACGGTCAAGGTGACCGTGTAATCGCCCACTGCCAGATAGGTATGCGTGGAAGAGAAAGCTGCGCCGATCGTGTGCGTCCCCGTTATTACAGGGGCGCCGTCTCCGAAGTCCAGCGTGTAGCCGACCGTGGTTGAATCGCCATCGATGATCTGCGCCGTGATGGTGACATCACCCGCTGCCAGCAGGATATCGGGCGAGGCCTTCAGCTCTGTCACCACCGGCGCGCCAGCGAACGGCACACTGCTGATGCCAATCGAGAGTACCGCGGATCCAGTGCCGGCCGTGTTGGTCGCTTCAATCGTGATATTGAAGGCGCCCGAGACAGTCGGAATCCCGGAAATAACACCCCTCGAAGTATCGATCGCCAGACCGGCCGGTAGCGGCAATAGGTTGGCTGCCGTGCCCTGGTAAGCATTGAACGCCGTCGGACCGTTCGTGGCCGTAATCGTGTAACTGAAAGGCTGATTGAGTTCTGAGACGGCGAACGTCGGACTCGTGATGATCGGCGGCACGCTCGGCGCAAGTGTCACGCTGCGGATGCGGCTGTTGCCGGTGTCAGCGATCAGGATGCGGCCGGCGCTGTCGATGGCCAGCCCGCGCGGAAAATCAATGGACGCCAGAAGCGCATCGCCGCCGTCGCCCGAGAACCCATTCGCTCCGTTGCCGGCGAAAGTGCTGATGATTCCTGCCGAATTGACCTTGCGCAAAATGCGCCCCTGGGTGGTTGAAATGTAGAGATTGCCCGCGGCATCCAGAGCGATTCCGGTAGCACCTTTGAGCGATGCGCTGGTGGCCGGTCCGCCGTCGCCGCTGGTCGCAAACACGCCGTTGCCGGCCACCGTGGAGATGATTCCCGCGGTTACTTTGCGCACCACACTATTGCTTTCATCAGAGATATACAGATTGCCCGCGCTGTCCAGGGCGACGTCCCCGGCCTCCAACGCCGCGGCCGTCGCCGCTCCGCCATCGCCAGCCACGCCAAAAATGCCATTGCCCGCGAACGTGCTGATGTTGCCCGCGGCATCGATCCTGCGTACGCGAGCATTACCCCGATCAGCCACATAGATATTTCCAGCACTGTCGGCCGCCAGGTCACTGGGACTGTTAAACTGTGCCGCCGTTGCAAGTCCGCCATCGCCGCTGAATCCTGAGACTCCCGTTCCAGCGAAGGCCGTGATAATGCCGGTCGCGGGATCAATACGCCGCACGCGGTTGGTGCTCTGCCCAATGAAAAGGATTCTGCCCGTGCTATCCACGGTGATCGCGACGGGCCTTGCAGTTCCCGCTGCCGTCGCCTGGCCACCATCGCCACTGGCGGTGATCGAGCCGGTTCCAGCGAAGGTCGTGATGTTGCCTGCCGGGTCGACTTTTCGAATGCGCGAATTGGAGTCCGCGATATAGATGTTTCCTACGGCGTCGGCAGCAACGTCTTCCGGAGTAAAAATGTCCGCTCCCAAGGCCGGTCCGCCATCGCGCAGGCCGCCGCCGCCGAGCGTGGTTACAATAGCCGTCGCGCCGTCCACACGGCGGACGCGGAAGACGCTGCCAAAGAACAAATTATTGGAGGCGTCGACTACAACGTTCTGGGCAAAGATCTGCGATGCGTTGGTAGCCAGCACGCCGTCGTCTGTGCTTGTCCCGCCGCCGACAACCGTGTTGATAACTCCGGTTCCGGCCACAACCTTGCGAATGCGCGCGTTGTTGGGTTCGCCAATAAACAGGTCGCCAAGACCGTTCACCGTCAGGCCCATGGGCGCGTCCAGTTGAGCGGACGTAGCCGGTCCGCCATCGCCGCTGAAGCCGGTCAGTCCAGTGCCGGCATAGAGGGATATGGTGCCGCCCACGTTGATTTTGCGAACCGTCGACGCATCCGAAACGAACACATTTCCAGAGCTGTCGACCACCACGCCCCTCAAGACTGAAAATGTGGCGCTGGTCGCCGGCCCGTTGTTCCCCGAAGAACCGAAGCTGCCGGTACCGGCAAACGTCGAGATAATGCCGCCCGCATTCACTTTACGAACGACAAAATTGCTAGAGTCTGCGATGTACATATTGCCACTGGAATCGAAGGCCACATCCTTCGGCGCATTGAGTTGAGCATTGATGGCCAGCCCTCCATCGCCCAGGTTTCCGCCCGTTCCATCGCCCGCTACGGTCGTGATGACGCCGTTGGCAGCTATTTTACGAACGCGATGAAATGTCGTTTCGACGATGTATACATTGCCTGCGCCATCGAGCGCCACGCTATCGGGCGTGGTCGCCGCCAAGGTGGCCTGTCCACCGTCGCCGACTGAACCGAAAGTGCCATTCCCAGCAAACGTCGTAAGGACTCCGCCCGGAGTGATCCTACGTAAGCGGTTGTTCAAAAGATCGGCAACGAAAATATTGCCCGAAGCGTCTCGAGCCACCCGGCCCACGCTGCTAAACGTTGCATTCTTTGCGGGACCGCCGTCTCCGAAGAAATCGGGGCGGTTGCCGTTTCCGACCACCGTGCTGATAGTGCCTGCATTGTTCAGCAGACGTATGCGGTGGTTGAAATGGTCAGCCATGAGCAGCCCGTTGGCGCTCACGGCCAGGCCCCGCGTGGTATTCACCAGAGCACTGGTGCCGGGCCCGCCGTCTCCTGCAAACCCAGGCGTTCCGTTTCCAACAATGATGCTGATGATGCCTGTGGAGGCGGTGATCTTACGCACGCGGTAAAGGTCGAGCGAGATGAAAATGTCTCCTGCTGCGTTAACCGCCAGTCCGTTGATCGACGAGATTTGCGCCGCGGATGCCGGTCCGCCATCGCCAAGTGAGCCGTAAGTGCCGTCTCCCGCTATCGTGGTGATGGTGCCGCCCGGAGTAATACGGCGCAGGCGAAAGTTGCCGTCATCTGCAACATAGAGATTGCCGGCGCTGTCAAAGGCGATCTGTGTAGGAAAATTTAATTCAGCGTTATCGGCCAGACCGCCATCGCCCGAAAACCCAGAAGTACCCAGCCCGGCAATTGTAGTGATGATGCCGGTAGTTGCACTGACTCGCCGGATGCGATTATTCCCGGAATCGGCAATGTAAAGATTTCCAAGCCCATCCAACGCAATGCTTATCGGAACGAACAGTTGAGCGTTAGGGGCAAGTCCATTGTCGCCGAAAAACCCAGCGGTACCATCGCCGGCCACAAGCACGACCACGCCATTAATTACGGCGGAGACGGTATTGGCGCTGGGTTCGGCGAAGTACAGAATCCCCGCAGCGTTGATTGCGAGGGACTCCGCGCTTCCGAAAATCGTGATCAAACTGCTGATCCTGCCCGTCGCGGCATCGACCTTGTAGACGCCGCCATTGGAATCACACAGAATCGTATTTCCCGCAGGATCCACGGCCACTGCCTGAGGGAATTGCAATGGAAAGTTTACCGCCAGACCCCCTTCACCGGGCGGCCCTCCAGCGACTGTATTGATGGTGTCAAAAGAGTAGGCCGAAAATGAACCAATCACCGCAAGCGCAATCAGGCAACGAAGTCCGGGCATGGAATTCCTCCAAGTAGTGTTTCTTTTGGTGACTGCCGAAGTACTCGCGCCTACCGTATTCTGAAATAAGTTCTACACAATTGAAAATGAGCTTAATCTGCGTGATCTCGTATCAAACTTTCGACCGCCCTCATCTTCTCGTCCAGCCAGTGGCTTAATATGATCTGCGTGCCTGCCACGGGCAGAGACAACCCAATCAGCAAATACACCCTGTTTCGAGGAATCTTTGAGGGCTGCGCCGGATCGAGCCACGCCTCGTTCTGAGCCAGCAGCGCCAGCGTCTCCAGACCGATCAGCACCGGCCATAGACAGGCCAGCCGCAGCCGGCCGCACTGCGGCGGAATGGCCAGCGTATAGCGGATGGCTTCGCGGTAGTGTTCCATCGCAGCGCGCATCAATTGAAAGAGCAGCGGACGAGCGCGGACGGAGGATTCCGGCTTGAGCAGATCGTCGATATCCAGAGCGCGATCCTGCAGTAGCGTCCAGGGAATATAACATCGCCCGATGCGCAGATCCCTGGCGCAATCGCGCAGCACGTTTGTGTATTGCAGCGCCTTGCCGAAGCGAATCCCGCATTGCGACATCGCCGCCTCATCCCAGATGCGCAATGCAGGTACGTGCCGCATCGTCATCTGAGTCCAGAATTCGCCGACGCAGCCGGCCACAAGATAAGTGTAACGGTCGAGCTCCGATGGCGTTTGCAACGCTGAAACACGGCCGGAATTTTCCCGCGGAAAGGCGCGCAGATCCAGCTCCATGCCCTGTGTCAGAACAGTGACAACATGCCGCACCGATGCGCGGTCGTCCGGCTGAAGGGTGCTCAATAGTTCAAGCGCCGGTCCCAGAGATTGAAGCAGGTTGCGCTCGCTGGAATCCATCTGATGCAGCGTGAGCGCGGCCTCGATGTGCCGCAGCGCATGGACATCGATCTCGCCCTGAACCTGTTCGCGAAACGAGAGGAGAAATTGCAGCCTGCGCGCCGGCGGCAGCAGCGAGGTGTCGGTGATGGTATCGGCGGCCCGCGCCAGCAGGTAAGCCAGCCCGATCGGCTTGCGCACGCCATCGGGCAGCACACGCAATGTTAAGTAGAACGAGCGCGAGACGCTCTGCAATAGATCCGTTAAAAGTTCATCAGACGCGCGCAAATCAATCGCACTCGATAGGATTGACGATCATGCTTCAACACAGAGAGATTCTTTCTCTCACGATGAGATGCGGTCAGAGCCGGTTCCCTTTTGCTGGTCCACGGCACTTTTACGACGAAGGATATATTCCGAAGAAACAATTGCTGCCAAAAGATCGCCTGCCCAAATCACGATATTCAGCAGAAATTGAGTCCTGCCGTCCACATCATAAGCAATCCACCCCAAACCACCGTCTTTAAATGGCCAAGGATCATGTTTCCATTCACCCTCATAAATGACCAGATCATACTCATCACAGAACTCCAAAGGCCATCCATACCGCCTATAACGCATAAACTGAACTCCGTAACGCCCTTCCTTTTTTGCCTTTGAAGTCATTTCTTCCGCTGTACTTTCACTAATAAATTCAGACTCACTGCCGACTGTGCGTACTTCTGTTTTTCTCGGCAAGACGTTCATTCCGAGAACTGCCCCTATTAGCAAAACAGCGATCACTAAAGTGAGCAAATGTATGCGAAATCTAGAGTAATTGCCACTTAACTTCATGTCGTTCCCGAGGATCTCTTCGAAGCTTTTATTGATTTCTTAGAAATGGCATACTCAAGTCCAACCCCGATTACTGTTAATAAAATTACGCAAAAAATGATATTCTTTAGCAAATCCGGGCGTTTGCTTAAAAAAGAAATGTTTTTAATAATATCAAGAGTTCCATTAGGCTCCTGAGAGAAGGTGCCCTTTGCGTGTCGAAACGGGTATTCCTGACCAAATGGCCATTGAGGAAACTGTATAACAACGTCCATGTGACTGGCATCGATATCCACAATTCTTAGAATACGTGTCTGCCGCATGTTTAAGCCCAAAAGAATACTTGCGCTCAAGCACAGGACGATGAGCGTGAATAAATGTATACGGACGCGGTACCCCTTTTTCATTTTGTAACCGTTCAGTGCCGCAGGCCTCTGCACCCGCACAAGCGCAGATGCCACAACGCGGTTTGGTTGTTTGCGCGGGCAGAGACGCCCGCGCCATCAGCAAGACGACTAAATGATTACTTCACTTCTTAGGCGGTGGTGGTGGTGCCTTTGGTCCTGTCCATTCATGCTTCCACAAGACCTTCCCGCCCTCAACACAGACCAATTGAGTAATAAAATTTCCACCTCCTGGCGAATCCGCTATGTCTGTACTCGGTGATGGATTACCGATATTTCCAGACGGGTTACCCGTTCCAGCATACCATGGGTTATCTTTCCAGCGCTCCCCTGGAAAATTGCGATTGATGCCGCCACCCGGCTTATACATTGATTCAGGCACTTTTCCCGGTGGATCATTTCCCGCGGGACGAGATGTGGGCTGATTGGGTTTGGTGGGGTCGCTTTCAGCACCCGTGGCAGCACCATTATCAGGTCCGGTATAATTCGCAGCAGCGTTGTCATACGTCCACGCTCCGCCCTTACTTCCGCTAAAATGTTGTATAAAGCCATATTTGGCGTCCTCTTTCTCGCATTTCTTACAGCAGTTCGCACCGGCTTCCGCTGCCGTGGTGCCCATGCAAGGTTGCGCCCCCAATATCTTTTGGGTGCAGGAAGAGATTGGATCTTGCTCTTGCCTTTGCTCATTTGGCCTCTTCGTTTTTAGGAATCAGAAACACGCTACCTTTAACACGGGGTTTGTCTACGGGTTTTTCCTAATTCCGAAGTTAAACTCGTTCATTCGCATAGCCCCGTTTCGGATTTGTCCTTGGGTTGCGGCAGCGCTGCGTTGGGTAGTGAGACTTGGGTATCACCTCATTGTGAACGTTGCATGAGGAAATGCCAGTTGCAAACAAGTTCGAAAATTGTTAGTTATGAATGCCTTAGGCAGGCTCCGCGACTATCGTCGCCTTACCCGTTTTGCGCGAGCGCGAGCAATGGACGCCAACATCCCGGGTCAACGGAGCATCCTTCTGGTCTGCCAGAACGATGCCACCTATCGCGCGCTCTCCGGCATCCTTAAAAAAACAGGCCAGTTGCCCAGACAGGCGCCCGACGCCATCGACGCATGGACGATCCTTAAAGAAGGAAACGTGAGCTGCATCGTGCTCGACTTGAACATTGGCACCACGCATGCCCTGACCTTGTTCCGCTCGGCGCGAACGCACGCCGCGTACGCCATGATTCCCTTCGTCTTCATGATCAGCGACGGCGTTCCGCCCATCGAGTTGATTGGAGCCGAAGAGGCCGCGCTGACGGAGACACGGACCGCCACCGCCTCGATTCCCGATGCCTGGTTGATGCTCCCCTGCACGGCTCAGGATTTCCTGAACACGCTGCGCGCAGTCGAGCGCAATGTGCTCACCGAAAAATCATCGATCGGATATTCCGTACCTAAAGCCAGGCCCAGCCGCGCCAATTCCAGCCTTGACGCCGAGGAATCCGGTGCAGCCTACGCAGTCAGCAGCGTCTTCGCCGGCCGCATCGGCGTGCTCGATCTGGCCAAGATTATTTACATGGTCGAGCCGCTGCGACTGACCGGGGTGCTCCGCGTCGCCGACGAAGGCAAGGTCGGGCACGTCTTCTTTGTAGACGGCGCGGTGCGGCATGCGGACTTCAGTGAAATCGAAGGCGAAGAGGCTCTCTTTCTGCTCCTGCATCTGAAGGGCGGCGTCTTCCGCTTTGATACGCAGAACCCCACCACGCAGCGCACCATCGAAGGCAATACCATGGCGCTTTTGCTTGAAGGTTTGCGCCAGATGGACGAGACCAAGGCCATCATTACCGCGCACCAGCAGGAGAAGGCGACGCGCTCCAGCTTTCGGACGCCTGCCATCAAACCCGACGAGCCGTTGAACGAGGACAAGCAGGAAGAGAAGCATTCGGGATCGGTGGGTTGAAGTTTTTTCCCTCTCCCCCAGCGGGAGAGGGGTCGACGTGAGCGCAGCGAACGCGGGGTGAGGGGTCAGGCGCGTGAATTTTGCAAGTGATACGCGTATACCCCTCCCCTACCCCTACCCCCTCCCTCAAGGGGAGGGGGAAACAACTGCAACCGACGGTGACCCAATTACCATTTGCATAACCGCGCTTCTGCGTTAGGTAGAGGGTTGTCCGGCTCGTCTAAATCCAAACCCAATCCCGCTTGGGTTTGAGCATGGACGAACCCGGCGGGTTTTGGCCTTCAGCGTCATTTTCAGTTGTCACTGGACGGCATTTTAAACGGATAGGCAAAACGCATCTGTGACATCCAAAACCATACTCCTGATCTGCCAGAGCGATGAGACGCTCGAAGCCCTCGCCGCAATCCTTCAGCAGGCCGGCGAAACGGCGGTCACCGCGCGCAATGCACGCGAAGGCTGGAATATGATAAAGGGAGGCGAAGCAGGCTGCGTCGTCGTCGATATCAATAGCGCGCCGACCGATTCCCTGGTTCTCTTCCGGGCCGCCCGCGCCTCCAACAAGGTCGCGTTCATTCCCTTCCTCTTCTTGATCAGCAATGAATCGCCCGTGCTCTCGCTCGACGATGGACAATCCAATGAAGTCGCCCCCGACGCATGGCTGGCCCTGCCCTGTACCGCGGACCAATTTCTAAAACAGGTTCACACACTGCTCGAATACGAAGCTCCGGCCGTCAGGCATACGCCAGTGCCAATGAGCTCCCCGGCCTCGGGTTCCGGTCCGCACGGCGCAATCACGCCCGACGATCTCTTGATGGCCAAAGGCAGCGTCTTTGCCGGACAGCTTGGAATTCTGGACGTCACAAAAATCCTGAGCATGATCGAACCGCTGCGCCTGACGGGCGTGCTCAAACTGGCCGACGGCAAACGCTACGGACAGGTTCACTTCGTCGACGGAGCCGTGCGGCACGCGCAGCTCCACGACATCGAAGGCCCCGATGCGCTCTTTCTGCTCTTCCACTTAAAGAGCGGTGCCTTCCGCTTTGACATCGAAGCACCCACGACCAAGCGCACCATCGTCGGCAACACCATGGCTCTGCTGCTCGAAGGGCTGCGCCAGATGGACGAAGCCAAAGCGATGATCAAATCATTCCAGAATCGCGGCGCCAACGCGGCCGCAGCCGCAGCCGCAGCAGCAGCAGCAGCCGCAGCCGCAGCCGCAGCAGCCGCCCAGAACAAATAGCCTCCTTCCGACGAATCCAGCGAATGGATCACGCGAGACCAAACCTTTTTCACGTAGTAAGAACAAATGATCCCCATTTATTTTTCGCACCGTGCACGAACAGACGTTCTTCGTGCTCCTTATTGAGTCGCGCGTTGATAAAGTGAAGCGACAGAGGAAAACGACCGGCTGTTGGGGCGTATTCCTCTGTCGCTTTCATTACGCGCGACTCAATAGTGTCTTCGTGCCTTCGTAGTAAATCCGTAAAACGCGCCGCCAAGCACCAGCGCGGTTGCCAACCCACTCCCCATGTACTAGAATTCGCTCGATGAAGTCCATCATTTACATGAGTGAGAGGAAATGCTGAGAACGTTTTTACGCTGTAAGATTCACCGCGCCACCGTCACCAGTGCCAGCCTCGATTACGTGGGTTCGATGACCATTCCCGAGGATCTGATGCGTCGCCTCAATATCCTGGAAGGCGAACAGGTTGAAGTCGCCAATATCAACAATGGCGAACGCTGGACAACCTACGCCATCGTCGGCAAAAAGGCCGCCGACTTCGCGCTCAACGGAGCTGCCGCGCGCCTGGGCCAGATCGGCGACCGCCTGATCATCATGGTCTTCGCCCAACTGGACGAGGCCGAAATCGCCGCGCACCGTTCCAAAATTGCCTTCATGGATGAGCACAATAAAGTTGTCAGTATGCAAGAGTAAGGTAAGCAAACATTCCAATAGGGTGGAGTAGACACTCCAATAGCGTGGAGCAGACACTCCAATAGGGTGGAGCAGACATTCCTGTCTGCTCGAATCGGGCAGACAGGAATGTTTGCCCCACCCCAGCAACGCCGATCCCCGAGACTCCATGTATCCTGTCCTGTTCCACATCCCGCTCACCCTTCTCGCCGCCATCGCCGGCGCAATCGTGGGCGCTGCCTTCGGTGATAACAAGCTTCGCAACACCGTCATCTTCGCGCTGCTCGGCGCGGCCGTCCTGAGTGCCGCCGCATTCTTAAAAGCCTCGACAATGTCCGTTCCCGTGCAGGGCTACGGCTCGATGATCCTGCTCGGTTTTCTCACCGGCGTCGGCATGGCCGCGCGCCGCGCGCACCTCATCGGCGTCGAACCGCGCCACTGCGTCGACATCGGCATCTTCGGCGTCATCATCGGACTGGCGGGCTCGCGACTCTTTCACATCATCGTCTACTGGCCGCGCTTCAATCCCTTCGTCGGCGGATCCTTTCACGTCGAGCGCATCGTCGACATGTTCAAAATCTGGGAGGGCGGACTGGTCTTTTACGGCGCCTTCCTCACCGTCATTCCCGCGACCTGGCTCTACTGCCGCCATTACAAATTGCCGCCGATAAAATTTCTCGACCTCTCCGTCCCGAGCCTCATCGCGGGCCAGGCCTTCGGACGCATCGGCTGCCTGCTCAACGGCTGCTGCTATGGAAAAACCTCCGACGTGCCGTGGGGGATCCACTTCCCGCCGACCGCTCCCGCATACATGTCGCAAGTCCGCGCAGGCCTCGACGTTCCCGAAGCCTGCTCGCTGGCCGTCCATCCCACGCAGATTTACGCTTCCATTGCCGCGACATTGACCGCCGCTTTCCTTTATACATACTGGCCTCGGCGCAAGTACGATGGCCAGATCCTATCGCTGATGCTAATCATGGCCGGCACGATGCGTTTTTTTGAAGAATTACTCCGCAACGACGAGCCCGCGCTCTGGGACGCCGTGCCGCTGCTGACAGTGGCCATGTGGATCGGATTGGCAATTGTCATCGTCGGCTTCGCGCTGCTCCTTTATTTCAGAAGCGCCGCACGGAGTTCCCTCGCCCCTCCGGGGAGAGGGTCGACGTGAGCGAGAGCGAACGCGGGGTGAGGGGTACGACATCTGATTTTTGCAAGCGACGCACTCAACCCTCCCTTATAGGGTAAGGCATACAAAAGCCGGAGACCGTCCGTTCATGTCAATGCTGACCCGCAATGCAGTCGCGATTCTCCTTCTTGCGTTCAGCATCGTCCAAGCCGGCGAAGCGCCGCCCGTTCCGCGCGCCGCGCCCGTCCCGCTCGAAATCCCCCGCCCCGCTCTGCCCATCACATTACCCGACGGACCTTCGCAAGCCGGCTGGGAAGCCTTCGTCAAAAACGATTTCGCCGCCGCCGAGAGTTCCTTTCGCGACGTCCTGAAAAAAGATCCGCGCCACCTGCCCGCACTCGAAGGCCTGCGCGCGGTAATGATCAGCCAGGGCAAGTATAAGGAATCGCAGTCGATCAATCTGGAGATGGTTGCCGCGGCCGCCGATTCGCCGGCCTGCCACGTCTATACCTCGCGCGCCAGCGACGCCATGCAATTCGTCGAAAGCCGCGCCGACGTCATCGCGCTCTTCGAAAAAATGAAAACCATCGCCGAACCCGCCGTCGCATCGGCCATGAAAGACCAGCTCGCCACGCTCTACTTCCGCCAGAACAACCCCGAGCTCGCACGCAAGTCGCTCGACGGATTGGGCTACGTCAATTACTGGCAGTTCGTCGCCGGCCCCTTCGGCAGCCACGACCGCAACAATCCGATCGAACGCCGCTTCGAACCCGAACGCGCGCTGACCGATCTCGAATTCACTGACGGCACATCCAAAGACGGCAAGAAAACTCCGGTCCACGTCCACAAAGACTTGAAAGTGCTCGACCGCGACCTGAACATCAACACGCTGCTGCCCGGCGCGCGCGGCATCTTCTACGCCTTCACAAATCTGGAGAGCGAGCGCGATCAGGACGTCATCCTCGGCGTGCTCGCCCCGCTTCCGTACCGCGCCTGGCTGCGCGGCATGCCCGTCCTGCAGGAACCCGAAGACGAACAGACGCGCCGCGCCGGCGGAGAACTGATCCGCACGCATCTCATCAAAGGCTCAAATCCGCTGCTGATCAAAATGTCGCTGGCCTCGAACCTGACCGTGCGCGTCATGTCGCCCACGTACGCGCCTCTCAAAGACGTCACCGTCAAGCCACTCTCCGAAGCCGCGCTCGCAAAGCACAGCGTCTCGGCGCTGCGCGGCTTCGTCCTCTCCGAAAAAACCAGCGGCGCGCTCGCCGCTTATCTTCAGCAGCAGAAAACAACCGAGAAGGCGGCCACTCCGCCCACTTTAAAAAGCATCGCCGAGAACGGCGCGCTGAACTTCGCCGAAGCCTCCTGGCTGGACATGGCCGCGCAGCGCGAGAGCGACGCCACCGCCCGCCAGATCCTCGCGCGCCGCATCGCCGGTTCGTTCCCCGATTCCGTCGCCGCTCTAGACCTAGGCGCCACCATCCTGCGCGCCTCCGGCCAGGCGCTCGGAAACAGCGAAGGCCGCGAATCCGAAGAAGCCCGCCAACTGCGCGAGCGCGCGTTGACCAAGCTTCCCACGAGCCACCAGAATCTGCTCGCGCTTTATTTCTTCTTCACCGAGCGAAATTTGAACGACCAAGCCTTTGAGAAAATCAAAGCCTGCACCGACGCGCATCCCAAATCCCCGCTGGCAATCGCAGAGCTCGGTGAATCGTATCTGCGCAAACAGTTCATGGCCGAAGCCGAACGCTGTTTCGAAAAAGCCGCCGACCTCGACACCATCTACGTTTCGCGCCTGATCTTTTTCCACGAGAGCCACGGCAATAAAGTCCGCGCGCGCGCTCTTCGCCAGAAGCAAATCGAGCAGGGCCTTATCGACGCCGACTACCAGTTTGAACTGGCGCTCAAGCACGGCGATCTGGATCAAGCCGAAAAATTGTTGGCCGCCGCCGAACAATTCTTCCCGGATCAAAAGGACGACCACCAGCATAACCGCGTGCGCCTGCTCCTCGAACGCGGCGCCGCGCGCGAAGCCTACAACCTTCAGAAAAAACTCTACCTGCAGCAGCCCTCCTTCCACGGCAGTCGCCGCGCCTCGCTCCTCTCGCTGGTTGACCTCGCGCTGCGCCTCAACCTCGAAGACGAAGCGCGCGCCCTGATCAACGCCTTCCTAAAGGAACACCCCGGCGACATCGACCTGCGCCAGCGCCTCAGCGAACTCGAAGGCAAACTCCTGCCGCGCTGGTGGGAGCCCTACGACGTCAAAGTCTCGCAGCTCGACACTTCTCAATTCACCAACATAAAATATCCTTCCGCAAACCATGCCTGGATCGTCGACTTCATGGTCACGCGCGTGCAGCCGGATATGTCCGCCGAATCCTACGTCCACATCGCGCAGAAAGTCCTCAACTTGCAAGGCATCAACGAACTCTCAGAATTGCTCGTCCGAGCTCAGCGCGAAGACATCGTCTACGTGCGCACCGTCAACCCCGATGGCAGCGTCTTCCAGCCGCAGAACGTGCACGATTTCAACCTGGCGCAATCCGCCAGTCTCTACAAAGTCGCCCCCGGCTCAATTCTCGAACACGCCTACCTGATGCGCAGCAGCGCCGACGAGGACGATCCGTCGTTCAACATGGCCTTCAATTTTTACGCCGTCGACTCGCCGCGCGCCGTCTCGCGCTGGGTCGTACTCGTGCCCAACGAGCTCAAAGACAAGCTCAACATCCGCCGCATTCATCCGGAACTCATCGAAGAAAAAACACTCGAAGGCCCCCCCGGCTTCACCGTTTACCAGTGGACCAACAATCAGGTCGAAGGCCTCAAATTCGAACCACTCATGCCCGTCGAACAGGACCAGGAAAGCATTCCGATGATCCTCCTGGAAAGCGCCTCGCCGACGTACCGCGCGACCAACTGGCTCATGCGCCGCGACAAGGATGACCTGCCCGCCGAAGCCATCGAAGAAGCCAAACGCATCGCGCTGCGCAACAAAGCCAAGGGCGAGACCGCCATCTTCCAGGCCATCGTTCAATGGGTCATCGACAGCATCAACACCGGCTCCGAATCCCGCTCGCTGCACGACGTCTGGTTCTCGCGCATCGGACGCCCCGACCAGATGCTCACCCTCGCGCGCGAGATGGCGCTCGCCGCCGATCTAAAAGTGCGCACCGCGTACATCAACGGCGCGTACGCCCCCGGCCGAATCTGGAAATCCAAGAACGCACGGCGGCTCTGGGAACCGTCCGAACTGGCCAGCTTCGGCAGCGGCGGACGCATGCTGGTTCTGGAACCGTCTCTAGGTCCCGACCGCTGGGCGCAGATCATCGGCCGCACGCCGGAGTTCTACTCGCAGAAAGATTTGAACAACACGCAGGCCGGCGCGCTGGCCATGACCCTCGGCGACGACGGCGCGCGCATCAAGCGCGTCAACGGCGAGATGCTCGGCATCACCGCCGGCTCGCACCGCATGACCGTCACGCTGGACGAGAGCGGCACCGGAAACGTGCAGGGCTTATTTCAGCTCTTCGGCAATCTCGCCGGCGGATGGCGCGAATCCCTCGCCGATCCGCGCCAGCAGAACCAGATCAAGGAATACATTGTCCGCTACGCCTGGCCCAAAACGCAAATCAACGAGATTAAAATCAGCGGCGAGAACCGCGGCGACGCGCCCCTGGTTTTTAACTACTCCACCACCGCCAAAGGCCTCGGCGCCCCCGCCGGCGACTCCTTATTCCTGCCCGCGTTCCTGACTCGCCCGCGCCTGCTCGATTTCCGCGGCCAGGCCGATCGACAGCACGACATGCTCATAAAGGAAGAAGTCGCCGACCTCGATCACACCATCACCTACGTCGCGCCCGCCGGCCACGGCTGGACGGAAGTGCCCGAGGACGTCTTCATCGTCACCGAATTCGGATTTTATCTCGTCGACTTCAACGTCCAGGGCCGCACGCTCACCGCGACGCGCTCCTACCTGATGCCCGCGCAGCGTATCACGCCTGACAAATATCCCAAGATGCTCGAATTCCTGCGCCAGATCTCCGCACACAACCAGCAACGCATCGGCTACGGCAAACTCGACGCCACCACCTTCGGCACCCACCCCCGAGAAATTTTTTCAAGCGGTTACGCCAGCCAGGGTGAAGAGAAGAGGCAATAGTTTGTAGGTGAGGCAGACATTCCAGAAGTAACCGTTGCAGTTTATGGACCGCGGGCGTCCCGCGCCCGCCTTCGTCGCCTGAATCGTCAAGGTGCGGGCGCGGGACGCCCGTGGTCCATAAACGACTTCACTCCGCCACGCTATCCCGCCGCAGCCAGCCATCCCCGATATTATAAAACTGCCCGAAGACCCATTCGCCGCTGCGCGCGATCACCGTAAACTCCGCGCCCTCTTTCAGCGGCTGGTCGAATGCCGGCTCGTAACTCTCGTTGCTTCCTTTGCGCGCGATCGCCTCCTTAATCACCACGCCCCGCGGCGTCTTTTCGACGTTTACATAACTGATCGTCGTCTCCAGGCTGAGCAACATCGAGAGCAGCACTGCGACCCCGCTGCAAACATACACCTTGCGCGAGCGCGTCAAAAACGCTGCCGCCGTGAGCAGCGCGCTCAGCATCCATGCCGCGAACGTGGCTTGAAATTTCTCCGGATATGAAAGCATATCCGACCAGAAGAGCACATTCTTCCACCACGGCGCCGGCGCCTCCATCAAGTGTCCGGGCGCCACGCTCAACGCCTGCTTGAGATTCGCATCCAAATACGGATCGCGCGGCCGCAGCAGCTTTGCCTTGCGGTACGCATTGATCGCTTTGCCGTAATCGCCGGCCTTGAAGTACGCATTGCCCGCGTTGTAATACAGCGCCCCGTTTACATAATCTTCGCTGAGCAGCGATTCGAACATCGCCGCCGCCTGCCGATTCTGCTCCGGTGTCGTCGCCTTCAAAAACGCCTCATGCGCGCGCACAAACGTCAGATCGCGCTCGCCTTTTTCTTCAGAACGCGCATCGCAGAGCAAGAGCGCCACCGCCAGCAGCAGTGCCCATCGCCAGCTCGAACTCTCCTTTAAGGAATGAAGCAGCGCGCTCATTTGCCTGCCTCCAATTCGCGATGCAACTGCGGCAGAGTCTGCTCGGCCCGCTCAAGCAGCCGCGCCGGCTCCGATCCCGCATAGCCATACTCCAGCGACTCGATCGACTCCAGCAAGTCGAGCACCGCGGTACGCGTGCCCTCCGAAACGCCCGCCGAAAGCAACGCCTTCTCCGCCTCCAGGCGCGTCATTCCCGCCGATGAAATATTGAGCACATCGCCGATCAGCCCAGTCAACGCCGTCCGGATATGCCGCGCCGCCGCGCCGGTATCCGACCCGCTCAACGCCGCGCGCGCCTGCTGCATGCTGCCATCCGCCCGGGCCCGCGCAGTGTTGCGCCGCTGCCAGACCGGATCGCTGGCACGCTTGCGATGCGTGCTCACGAAGAGCGCCAGCGCTCCAAAAAAGAACCACGCGCCGATGCTGCCTACAAGATAATTCACCGGACGAACGCACTGATTTCCAAGCTCGCCAAGATCGGTGATGTTCTGAAAAATACCCTGCTGCCGCGAGCGGATCTCCTGCCCTTGCGCCCGCGTGATCGCGCCGACCAATTCACCGCTCTTCACTTCGTTTCCAGCAGTCACCTTCAGCGCCACTGGCTGCGTCTGAATGTCGCTGAACTTTTCCGTATCCGGATTGAAGACCGTCAGCGTCAGCGGCGGAATGCTCGCCCCGGTGCGCTTGGGGCGCAGCCCGTAGCTGAAGCGCTTGACCTGATCTTTTATTTCACCTGTCGGAGCCTTGTCGATGACCTCAAAGTCCTCGGCCATTTTCGCATTGGCGGTCAGGTCCGGCGCCGAAATCAAATCCAGCGAGCCGCTCCCAGCCTCGCGCCGAATCTCCAGTGTCAGTGTGAGCGGATCGCCGACGCGCAACGCTGCCGGCGTCGCGCTGACCGTCGCTCCGTAGTTGCCAATCCCGCCCGAGAACGTCGCTGGCCGCGGCGATGGCACCGTCGTTACGTCTACACTTTTAGGCATCGCCGCGACAACCATCCGCCGCATCCGTCCGGAAATCCCCTCATTAAATTTCACCATCGCCGGACCAAAACGGTACGGCCCGATTTTATCAGCACTGAATGTGCGCTTGAGCTCATACACAAAATAGTCGATTTTCATTCCGCTGATTCCCGCCCGCTGTTCGCGCCCCGTGTAGAGACTGAAAACCGCAGCGCGCGACCGATCAAAGAGGTTCTGCGTCTGGTCGCGCACGGTCAGATTGTTCAACGTGAAGCCGCGCCCGTTACTGGCCACAAAAGGCGTCAGCCATTTGGTTGCCTCGCTGGTGCTCAACCCGTCGCGCGGCTCAAGCCAGTTGATCTGAATATCCGGCAGCGTCCGCACCATAAAAAGCGGGTCGCGCTTGGGATCGCTGGGATGCGGTTTGATCAGTATTCGCAGCGACACTTCAAAATCCTGTGTCGGATAAAGCTTCGCGCGGCTGGTCGTGATTTCAGCAATCACTTCGTCCTGCGCCTCGGGGCCGATCACGCGCAGTTGCAGCGGCCGGGCCGTGATCGTCTGGCCGTCGATTGTCACCGATGGCGCCGGAATAATAAGGTCGCCCGCGCGCTTCGGAGTCAGTTTGAACACATACAGATGCCCGTATGATTCGCGGCGCGAGACTTGCCCGTTCACAATATTCATCGAGAACTGATTCTGCGACTGATCACCCGTGGCAACAACGTCGAAGTCCGCAGCCAACGCGGACATATCCGGCAACTTCGGCGTCTTTACATTCCGCAATCCAACATGGTAGTCGAGGCTCTCGCCCAGATAAATTTCGGCGGAGCCCGCCTGCGCCTGAAGCTGCGGCTCTTCAGCACGGCAAAGGGGGGCGCGGCACAGCGCCGCCGACACCAGCAAGAGTGCGGCAGCGATCCTGCACAATAAGTGAGTGTTCTCCGCGCGCATCACCAGTCTTTGTCCACCCCCGCAGTGCCGTAGGCGCGTCCTTTCTTATCTTTCTCGTGCTTCTGCTTCTCGCGCTCACGTACTTTGCGCAGCATTTCTTCGAGCTGATCTTTGCTCATGGATGCCTGCTCCTGCTTTTCCTGCTCCTGCTTCTCTTTTTCTTTCTCCTTCTTTTCCTGCTCCTTTTTATCTTTATCCTTCTGGTCTTTCTTTTCGTCTTTTTTCTCGTCTTCTTTTTTCTGCTGATCCTGTTTCTGCTGATCTTGCTTCTCTTCCTGTTCCTGCTTCTGCTGGTTGGGATCCTTGGGCTGAGCCTTCGAGATCTCTTCCAGAATCTTGCGCGCCTCCTCCGCCGGCGGATAGGCGGCGTCGCGCTTCTTGTTTTTCAACTCGGCCAGCGCCTTCCCCATTTCGTCGGCCGCCTTCGGCGCCAGCTCGATCGCCTTGCGCAAACCTTCCTTGATCTTCTCCGGATCAGGCGGACCCGGCGGCGTCTTATCATCAGGCCCGGTTCCCGCCGGGGGCAGCGTTTTGGGATCGGGCTTCGGCTGCGGTGGCATCTGTTCGGCGCGCTTGAGCTCCGCCTCCGCCTTCAACTTCAGCAGTGCCGTCCAGCGCTGCGTCTTTTCCTGCGATTCGGTCAGCTCCGTCAATTCGCCATCGCCAATATTCAGCGCGGCAGCAAGAGGCGGCTTCGGATCTTCCTTTTTCGGTTCCTTCGTCTCACTCTCATCCGGCTTAAGCGTCGATGCGATCAAGGTCTGATCCTTCAAATCGCGCGCCAGCAGCGGCTGAAACGGCACGACCGCCTCCCAGATATGTTCGAGCTCAATCACTGCATTCTTCTGCTCCGTTGCCGCCGCCGGCGGCTGCCGCCCGCCCAGCCGCGAGGCTGCCGTCTGCATTTTTCCAGCGGCTGCATTGGCCCACTCTGTCAAAAGCTTGATGCCTTCTTCAATCTGCTTGGGGTCCTGCTGCGGCGCCGGTTGCGCCTGTGCTCCCGGCTGCGATGGTGGCGGCGGCGTCAGTTCGGTCTTGATCTTTTCTTTCAGCGGCTCGATCTCCTCGAGCAAATCGTCCTGCGCACGCTTGTGCTGAGCGAAAATATCGCGCGGCGAATTGGGCTTGAGTTCCTTCACGCCCTCCCGAAGACCGTTCTGCGCCTGGATCATAAAATCCAAAAACTGAATCAGGTTGGTTTCTTTGCGCCGCTTTTCGCGGTCCAGCATGCGCCAGCGATCTTCGTGATACTTGATCCATTCACGCAGCAATTCCAGATTGCGGCGCGCCGCGATGTGATCGGGCTTGATGGTCAGCGTGTGTCGGAAGGCGCCCGCCGCTTCCATCAACTTCACGACGATCTCCTGCCGCTTCTCGGGCGCTACTTCCTCCGGCTTTTCACCGGCCAGCGCGCGGCCGTTCTCCGAATGCAGGCAACCGAGATTGTAGTGCGCCTCCGCCGCAACGGCCTTATCGTGCGCCAGACCAGCGCGCAGATATTGCTCGCGCGCTTTTTCCGTATCGCCTTTGCGGTGATACGCCGCCGCAAGATCAAACGCCGCGATCGCCGCGTCCGCGCCGTTCTTCTCTTCAATGGAGGCATCCGCCTGCGCGAACTTGTCGCGTGCCTCGTCGAATTTATCCTGCGCATAAAAAGCCAGCCCCTCGCTCACCGCTCGGCTGGGAGAAACCTTCGACGCTGGCGGCGTTGGGGTTGCTGCCTCCGGTTTTTTTTCGGGAGCGGCGGGAATCGCAGGCGGGGTCTTCTCTTCTTTCTTAGTTTCCTCCGCGGCAAAAAGATTGTTAAGTGAGAACGCGAAGATCAGCAGTGCAACCGTTCCTGCCAGCGCTGGGGGATTGGCAAGAGCCGGCTTCTTCTTCGCGTTACTCTGGAATAACGCGTTTGAATTCTCATTCGAAGCAGCCACCGGCGGCGGCGCATACGGGCGAATCAGCATCTCGGCGATCAAACAGAAAATTGCCAGCGCCAGAGCAATTTGGAACTGCTCCGAGAGCCGGACACGTTTTTGCTCTTTGGCATCGCCGCCGCGCCGGCCCTTCAAGTTCGATTCGTAAAGCTGCGCCAGATCGTAATGCCGCGTGCCGGCCGGCACGTAGACGCCGCCGGTCTTCACGGCAATGTTGCTGAGCAGACTGTTGTCGAGCTTGCTCCAGACTTGCTGGCCTTCGTATTCGGCAAACGTTTTTGAATCTCCCGCCGTCTTGGCCGGCACACGTCCGCCTTGCGTCGCGTCGCCCAATCCCACCGCGAAGATGGCAACACGACTCTGCGCCGCAGCCGCCGCCGCTTCCATCGGATACGATTGCTGGTCGTCGCCATCGGTGATAAGCAGAATCGATTTGTCGCGATCGGCGTCTTTGGCGAAAACCTCGAGCGCCTTGCGGATGGCATCGCCAATTGCGGTTCCGCCGCGCGGCGCGCTGTTCGGATCGAGCTCGTCGAGCGTCGTGCGTAGAAAATTGTAATCTGTGGTGAGCGGGCACTTGACCACCGCTTTGCCGGCGAATGCAATCAACCCGACGCGCTCGCCATTGAGCTTATTAAGGAGCGACGCGACATCCGCTTTCGCGCGACCCAATCGCGTGGGTGCCACGTCCTCGGCGAGCATCGAGCGCGAGACGTCGATCAGCACGTACAAATCGGTGCCGCGCGGCTTGACGATTTCGTACGTTGACCCATAGCGCGGTCCGGCTAGAGCCAGGATCGCGAAGATCAGCGCCGCCTCCCAGAGCCCCAGGCGCAGCCAGAAACGCGTGCCCGATTCCGCCGGCATGATGCGCGATTGCATCGCGGCCGAAACAAACGCCGCGGCGGCGCGGCGCCGCATGCTGCGCGCGTAAAGCGCCAGCCCCAACCACGCCAGGCTCAGCGGCAGGATCAAATAAAACGCTTCAGGACGGTGCCATTCCATTGCGGTGTTCTTACATCCT
>Ga0105047_10002738_pt1 | contig 31237 bp, 26 predicted proteins | sample MAT04_FD_78384 | JGI IMG/M metagenome (GOLD analysis project Ga0105047, IMG submission 78384) | Freshwater microbial communities from Lake Fryxell liftoff mats and glacier meltwater in Antarctica - MAT-04 (megahit assembly) | ecosystem: Environmental > Aquatic > Freshwater > Ice > Liftoff... | reverse complement strand
GTAGTGAGTTTTTCCCAGACGTCAACCAGTTCTTCCAACGACTGGGGCGGAGCTGCCAGATCGATGCCTTGGGCTTCCGCCAGCTTGTTGTTGACGAAGACGCCCATACATTGATTCCACATGCTGGCGTAGTAGAATTTGCCCTCGTACACGCCCAGGTCCCAGATCGCCGGCAGCATCCAGGTTTTCAACGTGCTCACCTGTTCGGGCAGTCCGACTTCATCGAGCGCCAACAGCGCCTTTTGTGCGGCCAGTTGGTAGGCCGTCGCTGCGCCAAAAACAATGGCCGTGGCCGGAGGATTGCCGGCCGAGACCGCTGCCAGCAGTTTTTGTGTCATCGTGTCCGACGGCACGACCACATGCTTGGCTACCACTCTGCTTTGCGACTCGTTAAAATTGCCGAGGATCAATTCGATGTTCGACGCCATCGCTTCCGTCCAGCCCGTCCATACCTCCAACTCGACGGCTGCCGCGGCGGCGCCTTGGCCTCCCCCGGTCTGCGCCTGTGGGGCCGCCGCCGGCACGCAGGCACTCAACACGACCAAACCTGTCACGCCAGCGCCGACGCGCAAAAAGTCGCGCCGGGAAATCGATGTAGAAACCGACAGTTCTTCCATGTTCCACTCTCCTTGGTTGGACCTAGCCAGATTCACAGGGTGCGCCCGAAAACGCGCACCAGATCTCAGATCGACCGAATTCGCTGAGGGCTTTGGCCGGCATGAGCCTGGTGGTTCGCTTGGGCATGGACCGAAAAGGATAACGAGTAGTACGCACGTGCGCGGACTCGATGACCGCCGAGACAGTTGGTGGTTTTTCCACAGACGTTTGGGATACTGTGATCATACCAGCAAGGGTCACCGGTTGCTTGGATAATAGCGCCGGGCGCTTGGACAAAACCGACGAATCGTGACCAGGACTGCGGTCTTATTGGGCGCGATACGCCGTGGGAGAAAGGCCTGCTTCCTTTTGGAAGGCCCGGCTGAAGTACGCGGGGTCGTTGAAGCCGACTTCAAGCGCCACAGCCGTAATGCTGGCTGTACTTTGGCGCAGGAGCAACTTGGCGCGTTCGATGCGGCAGCGATTCAGGTATTGCCAGGGAGATAGCCCCATCTCTGCGCGGAAAATGCGGCCCATATAGTCCTCGCTTGCACCGACGGCTTGCGCAATCTCCGCGCGGGTCAGCGACCGCTGATAGTTCTGATGCAGGAAGGCAAGTGCGCGTTTTACCAGCGCGCTTGTTTGTGTATGCAGGGGCTCGGCTTCGCCCAAGACGCGCGTCACCGCCGCCGCGGTCTCGTCTGCCGTGAGGATGCCTTTGGTGTGCACGGTCACGCGGGCATACGGTTCAATGCGCTGAATGTCGGCCACCGTCAAGAGTCGCCCGCTCAGAATCAGCACCGGCACGGAACGTGTTGGCATCCGCGTGCGCATCCAATCGAGCACGCCGAACCCATCCAGCAGCGGCATTGCCAGATCCAGCACAACCAGGCTGGGGACAGCGTGACGCATAGCAGCGAGGGCGGCTTGGCCATCTTCGGCGATCACCACTGCGTAGCCGGGCAGGGTCTCACGGACGATTGCTGCGTAGAGGTCGCGTGCGTGTGGATCATCGTCGACGATCAAGATAACGCCGGTTGCCGAAGGCGGCTGCAAAGCTTGCATCGCCTGGGCCAGGTTGGCGACGCTGACGGGCTTTAGCAGCAGGTTGGTCAGGCTGACGTCGCGCAGGGACGGGTCGTCCTGGCTGTGCGTATAGAGCAGAAAGGGCACGTGGCTGATCGGTGCATGGCTGCGCAGTTGTTCGATGAGTGCCCATTCGGCCGGGCTGGCCAGTGTGATATCCCAGGCGATGGCCGCCGGTTGCACGGCGCCCAAGAGCCGGCGGACGTCCGCCCCGCCTGCCAATTGGCCGTCCAACCGTCGAATCATCAGTTGTTGGCGTTGGCTGAAGGCCAGTACTTCGGCTGGAATCTCGTCACGGGCTGAGACAAGCAGGATCACGGAGTCGGGGGTCAGCCTGCCGGCGTGCGTGGGTTGCTCACCGAGATTGGGGAGCGGCAGATAGACATGAAAGGTGCTGCCTTTTCCCGGCTGGCTTTCCAAGGTGAGCGCTCCGCTATGGAGCGCCACCAGATGACGTGTGATCGATAGTCCTAGACCGACGCCCTCGTTGTGATGGCTGCGCCGTTCAACGGTCGCAAAGGGTTCAAAGATGTGTTCTTGCTGCACGACCGGGATGCCGGCGCCGGTGTCGGATACCCACACATGCACATGGGGTGGCGCAACCTTGCAGCCCAGGGTGATCTGCCCCTGTTCGGTGAATTTTTGTGCATTGCCCAACAGGTTGATCAGGATTTGGCGGATCCGGGTCGGATCGGCGCGCAGCAACGGCAATCGTTCGGGAAGCTCGAGGCGCCAAATCACCGCTGGCCGGCGAATCTGGCTGTCGGCGAGGGTACGAAAGACACCTTCCAGCAGGGCGTGCAGGTCGATCATCTCGAACACGAGGTTCAGTTCGCCAATTTCGGCCCGCGACAGATCAAGCAGGTCGTTGATCAGCCGCAGTTGGTGTTCTGCGCTCTGTTGCACGTGCGTCAGATGGCTACGCAGCGCTTCCGGCAGGTCGAAGTCTGCGGTGGCTTGCGGCGTGAGCAAGATCTCCATGGTGTGCAGGATCACGGCGAGCGGCGTGCGCAGTTCGTGGCTGACATTGGCCAGTAGACGTGTCTTGAGCCGGTCGGCCTGCTCGGCCACCGCCTGGGCGCTGACAGCCTGCCCGTACAATGCGGCGTTGTGCATGGCGATGCCGAGTTGGTCGGCCAGGGCTTGCAAACCGATCAATTCCTGGTTGGCACGCGGCAGTGTGCGGTGGCTGTGCAGGTCCAAGAGGCCAAGCGTCCGCTCACCCAGATGAATGGGCAGGACGGCACGTGACCGTGTGTCGGGCCAATCTGGATCCGGTTCAAAGCGCAGACTATGTTGCGTATCGGGGATGAAGACCGCCCGATTATTGAGGAATGCCTGTTGCAGGATGCCGGCCTCGGTCAGGGGCGCCGTCAGGCGCTCACCGTCGTCGCCAACCGGCGCCTCGCGTACCAGGCATGCGTCACCGGCAACCCAGTGGAAGATCTGAACGTGGTCGTAGCCATAATTCACGCGGATCAGATCGGCAATTTCGTGCGAAAGCTGGCGGTAGTCCAGCAGGGTGCCGACATGCCGGCTGATGGCTGAGCTGGTTTCGAGTTGCGTTAGCCGTTCCTGTTGCTGGCGCTGGCGGTCACCGACCAGCCGGCTCGGCAAGTTGGCGATCGAGACCAGTTTGCTCGCCGCGATCTTGCCGACATTTTTGGCAGTTACCAGGCGCGTCTGGATCTGCAGCATTGGCAAAGGCACAGGATCTGTGCTGATCCGCTGCTGGCGGCGCAAACGGTGCGCAATCTGGTAGGCACTCTCCACCGCTTCCACGCCGAGGATATCGGAGCGAATCTCCATAGTGGCCGACATGGCACCGTTGATGATCTCGGCCAGGGCCAGCGGTGTGCCGCCGACGCCCATGATCAACGTCTCTTGGGTCGACAAGCCCAGGGCTCGGCTGGCATTGCGCGCGGCCAGGGCCAATCCGTCCGACAAGCCAAAGATGGCATCGATGGGTCCGTCGATGCGTTTCAGGGCATCGACAAAATGCGCGTAGACCAGGTCATAGTTGTATGACCACAGGCTGGGCAGGTGAATATGGTCGATTTTGGGGTAATTACGCATGGCGGCAGCGATGCCGGCGGCGCGCTCTGAGCCGTCATCTTGCCAGCCGACATCGACCATGCCGCCGACACTGACGACGCGGCCACGTTGGTGGAGACGGCGGGCCAGGTAGTGGCCGGAAGCCTCTGCCAGTTCGAAGTGGCCGTGGGTCGAAAGCAGCAATGGATGGCGGATCTTGGTTGGACCCAGGATGATCAGCGGGATGCCAAATTGAGGGATTTCGCGTACAAGCGCAACCGGCAGTGCTCCGGCGATCAGCGCGTCGAGTTCCTGGGCCGCCAACTCTTCCAGCAGGGCGATCTTGTGATCTTCGTCGACCAGTGTATTGGGATACTCAACCGTTTGAACCGACACCAGGTCTGCGCGGAGCGCCTGTGCTTTTTCGAGCGCCGCCTCGCGCACCTGCACCCAGTATGGGTCAGATGGGCTGATTTCGAGACCAATTCGGAGCCTGTGTTCCACTTGGCTAGATCAAACCGACTGAACTTTTGCCGCGGCCGCGGCATCCACCAACCAATGCAGTTGCCCGTGCATTGGCCGAATCAATTGCGACGGCAGCACATCGGGATCATAGGGGCCGTCATGGACGCGCCATACCATCTCGGCTTTTCCGGCGCCCTCGGCCAAGAATGCAACGTGCCGCGCGGCGTTGATCAACGGGGCTGTAAAGGTCACCCGCCAGGTTGCCATTACCTCCACGTATTGAGGCACAATCCAGCGCACCTGCTCGCGCAAAGCCGCCGTGCCGGGAAAGAGTGAGGCCGTATGCCCGTTGTCACCGATGCCCAGACAGATGAGATCCAGGGCGGGGGGTGATGAGGTACGGAAGAACCGTTGCATCGCTTGTTCGTACTGCAAGGCCGCCTGCGCCGGATCATCTTCGCCGCGGATGCGATGGATATTGCCTGGCGGCAGCGGTACATGATCCAGCAGCGCCACACAGGCCATCCGGTAGTTGCTGCGCGATTCGTCGGGCGGCACACAGCGCTCGTCACCGAAAAAGATGTGAACCTTGGACCAGTCGATGCGGCTGGCGTGGTGCGCTGTTCCCAAGCGGGCATAGATCGGGCGCGGGGTATTGCCGCCTGCCAATGCGAGGGTAAACCGGCCCTGTTCGGCAATGGACGCAAGCGCAAGCGCGGCGACGAAATCGGCGGCGCCGTTGACAAAGCCATCGTGATCTGGAAAGACAGTCATTGCTTCACATCCCACATTCTCTCGGATCCCTCTGTGCGCTGCTTGGAACCAGGAAAGCTGACAATGAAATCAGCCCGGTATTTTCACGAGCACAGCCACGGAACGTGCACCTGCCGGGTAGCTGCTTGCCCGGACCAGCGGGGCGTCTGGCCAGCCATGGATGTCGTCCGGCGACACGCTGGCTCGTATCGATCCACAGTCGCCATCCCTGCCCGTTGTCGATGGGTGCTGCCGGCAGCGTGAAGTCGAGCGCCTCCCAATAGACGTTGACCATCAGGTAGAAGTGCTTCCGGCCATCGGCTGATATACGCGACAGGGCCAGCGAGTGCGAGCTAGCGCCCTCGTCCGGCAAGCCAAAGTCCATATCATGGAGGTTGACTTCCACCCTGTGTAAGAGTTCCAACAGGGTGTCACTATCGAATCGGCCGCTGCCCGCGCCCAGTCGATCGGCGATCAATTGCCTGGTGAAGCGGTGGACATCGGCATGCTTGTCGAGCAGCGTCCAATCGAACCAGGCGATGGCGTTGTTCTGGCAGTAGGCGTTGTTGATGCTCTGTCCCGGCTCGCGGTTGTCTTTACCAAAGAGGTCCGGGCTGCCGGCAGGCGCTATCCCACGGTTTATTAAGAAGATACCAACGTTTCATGAAAAAGGCAAGGTACAAAAAGGGGGGGAATGTGGGAATGTGCCGGCTTTCTATGTCAACGGGATCGCGTTGGCCCACGCCTGGATCGTCTGCCAGTTGCGCGCGTCGCCGGTCGCGGCGCGTACCAGCTTGGTCATCAGGCGATCGCCAAAGGAAAGTTTGCTGGGATCGATCTTGCCGGCAAAGAAAGCCTCGTTCTGCGCGGTGAGATAGGCGTGTACCGGGTCCATATAGGATGCCCGCTGGCTGCGGCTGGCCTCACTGTCATCTAGCGCCATCATGTGCACCGTGAAAAAGGCGGTGGGCAACTTGCGTAGTGCATCGACGTGTTTTCCTACAAATTCGACTGCCGGCGGCAACCATTGCCCCATGCGTACGGCGCTGCCGACGACGACGGCGTCATAGGTCTCGACATCGGTCACTTCTTCGACCCGTCGCACGTCGGCGCTTGCCCCGCGTTGGCACAGGTGTGTGGCAATTGCCTGGGCAACCTCGCCGGTCGATCCATACTTGCTGGCATAAACCACTAGAACCTTTTTCATTGCGTTTTCCTTTCCACAGCTTTCATATGCGTACTTAACGACCGGTGTTTGGGTGTCTAGCCAGGCCACACTGCCACACAACAACAGGCTGCTCCCCAGCGTCCCGCCGGCCAGTAGCAGGAAACGACGCCGGTTAATATGGGTTGACTTGTTCACTTGTGTTCTCCCAGGCTCGCTGGCGTTATGGTGCCATTGGGCTTGTATGGGTCCGGTTTGTCTTGCAGGTTGCGCATGTACAACACGAAGCCAGCCACTCCTGCAACGAGTAGAAAGATGTACATGGCCACGTCCGGCCCAACCGTAAACCCCAACAGCACCTGTCGCAGCGATCCGCCGGTCAGCAGAATGCCGGAGATGGCTGCCTTGACCAGCAGGACACCCCCCAGCAGATAGCCCACCGGGCGCCGTCGCCAGATCTGCACGGCAGCGAAGGTCATGGCGGGGATCATGAAAGAGAGATCGAGAACAAAGACCAAATCGGCCTCGGCGGCTTGCTGTGTGCGGATGCCCTGGAGGATACCCATCGACCAAAGGGGCACCAGCAATAACGGCATCGCCAACACCAAACTGATAAAGCGTACGGGCATCTTGTCGCGTACGGACTGCATAAACAGGTTCACGTCGACGCTGGTGAGTAGGCCGGCTAGGGCATAGACGGACAGCCCCATGATCGCCAGGTAGAGCGGATAGAAGATCGTGTAGAGATAGCCAAAGCAGTAGAAGGCATAGTAGTAGGCGGCAAAAACGAGCAGACCGGTCCACCCTACGAACCCTCGCACTGAGCCGCGGCCGGCAAGCACCATGGCCGCTACCAGCAGAGGCGCCGCGATCAGCGATACGAGATCCTGGACAGGCAAACCGGCCAGCAATGCTTTGTTCTCGAGGAAGGGGTCGTAGATTTCCGGGGCGAACAGACCGCCAGCGGCCGTGACGGCAAGCATCACAGCGATCAGGCTGCCCATCACGTAATAGGGGCGCAGCGAACTATGCAGCATGAGTAGTCTCTCCGTCGATGGCTAGGCTTCTATTCGAAATTTGCGTATGGCGTGTGACTGACAGCAGGACAATCCCTAGCCCGTGCAGATGCCGGATGAGACCGATCAACCCGGCCTGGTCGGTGACAATGCCCGACAGGGTCGTGATTGCCTGGTCGTCGTCGGCAACTGCGCTGGCAATGGTTACTGGCCCAGACCACTCCAGGGGCGCACAGTCGATGCGCCCCTGGATGACGATGATATAGGCTGCAGGCTGCACGAGATGGGACATCTGTGTTCTCTCACTGATAGATGCGGCGTCTTGACTTTGTTGGATCAGGCGCACGGTCTGATGAGTCAGGTTGCTAGGATCAGGATAGCGGAGAACGCGCGGCATGTAACCACATGAAAATGTAGTCGCGTGGCAAAAAAGATGTGGGAATCCGATCGAATCAAAGGTGGGCTGCGGCGGTACTTCAGAGCGGCGACATGGCTACAGCAGCCCGAGCGCGCCGGCTTTGGCGAGTGCTGTTGCCCGCTTGTTGGCGCCCAACTTGCCGTAAATGCCTTTTACATGGAAGCGCACGGTGTTGACGCTCACCACGAGTTGTTGGGCCATTTCTTCGTAGGAGAGGCCGTCGGCGATGAGGCGTAGTACGTCAAGCTCGCGATCCGAGAGTGGCTCGACGAGACCGGTCTGCGCGGGCCGGTCAGGGTCTGGTAGAGGCGGGAGCGCAGCCAACAGCCGGGCGACGTAGACTGCCTGCGTGCCCTGGGCATGGATGGTGCGCAGCAGGCGGGCCATCGGCTCGCCTTCATTAACGAAGACGCGCACATACCCTTCCGGCTCGGCCAGCGTCAGCGCACGCTGCAGGTCATCGAGCGCACTTTTTACATCCCCGTGCACTGCGTAGACGAGGGCACGCAGCACCAACGTTTCGATCACGCGCCCGGCACGCCCCGCCGGCTCTGCGGATGCGAGCAGCCGATTCGCCAGGTCGCGCGCCGGTTCCAGTTGCGAAACCTGCGGCGTGTGGCGGCCGAGGTGGTATAACAGGCGCAAATAGGCAAGATGGATGACTTCGCGTGCGTGGTGGATTGGGTCGTCGATCCCGACGCCGGTTTGCGCCAGCGCTTGCGCCGCTGCTGCCGTGTCGTTGGTGGTCAACGCCAGCACCACTTGTTGGGCTGTAACTTGCGCCGTGATCCAGGCCGGCACACCGTGACGAATCAACGGAATCGCGTTCTCCAACGTGCGGGCGGCGCCGGTGCTGTTGCCGCGGGCCAGTTCGATGCGCGAGAGCATCACGTTGCCGTAGGCTATCGTCGCGATGTGGCCGCCGCGCTTGCTCAAGTCGAACCACTTCTGCGCTTGTCGATCGGCGCCATCCAGTTCGTCCCACGCGTACAGCACCTCGCTGTAGCCGCCGTATACTGCCGCCAACGCCGGAGAGGGGCGGTTGCCGGGGCGTTCGGCGGCCTCGATGAACTGAAGGCAGAGTTCCGCAGTCGCGTGTAACTGCCCGCGCACTGTATACAGCACGGCCAAGTTGGCCACGATCAACAGGGTCGCCACTGAGATGCCTGCCGCCTGGCAGAGCGGAAGGGCCTCGCGATAGGTCGCAATGGCCTGGCCAGTTCTGCCGGCATAGTTGTAGGCAGTGCCGAGACAGAAGCGCGCCATGCCTAGTATGTAGAGGTCGTCGGAGGGCGCCAATGTCACCGCTTCTTCGGCCAGCGCACAAGCCCGCTCGGTGTCACCATGCAAAGAAACCATCCCGGCGCGCAAGGCGAGCGTTTCTGCGTGGATGGCAGCGTTATCGGCGTTTGTCTGGCCTGCTGCGGCGGCAACTTCGGCGTTGTGCAGATAGGGTTCGATCTCGGCCAATTGGCCGCGCAGGAGAAGCGACCAGGCAAAGGCCAGATTTGTGCGGGGTCCGGCGGCGCGCCATTCCTCGGGAAGCCGGCGTAACCAGGTCTCCACGGTTTGCGCATAGCCTTGGATGATGACGGCCCGCGCATGGGTCTCGAGGAGGCGCACGACGCGTGCGTAGTCGATGGCGGCAAAGGCGCTTTCAATGGCATCGACGGCCGCGCCCTGTTTTTCGTGCCAGTCGCTGGCGCGTGCATGCAGGATCGGCGCCAGGCCGGGTTGGGTGCGGCTGAGTTGGTTGCGCAGGAGGTCGCCAAATAGGTGATGATAGCGATACCAGCGATGTTCGTCGTCCAGCGGAATGACAAACGTGTTTGACGTGTATAGATCTTCCAGGACCGTTGCGCTGTGCTCGCCGAGCGTCACGGCATCGCATAGCGGACCAGTCAGCCGGGTGAGCACAGAGGTTTCCAGCAGGAACGACTGGATCTCTGGTGTTAATCGCTCAAGCACTTCCTCGGTCAGATAGCTCAGGATGAAGTGGTGGCTGCTGGAAAGACTGGCGATGAGTTCGGCCGGATTCTCGCGGTTTTGCAGCGATAGGGCTGCAAGCTGCAGCCCGGCGATCCACCCCTCGATGCGCGCGTCCAGTTCTTGAATGTCGCTTGGCTCCAGCGCCAATCCCATGACATCTTTCAGGAAGATCGACACCTCCGGCGATGTGAACCGCAGGTCGATGGCACGCAACTCGACCAGTTGACCGCGTGCGCGCAGGCGCGCCAGGGGCAACTGGGGATCTTCGCGCGTGGCGATGACCAGATGCATCTGCGGTGGTTGGTGGGCGACCAGGGCGCCGATGGCGGCGTGAATGGCTGCGTCGTCGATGGTATGGAAATCGTCGAGCACCAGGACAAAATCGGCCGGCAGTTTGCTCAGGTCGTTGATGAGGGCGGCGATCAAGGCGCCAATCGACGGAGGCCCGGACGCTTCGAGCGCGCCGCGTACATCCTGGCCGATGGCGGGGTCAATCTGCTGGAGCGCGGCGACTAGATAGCGCAGAAACACGACCGGATCGTTGTCGGCCGCGTCTAGCGTCAGCCACGCCACCGGCTGGCTGAGGTTGCGTACCCACGTGCTGACCAGGGTTGTCTTGCCGAAACCGGCCGGGGCCGCGACCAGTGTGAGCGGATAGTCGAGGCACTTGTTCAACCGGTCGACAAGGTGTTGGCGCGACACCAGATTCTGCCGCAGGCGCGGGACAAACAGCTTGGTGGCCAGCAGCGGCGCCTGGCCGGCATTCGATAGGGGTAGTGTCGCAACGTCATCCATGCGCTAGGGAGTGATCCTTGAACGGGTCAGAGATGCTCCTGAAAGAACGCGATCGTGTGCTGCATGGCTTCCTCGAAATAGGGCGAATTGATGTTGTGCCCGCCCCCGTCATACTGGTAGAACTCGTAGACCTTGTTCGCAGCCTCCAGCGCAGCCGCCAGGTCGACAGAGTAGCCGACATTGACGACATCGTCGTCGACAGCATGGTTGAGTTGTACCGGCGACTCCAGCAAGTCGATGTGTTCGGTGAGCGAAACCGCCTGCCAGAATGGCACTGTCGTGTTGGGCGCCCCGTAGGTTTCGCGCAACTGCCGGCCGATCCGGCGCCCGCTCGATTGCGCCGCGGTCGTGGGATCATAGGAGGGATCGTCGATGGAATAGAGTGTCATGTCATCGTAGCTGTAGACTGCGCCGGACCAGATGACACCGGCCTTGATCGCCGGCTCGATCAACATCGCGCGCAGCACAAAATTGCCGGCCATGCTGTGTCCCCACATGCCGATGCCTTGCGGATCCACGTAGTCGAGTGTCTGTAGGCTCTTGAGGGCCGCGATGGCATCGACGGTGTAATCGGGCGAGAAGTACGCACCGGACGGCTCGCCCTCCGACTCCCCAAAGCCGCGCAGGTCGATCTTGAAGACGACAAAACCGCTGCGCGCCAGGCCATCGACATAGGCCACGTAGCGTTCGGTGGTGCGGTAGAGTGTCGGCGGTATATATCCGTGGTTGAAGACAATGGCCTTGAAGCCGCCGGCGGGTGGGTCGCCAAAGGGCACGGTCAGCAGCCCGTAGATCTTGTTGCCTTCGGAGCGATAGCTGGCGATGTAGCGTGCGTAGTTGACGCCGCTGTCCAGCGTCTGTTCGATCGTGATCGGACTGCCCTCGATCTCGCGTTGCCGCAGCGCGGCGATCGTCAATTCGTTGCCCAGGGCAAACGCAGCTTCCGCTGTCGCCGGACCTGCTGCCGGCGCCGGTGTGGGCGTCGGTGTGGGCAGTAGGATCGGCAAGGGTTCCGATGTGGGTCCGGCTGCCAGCACCGTACTCTCCAACGGGGCACTGGTCGCTTGCGCTGTGCTATCCATCGGCGCCGCCAGCAGCGCCGGCCGGCAAGCCACCAGCAAGCCTATCAGGAGTAGGATGATCAGAAAAGCGAACAGGTGTGTAGTTTTCATAAGCCACATATCTAAACGGCCAAGCTCAGTCGAATTGCCCGATTAAGTTCATCGACGCGTTCAGCGGGAAGCGTCCCCAGCTTCACCCCTAAGCGAGCCTTATCGACCGTCCGGATCTGATCGAGCAAAATCTTACAGGTCTGAACAACACCGCCCTCACCGGCCTCCAATTTCACCTCGAAAGGGTATACCTTGGCGACATTCGCGCTGGTAAAGGGTGCAACGATGACGCGTTCGGCATGTTGGTTGCCGATGTTATTGGAGATGATGACGGCGGGTCGCGTTTTGGCGATTTCGGAGCCGATGGTCGGGTCCAGATTCACCCAGTAGATTTCGCCGCGTTGCGGATAGGTCATGCTGGCCATGACTCACCGTCGATGTGCTGCCATTCCTCATTCAGCACGGCGCGATCCTGGCGGCTGGCCAGATAGCCCTCACGCATTTGCGCCTGGACTTCAGCCCTTTCAAGCTCTGCAACTTTTTGTTGCAGCATCTCATTAACCAGGTGGCTGAGTCCCCGTTGCGGAATATAATGGCGTATTCGCTCGATTACGGCCTCATCCAGGTAGACGGTCGTTCTTAGCGTCATATTTACCCCCCCATTTACCCCGCATAGTTTATGTCTATTGTGATGTTGTTATTGTGCGTTAATGGCGCGGAATGTGTCAAGTACTTTGAGACAGTTTTGGCGTGAATTTAGTGTAGCATTGTGATGTTGGTTGAATCCGCTCTGCACATTGACAACTTCACGCATGCTTGCAGTCTACGTCCGTTTTCTTGATCCTCGCAAGCAAGATGAGCGAGTGAGGAGTGAGCGGAGTGGGTGAGGAGAATTTTGTGCAGCGTGGTATACTTAATACCCATGAGCAAGAAAACACCGCAACCAGAACCGAAACCGCAAGTCGCTGCTCGACAGGCAGTGGATCTGGCCGTTGGCGACTGCATTGTTGTCAAACCGGGCATCAACGACCCCGATCTCGATATGGACATTGGCGGCTGGCAAGGCCGCGTGACTGAGATCAAATCTTACCAGTCCGGCAAAGTGACCGTCACGTTCCAATGGGACAGTTTGGCACTCCAACGCATGCCAGCCTCGGTAATTTCCCGCTGTGAAGAAGAAGGGCTGGATTGGACGAGCATTGGGCTGTACCCAGAAGAAGTCGAGCGCGCCGCGCCGCGTGACACGCAAGCAGATGTCGATGCGCTCATCGAGAAGCTAACTGCCGAGCACGCCTGGGATTACCTGGGCGTAGAAGGCCAAAGCATCCACCAGGTTCTGCGCGATGTCGACGAAGATGACGAGATGGCCGCGTTCGCAGCGTGGCAGAAACACCTGAAGGCGCGCGTGAAACTGCCGTTTGAAGCGGAAGTCACCGAATGGCAGGAGCGTAGCCCACTGCAATCTGGCGATCGCGTGACAGTCGTCGGCTTCGAAGACGTTGACGACTCGTATGGCGTGCTGGTCAAGATCAAAACGGCTGGACACCGCACGTACGCGTTTCCTCTGTGTGATTTAACGGCACTCGACGAAAATTCAGCCAGCTATACACTGACGTATGAATACGCCGTCTGGTTTGCCAACCGTTAGGGAGATCATGATGCCACCGAAGACCAAAAGTCTAGCCGTCCCCGCAGCCATGGAAGCACGCTTTGCCGAAATCACGGCGCTGACCGATGCGCTGTGCCGCGAACAACTGAATGAGGAATATGCCCAGGTGTGCCGCGCGATGACGGCTACGTTGGCGCGCAAACGGCCTTCGCCCCTGACCACTGGTACTGCCAAGAGTTGGGCCTGCGGGATTGCCTACACGGTTGGCTCGGTCAATTTCCTGTTCGACAAGAGCCAGACCCCGTACCTCCGTTCCGATGAATTGTGTGCCTGGTTTGGGCTTTCCAAAAGCACGGGCGGGAATAGGTCCACCAAGATCAAGCAGCTTCTTAACATTGGCCTGATGGATGCCCAGTGGACGCTGCCCAGCCGCATGGATCGCAACCCGATGGCCTGGATGATCACCGTCAATGGGTTTATCGTGGATGCCCGTTCGCTGGCGCGCCCGCTGCAAGAAGAAGCCTTTCGCAAGGGGCTGATTCCGTATCTGCCCCAAGAAAAAGATCGTGAATGATCAGTAAACGCTGCGCTCCCCCCAACGCACCGCCACCCCGGCGAGGTTACCCTGCTGGCGATCGGTTCGTTTACGCAAGGAATTGTCTTCACCGGAATGCGCCATGAATGGAACGCCCTCAACGATCCGCATGCGACTGCCATCGTCTACAATGCCCGGCCACCCATTCATCGCTCGGTCGGACTAGATGTGACGCTGCAAGTCCAAATGGATGCCGCAGAAGTGCGCCGGCGCTTTCAGTCGCCCTTGCTGCGCCCCGTGCTGGATATGGCCGATGTCTGGTTCCAGATGCGGCCGGAGATGACCTTCCACGACCCGCTCGCGGCGGTCTCAATTTTTGATGAGAAAGTCTGCACATACGAGCGTGGGAGAGTGGGTGTCGAGCTTGCCGGCGCCCAACTGGCTGGGATGACCTACTTCACGCGAGAGGAAAACGGTCCGCACGAGGTGGCAATGCAAGTCGACGCAGAGCGGTTCTTCCACGAATATTTCGATGTGACTGCCGCCGGGTAGCGTTCGCTGTTTACAGACTGAGCCATCGCATCAAAATCAGCCTTCGGCGAAGGCTTTCTGCATGATGCCGTGGGTCTTGAGTTGGGCGAGGAGTTCGTCCAATGTCACGCTTGCCAGATAAGTTTGCAGTTCCGGCAGCCCGCCGACCTGCTTGCGCTCCGGCGGATGGACCTCCTGGAAGCTGTCGGGGTCTTCCAGAAAGGTCAGCGCCAGCGACCCACATAGCGTTGGACCTTCGCATCCGGTTCACTGAACCAATGGCTGCGAATGGCGGTCTGGAGGGCTTCAACATCCGTCATCGTGATTCCTTATGGCTGAAACCATGGATCGTCGCAAATGGTGGTCAAGCAGGCATCGAGTGTCTCTTTGAGCAGGATCTCCTCGCGCCACCGCTGCAAGCTGCTCAGAAAGAAGCCGGTGCGGCTGGTGATGGCGCCGAGCAGGCCGTTCCCCGCCAGCAGTTCCAGCCCACGCTCGACGAAGGCGGCATACAGATCGTTCTTGGTACACGGGTCATCACCCGGCATCGGTTCGGCCACGACGATGTTGGTTTTGCGGATCGGCGCGCGTTGGTCACTGCGTACCTGTAATTCATTGTAAGCGCGTTGGGCGCGCAGCCAAAGTCCGAGTGCTTGTGCCAAGACCACCAATGGCTCGACTGATAGAGCGTCAGGAAATCGCTGGGCAAAAGTCACGACGACTTCCCGCAACCACGTGCGGTTTGCAGCCCCAACTGGTCCAGCTATTCCTGCCACTGGTCTTCAAACTTGTTCTCGATTTCTGCCGGCAGGTTCCAGAGTGTGGCGCAATTGGCCGGTGCGAAGACTTCCTGGCAGCGGCTGCGCGCCACGGCAAAAACGGCGCGCGCTTGGGCGACCCTGTGTGTTTGCGGAAACGTGCGGCGAAAGACAAAGGTGGCGTTGGCGCCGAGTACCCCGCGAGTGTTCCCCCGGCCGGCGCCATCCATTTTGCCCAAGCGCGCAATTACCAGGCGCAAGAGCAGATGTAGGGGTTCCCCTCCACTCAAATCCTGACCAGCATTTAGCGGCAATTGCGGGATTGAATTGACCAGTTTCAGCGCATACACTATACTATCAAACCAGAATGCATGTTCGATTTATTGACGGAGATTGCAATGAGCGTGGCTTACCTGAATGAATTTCTTCTCGGAGATTGCGAGGAAGTGCTCAAGCAGCTCCCCGATAGTTGCATTGACCTGATTTTCACCTCACCTCCCTATGCCGACCAACGTAAACAAACCTACGGCGGTGTTGCCCCCGATGAATATGTGGACTGGTTCATGCCCAAAGCCAGTCAATTCATGCGTGTGCTCAAGCCCACCGGCACCTTTGTGCTGAACATCAAAGAACGCGTGGTCGACGGCGAGCGTCACACATACGTAATTGAATTGATTTTGCGCCTGAAGGAACAAGGCTGGCTATGGACTGAAGAATACATGTGGCATAAGAGGAATTCATATCCGGGCAAGTGGCCCAATCGCTTCCGCGATAATTGGGAGCGTTTGATCCAGTTCAACCGGAGCAAGCGCTTTCACATGTACCAGGAAGCGGTTATGGTTCCAGTGGGAGATTGGGCCACCGAGCGGCTGGCCAAGCTGAGCAACACCGACAAACAACGTGACGAATCGAAAGTGGGCAGTGGTTTCGGGAAGAATGTCTCAAACTGGCTGGGTCGCGATATAGTTTACCCAACCAACGTCATCCACATGGCGACAGAATGCTCAAATCGCGCCCACAGTGCCACCTTTCCCGTCGATCTGCCGATGTGGTTCATCAAGCTATTTACGCAATCGGGCGACCTGGTGCTGGATCCATTCATGGGATCAGGCACAACCGCGTTGGCAGCGACTGGTCTTGGCAGAAATTACGTTGGGATTGATATCAGCGAGGAATATGTCAAGCTTGCCGGTGAACGTGTTGCTGGTGAGCAAATGCGCCTGCTAGCAGAGAAAAAGACCGTCTATACCGCCGGTGACACGAACGCGAATCCCAACGCTAATGGTGCTGGGTAGGCAAGGGAAATCATGCGACAGGCGCAATCAACTGGCCCAAGCTAGTCGAAGCCAACAGCGGCAATTACGATTTGAACAAGTTTTTGCCCTGAAGGGTAGCTTTCATGCCCCTATACGCACCCTAGTTCGGGAGGGGAGGCGATTCGGTGTTATACTGAAGACACGAAACGGCAGGGCGCGGCGTCCCATCCACAAGCCGGTTCGGTGCTGACAGGGAGCTACCACGATGCATGTAACGTCTGACAAGGTACGGCAAGCAATGCTCGCGGCCGCAGTGGTGAGTGCAGTTGGCGCCGGCGCCTATTGGTTGCTGGTGCGACCCGCGCAGGAGAGCCACAAGGTGCTGCAGTCGATCCCGGCTGGCAGCAGATTGATCGACACCGTGATGCCGATCTACGAATTTCGTGGCGTCGTCTCCACGGTCATCCGTGCCACGCCGGAGCAGATCTTTCGTGCGTTGGCGGCAGTCTCCTTGGCAGACATGCCGTTGGCCAATGCATTGATCCAGGCGCGCTATCTACCGGACCTGCTGATGGGTAAGCCGATGAACCTGAAGGCGCTCGACACGCCAATCCTCCAGCGTATGCAGGGAACCGGCAATCTTGTGCTGGCCAAGACGCCGAACCGTGAACTGGTGATCGGCGTGATCGGCAAGTTCCACAACATTCTTGACCAACAGCCGGTGATGTTGGCGAACCCACGCCAGTTTTCCTTCTTCGTCAACCCGGCGTACCAAAAACTGGCGATGAGTTGGGCGATCGGCGGCGGCAACGACCAGGATGGTTATCGCTTCATCATGGAGAGCCGCACGCATGCCCTGAGCGCGCAGTCGCGCCGCCAATTCGCCCTCTACTGGTGGCTGATGATCAAGGCTGGCAGCGACCTGATGTCGCGCATGCTGCTTGCCGCCGTGAAAAGCCGCGCCGAAGAGATGGCCAGACTGACCCTGTAGCGATCGGATGGGAATCAGCAATGCTAAAGTGGATAATCGTGTTGTCCCTGTTGATGCATGGCATTGGTCATATTTCTTTCTTCTTTGCGGCCTTTACCCCCGTCGCAATGGACTTTGCGTCCAGTCCGTGGCTCTTGCCGGGCGCCTTCACGGTCGACAGTCCTGTTGGCAAGGTTTTTGCCATGCTGTGGCTGGTAGCCATGATCGGATTTGTGGCCGCCGCGCTGGGTCTGGCCAGCAAACGACCCTGGTGGCCGACCGTGGCTGTGACGGCGTCCATGATCTCGCTGGTAGTGATTCTGCCGTGGTGGAATACGATCAACCCCAGTACGCGTTTCTGGGCCACCGCCGCCGATGGGGTCGTGATCGTGGCCTTTGCCTTCCCGTGGCGAACGCAAGTGGTAGCGGCGCTGGTGTGAGCCGACAGGATTACCGATCCCTGCTCACGCTAGGCAAGTGCACACGGAAATCGCCGCTCAGCGCGTAGAGCCCCGGCTGGTTCACAACGACGACAAACCGATTCCCGACTGTGTCCTGCAGGCACCCGGCACAGGGCAACAGGGGAATCCAGGCGCCCGCTTGCCATTGCGTGAGGGTCAGATCGCTTTCTTGGGCGACACCGGCCGTCTGCCAACTCTCATCGTCATACCCGATCGTGATCGTCAGCGGCTGAACCAACTTCAGTAGCGGGCTGCCCCCAGCATCCGTCAGCACGATGTTGAAGGTAAGGTCGCTAAAGCCGCTGTTGCCGGCCGGCCGGCTTGATGCCACGACGCGTGCGCTTGTGGTGCTGGTGACGGCGCCGGGCGGGACAACAACGCTCAGATCGCCGCCGGCCGCGGTGATGGCGGTCGTGGCTGTCACCCCGATCACGGCGTCGACCGCGCTGATCTCTTCCCCGACGAGCGTTACCACCGGCCTCCGCCCAACGGCCTGGACCCCACCGCTGGCGGTCACCCGATAGTCTGTATTGACCAGCGCCGCTGGCCCCCTCACGGTGAAACTCATGCCACGCTGCGCATTGACCGCCAGCGCCCCAAGCGACCAGTGCAAGGTCGCACCCTGCGTATGGGTCGTCGGCTCGAGCACGGCGCCAGCCGAAGCCGATAGCAGCACGGCGCCGGTGGGCAACACATCGCGCACGACCCCATCGGCGGCGGCGCTGCCGCCCTGGTTGTCGACCGTCAGGTTGTATTCGATCACGGCGCCGGGGGCGACTGCTTCCGGCGCTGCCTTTTGTAGCACAAGCACGGGCGGTGGCGGCGACGTATAAAACTTTACATAATGGATTGCCTGGTTGCTCAGCGGTGGCTGGTGGACGACAGCGCCTGTATTGAGGCCGAAGCTAAACAGAAAGGGCGCGTTCCCTTGGCCGATCAGCGGCAGGGTGAGCCAACCGTTGCCAGTGTCGAGTGTAGCGTCGGTCGGGAGCAGGTTGCAACAGCCGGCGGCGCCTTCGCCGGTCATGTTGATGGCGCCGGTCGCCGGGTCGATCGTCGCCAGACGCTCGGCGCCGGACTGCTCGTCGTAGACCAATGCACGCAGCACGCCGGCGTCGTCGTCGAACACCATGTAATTGACACTCACGAAGGGTGCCAATTCAGTGGCCGTGAGCAAACTGCCCGTGCCGATGTCAATGGTGTAGAGGGTGGGCGTGATCGAGTCGAGCGGGCGCATGGCGGCAAATAGGCGATCGTTGGCGGCGTCGAGTGCGGCATCGAGGGTCGTGACGCTGCAGCAGTTCGCTAGGCCGGCACCGCGCGGACTAAACGCACCGCTGGCCGGATCGACCTGGACGAGGCGCATCCGGTTGGCTGCGCTCTCAAAGACCAGCGCCAGCACCTCGCTGGTGGCAGGGTCGACCACCAGGAAATTCACCCCGGCGCTCGTCGTCAAGGGCTCGCTGGCGCTGGCAACGCCCGTGGCGATGTCGAACGCATAGAGCCGCGGCGTGGCATCCCCAAGCGTGCTGAGCACCGCCAGGAGCCGGCCGCCTGCGCTATCCAGCGCGGCGTCCAACCCGACTACGTCGCAGCACAACGCGTAGCCAGGGCCAATCGGCGCGGCAGCGCCGGTCACCGGGTCGATATGGGCCACGTACTCCGTCCGCGTCACCGGGTCGTAGACCAGGCCGATCAACGATCCGGCGGTCGCCGGTGTAGCCGGTTGCGCAAGGACGTGCATGACGCCAAGCAACGCCCACAAGGCAGCGATTGCCAGCGACGCCACGGCCAACAGACCCTTGGTACGGAGCTTCATCGCGCCACGCTTATCCCATTTTCTCCCGTAGGAAGGCGACCGTCCGGTCGACCTCGTCTTCATGCAGGGAGTGCATGATCAGCGGTCCCGTGTAGCCAGCGGCCTTCAAGCGCAGCACATAGTAGTCATAATCGAGTCGCCCGCTGCCCGCCGCGCGATCGCCGGCAGCGCCGTCGCGGATCAAGTCCTTGGCATGGGCGAGCACGAGATCGGGGCCGAGCAGGTCAAACGCCTCGTCCAGAATGGCGTGCTGGTGCGGCAACTCGCCGGCATGAAACAGGTTGGCGCCATCCATGATGACCTTCAGGTGAGGCGATCCAATTTCATCCAGCAAGCGACGCCCTTTGCGCGCCGAGTCTACCACATTTGCCACCTCCGGCTCAATCGCCAGCGTGACATCGTGGGCTGCGGCAATGGCGACGGCTTGTGCCATCGTCGCCAACAGATCGTCCCAAGCTGCGGGCAAATCGTTGTCTGGATGGCGGCGCCACATGCTGTCGCGATCGCGGGTGCCGGTGCAGAGGGTGATCGTCGACGTTCCCAACGATTCACAGGCGCCGGCGAGCACCTCGAGCCGGCGCACCCCGTCTTCGCGTACCGCGATGTCAGGATGAATCATGTTGAAGGTGCCCGAGATCGCGGCCATGCTGACCCCGTGCCGTGCAAACGCCGCGCGGATCGTGGCGCAGGTCGCCGCGTCGAGCACATCCGGATCGTCCGGCAGGGAGGCCAGACCGGCGCAACTCAGGTTGAATTGCACGATGGTGAGCCCATGCGCCGTCACCGCTTCCAGTTTTGCATTGAGGGTCGGTCGCTCAAATGTTTTTGTGAAAATGCCAAGATTCATAGGTTTCCTCTCACTTCGTCCAGGCGCATCCACACGCCACTTTCTACGGAATGGGCAATCGCCACCAGGGCGCGCACGGCGGCGGCGCCATCGTCGACGGTGGCGCCAAGCTGCGGCGCCCCATGCAGAATTGTGTTCGCAAAGCCTTCAATCTGTCGCTTGTAGGTGTAGGCGTCGGCGCCCAGAACCCGGCGATATTGGCCATCCACCGCCGAAAAGCATTCGACTTCGCTTGATTTGTGGAACCAAGGCAGAAAGACTTTGCCTTTGACGCTGCCCTTCTCGCCGTAGATCTGAAACCCCTCTTCCCAGTCGCCGCGGATCGACACAATCAGGTCGAGATGGCCAAGGCTGCCGTCGGCAAAGGCAACGGCGATGAACCAGCAATAGGCGTCGGCGCGCTCGACGAGGCGCGCCTGCACGGCCGTGATCGTGCCGCCCAGAAAGCGCGCGGTGTCCACCAGGTGGCTGCCGTGTGTGAGCAGATAGTAGTGGCGTTTGTCGGCCTTGGGGTTGCCGGGCGGCCGTTGCGCCTGCGCGCTCGTGAGGATGACGGGCTGGAGATTATCGGTCATTTTGTACCGCTCGACCGAATCGCAGTACCACGCCTTGAATGCCACGCGCTCGCCCATTTCATCGGCGACGAAGCGGTGCGCCGCCGTGATGCCCGGATCAAAACGTTTGTTGTTGCCGACTTGGAAGATGAGGCCAGCCTGCGCCACAGTTGCCTGCAGCGCTATGCATTCCTCGACGCCGACCCCCAGCGGTTTTTCGACGAGCACGTGTTTGCCGGCCGCCAACGCCTGCGTGCAGAGGGCAGCGTGGTATTGGTCGGCCGTCGCCACGATTACAGCCTCCACCGCCGGGTCGGCCAGCATGGCGTCAAACTCGTGGTAAACGATTTGTGGGCGGTGGATGGCGGCCATGGCGTCCAGCAGATCGGGGGCACGGTCGCAGATGGCGTAGAGTTCAGCGTTGCGCGCTTTGCGGCAGGCGTCAAAGTGGGCGGCCTGGGCGATTGGCCCACAGCCCAACACGCCGACGCGCAGGAGGCGAGTTTCTTTGTGCATGGTAGTGGATCCTTCTGCTCGGCGACAACGGCAAGCGCCGATGACGGATTGCCGGATTTCTTCCGGTCGTGACGACCAAAGTATACACGAGACGGGTGCAGAAAGCCATGCCGGCGCGACCTTTGCCGGGCGTCATGCGTATTGGATCACGGAATCGACATGCGAGGCGCCGGCCAATCGTATGGCCGGCGCTTCGCACGCTGAAATCAGGATAAAATTGCCCGTCGTTGGTGCGCAGTGCTACAATGCGCGCCGCGGATGCTTGCACCGTAACTTGCGGAATCACACGCAACAGCAGTTAGAAAGGAATGCCCGATGCCATACAGCGCAGAAATCAGCCGCGCCAATCCCTCTTGTTTCCTTTTTCTGATCGACCAATCCGGCTCGATGGAAGATCCTTTTGGCGCCGGCGGCTCCAGCCGCAAAAAGGCCGACCTGGTGGCGGATGCCATCAACCGGCTGCTCCAGAATCTTGTGATCAAGTGCGCCAAGGAGGAGGGCATCCGCGATTATTTTCACGTGGGCGTCATCGGCTATGGCGAGAAGGTCGGCCCCGCGCTAGGCGGCGCGCTGGCAGGCCGCGAACTGGCCCCCATCAGCGATATCGGCAATCTGCCGGCACGCGTGGAGCAGCGCACCAAGAAGGTGGAAGATGGCGCCGGCGGGCTGATCGATCAGGCGATTCGCTTCCCGGTGTGGTTTGACCCGATCGGGCACGGCGCGACCCCCATGTGCCAGGCGCTGACGCAGGCGCACACGATTTTGTCGAATTGGCTGCCCCAGCATGCAGACAGCTTCCCGCCGATCGTCATCAATATCACCGATGGCGAGGCGACCGACGGCAATCCGACCGCTGCCGCCACGGCTCTGCGGGCCCTCGAAAGCAACGATGGCAATGTGCTGCTCTTCAATATCCATCTCTCGTCAAAGGGGGGCAGCCCGATCGAATTCCCGGACACGCCGGCCAACCTGCCGGACCAGTATGCCCAGCTCATGTTCGATCTGTCCAGCACCTTGACGGCCACGATGCGCAGCATCGCCCAGCAAGAAGGCTATGCCGCCAGCGAAAGCAGCCGCGGCTTTGTCTTCAATGCCGACATGGTGTCGGTCATCAAGTTCTTGGATATCGGGACGCGGCCGAGCAACTTGCGCTAGGCAACCGTGATGCGTGATGCGTAGACCCTTGCGCGTCACGCCACCACCAGGAGTCAACCAGTGCATGTGACGGCACGCGTGTTTTGGGCGCCGAAAGCCGGTAACCGGACAGAAGAGTATGAAGATGCCTTCTGGCCGGCGAGCGGGGTAAATCGCGCCGGCGATCGCTTTCGCTTCGCAGTGGCGGACGGCGCTACCGAAACTTCATTTTCGGCGTTGTGGGCGCAGCTTTTGGTGCGCAGCTTTGGCGCGGGCAACCTGCGGCAGGCGCACTTCGACGCGTCGCTGCGGCCGGAACAGGTGCGCTGGCACAACGCCGTTGCCAGCAAGCCGCTGCCCTGGTATGCCGAAGCCAAGGTGTTGGATGGAGCCTATGCCGCGTTGTTGGGCTTTGAGCTGTACAGCCCCTATCCGGGGCGTGTGAAGTGGCGGGCGTTGGCGGTCGGCGACTGCTGCCTGATGCAGATACGCGGCGATGGCATGGTGGCTTCGTTCCCAGCGACGGAGGCCGCCTACTTTACGAGCCGGCCCTATCTGCTGTCGAGCAACCCAGGGCCTACCCTTGCGCTTTCCGATCACCTGCGTTCCGCCGGCGGCGCCGCTCTGCCGGGCGACCGCTTCTACCTGATGACTGACGCCCTGGCGCACTGGTTTCTGCACGCAGCGGCAGCGGGCGATGCGCCCTGGCGCGCCTGCCGCACCGTAGTGCAGGGGGGGGCGCGCCGCTTTGCGGCGCTGGTGGAGGACTTGCGCAGCCAGCACAAATTGCGCAACGATGATGTTACGTTTCTGGCCGTCGAGCTACTGTAAGCCGCCTTGTTGCGTGTCGCGCTTCGACGTCTGTGCCCGGCACGCGCTGCGGTTGGCCTGAGGTGAGTATGGGGTGGCCGACGCCGCAAGAGTACAACGAAGCGATCCAAAACCCGCGCACGGCCTTTGCCGATGCCGAGCTCCAGGCGGGCCAACCGGTGTTGACGCCGTTGGGGTTGCCGCGCCCGATCACCGGCGCCTTTGCCAGCGTCTATCAACTGGCCTGCCCCAACGGACGCACCTACGCCGTGCGTTGCTTTCTGCGCGAATTTGGGGACAACCAAGATCGCTATGCGGCGATCAGCGCGCACCTGGCGCAGGCCAGGCTGCCCTACATGGTGAATTTCACCTACCTCGCCAACGGCATTCGCGTCAATCGCCAGTGGGTTCCAATCCTGAAGATGGAGTGGGTCGAAGGCGAATCGCTGCAGGCCTACGTCGAGCGCAATCTACACAATACGCCGGCCCTGCTGGGGTTGGCCGAGCAGTGGGTGCAGATGGCGCGCATGTTGCGCGAGGCGTCGATTGGGCATGGCGACTTGCAGCACGGCAACGTCATGGTCTGCAACGGCCAGTTGCGGCTGATCGACTATGACGGCATGTATGTGCCCGCGCTGACCGGGCGCCACAGCCATGAGCTTGGCCACCGTAACTATCAGCACCCGCAGCGCAGCGAAGTCGATTTTGACCCGGCCGTCGACCATTTTTCGACGTGGGTTGTCTACACGTCGCTGGTGGCGCTTTCGGTGGATCCCCAGTTGTGGAAAACATTCCAGGGCGGCGACGAATGCCTGATCTTCCGCCGCGAGGATTTTGAACGGCCAGGCACGTCACCCCTCTTCCAAACCTTGGCCGCTTCGGCGGACGCGCGCATGCGGGCGTTGGCAGTCGTTTTCCAATCGTTGACCGTGTTGCCTCCCTACCAGGTGCCGCCCATCGATGGCGAGGTCATGCTGCCGCTCCCTAGCGGGCGCGCCGGCTGGATTCAGGATCATTTGCCCGCCACCCCGCCACCGGCTACCCTGCTGCCACCGGAGGGTGCACGTGCGCAAGAAGCGGCGGTCGCACGACCCGCCGAACCAGCGTGGCTGCACGATTTTCTGGGTCCGCAGCAACGCCAGCCGGCCAGCTTCGGCTCGGATCTTACCCGCCAACGCGTGGCATTGTTTCTTTCGGTCGTTTTTTCGGCGGCGGCCTGGCTGGCTGTGGATCTTGCGGGACTCAGCCTGATGGCGCCGGCGCTCGTGACGCTGGCCGCCGTAGTCGGCAGCCTGAGTATGGTGGCTGACGGCTATCGCCGGGACCCGACGGTGCTCGCCCAGCGCGCCGCGCGCCGCGATCTCAAACAGGTCAACACGCGCATGCGCGGGGTCACGGTGCGTCTGGCCCAACAGGAACGCGGCCGCTCGCAGATCGAACGGGTTTATCAGCGCCAGCGCGCCCGTTTTGAAGGGGGCCAACAACACGATCTGATCGTCGAAAAAGCGGCTTTGGAACGAAATGAGCGCGCCCTGCAGCAGGCGCTGGCCGGCGTCCAGTACCAGCGGGACAGGCAACGCCGCTTGGAAGCAGAGGCGGTCGCTCAGCTTGAGACACGACACAAGGCGCATCTCACCACACTGGATCAACGGATTGTTGCACTACGCCAAACCGAGACGTTTGAACTGGAAAAAACGCTCCGCCAGCGCCAGACGCAGTTCGTCCTAAGTTATCTGAAGCGCCAGACCATCGAGGCGGCGATTATCACCGGGATTGGGCCGGCGGTGAAGCAGAGCTTGCGCCAGCAGGGCATCGTGCGCGCCACAGACATCGATGCGGCGCGTCTGGCGCAGGTGCAAGGCGTTGGCGATGCACGCGCGACGGCCCTGCTCGAGTGGCGGCGGCGCATCGAGGCGCTCGCCCGGCAGACGGCGCCGCAGGATTTGTCGAAAATTGAGGAGACGTTGATTCGCGGCCGCTTCTACCAACGTCGTTTCTCCATCGAACAGGAGCGAGGTCGCGAACAGCGCAAACTGCAGAAGGCCATCGAGGAAACGCATGCGCGTTTTGCCTTTACCCAGCAATCGGCGGATCAACAGCAGGTCAAGGTGCGCGAGCGTTTCGATCGCAAGCGCGAGGAACTGCGCAAGCGCCATCGTGAACGCCGTGCCCGCCTGCAGGCCGAGTTGGCAGATCTCGACCACCAGGTGGCGGCCGAACAGGCAAGCGTCCAACAGGAGGCGCACGCAGTCCAGCAAGAACTGGCGCAACTCACCGCCCAACGCGCCGTCGCCGAACTGCGCCTGCGCCAGTACGAAGGAATCGACTTCAGCAGTTATGTGAAGCGGGTAATCTGGGTATACCAGCCATAATCGCCGGGGGCCGGTGCCTCGCACGCTAGACGTTGCACCGGTCCCCATCTTCGCAAAATTGCTTTAATCCGCGATCTTGATCAGCCGCCCCGGCGTGCGCAGGCCGACAAAGACGGTGCGCGTGCGGGTATTCACGGCCGCCGGAAAGGGATCGTCTCCCAGCGCGATGGTCGTGGTCACGCGGTTTTGTGTGCCGTCGATCACGCTCAGCGAACGACCTGCCGTGTTGACGTTAAAGACGTTGCCGGTAATCGGATTCACCACCAGGCCCGAGCCTCCTACCAGCGGCGAATCGACGGCTCCGCCGTCGCCAACGGGAATTGTCGCCTCGTTGCCCCAAAGTCCGCTGTCGGATGGTTTCCAAACACCGACGTACCATTGGCCATCGGCTGCGGCGTAGATTGCATAGAGCCGCTCGTTGTCAGGATTGTAGGCAATGTCAAACAGGGTGCGGCCGTCATCGAAGACGACGTTGCTGTGCGCCTCCCATAGGCTGCCGACTTTGCGCAGAGTGGCCAGGTGGCTGGAATCGCGGTTGCTGACGAAGATGCGCTGGTTGACTGGGTCGGCGGCGATGCCGTAGGGGCCGGATCCACCGGATCCGACTTCCTGCACCTTCAGCAGCCCTTGGATCACGGCGATACGGCTGCCGCCGCGCACCACGACGAAGACGGTATCGAGATCGGGCAGGATCTCCATCAGCGTGGGCTGTGGACCGACGGCGATCTTGGCCAGCACGGCAAGGGTGGCCGCATCGTAGACCCACACATCCCCACCGGCGAAGTTGCTCACGTAGATGCGCCCGGTCCGCTCGTCGGCGACCACCCCCCACGGCTGGGCGCCGGTGGCGGTGCTCGCCATGATCTGGGCTGAGTCCGGGTTCACCACCAACAGCCGGTCTGGGTTGCGGCTGGTTACGTAGAGCAGATTGCGCCCTTCGTCCACCGCAAAGCCCTTGGTGTAGGCCAGCGGGCAGCCGTCGGGCGGCGGGCAGGGCTGTGGCGGCGTGATGATGATTGGGATATAGTAGATAGGGATGTCGACCGTCCACGTGTCCATATCCGTTACCACATTGCCACGCGGGTCGAGTGCCGTGACGACGGCGATGTTGGTCGTATCTTCCACAATGACCGCCGCGCAGCGGTAGACCCACGTTCCGCCGATCGGCAAGCTGCCGCTGCCGCCAACGACGGGTGTCAACGGCGCACAGCGGTCATCGGCCAGCGACACATTGCTGAGTGGCTCGTCACCCACATTGGTGACGGTAAAGGTATAGACCACCGTCGTGCCGGAATACACGGCCCGCGCCGATGCCTCCTTGACCAGGTCGATTTGCGCCACGAGCACGTTGACAAACGCCATGTCCTGGGCGGTCAACGTACGCGACAGCGGGTCTTGCGCGGTCGCCGTCGCCGTATTGGTGATGTCGTGGGTGACTGTCAACGTGCACCGATAACTCCAGACTTCGCTCGGTTCCAACAACGCATTGCCGTCGGGGTTGCCGCCCGTGCGCGTGACGGGCGCACAGCGGTCATCGCTCAGGACGACAGTCGCCAACGCCGCGTTGCCGGTGTTGCTGACGGCGTAGGTGTAGGTGACCACGGCGCCTGGGTAGACCACGGTCGGTGCGGCGATCTTGCGCAAGCCAATGCCACTGCGCAGGCCAAAGTAATGACTGAGGTCGGTCGCCCCTGCCGGCTCCTGATTGAGACCGAGTGCCGTCACCAGGCCCGTGTTGGAGTACTGGCCTGCGGTGGCGATGCCCATTGCCTGATAAACCCACACGGCGCTCAGGGGCATGTTGCCGTCTGCGTCGGGCACGCCCTGGATGCGGAGCGGTGCGACGCCACTGATATTGTCCGTGACACGCACGGCGGTTAGCGTGACCGTACCCGTGTTGGTGATGACATAAGTCCACGTGACCGGTGCGCCCACGGCAAGCACGGGTCCCGGTGGCATATCGGCGTTGTCGCCATTGGTGTATTTGGTGATCGCGATGCCTGCGTCGAGGTCCACGGGGGTTTCTACCTCAGGCTGCTGCGTGTCCTCGCCCACCTGCACGAAGGCGACGTTGCGCACGCGATCCAGGTCGGGTGGCAGCGGGAAGTTCACGCGCACGCCAAAGGTGACGGTGTAGACGCCGAGTACGGGCAGCCCCGGCAAGTCGATGCCGCCTTCGTCAAGTGGGAAGGGGGTGCCGTTGGGATTGTCGGCCACCGGCGCCACCGATGTGGCCATGCCCACAAAGGTGGAACTCGTGATGTAGGTCGTGTACGCGGGCAACGTGTCGCTGAGGTGGACGGTGGTGAGCGGCACACGTGAAGCGTTGCGCACGATGATCGTGTATTGGATCAAGTCGCCCGGATCGGCCTTGCCATCGTGATCGGCATCGCCGGCGATCTCGGCGCCTTTGCCGGCTTCAAAGGTGGCGGCCGGCGGCGCCGTTGTGCCCAGGTCAAGCCCCGGCTCGGCGGCGCTGGCGATGCCGGGCGCCTGCCCCCAGGCTGTCGCCAGTTCGGCGCCCGTCGGGCTACCTGGCGGGTCACAAACGTAGAGCACCATGCCGGTCTGATCGCCATCCGGGTCAAAGATCTGTTGGCTTTGCAACTTGGCCAGAGAGAGCAATCGATCGTACTTGAAGCCGTACGGGTCGGTTAGCGGGCCATGGTTGTTGCCGTTATAGTCCACGCAGACCGCAACCGGACCTTCGCCGCCGTCGCGCAAGACCGGAATCACCCAGACGGGGCTGCCGTTCTCATCAGGCTTGACGCTACTGGTCGGGTCGCGACCGGCGCCCCAGCCCACGAGGGTCTGGTAGGTCAACTGCGAGTCCGGTATGAGCGCAAAGCCCCAGTCGGCGCGTGAGTTGTCGCCGGGTGCTGGGCTGTCGGCGCCTACGGTGGCCAACGCCGCAAAGGGCGCGCCGCCGGCGGTGAAGAAATGGGCACCCGAGTTGTTGGGCACTACGGCGCTGATCGCGCTCAGCGGTGCGATGGTCAGCGGCGCCTGCACGCCGCTCGAAATCTCCCAGGAGACGCCCAGCGGCGTGGCGCCCGGGTTGAAGAGCCAGATCGTCGTGCCGCCGCCGCCGGTGGGCGTGCCTACCGGTGAGTAATAGGAGCCGCTCCACCGTTCGGTCGGGAAGAGCACGAACCAACGCGACTCATAAATGTCGCACACGTCACCCGTGATCAAGGCAACCTGCACCGGCGCGCTGGCGTTTACAAGGGTGCCGGCCTGAATGCCCCCGTCGACGAGATAGCTTTCGCCCTCATTCAGCACAATCGCAGCCTCGGCGACCAGGTCGGCGTTGGCGTCCAGGGTTACGGTGGTGTTGTCTTGCGCCGCCATGATCGCCACGCCGGTGTACTCGAAGAGCTGATTGGTGGCCGTGCCCACCCCGACGGGCGCCTGATGGCGCGTGCCCCACCGGCTGGTGTCGTAGACTTCCAGCGCATCTGCCAAGAGTGTGCCGGGCGCTTGCGGGTAGGAACCAGACCACGTGGCGCGCGTCATCGCCACGGGGCGCGATGCGCCGATCTTGTCACCGCCATCAAAGAAGAGGTTCGCCGGTTGGCGTGGCACGGGCACGGCGTTGTTGAGGACGATCACCGTGTCGGGCGCCAGCACATCGCTCGGAATATCGGGCGGAGCGCCATTGGCGGGATTGGCGTCGCCCCAAATCTGCGTGGTGAGCTGCACGGGATGAGCCATATCGATTTCAAAGTCGTCTTCCCACTGATCGTAGTAGACGATCGTGCCCGCCGAGATAACAGAGATCGACACATAGGAGTGGATCGGGCTGGCCACATCCGGGGACCCCAAGTTGCACTTGTCCGCGGCGCCGCCGGGATAGATACCGGTGAACGCTGCAAAGACCTGGTCTTCGGGCACCGGGACATAATAGATTTGAACCGGCGGTGGATTGGGCGCCGCCACCGCCACCGCAAAGTGAACAAGATGGATCAGGAGGAGAACGCTGACCAGTGTCAAGACACTGACCCATCTACCGAAACGTGGGTGCGTAGGATTCGCTGACATGAGGTCGCTCCGGTCGGTATCCAAACAGTAGAATCATGACGACAAACGTCGAGGCTCTGCAAGGCGCGCAACAATGGGGCCTCTATCCGATCAGACGTTTGGGACGGCTGGAAGTAACGGAAAGGGCTGGCAAGCGCGCAACCAGGTATAATGTAAGCATGAATGATTCTCCACCGGTCGCCTTGGCGCTCACCCAGTTGCACATTCCTCACCGCGTCTTCACCCACGCCGGCGCCGTCACATCGTTGGAACAGGCCGCGCAGGAACGCGGCCAGCGACCCTCCCAGGTCGTGCGCAGTATTTTGTTCCGTCTCGGCGCTGACCGTTTTGCTATGGTCTTGATAGCCGGCCCCGACCAGGTCTCCTGGCGCAGGCTGCGCCAGCAACTCGGTCAATCGCGCCTGAGCATGGCGAGCGAGGCGGAAGTGCTCGCTATCACCGGCTATTCGGTCGGCGCGGTGTCACCCTTTGCGTTGCCCCAGCCGCTGCCCGTCTTTATCGACGACAGCGTGATTGCCGAAGAAGAGATCTCGATTGGTTCCGGCTGGCGCGGCACGACGGTCATCTTACGCACGGCGGACCTGGTGGCTGCCTTGCCGGGCGCTGCAATCGGGCGCTTTCGCACATGAGCACGCCGCCGGCCACCCATCTCCACGTCCACTCCCAGTACTCTCTCCTGCGCGCGACGCCGCCGGTGGGCGCCCTGGCGGCGCGTGCCGCCCAGGATGGGTTGGCGCGCCTCGCCCTGACCGACACCAATGCCCTCTATGGCATGGTGGCCTTTGCGCGTGCCTGTGCGGCCGTCAACGTGTTGCCCATCGCCGGCATGGCGCTGGCGGTGGCCGCCGCCGATGGGGAAGCGACGGCGACGCCTGATACGGTGATCTTGTTGGCGCGCAACCTGGCGGGATATCGATCGCTGTGCCGGCTGTCATCCGCCTTGCAGGCATCCCCGCAGCGCGAGCAATTGGCCAGCGCCGGTCTCGCCTGGGAGACGCTGGCGCACATGCACGCCGGGCTGATCTGCCTGTGCGGGGGTCGGCGCAGCCAGATCGAGCAGGCGGTGCGCGCCGAGCGACCCGAACGCGCGCGCATGCTGTTGGCGCGCTATGCCGGTCTCTTCGACGACGATTGTTATCTGAGCCTGGAACTGCACAGCGCGGCCGACGAGCACATAGGCCGCGACATCGTGCGTCTGGCCGATCGCTTCGGCGTCGGCGTGGTCGCCGTCCAGCCAGTCTTCTGTATGGATCCAGAAGAACAGCGCCTGCTGCGGGTGTTGGACGCCATCGAGCGCAACCGTCCCCTGGACGAGGCCGCCGCGGCCGAACAGGAACGCAGCGCGCCCGCTACCGCGCTCAGTTGGCAGTCGCCGGCCGCGATGGCGGCGCGCTTCCAGGCATTTCCGGGTGCGCTGGCGCTGGCTGGTGCGATTGCCGAGCAGTGCGATCCCTTCGTGTTGGATGACCGACCGGTCTGGCCGGTATTGCCATTGGCGCCGGGCCAGAGCGCCGACACGGCCTTAGCCACGCAGGCGCATACGGGTCTTGCGGCGCGTTTTGGCGATGAACCGGCGGCCGGTGCGCGTCTGCAG
>Ga0105047_10002737_pt1 | contig 31243 bp, 25 predicted proteins | sample MAT04_FD_78384 | JGI IMG/M metagenome (GOLD analysis project Ga0105047, IMG submission 78384) | Freshwater microbial communities from Lake Fryxell liftoff mats and glacier meltwater in Antarctica - MAT-04 (megahit assembly) | ecosystem: Environmental > Aquatic > Freshwater > Ice > Liftoff... | reverse complement strand
CTTATTGTTTTTCCATCACTTGCATTTGGACAATTAGGTATAAGTTTTCACCAATCGAATCTCCCTTTCATAGGTATTAACTATGAACTAAAAAATAAGTTAAGATCAGAAATTCGACTTGGAACTGATAATTTTCTTGAGGCAATGTCTGTAGAAGGAGTATTGACCTACGATCTGTCAAAGAAAGAGGATTATGATTTATATGCTGGTGTTGGAGTAAGAGTTAATGGTTTTACTGGAGTTGTAATACCACTTGGTATTAATATTTATCCATTGACAACAAAACAATTTGGATTTCATATTGAACTCGCCCCAATTATTGGCGAATCAAGTTTATTGAGAGGCAGTTGGGGTATAAGATATATATTCAAAAGAAAGGTAATTGATTACAAAAGGTAAGTTGTGAAATATCCCAAGTGGACAAACTATAAATAAAGTACTTTACCTGCGGCGGCGCATAACAAGCGGTTTGCTGCTATGCCGGCTGGATAGTTGTAATTTGGACTTTATCTATCTATCATCTTCAGCTTCAACTTGACCGTTTTATAATGAAATTTTGTACTTAATTTAATCATCGTTAATTCTAATCGGCTTCGGTTGCCGGGCTGACAGTTTTTCAAATGCCAGCACAGCAGCAAGCGGTTAACGTTATAGGCCACCTTTAAAAACCAATGCGCTGGCCGGTTTACAGCTTTTTAGCAGGTTTCGTGGGAAAGATTTTGCCAGGCGGTTCACTATACTTTTGGCTCGCTGGTAGGAGAAATTATGGAGAACGGTTCACTGCAGTTTTGGCTCGCTGTCGGGCGAAAAATTGTGGGATAGTTTGTTCCATCTTTTCAGTCGTTTGACAGGTTTTGTAAATCACGCTTTGACTTTACCCGCCAGACTTTTATGGCTGGTTTGACTTGTGTCGCTGGTTGGACAAAACATTTACTTTTTTGGTTTTGGTGACACAGGTTGACAGGTTTTCAACTTCGCAGGTGTGAGCAATTGCAGCCGTCTCGGGATACAACGCTACATGCAAAGACAATGCACAAGTCTGCTTATTAATTTGCAGCAGGTTTTGCCAGACAATGGGGCTGGCGTTTGGACAAAATTCTTTTTGAGTAATTGCCTTCTTTCTGTAGTGGTTTGGTTTGCTGGCGGCGAGCAGTTGCTCATGGCGGGGCAAGGTGCAAACTAGACTTTAAAGCCAGCAATATTTGTCGCCGTTATTTGTGGAGCACTTAATTGTACTCAAACACTCCGCGGTGGACAGACCGAAAGACGGCCTATAAAGGGTTTGGCAATAAACTGGCGGGAAGTTGTCAGCTTCGGCTTTTAGTTGGCTATGGTTCTTCAGTCCACGCGGATAGTTACGTTACTTTATATTGCCGGTTAAAATAAACAGGCTATAACAATTAAGTTTACATAATTTTTTTTGGGTTTATAATAAAAAAAGAGGCTGCCTTGTTGGGGCAGCCGCTTTTTAAGTTTGGTGCAATAGTATTAGTCTACAATTACTTTATAAGTAGTTACTACGCCCTTCGAAACAACCGAAACGAAATAAGCGCCTTTTGATAAGCTATTTCCAATGGACAATGTGGTACTGCCAGCAGTAATTTCAGTGCTGCGGGTAAATAGCAATTGACCACTTACAGTAAATAAGTTAAGGGTAATTTTTTCAGCCGTTGGCGAAGTTACCTGTAATAAAACCTTATCCCTGGCAGGATTAATCACCTTTGCTGCAAAGGCAACTTGCTCTGACTTTTTTAGCCTTATAACGTTTGAATATTCAAACTTGCCATCTTTGTCAATTTGCCTGAGGCGATAAAATATATTTCCAGCGGTAATGCTACGGTCGGTAAACGAGTATTTGTTTACATTGGTTGAGGTGCCGGCACCTGCTACAAAACCAATAGTTGTAAAGTGGTACCCGTTCTCACTTTTCTGAATGTCAAAACCAATGTTATTAACTTCGGTGGAAGTATTCCATTGCAAAATGGCATCTTCACCACTAATGTTACCTGTAAATGTCGTTAGCTTAACAGGTAATAAACTGCCAAACCGCACGTCAGCTATAAATTTAAAATTTTCGGTCGGAGCAAAGTCTGTCCACGTTGTATTGCCGCCAGGCACGGTTAAATAAAACGATCCCGACCTGATAGGGTTTTCTGTTTCAAAAGCGTAAGCGAAACTGGTAGTGCCGGTTTGTTTTATTATTAAAAAGAAATCTCCGGCGGGAACGGAAACGGCAGGAGAAAGCGCAAGCGCATTGGCCCCGGCTACCGAAGTTTGACTGGCAGATGTAAAAATAGCTGTGCCGGGCAGGCCGCCGGTGCCAGCTGCATTAAAAATGGCTATAGTATAAGGATTTCCCCCTTGGTTAAAATAAGTTGTTACTTGGTTAATGGTATTAGCATTGGAAGTGGAGAAACGCAAAGCAACGTCGAAAGTATTGCCATTTATACCCACACCCACACCTCCCTCACCCGTAGGTACGGCAGTATTGCCATAGCCAAAGGTATTAATGGTAATGGCCTGGCTTGTTGTTGCTAAGTTATTGGCATTATTACCGTCGGCAGGCACTGAAACAGTGATAGCGTTGGTACCTGCTGTTTGCGGATTATACGTAGCAAAAGTAACTACCCGGGTGGCGCCCGGAGCCAGTGAAGCTATTGATTGACTATTTGAAAACGGAGATCCGGCTCCGGTTATATTTAGCGTAACCTGTAAGTTAGTGAGCGTATTGGAACCTGCATTATTTACCAATGCTCTTACAGCATGAAAAATCCCCACTGGTAGTTTTTCGTTTGTGTACACCAATTGTACCTGTGCATCGTTAGGGGGTAGCAAAACCGCCACAAAACGATACGTTTGCCCGGAGGTAGGTAAAGCACTTTTTCTGCTGTTAAAACGATTTGCTATATAGTCGCCATTTAAAAAAGTGGCTGTAGCCCAGGCCTGTGCTGACGTTTTGGTTATGTTAACAGCGGCTATTGAATTATTACCCCTGATACCTGCAGTACCCTGAATAAAGGCATCTGCCCCAGTACCGATAGAGAATGTGCCGTAAATAAATTCAATATTATTTAAGCCTTCGTACAATTTAATCTGAAAATTAATGGAGCTATATTGACCAGCGCCGGCAGTTAAGTTCCAGTCGCGAAGATTTTTAAACTGAACAGTACATACCCGCGAACCGGCCGTTCCAGTTGTGGCAACTCTGTATTCGGGGCTGGTAGCACCGTCCAGGTCCAAATTAAACGGCGCAATAATATTAGGGGTTGTGTATGAATTAGACGCAACATTAGTGGAAATGGTAGCTGCAGTGGCACCTAATTTAATAAAACCGTTGGTACTTAACACAAACTGGGTAAAGGTGGCCCCATTGTACAAAAAATTAAACCCAATGTTTTGTACTGATGATGTATCCTCGTCGAAGGTAAGCGTGCCACCATTAAAATTAGTTGCAATGGCCAATCCTGCGGTACCAATATCAGTATAAATGCCGGCTGCAGCCACAGCATTGGCTGCCAGGTAGTTGTACTGACTAAATGCCTGCGTTATAAAAAAGCAAAGAAAAAGGAACAGGTAGATTTTTTTCATTTAAAAGGTTTTTCTAAATGTAACCAGGAATTTTATAAAATGTTAAGCTTACTTTTTTTATTTCTATATGTGCAAATAAAGACTGCAAATAATTTTTCAGCCTAACATTAAATAAATTAATCAGATTTTATTTGACAAACTCTTAGGTTATTGTGTGGCCACCTTCAGCGCAATTTTTGTTCGTAAGGTAACGGTCCATCCTTCTTTTTTTTGCGATAACCCTAACCTTTAAAAAAAATGTATTGGGCCAGGGTGCAGGTAAGGGCTATTAATTGCCGCAACAGTAAGCACAATGGGTAGCTGTTTACCGGTTATAAACGCTCCGGTATTAAAATGGCACCAATGAGAAGGTCAGAAACTTTACCCAGGCGTTTATACTAAAGTCCGCAGTGCCGCAAACATGTCAACTAAAAGTTTTTTTGTTGATGAGCAGTTGATTTTCAAACTACATTCCAATATAAAAAGCTGGTAAGCAAAGGTGAAAGTGATTTTTTAAGCCACTTATGAACAATAAACTATATAAATGTTATTTTATAAAAAACACTGATTTTGACAAAAGCAGCATTTGTTGATTATTGAACCAGGTATCTTTGAAACACAATTCCATATTAGTATGTAAACATATTTGGCATAGTAAATAGTAAACCCGTATGGCTTTGGTGTGGTGTATGTAAAAAAACCTGAATGCTCCCCTTCGTTAACGACCAAAGTTTGCAGCCAGCAAAAAAATCTTATTAAATTAGTATTTAGTCATTGAAATGCATTTTCACTTTAGTTTTTACAGTTCCGTACTCTTAATATTTTTTAGCCAGGGAGTTATTTTTTCGTTCTTATTATTAAAAAAAAGTATCACACATCAAAGTAATCCTGATAGATGGTTAAGCTTGATTATTTTTTTATGCTCGCTATACGTATTGCCGTGGATGCTTGGTTTTGCTGGCTGGTACAGTTTGCAGCCCTACAGGGATATTATGTTTTATGTTCCATTTCAGCAATTATTACTTGTAGGTCCTGCAATTTATTTTTACACGCAAAGTCTTTTAAACCCTGCGTTTAGATTTAAGCGCAGCGCCTGGCTCCACTTTACCCCGGCTTTGGCTTATTTACTTTACCGGTTGGTCATTTTTATTACTGACAAAGTTATTTTACACCAATACTTTTTTTACGCAAACGGCAGAGATAAAAGCTTAGATACCTGGTATGAACTGGCAGGATTTTTATCGATGTTACTGTATTTTTTAATAAGCCTGCGATACTATGCCACGTACAAAAAGGTAATTTTTCAAACGGTAAGTTTTGCCAATAACTTATTATTTGGCTGGATACAGAAGTACCTGCTAACCTTTTTGCTGATGCAGGTTTTGTGGCTACTCTTCTTTCTTTTTTATCCTGATTGGGGAAATTTTAAAGAAAAATGGTGGTACTACCTCGCTTTTTCGTCGCTTATGTATTATGTAGGCATTACGGGCTATGCCAGCAACGTAAAATCCTTAATTTCTTTCAAAATTTCAGCTAATGAAAATAACGCGGTTTTTCTTTTAGATAAAACTACCAATGAGTCGGAAACGGCAGAGTCCATTCAATTAATAGAGGTGGTTGAAGATTCAATTAGCCCTGAAGCAGAAGAATGGAAAGTGAAAATTTGCCACTTGCTTGAAAAAGAGCAGCTGTATGAAAATCCAAACCTAACGTTGCTTGATATTGCCCGCAAACTGGATACCAACCAAACAGTGATATCTAAAATGATTAACCAGGGCTTTAAAATGAACTTTAATGACTTTATCAATAGCTACAGAATAAAAGCGGTTATTCATCTATTAAAAAATAAAGAGCATCAGAAGCAAACCTTGCTTGGTATTTCTATCGATTGCGGTTTTAACTCTAAAACTACCTTTAACCGCTGCTTTAAAAAAAGTACGGGATTGTCTCCAAGGGATTTTTTGGAAAAACTAGCCGATGAACAGTCAAAAACGTAAAATTTTAAAGAATAGTTTGTACCAAATCATGATTTAGGACGACATATGTCTCGGCAAATGTCAAATTCGCTATGTAAAATATCGAAAAATGAAACTTACCATTACTATTTTAGTTGCGCTGGTAGCAACACAGGTCTTCGCTCAAAATGCCCAGGTCGACAGGCAAATCAAACAGGTTGAAAATAACCTCATTCCATTCGTTCCGGTAAAGGGCTTTAAAGGCTGGAACATTATAGACCGAATGAAATACTACCAGGTGCCGGGGGTAAGTATAGCCGTTATCAATAACTATAAAATAGCCTGGGCAAAAGGGTATGGCTTGGCAGATACCATCAACAAAAATCCGGTAACAACGGAAACAATGTTTTCTGCAGGCTCTATCAGCAAGTTGGTTTCGGCTGTAACTGCTTTAAGTATGGTTCAGGCTAATAAACTGCAACTGGACAAGCCAATCAACGACTACCTCACTTCGTGGAAAATTGCCGGCAACAACTTTACTAAAAAAACGCCCATCACTTTACGAATGTTATTGAGCCACACTGCAGGAACCAGTCAAACATCGTATTTTGGTTTTACACCCGATAAAAATCCACTACCTACCATAGTTCAAATATTAAGTGGGGCCGCAATTTCGGACAGCAGGCCAGTGGTGGTAAATAGCGAACCTCAAAAAGAATTTAAATATTCAGGTGGCGGAAGTATGGTTGCCCAATTGGCCATGATGGATGTTTCAAAACAAACTTTTGCAGACTTGACCCAACAGGCCATCTTCAACAAATTAGGAATGTCAAATTCAACCTTTGAACAACCATTGCCTCAAAAGTTTCAGTCAAAGGCTTCAGGCGCATATTCTGCCGCCTCGTGGTTTAAGGGAATGCCCTATGTGTATCCACAGCAGGCGGCAGCAGGTTTGTACACAACCCCAACCGACCTTGCAAAGTTTTTTATTGATATTCAAAAATCTTATTTGGGAAAGGGAGCGATATTAAACCAGGAGTTAACAAAACAAATGTTTACCCCACAGGCCAATGTTTCCGACGGAAGTTATAAGGAACAAATAGGGGTGGGTCCATTTTTAATTCAGCGTACCGACAATAAAGATAACAAAGGCGTGTATTTTGAATTTACCGGTGTTAATGCAGGCTTTTTAGCGTATGGTATAGCCAGTATACAAGGGGGCAATGGCGTTGTCATTATGCTTAACTCGGGCGATGATGTAAATGGTTTGGGTAAAGAAATTAGAAGGGCTGTTGCCAAAGCATACCATTGGTACAAATTTTTACCGGCAGAGGTACAGCCAATAATACTTGACAATGCCACCATTGACAGCTACATTGGCCGTTATAAAAAAGCGGCAGATGAAGTGGTGGTAATTAAAAAAGAGAAGGATTATTTGATTGAAACAGTTAATGATGGCAATAATATTTATTGCTTTCCGATTGTAAGGGATACGCTGATTTTTACTGACTACAATGTAAAAGGATTTTTTGCACGAAGCGAAGACGGAAAAATAATTTCTCTGCGTACTGAGTACCAAACATTAGAACAGGCCTGGGCTAGAATGAACGATGATGAATTTACACCTTCAGAATATCTAAAGGCAAAAAAATACAACGAAGCCAAACTGGGGTTTAGACAAATGAATATGAACGAGTATCAAATTACTTATTTGGCGTATGATCTTTTAAATAAAAAACCTACTGATGTTGAAGCCGTAAAGATCGTTTTGGAACTGGCGCAGGAGCAACATCCCAATGCATCGGTAGTGTATAGCCGCTGGGGCGACTATTACCAAAAAGTGAATGATAAAGCCAGTGCTATAAAAAACTATGAAAAAGCGCTGGAACTTGACCCAAACGATAAACAGACTATGGACACAATATCAAAATTGAAAAAGTAAATTATTAAACCCAAACCACAATGAAGTATACCAATTTAATGGGCCTTATCGTTGTATTGATCCTTTCGGTTCAAATTGTTACAGCGCAGTCGTCGTCAAAACGGTTTAACCTTACAGATTTTGATAAGGTTGAGATTGAAAATGTAAACGGTCAAATTGAAATTGAATTGGGAAAGCCATTTGCTATATCCGTTTCAGAAAACGAAGTTGCAGAAGAACAACTAGAAATTAGTAAGGTGGCAGATAGACTAATTATTCAATTAAAAAAGCAATATAGCGATGATTGGAAAAAGAGAAAGCCAGTGATTATAAAAATTGCTATGCCTGAAATATCTAAGCTGTTAAACAACTCAAATGCAGATATAAGTATAAAAAAGTTTGTTGGACGATATTTGGGGATAAACAATACTGGAAACGGAAATATTATACTGGTAGGTTCAGTAGTTGATTTTATTGAAATTGAGAATAATGGAAACGGTAATATTGATACTAAAAACATTATTGCGAAAAAAGTAGCCATAATTAAATCAGGCAATGGTGATGTGACTGTTACAACAGCCAATAGCTTTAGCGTTAAAATGGCAGGTAATGGCGATATCATAACCTATGGGACAGGTAAGGCTGTTATTGAAAAACAAAGTGGAAACGGAAAAGTCGTTTATGCAAATGCAGGTTTTCCGGTTCAATAAATAAAATATCTTTCCACTTAAGGTTGTGCTGCAAAGTCGGCACCTGGTAGTTGGTTTATTTATGCCTTTGATGGCAATTTGCAGATTTCTAATACCATCATTAAACTAGTGGCTAAGAAAGGGTACCTGTTTCTGTTTGTTCATGAAACGTTCGGTTTGGAAAGTTTAGCGAGTTCAATAGTCACAAAAAATATTGTTGTTTAACTAATTTACATCTGGACTTGTATACTACATTTAGGAAAATAATGCTATGATTAATAAAGCAACCCTTACATTTTTAGAAGATCTAAAAGATAATAATTCAAAAGAATGGCTTGATGAACATAGGGCAAAGTACGATTTGGCCAAAGGCGATGTGCTGGCTTTGACTGCCAGCTTAATATCAGCCGTTGGCGACTTTGACAAAACCATTGCAGATGCGGCTTTACAGCCTAAAAGTTGTATTACCAGGTTAAATAGAGACCTGCGTTTTGCCAAAGATAAAACGCCCTATAAAAACGACTACTACATTGTGCTCAATAAAGACGGAAAAAACAGTGCTTCGGCTTTTTATTATGTACACATACAGCCAGGCAATTGTTTTGTTGGTGGCGGCCTTTATAACCCACAGCCGGAACCACTAAAAAAGGCCCGGCAGGAAATTGACTATAGTTTTAATGAATGGACTAAAATTATTAGCGATAAGGCATTTAAGAAAAGCTTTCCCAGTGGCATTCAAAGCGTTGGTGCTTTAAATAAAGTGCCGGCCGGTTACGATGAAAGTAATGCTGCCAGCGAGTTCTTAAAAATGAAAGGATTTTGTACAAAGGAAATGATAACCGACAAAGATATAATGGCAGCAGGCCTTGAAGACAAAATCATTACTTACTTTAAAACAGCCAGGCCATTAGTTGACTTTTTAAACAGGGCCATCGAAAACGATTAGGTGACATGCATGTTACGGCGGTCGTTTTTTGTTTGGTGTCAGTTTTGTTAATCGCATATTCTATCCAATGGTAGCACCTACTTCTTCCTTCTTCTTAAAAAAACAGTCAATTAATTTGGGTATGTAACAGAAAATAGCTCTGGGTGTTACATCACTACCACCAATCGCTTTTCTTTCTTCAAAATTTCTTCGAAATTGAAACGGTAATTTTGCGAAGTGAAAATTTTAATAATAGAAGACGAACCTGCACTTGCGCAAAGCATAGCCGAATACCTGTCGGAGGAGCGTTATTTGTGTGAATTTGCCACCACTTTTGCCGAGGCATCAAACAAAATTGACCTGTATTTGTACGATTGTATTCTACTGGATATTATGTTGCCGGATGGTAATGGTATAAAATTATTGGAGGAACTTAAGGCAAAGAACAAACAGGATGGAGTGATCATTATTTCGGCTAAAGATGCCCTGGACGATAAGATTAAAGGCCTGCAACTGGGTGCCGACGATTACCTAACCAAACCATTTCACCTGTCGGAACTTGCGGCGCGGATGTATTCCGTCATCAGGCGAAAACAGTACAAAAGCTCGAACACCTTTCAGCAAAACGAATTACAAATTGATTTACTTGCCAAAACGGTTTCGGTTAATAGCGGGTTGATATCGCTTACTAAAAAAGAATTTGACCTGTTGCTATTTTTTATAGGCAATAAAAACCGGGTCATCTCCAAAAGTACTTTGGCAGAACATCTCTCCGGCGATTTTGCCGATATGTTAGACAACCACGATTTTGTGTATGCGCACATTAAAAACCTGAAAAGGAAATTAAATGAAGCGGGTAGCGACAATTACTTAAAAACAGTATATGGCACGGGCTACAAATGGGAAGGTTGAAAAACTATTGAGTAAAACGCTGAGAACTTTTACACTGTATTCGCTTGTAGTGCTGGCAGCCAGTGTACCTGCTTATTATTATTTGGTGGATGATATATGGTTGCGCGAACTGGATGAGCACAACACCATTATAGCCGACCGTACAAAAAACGAACTGAACAGGCTGCCCCTAACCGATACGGCGCTTGCTGAAAGCATTGCGTTATGGAATAAAATACAACCCGGAACGAACCTTCAAAAAGCAACTGACACCGCAACAGGGCCTGACAGTGCCTATACCGTTATACGCCAAAACCTAAACGCATCACCCAAAACTATTGACCGTTTCAGGGGGTTGGTAAGGCTGATTTTCATCAACAATAAACCCTACCTTTTAACGGTAGAAACCAATGTAGAGGAAACAGAAGAAACCGCTATAGCCATTGCAGCACTTACGCTGGTATTCTTTCTTATATTGGTAATTGGCTTTTTGCTGTTGAACAGGCGATTGTCGGTGCAGTTATGGAAGCCATTCAGAAGCACCTTATCTACCCTGCAAAATTTTAACCTCAATAATCAAACCGCAGTAACCTTTGAAAGATCGAACACGTTTGAATTTGAAGAGCTAAATACTGCACTGGGTAAATTGTTAGCTCATAGTATTGCTGTGTACAAAACTCAAAAAGAATTTACTGAAAACGCCTCACACGAATTGCAAACACCCCTGGCCATCATTAAAAACAGGTTAGACCTGTTGCTTCAAAAAGAAACCGTTACCGACAGGCAGTATCAAATAGTGGAAGAAATAAATACGACATTAACACATATTTCCCGCATCAATAAAAATCTGCTGTTACTGGCCAGGATCGACAATCAACAATTTGCCGATAATGAGCAAATCGACATTCGCCAAATAGCTGAACAATGTTTGGAAGATTTTAAAGAACATGCCGATCAAAAAAATATCCTGGTCAATGTCGATTTGAAAAACGACATAATTGTTGAGGGAAATAACACATTGGCTACAATATTATTAAGCAATTTACTATTAAACGCCATCAGGCACAATACCCAAAATGGTACTATCAATATTTTGATTACCAAACATGAACTGTGCATTGCCAATTCAGGTAAAGCCGGGTTAAACACATCGGCCATATTTAAACGGTTTGCAAAAACCAGTAACGAACATGCAGGCAGCGGGTTGGGATTGGCTATTATTCAACAAATCTGCCACCGACATAACTGGTCCATCGATTATCGGTTTACCGACAATCTTCATACTTTCATCATTTATTTTAAATAGTGCGTTTGGTTTTTTTGGTAGATAACCTGACATTGAATTACAATTCAAAATTTATTCTAAATCGCTTATCAATTTTAACGTGTAACATAAAAAATTTATACGGATGAAGCGAATATTAATAGGGTTGACAGCAATGGCCATTGTACATGTGGCAACAGCCCAAACCACCGACAGCATTGCTGTAAGTGAAAGTAAAGGCGCACAAGACAGCCTTTCGTTTATCAAATCAAAACGAATGTCAGACGCCGATTTGGCAAAAAAGAAAGAAGGAACCTTTTTTACCGGGATACCCGATTTTTCATCTGACCCCGTAACCGGTTTTGGCTTTGGTGCACGCACCAATATTTATTGGAATGGCAAGCGCGATAACCCATTGTTTGCATATACGCCATACCTTATGAAACTAAAGGCCAATGCGGCCTATTACAGCTCCAACGCCAGGGAATTAGTGTTGTCGCTGGATGCGCCTTATTACAAAGGAACACGTTGGCGGTTTAAGGTCGATTTTAAAGCCCAGCAAAACCCGGCCAACTTATATTTTGGCTCCACCGAAGCTACTTTGGGAGAGTTGAGACTGCCGTCGACACCCAACGGTGGACAAACGTATTCAACCTATTCGTCGTTCAATAGGGCTCGTAAAACCTTGCGCCCGGGCGGTGTTGGAGAAGCAGCCCTTGTGACCGATGCACTATCTAACCGGTTTAGAGAAACCGAATACATGCTTAACCTGAAAGCAGATTATGCGCTTGGCAAAAAAGGTGTGTGGAGAATTATGGGCGGCTACGAAATACAAAATTTGAAGTACGCTACTTTTGAAGGAACGCAAGTTGAAGCCATTGATCCAATTACAGGCCAGCAGAGTAAAGCACCCAATGGTACATCGTTGTTGCGAAGGGATTTTCAGGAAGGCCTTATTTCGGGCCTAAACGGAGGTTGGGTTTCGTTACTTCAAACCGCCCTTATATACGATACAAGAGATTTTGAACCCGACCCTACCCGCGGCTTTTACATGGAAATTGCCAACGAATTTTCCAGCCCGGTCATCGGCTCGCAATTCAATTTTAATAAGCTATTTATACAGGGACGGTTTTATAAAAAAATACCCATAGGCCCACGAACTGTTTTTGGGGGCCGGATAGGTGCCGGCAATATATTTGGAAAGAATGCCCCCTTTTTTGAGTTCCAGGATCAGTGGAGCCCCGACGGCAGCATTAATGCACTGGGTGGCAAGCAATCACTGCGTGGCCACAGAGCCAACCGGTTTTTAGCCCGTTCGCTGGCCTTTGCCAACTTTGAATTGCGTAGCCGCCTTGCTGAAGTAAAGCTGGGTAAACAACGTTTTTCGTTTGCCGTCGCCCCCTTTTTTGATGCCGGAACTGTTAGAAACGACTGGAAAGATTTAAACTTCACCAACATCAAAACCTCCTACGGCGGTGGCCTACGCATAGCCTGGAACCAATCCACCATCATTTCATTTGATTATGGTGTGTCAAAAGAGGATAAGTTGTTTTATTTTGGTATAGGGCAGGCATTTTAGTAAAGCCAGTGAAATAGCTATACTAACCAGTAAACCAGGTAACGCCAGCTACGGTAATAATTGTACTTCTACCAACCAGTAAATTAACCAGCGTAAGTTTCCCCCTCCTTTTGAAAAGTAGGGGGAAATGCAACGAACCTTCGGTCGTTGGTGACAAACCTTACTCCAAAATTGAACTTCTACCAACCAGAAAACTAACCAGCGAAGGTTTCCCCTCCTTTGAAAAGGAGGGGACAGAATGTTTTTATAACTTGTTATAAAAACGTTCAGGGGGTGGTTATGACGCTACACATGAAAAGAAGATCATCAACAACAAACCTTAACTAAAACCCCTGCGAAAATACCTCCATAATTACTGCACTTCAGCTGTGGGCACCTTGTAGAAACATCTTTGAAGAGGCCGGGATTCATTGTTAAATTATCTGCGCAAATGTTGTTGGTCGGGCCACCAAAAACTACCAACCAACAATGGTTAACCGGTCTAACCACCCCTAATTTTATGCTTCGCACAAAATCGTCCCCTCCTTTAAAAGGAGGGGAAAATGCAACGAACCTTCGGTCGTTGGTCACAACTACGAACTATGGCAAAAATGCTAGCCACCGTAGAAAATTAAACTTTTGCTAACCAGTAAACCTGCGCCGACCCTTCGGTTGTTGGTGATAACTCCGAACTATGGCAAAAATGTTAGCCACCGTAGAAAATTAAACTTTTGCTAACCAGTAAACCTCCCAGCGCAGGTTTCCCCTCCTTTAAAAAGGAGGGGGACTGAATGTTTTTATAACCTGTTATAAAAACGTTCAGGGGTGGTTAAATTGAAACACCTGATACATCCTAAATAAAGTCAAAAAGTTAGCCCAACACCGACAGCGAAGTTTGGTATATTTAGACTTAAGTACATCACTGGTGCAGTTGCCATTACCTTCCAAATAAAAATACATTTAAACCAAACCTGATGGCTGAGAAACAAGCGCCAACAAAAGGATTGAGAAAGGTTTTAGGGCTAACTTCTTTGTTTATTATTTCTATTGGATTGGTGGTGTCGCAAAGTTCGGTTGTGTCCATATTGCAAGGCGCTGGCTTAGGAGGTGGTAGCTTTTTTATAGCTATACTCATCGCCTTTATCCTTACACTTTGTTATATATCTACTTATTCCGAGTTGGCCCTAATGATGCCAAAAGCAGGAAGCATCAGCACTTTTACATCCGTTTCAATTGGTCATTTCCCGGCAATCGTTGCTACCTTATCTGCTTACATAGCACCAAATGTATTTTCAGCCCCGGCCGAATTAATATTAATGCAACATGTACTCGATAGTATGGCTCCCGGCTCCTTCCCCAACATTGCCCTCGCCAGTTTATGGCTGTTTGCCATACTCAACATGTTGGGTGTTGATTTATTTGCTTCTATTCAAAGTATTATCTCTTTTACCATGTTGCTAACGTTGCTGGTAATAGGTATTGTAGGGCTTACCAACAGTCCTTTGCAGGGTATAGCGCCCATTAACATATTTTCTCAACTGGTACATACTGACAGCGCTGTGTTTTCATTGGTATTAATCGCTCTGTGGCCCTTTGTTTCGTTCGAAGTGGTGTGCGATCTTATTGAAGAATCTAAAAATCCGGTAAGGCATATTCCTAAAGCCATGTTTCTGGCAGGTACTACCATGTTTGTTTTGTATAGTCTGCTTTGCGTTGTGGCAATCATGCAGGTACCTGCGGCGCAACTGGTCGGTACCGATATTCCCCATTGGGTTTTAGGCAAGGCCATTTTTGGAAACACCGGCAAAATAATCATTGTTGTTTTAGCTATTACTACTACCTGCGGCCTCATTAATGCATCGCTGGCAGCTGTGCCCAGGCTGTTATTTGGCATGGCTCATCTTAAACAATTGCCCGCTATTTTTATGCGGCTTCATCCAAAATTTAAAACTCCGTGGGTTGGTATCCTGTTTCTCACAGTAATCGTAACCGTACCGATCTTCATATTTAAAAACAACCCCGATGCTTTGTTATTACTGGTAATATCGTCGGCAAGTTGCTGGTTGCTTACCTACATAATAGCGCACATAGACCTTATAGTGTTGCGTAAAAAATACCCACACTATAAACGCCCCTTCACTTCTGCTTTTTTTCCATTGCTTCAAATAATCGGTATAGCTGGTATGATGTATGCCTTTATCAACAACGCCCCCACACCCGGGCTACGGTGGAAAGTATACACAAATGTTGCCCTATTTATTGGTGTCACCGCATTGTACGCCTTTTTTTGGGTAAAGTTTAAAATGAAAAAAAATTTGTTTGAACCCGAAGATATTGAGCAGGCCATCGCGGATTAGAATAAACAAGGTTCCAAAATCAAATACAATAGGTATTGCCGCCGTTGACCTACAAAGAGACTTTACTTATGCTACCACTGCTGATGGCGATAAAAAACGCTACCTCCATAGCGCAACACGTAAACAGGTTCGTAGCTTTTATTGAAAAAGAATGGCAGCTCTACAACAATACAAAATATGAAACCAATGCGTCCAACACCATCATTGAGCAATTGTTAGGCACGGAAATTTTGATAACTATCCACAAGCTGGTTATTACTTTTTTGAAACCCAGCTTTACAGCTATTTTCATCAGTCGTTGCAGCCTGCCTCTATCACCATAGAGGTCGCACTCTTACGGTTTGTAATTTTATTCAGATTTTTTTTTCATAATCAGCTGTTTAGTATTAATTGTACCAAATAGCGGATAATCATTGACATTTTGTTTACAAAGCCGGCGCTGTTTAGCAGGTTTATAATTGTAAGCCCGGGTTTATGGTGAGCAATGGCTCATTGCCCGTCATGCATGTACAATTTTTCAACAAAACATTATACTTACGCACTCAACAAAACATTATACTCACGCACTCAACAAAACATTATACTTACGCACTCAACAAAACATTATACTCACGCACTCAACAAAACATTATACTCACGCACTCAACAAAACATTATACTCACGCTCTCAGAAAATTAAAAGCGGGTGATTTATTAATTGTTCAATTGGCGGACACAATTAACCATGAAGTGACTGTTTTAATTAGTCCGTATTTTATATTAAACTTTAATTAATGACACAATCCTCTATTGAATGGACGGAGATGACATATAATCCAACGACGGGTTGTATAAAAGTTTAAGCAGGATGTAAGCTTAGCTATGCTACAATAATGACGAGACGATTAAAAGCGATGGGATAGAGAAATATAAGAACGGTTTTAAAATTATCAAAACACACCCTGAAACGCTTGCAATTCCATATACCTGGAAAAACCCCAGGATTGTTTTTGTAAATTCAATGAGCAACCTTTTTCACAAAGATGTTACCGTTGAATTTATTAAACAAGTATTTAAAGTTATAAATGAAAACCCGCAACATGTTTTTCAGGAATTGACAAAAAGAGTGGAGAGACTTTTTGAAATCCATAAAGAACTCCGTTGGACACATAATATTTGGACGAGTGTTTCTGTTGAAGCCAGTAGAATTGTTGAGCGCATTAATTTCTTAAGACGGACAAAAGCCAAAGTAAAGTTTCTGTCATTAGAGCCATTAATTGGAGAACTTAAAGATCTAAATCTAAAAAAAATGGATTGGATTATTGCTGGTGGGAAAGGTGGACACAACCCTGCAACAACGAACCCGGATTGGGTATTATATATCCAAAGTCAATGTAGAAAAGCTAAAGTTTCTTTTTTTTTTAAACAATGGGGTGAAAAAAATAAAAAAGCTACAGGTCGTACACTGAACGGGAGGACTTACGATGAAATACCTGAAGTTTATGACTTGGTTAGAAAAGCTTAATCACTACACCTACGCAAAACCTTAACTTTTTCCGTTTGTTGATGATCCCGTAGCCGCGCTGTTAAATGTTGTTCCCGAACCACGCATTGGCTTGAACTTAAGAAAAAATAAATTGCATTAAAAGCCTGTCCCACTAAGGATTTGAAGCTTTAAAAATGCATAAAAAGAGTATTAAAAAATGGTGAAAAAAAAGTTGCTATAAAAAGATGTGGTACAAGGGAGTGACACAACGATGTTCAATAGAATCCCTCCTGTTCGTCCAATAAAAAAAAATCCTTAAGTTGACGCCTGTTCGAACCACGGTATAAATATCACCTTCAACTGTTGCATGCGTAAGCTTATATAGGTATTCATTATCTGTTGTATCTTTAATCTTGTATTAGTTTAGGCTGTTTGGTTAAATACCGCCCCTGTCTTGTTTTGTAGATATTATGAAAACCAGGCTTTAAAATAATTGAATGAATAACATGAAAACAATAACAGCGATATTTCTTATTGTTACACTTTGGAGTTGCAGAAAAGGGGATCTAATCGAAAAGAAAGAGGTATATCCACATACACTATCAAGCATAAGAAATAACGGAAGCGTTGTTTTGCAGTGGCAAAAGCCCTGGTGTCCTTTTGATTGTCCTCAATTAGTTCCTGAGCGTTTTGAAATTCTAATGTCCGATACCGATCCTTTAACATTAAAATTTCATGTATCGGTAAGTAATAGCCTTTTCAATTTTACAATCGATAACTTAATTAATGGAAAGCCCTACTATTTTGCAATTAAGGCCATTGACAATAAAAAAAAATTTACGCTGTCCAAAACAGTAATGACGATACCTGAAAACCCTGAGCATATCCAGGCAGTATTTCCAATAACAGGCAAGGACCGGCAACTTGGAACATGGTCACCAGAAAAATCATTAGTTTCCTATACTGGTAATTACATATGGAATAATGGAAATAACAGTGCACAATCAGTTTTTACTTACTCATTATTAAATAACACAGAAGCACTTATAGAAAAACATTCCCGTTCACCTGAGTGGTCTCCAACACAACAAAAAATTGCGTACCACACCGATAATGGTGAAGTCAATACTTCCCAGGGATACAGACCTGCTCATATTGCAGTTTACAACATTCAAGATGTCACTATAAACCGATTAACAAGTGGAAACTCTTTCAACTACCTGCCCACATGGTCACCAGATGGCAATTGGATAGCCTATTTATCGGACAAGGCGGGAAGTAAAGAATACAATCTTTGGAAGGTCCCCTCCAATGGTGGCACAGCAATAAAAATAACATCTGACTTTAACGATTTGGCGGATATGAGAACAATAGACGAACGATCACCGAAAACATTAAGTTGGTCGAAAGATGGGAGTAATATAGCATTTGCAAGATTGAAGAAAACAAATGATACATATAACTACGACCTTTATTCAGTTCCCTCAAATGGGGGTAACAGGGCAACAATCATATCTTCTCAATGGAGCGATTTCTGTCCGGCGTACTCACCCAACGGCACTACCATAGCATTTGTTAGTGATCGTTCAGGGTTAAACGAAATTTGGACAATGCACTTACAAACCAAAAGGTTTAGGCAGATTACCGGAAGTACAGGAAAACGGGTATATGAAAATTCGGGGAAAATAGAATGGTCTGCATCGGGCGATAAAATTTTATTTACTAGTACAGCAGGCACCTTCAATACACTTTTTACGGTGGATACCAATTGAAATTAAAAATTTTTGCTCTTGCCGGTCTTGCAGTTAAATCGTGTAAGGTGTTTTGCAGTTTTCGCCTTTGCAGGGAGAGTCACCTGCAAATGATTTGCAGTTTGTTGGTCGTCCTGCAGCAGTGCAGTAATATTGTCATCCTCAAATGTTTTTGCCGTAAAGGGTCTTATGCGATTGCTTCTATCCGTATTTTATTTCGGCAAAAAATAATGACCATAGATTTAATTTACTTAAAGCCAACTTAAATTCCAACACATGCAAAAACGTTACCGTTGTTTAAAAAATTTTAGACAGGGTATTAGCCATTAAGTGCATAATAAGTTAGCTACAGTTGCCCATGCGCATGATACTTTTAGCGCATGCAATGTAAAAACGCCATCGTGTATTTTTACAAAATTTAGTCAACTGATAAACTAATCCTGGCCCACTGTTAAATTAGTTTTTAACCCAATCAATAAGTATACAAAAGCAATCTCCAACAATGGAGGCTTACCTTATCTATCCATTTCATTATATTCGGCCACCATTAAGTAGTCGGTTAGGTGTTGTACAGGTAGTTATCAAATATTATTACCAATAAAAACATAACAACTATATAGGTTGCTGACCCATTGCCCCACAAAAAAACTCCCCCAAATAAAAAAAGGGGGAGCTGAAAAGTTACTATCTAAAAAACAGCCTACGGAGTTAAACTTCCCTCAATGCTATCGTCCATGGTTTTACCCAACAAGGCCCCGGCAGCCATTTTTATTAGCGCAATAGCATCGCCATGTTTGTTATCCCAATAGTACGCCTCAATGGTGGTTACTTTCAGTACGGTTATCCGCGGGTCGTTTACACCCCCGGTAAACCACGTTTTTACTATTGGCTCCCAAAGTTCTTCAATCAAAGCCCTGTCGGTTAAAATTATGGCCTCACCATACACACTCAAAAAATCGGAGTTCGACCCCTGAAACAGCAATTGCACTTTACTATCTTTTTCTATGTCGGCGTTTTTTTGGCTGTCGTTTGCACTTAAAAAGTAAAAGTTACCTTCTTCGTCAATTTTTGTGGCCGACATGGGCCTTACCGATGTGGGATCGCCGCTGGTAATATCTGTCAAAAAAAAGCAGGTACTGTTTTTTTCTGCCAGCTCCTTTATCTTTTTACCTGCTTCTTTTCCCATAAGGTCCTGGTGGTTTTTTTCTTCCTGTTGTTCATCAATGCTATTCATACATATTATTTTTATTAGTTAAAATACTAACAGTAAAAATATTGTACCATGCCTATAACTTACCCTGCGCCTATGCCTTAATTTAAGGGGGGTCAGTTGCCTTCAAATCATCGTTGCTTTTTATGGAAACTCACATTAAAAATTTTGAAACTTGAGCGTATGCTTACCTAAAAAATAAGTGTAAAAAAACCGCCTGGCAAACTAGCGGTAAAAATGGTAGCTGTCTACCCGTTTTTACACCTACATTAGTGTAAAACATAACCACCTATCAATGCAATCAATCAAAAATATTATTTTCGACCTGGGGGGCGTGCTCCTTACGCTCAACTACAATCGCACCGAAACAGCATTTATCGACCTCGGCGTTTACCATTTTGCCCAATTGTACAACCAGCAAAAGGCCAGTCCCTTATTTGAGCAGTTAGAAATGGGTGAAATAAGTAACCACGATTTTTTTGAGGCATTTAGAAAAGTGGGCAATATGAACCTTAGCGATCAGCAAATGGAACAGGCCTGGTGTGCCATGCTTGGCCATTTTCCGGCCGAAGTATTGACTTTTTTGGCCGAGGTAAAAAATCGCTACAATATTTACTTGTTTAGCAATACCAACCGCATACACCACAGCGCCTTTATAAAAATTTATGAACAGCAAACCGGTCTTAAAAATTTTGACGACTTTTTTATAAAAGCCTGGTATAGCCACAACCTGGGCTCCCGCAAGCCTTACCCCAAAGCATATACCAAATTGCTGCAGTTGGAAAATTTACAAGCCAGCGAAACTTTGTTTATTGACGATAGTAAAGTAAACATTGATGGTGCAGAGGCCGCGGGGCTGCAAACAATTTGGCTTCAAACATCGCAAAACGTGTGGCAATTAGGGCTGTAGGTCAGCCTACTTAATTTCCTCAAACTCAATATAATCTTTACTGCCAGGCTGTTGGTTGGTAGTTTGTCCGGTACTGTTGGCCGGGCGTTTTACATTAGTGCCTTCATCGGTAGTATTGGTAAAATTGCCTGTTTCATTACTATTCATATTGCGCATTTGTTGTTTCATGCGGCGCGTGGCAGTAACTACAGGTATTAAAAAACCCGTAATAAATCTAAAAACAATGTAAATAAGTATGGTTATAAAAAAATAACTAAGCATAATTGGTTAAAGGTACAAACGACCTGTTTTTGACAAAACTAATTATATATTGGCCGGTTACTTTTACAAAACCTTAACGCTCATAACCGGCAAACCGCCTTTCTAAGGTTTTTAAAAATTTGGAAGTTCACTATCGTTTATACTACATTTGCAAAATACAACGAAACAACAGAAGGGAACGGCTAACCGTTCCCTTCTCTTATTATCACAATGAGCGAAACAATAATTGAGGCAGTTGAACAAATAATAAATGGGTTGCTACAAAACCAACCCACCGACTTTTTGGTGTCAATAAAAATTAAGCCCACCAACAATATCAAAGTGTTTGTTGACAGCGATGGCGAAGGTGGCATGACCATTGAAAAATGTGTGCGTATCAACAGGGCATTATACAAACAAATGGAAGAAATAGCCATGTTTCCCGATGGAGATTTTTCGCTGGAAGTATCATCGCCCGGTATTGATGAGCCATTAAAACTAAACCGTCAGTATCAAAAAAATATAAATCGGCTGGTAGAGGTAGTCCTTAACGACGATACCCAACAAACAGGCAAACTGCTACAGGTAACCGATACCGACATTGTAATTGAGTTTACCACCGGCAAAGGAAAAAAAGCCGAAATACAACAACCAACTATTTCTTTTAGTAACATAAAAAAAACAACCGTTCAAATCCAGTTCTAAATACTTTATTTAACCAATAACGTGTTTTTTTAAAAATTTTGCCATGGCAAGTATAAACCTCATAGAAGCATTCCAGGAATTTAAGGATGCCGAAAACATTGACAGGCCTACCATGATGAAGGTGGTAGAAGACGTATTCAAAACATTGTTGCGTAAAAAATTTACCAGCGACGAAAATTTTGACGTAATCGTGAACGCCGAAAAAGGTGACCTCGAAATTATTCGTCGCCGTATGATCGTTGACGATGGTGAGGTAATGGACCCCCTGGCCGAAATAGCCTATTCCGACGCCGTAAAAATTGAACCTGACTTTGAAGTAGGCGAGGAACTGTACGAGGAAGTAAATATTTACGACTTTGGCAGGCGTGCCATATTAGCAGCTAAACAAACCCTTGCAAGCCGTATAAACGATTTAAAAAAGAACGTATTGGTAAAAAAATACGGCGATCGAATTGGCGAAATTGTAAATGCCGAAGTTTACCAGGTGTGGAAAAAAGAAGTTTTGTTGTTAGATGAAGAAGGTAGTGAGCTAATTTTACCCAAATCTGAGCAAATACCCAGCGATTTTTTCAAAAAAGGCGAAAGCATACGTGCGGTGGTAGAGCGGGTCGATCTAAAAAATAATAATCCGGTCATTATTCTAAGCCGCACTTCTTCAAAATTCTTGTCTAAGTTGTTAGAAATTGAAGTTCCCGAAATATTTGATGGCTTAATTGTTGTTCGCAAAATAGTTCGCGATCCCGGGGAGCGGGCCAAAGTGGCCGTAGAAAGCTTTGACGATAGAATAGACCCCGTTGGTGCATGTGTTGGTATGAAGGGAAGCCGCATTCATGGCATCGTTCGCGAGCTTAAAAACGAAAACATCGACGTTATCAATTTTACCAATAATATTAACCTGCTCATTCAAAGGTCGTTAACCCCTGCTAAAATAACCAGCATGGATATTGACCAGGAAGGCAAACACGCCAGCGTGTATCTTAAGCCCGACCAGGTAAGCCTGGCCATTGGCCGCCGTGGTGTAAACATAAAACTGGCCTGCGAACTTACCGGGTACGAAATTGATGTGTTCCGCGACAACGAAGGCGAAATAGAAGAATTTGATATAGACCTGGAAGAATTTAGCGACGAGATAGAACCATGGATTATTGACGAACTAAAGCGCATTGGTTGCGATACGGCCCGCAGCGTACTAAACCTTACCGCCGAAGAACTGGAGCGCCGAACCGATCTTGAAAAAGAAACAATTGTAGACCTCCGCAAGATTTTGAGCGATGAGTTTGAGAAAGAATAATTATTGCCCCGGCAGCCAAAACTTAAACAGTTTGAACCTGCTGTATGTTAAGGTTTTTTTTTGAGGCCCGGCAGTAAAGCAGGTAGCAACAGCAGTGGCGTCGCACTCTTTTACATTAGCAGCAGCACGAAGCAAAAAATTAACGCTTTTAACAAAAAGTGCACAGCAAAGGGTTACTATTAGTGTAGCATTTATATAAACAAAAACCTGTTTCACAAAAAACAGCAAGGCATACGATAGGTATTTTTGAGTAAAGCACGCAAATGCGTCGCCCGGCACAAAACTTACCATTACTTTTGGGCCACGAAAGAAAAAAAGAGGTGGCAGACGAACAAATAAAAAGTATTAATGACAGAACTCAAATTACCTCGATTACTAGCCGCAGCCAAGGAATTTAACGTTGGCCAGGACACGCTTGTAGACTTTCTTGAGCAGAAAGGCTTCAATAAAGACGACCTGAAACCAACTTCAAAGCTTAGCGAAGACATGTATATGTCCCTACAGCGCGAATTTCAGGGCGATAAGGTAGCTAAGAATAAGGCCGATATGGTTGAGATACCCAAAGGTTTACAGTCCGAAGGCCGTAAAAAAAGAGACGAGGAAGAAATCACTTTCACCAAAAAATTTGTAGCTCCAGCCGTTGCTTCTGCGGTGGCCGCTGCTCCTGTTTCTGCCCCGGCCGCTGCTCCTGTTTCTGCCCCGACCGCTGCTCCCGCCCAGGTAGAAGTACCGGTAGAGGTTCCCAAAGCTCCCGAGCCTGCACCCGTAGCAATACCCGAAGTAACACCGCCCCCGATACCTGTTGCTGCCCCGGTGGAAGCCCCTGCCGAGCCTGCCCCGCCAGAGATGGTGGCCGAAAAAACAGTATCGCAGCCAGTAACGCAAATTATACCTGCTGCCACAGTAAGTATTCAGGTACCTGCAGCAGAGCCGGTGGCCCAAAAAGAACCGGTAAAAGAAAATCTCCGCATCGATGCACCCGATTTGGAAGGTCCAAAAATTATTGATAAGATTGACCTTTCCACCATAGACTCATCTACAAGACCAAAAAAGGGTTTTAAAAAGAAGGAAGAGCCGGTAATCCCGTTCAAACCAGTAGCAGCCAAAACCGCGGCGCCTGTGCAGGTACAAAAAATAACACCCGTAATAGTGGAGCCAATTATTCAGCAGCCTGCTTACGCCCCGGCTGCTGCTACCGAGGTAGCCCCTGTAATCAGCAACATTAAAGCTGAAAAGCTGGAAGGTCCTAAAATATTGGGTAAAATAACCTTGCCCGTTAACAGCGATACCAGGCCAAAGCCATTAAGCAACCTGGAAAAACGCAAACGCAAACGTATACCGGTGGAGCGTAAAGTTGGCGAGCGTCCCGTTAGCGATCCAAATCAGCCCGGTACATTTAACCGGCAAGCTCCAGGCCAGGGAGGATTTAACCGTACCGATGGCCGTAGCCAGCCAAACCGTCCTGGGCAACAACAGGGTGGTTTTAACCGTCCGCCACAAACTGCCAACAGGCCGGTAACACCCGCTGCCGGTAACCGTTTTGGCCCACGCTCTACCGACAAACGTGCAGCCGATAAAGAAATAGATCAGAAAGAAATTCAGGATAAGATAAGGGAAACACAGGCCAAGCTGTCGGGCGGCAGTGGTCGGGGTAAAAGTATGAAGGCCAAATACCGTAAAGCTAAACGCGATGGCGCGAGCGAGCAAATGGGCCACGAGGGCGAAGACAATAAGTTAGTAGTAACCGAGTTTATTAGCGTAAGCGAATTGGCCAACCTGATGGACGTAAGCTTTGCCGAAGTAATTGGCAAATGTATGAGCCTTGGTATTATGGTATCCATCAACCAACGCCTTGATGCGGAGGTAATTGAGTTAGTGGGTGGTGAGTTTGGATTTGATGTTGAGTTTATTGACATGGAAGCCCAGGCCGACCTTGAGGAAGATGATGACATAGACACTGCGGATGAACTGCAAACCAGGGCACCCATTGTTACCATCATGGGTCACGTTGACCATGGTAAAACATCGTTGCTGGACTATATAAGAAACGCCAACGTAGTTAGCGGCGAGGCCGGAGGTATTACCCAGCACATAGGTGCCTATGAAGTGAAAACCGCTACAGGTAAAAAAATTACTTTTCTTGATACGCCGGGTCACGAGGCATTTACGGCCATGCGTGCAAGGGGTGCCAAAGTAACCGACATTTCGGTAATTGTAATTGCTGCCGACGATGCGGTAATGCCACAAACCAAAGAGGCCATCAGCCACTCGCAGGCTGCCAATGTGCCTATGATATTTGCGGTAAATAAAATAGATAAAGACGGAGCCAATCCGCAAAAAATATACGAACAACTATCGGGTATGAACCTGTTGGTGGAAGAGTGGGGCGGTAAATTTCAAAGCCAGGAACTGAGTGCTAAAAAAGGTGAGAACGTAGACCTTTTACTGGAAAAAATATTACTGGAAGCCGAGTTATTAGAGCTCAAAGCCAACCCCGACCGCGAGGCAGCAGGAACTATTGTGGAAGCAACCCTGGATAAAGGCCGTGGATACGTGGCTACGTTGTTGGTACAGAACGGAACACTACGCCAGGGCGATATTATGGTGAGCGGCCAGTTTTATGGTAAAATAAAAGCCATGTTTAACGAGCGCAATCAGCGGGTAACCGTAGCGCCACCAAGTACACCAGTGTTGGTATTGGGTTTAAACGGTGCGCCGCAAGCAGGTGAAAAGTTCAAGGTTTACCAGGACGAAGCCGAAGCTAAAGAAATAGCAACTAAACGTTCACAAATATTGCGCGAGCAAGGACTACGTGCACGCAAGCACATTACGTTGGATGAGATCGGCCGCCGTTTGGCACTTGGTAACTTTAAGGAGTTGAACCTGATTATTAAAGGCGACGTGGACGGATCGGTAGAGGCATTGAGCGACTCATTGCAAAAACTATCCACCGAAGAAATAGCTGTACGGGTAGTATTGAAAGGCGTAGGCCAGATATCGGAAAGCGATGTATTGCTGGCAACCGCATCCGATGCCATTCTGATAGGTTTTAATGTTCGTCCATCGCAACAGGCTGCCAAGGTAGCCGACACCGAAGGATTGGAGATCAAGCTATACTCCATCATTTACCAGGCCATCGACGAAATAAAGAGCGCCATGGAAGGTATGTTGGAGCCTAAGTTTAAAGAAAAGATCACTGCCAACGTAGAAGTGAAGGAAGTATACAACTTTGACAAAGCAACCGTAGCCGGCTGTATGGTAATAGAAGGTAAAATATTCCGTAACAGCAAAATAAGGGTGATACGTGATGGTATTGTGGAGTACCCTAAAGGCGAAGGCGGAAACGGCGAATTAGGAAGTTTGAAGCGCTTTAAAGATGATGTGAAGGAAGTAAACAACAATATGGAGTGCGGTTTAACCATTAAAAACTTTAGTGGGTTGCAAGTAGGCGATATTATTGAAGCTTTTGAAGAAGAAGAAGTAAAACGTACGCTGTAAAATGCTTAGTTATTAGAATATGAAAAGCCCCTTAGTGATAAGGGGCTTTGTTGTTTTTACTTCCTACCCATCCTTTAAACTGTGGTTAAAAGCTAGCTGGTAAATGGGTATTTAAATATAGAAGCGCCGGGATTGAGGTAGCGGTAGTAATAGGATTTAATGTTCAGCACATTATTAATTTCAATACCTGTGCCAATGGAGTACCCTTTAAAAAAAGCCTTATCGGGCGGGTAGCCCGAAAGCGCCTCGAAAGTGTTGCTTGTCTGCACCAGGTGCAAGCGAAAGAGCAACCAAAACATACCCATGTTTTTTTCTTTATCTTTTTCCCAGGCCCCTGTTTGAAAAAGCAAACCTGTATTAGCATAAGCACTAAAGAATGAAAAACTTTTAAAAGTAAATGCCTGCTGGCCCGTAATCATTTTCTCCCCCAACTGGTAAACAGCAGACAAATCGGTGAGGCTTTTCGGTTTCTTCTTAAAACGAAAAGTGTTTTCTGTAGATAGATTAAACACACCACTCATGGGGTTTATTAAGCCAAGTACCATTTGCTCGCTGCCTCTTGAAGTAGCCGTATTGCCTGCGTTAAAATTATTACCCGATACACCCGAATACACTGACAGCGGCAACATAAACTTCTTAGGCTTTCCTATATACAATTTAAACACCCTGGCCGAAGCATTCATTTGGCCACTGTTTTGAAAATCAATAAAAATCGCTGTTAAATATTTCAGGTTTTTTGTTTTGAGCTACGGGTGGGGAAGGTGCAGTAGCCTTAATGACAGGAGAATTTACTGGTAATGGAATAGAGGGAGAAGTAGCTGAATTTACCCGTATTGTATCTTTTACCAAGCCAATTGTATCAGACCCAGGCACTGGGTTAGATTGCTGGCTATTAACTAAAAAGGGTAAACAAAAAAGAAATGCAATTATTTGCAGAGGCTTCATGATAAGATGTTTTTACACATCATGTTTGTTAATGGATGTAATAAGAAGCCTGTTACATAAGTTATATGCAACAGGCTTCTTGCAAGATGTAAACGTTAGCTATAAAAGGCCAAAAAAATATCTGAAGAACATTTTGTAAATTGAACTGAAATTATGATTTCTGTTTAAATTTTTTTCTAAGAAGGAGATATATGTAAAAAATTAATGCTAGGAAAACAGTGACAATCAATCCACTGAATATATATTTTAGAATACTAATCAATACTTCCATTGAGAAATGATAATCATTCTTTCTTAGTTCTGAAAATACAAAAACTAGTATCACAATTCCAAAAGGAAAAACAAGTGATAAGAGAAACTTCTTCATAATTAATAATTAATTGAATTATTTGTTGGCCAAATATATCTTTTTGCCAAATAGATAAAGGCTATTGACATAGACAATAGCCTTTATCTATATTGTTGGGTTTGTTAATAGACTACTTTAACGTTAGGTTTGTTGAGATTTAATAAATATTTTTTTCCCACATCTTCAGTTATAGGTTTCAAATTAAAGGCTCTGGATTTAATGGAAACCTTAGGTACCAACTTAAAATAATAAGTTTTATCTGCGGCAGCTATTAGTTTTATAAAATCTGAACCACCCTGAAGAGTGATAACTCCTGGCTTTGTATCCCAAACTATATATCCTTTTGGACCTACTTTACCTACTATAATGTTATTTTGATAAACATCTGCTTGAACAATTATGCCTACGAATGAAGGTCTAAATACGTATATCCTCGTTGCATCAGGTCTAAGTTTACTATCAGGTAGAATATTGGCTTGCATTGTTCGTGCGCAACTAATATTGAGGCATATACAAGTCAATAAAAAAATAGCTTTTAAAGTATTTATCATAAATGAAAATTTAGTTTGTGATATAAAAACCAATACTATGAACAACCTACCGCACCGCATGAGCCGCATCCACAACATCTGGTAAATGCAGACCACACAGCTGCCGTAATAGCGTTTGGAGTCACTACAAGCATCGCAGCATCGTTAAATGCAACACATAGCACACAAAAAAGTCTGCACCTTTTTCGAAGAATTTGCTTATTTTCTATAGACTTAGCAACCTGAAATAAGTTTCTCTGGTTTAAAGGCTGCTCATTAATCGATTGTTTGAAATTTGCGTTCGAAAAAAAGGACTGATTTATCAGCGGTTTATGGTGTACTACAAACTGATTATTTTTTTGAATTATAGAGGTTACTGGCTGGCTGGCGCGTTCTCTCCAGTTTCCGGCATCACCCCCCGACTGCATAAAGACTTCAGTTGACGACCAGAAATCTCCGATTGTATACAAGGCAGAAGAAATTGACAACAGATTGTTTTTTTCAATGGTTGTATACGAAGACTGTGTAATGCTCGTCTTGAAATTTGATAAAACTCCATCAACTTCATTATCGTTTGTAGTTGCGCTGAGACTTTGATATAAGTTTATCATCTCATTTTTTTCATTGACGCTAATCAAATTATATTGACTTTGCATAACGGTAATAAATCCGGGCACGTTTGTAGCGTAATTATTTTTTAAATATACCATGTCATTGTATGAAAAATTTGGCAAAGGTTTGCCCGTTGAACTGGCATAATTTGACGAAGCAGTGTATATATCCTGTAACGTATATGGTCCGGCTTGATAATTTAAGTGCAAAAAATCCAAAGCGTCATTGTGTTGTTCTGCTAAATTTACGCTACACCCACCCGCAAACCCCTGCGTACTACAAGTCACCCCATCTGCCGTTACACTCGAAGGGCTTACATTAGTAATCTCAGTAAAAACTGCCGTTCCGGTAGGTACTGCAATATTTTGGGCGGTTTCTACCGTCAATTCACCTGCTGGTACGGTCACGCTGTTCCCATTAATATAAGGTCTTCCTTCGGGGTAGAAATTTACATTTACCGTTACATCCTGGTCATATACCCGGTCGAGGGTTACATAAATGCCATAGTAATCGTTGGCACCATTTGGCGTGGTCGTAAAGGCGCCTGTTGTTATACCCGCACAAGAAGATTGGGCAAAAGATGTCGAATTAAAAGCCACTAAGGCTGTAATCATTAGAATAGTTCCATAAACCCTTTTCATTTTTTGTTTTAATTTTATTATCAAGAATTAGCGTTCTACCCGGTTTGTCATTTTGTTTCTATGCGCAATCTCGAAACATCTTGTTGGCCGGGTGCAGCATATACCACTTCTCACTTTGGTACATGCTGCTTTTTATCTCTTCAAACTATCTCAAATATTTTATTCCATTTTTATTTTTCACCATACATTTTGTAAGGTTTTAGCTACTTTTTTTCAATAAAAAATTTTTCTACAATTGGTCTCTTAAATCTGGTGGTATCAATAATCCTTAATTAGTAAGTAACGAGGGCTTGTATTATTGTGTTATAATTCTCGGTAAAAATTATCTTACGGTTTTGAGTTTTCGAACGCAATTGTCGTTATTTTCAATTGACACTTTGCGAAATATCCAGCCTATTATTATATGTCAAAAGACCGCTTAAAGCTTACAGCCAAACAATTGGGTAATAACATTCGCTTGTGGAGAATTTTAAAAGGATATAAACAAAACGACTTAGCTGCCAAACTCGCTATTACACGCCCATTGCTCAGTAATATCGAAACAGGTAGAACTGATGTGCCTTTGTCACGTTTAATTGAAATAGCAGCCGTATTAGATATAGATGTCATGTTGCTATTTACCCCCCCCAATCCGTTGACAATCATTAGTAACCATTCTTTTCAAAACTAAAGAAGTGCTATTGGTACGGTTTTTTGTTAAAAACTTCCTCTTTAATACATCAACCATTTCGTTTTAATACCTTTGGCTTCATTTATTTATTATGAAGCAAATATTGGTAATACTGGTTTCTCTCTTTACTTTTCATTTTTCTCTTTTTGCCCAACCGCGTAAAGTGGTGGCCGATAAAATTGTGGCGCAGGTAGGCGACAAAATCATCCTAAGGTCCGATGTGTACAATGCGGTAGCCGATATGAAACGGCAGGGCGCTATGCTTCCAGATAACCCTGAGTGTGCTTTGGTTGAAGCCCAATTGATACAAAAAGCACTGGTTTTGCAGGCCGAGAAAGATTCGCTTACCGTTAGCGACGATGAAATTGAGGCATCGCTCGAAAACCGTATCCGTGGCTTTATTCAGCAATATGGCAGCCGTGAAATTTTGGAAGAAGTAGCAGGTAAAACCATTTACCAATTAAAAGAAGATTTTAGGGAGCCATTCAGGGAGCAAAACCTTTCGGACCAAATGCGCCGTAAAATTGTTGACAATATAAAAATTACCCCTACCGAGGTTAAAGAATATTTTGGAAGATTTCCCAAAGACAGTCTGCCGTTTTTTGAAAGTGAGTTGGAAGTGAGCCAGATAGTCATTTACCCCAAAGCCAACCGCGACGTGGAGAGTTACGTAACCCGCGAGTTGAACGAGTTTAAGCGCCAGGTAGAAAGTGGCAGTAAAAGTTTTGAACAACTTGCCCGGCAATATACCGAAGACCCCGGAAGCAAGGAATCGGGCGGCCAGTACAGCCTAAACCGTAATGATAAAATTTGGGATCCTGCCTTTTTATCGGCTTCTTTTAAATTAAAAGAAGGACAGATATCGCCGGTAATTAAAAGTAAGTTTGGTTTGCACATCATTCAACTGGTAAGCCGCTCGGGCGATGATGCTATTGTGCGCCATATACTAAAAATACCACCGGTAACCGATGCTGAAATAAAAGACGCGTTAATAAAAATGGATTCTGTGCGGGCAAAAATTGTTGCCAGCACGGTAGGCTTTGGTGAGGCAGTAAATAAATTTAGCGAGGATGAGGGCAGTAAATTTAACGGCGGCCAGATACAGGCCCGCGACGGATCGAACTTTGTAACCATTGACCAAATGGACAAAGACATGGTGTTGGCATTAAAAGATATGAAGGTGGGCGATGTTTCGCAGCCGGTAGCCTACACCGACGAGCGTGGTAAAAAAGCAGTACGCATTATTAACTTAAAAAGCCGTACCGAACCACACCGCGAAAACATAAGAGACGACTACAG